>ENA-OOQJ01000286-OOQJ01000286.1-human-gut-metagenome-genome-assembly--contig:-NODE-286-length-11058-cov-1.635190_pt1 | contig 11058 bp, 8 predicted proteins | sample MGYA00241089_ERZ501164 | MGnify/ENA primary metagenome ERZ501164 (study PRJEB25962, sample SAMEA2042493) | human gut metagenome | biome: human gut; feature: human-associated habitat; material: faeces... | reverse complement strand
TCTATTGTCTGTTTCATATCAATAACTTTTGGTTTTCTTGTATCTGCCACATTTCTTGCAGACGTAATATCTGGCAATATATTTATTACATCCTAACTCATCCCATGCCGTAACCTTTCTCTCATACATCAGCTCCCATTCATGGCGACAGAACCATTTCTTTATGATAGCATTCAGATTCATACCCTAAAACAAAATCTTGAATTTCTTCCCTTTCAATGTCGGCAATCTCTCTTCCACAAACTTCCTTAACTCTTCCTCCTCAATAGGAAACAGAGGATTGTATTTATATTTGAACGTGTGTATATATTGCTCATTCAGCATCACATCAAAAATTAATGTCTTCATTTCAGCATTTCATTATTAGGGTAGTATTTCTTGTATTCCTCAAAAGCAAGCTCTAACACATCTTCTTTACTCACATACTGCAAAACAATATCTTTCTCTGTATATACCAAGTATTCCTCTCCTTTTAAATCCAACCATTTCCTTTTTCCGCACTCTCTTTGCTGTAGTTTAAATCTATACTTTGCCGGACGGTTCCATTCCATAAACAAACTACATGTCAGCTTGTATTCTACATCTTCCTTTTTAATAATCTTTTCTGTCATAACCCTTTATATTAAAAATAACCCTCCATCCACAACACAGCTTCTTCTATTGTTTCCACCTTTTTAAACTCCTTCGTGACACAACGCTGCATGTATTCACAGCATATGTTTTCTTCATCGTCAAAATAAATGTTGTACGCCCCGTTATCATCAGCCCCGGTACATGCTATTCCAAGCTCCAGGGCATTCTGCACCTCTTTCGGTTCGGTTGAAAAATAGGCGTAAACCTTTTCACTCTTTACACCCTGCAATCCGTTAAGTTCTACAATATTGTTCATATTCGAGATAATATTTGTTTATGTCTAACCCGATTAAGAAAGGGAGGCTTAACACTCCCTTATCAATCACACCACAAAGATAATATTTGTTTATGACATACGCAATAGCTTATTCCCAATAAAATTGCATATTTAACATTTCTTGTGTTTCCTTCTGAATAGGCTTATATCTCGTTTCCGTAGCTAAATCCCTCTCTGCCACTTTGTTATACTCTTCCAAAGCCTTTTCCTTGTCTATACTCCTTTCCACCCAAATACCTATCATCTGGTCCGGCTGCATATCCCCGATAGACACCGGGTTTTCTTCTGTAGCCTCGTAAAACTGGACTGTATAGGGTCTACTGTATATATTAGGTGTACTCCCCATATATCGGCTTCTGTCTTCCCATCATCCCCACGCCCCCCACCTTGAACGAACACACATTTGTTTCCGGGTTCTCGAACCATATCTTTACACCCTTTGCCACCTCCTGGCTGTCATTGTGCAGCACTATAGCCCTGTATTCGTTTCTTGCATTTCTTATAGTGTTGACGCTCAATTCGTCAAACAAATTACCGAACATGTCATTAGGTATTGTCGTGGAAGACGCAAATCCCCCTATCGAGTAGGAAACATTCTGCTGTTCTGCCATATATCCGGAACTTACTGTATATAATAATTTCATTTTCTCCTCCTTTCTTATTCTTTCGGTTTCGGCATGCCTGCCAAAGACCAATATTCCGTTTTTGCCGTATTGTCAATCGTGACCGTACCACCGTTGTTTCTCACTCTTGCTATGTAAAACTCGTTTACCGACTTGGTAGGCGGCTGTTCCAAGGTCACTTCCTGTGTCAGCCCCAACGTAAACCAATCATAGGTGTAAAGCCCTTCCATTTGTGCGTCCGTGAATACCTTTCCAAGAGGTACCGTTCCCAGTATCACGACTTGCAAATTTGTTTCCGCAACAAAATCGGATTCGGACGTTAATACAATATTCTTGTTATCTATTATATTGACTATCTCATATACACCATTATTTAGGGGCTGTGAACCGTCGTCCTTCAAAAACTTTATCGCTACCGGGGGTTTCCCTGCCTGTCCTCTCACCTTACCGGAAAAATCCACGGTTCCGGTCACTACACCCTTCTGGTTGATACTCACATATCCGTTTTCGTAATTCTTTGTCGAATACCCGATTTTTAGCCAGTAATACACGCTGTCTGCCGGGATGGCAAAGTTATCGTATATGTTGACAATGTTTATTACTTGCCCCAATGAGTTTACCGCCATACCCGGCAATATCCTTACCGTTCCTCCCTGTGTTCCCTGCTGCACCTCGAACGCCTTGTTGTCTATAAAGGTGTCCACAGTCTCAAAGTCGGACTTGAATTTTGTAGGGTTGTTTGTCACTATGCCGAACGTATAGCTTCCGGCAATAAGAATCTTTCCTAATAGAGAGTTTTGCAAGAAAGACTGCATGTTCATCACCTCTTCTTTCTCTAAGAAAGTGTTTCTGTTAACATTTATCTGTGCCACGTTACTAAAATTTTAAATTTTATTTACAAAATTAGAACCATTCGGGATAATTTCTGTTGAAATCTGCGTAATTATACATCCTTGTACATCCTCTGAAACATCCGCTTTTAGGGAGACTGTCAACATCCGGAAAACCGAATTGATACGGTTGGAATAGTTTTTCAAAATAGAAGAACAAAGGCATATAAGCTGTCGGTAATTTTACTCCAGCTACTATACATGCCCATTTTGGCTGGGACGTCATACTTGAACAGCCACTGAATGCGTCCGTGCAACTATTCATATGTTTTAGTACCCCCGATTCTATATAACTATTATCTGTTCCGGTAGGTCCAGATTTATTTACAGTCACATCACCGAAAGCATATTCAGCCGTCGACAAATTAGAACAATTCTCGAACATACTATTAATATTCACCGTCACCGAATGTTCGGGCGGTGTGATAGGATTGCCCTGCGAACCTGCCGTCCTCAGATTCCTGCAACCACTGAAACAGTATGTATAAGATTCACAATAGGGAGAATCAGAAAACAAGGATGATGTTATAGTAGTCAAACCACTATTCCGAAACATACCGGACGCATTTCTAATATCGGGAATTGTCACACCACTTACATTCAACAAACTTGTACAGCCGTAGAACATTTCGTTACATTGTGTACCTCCATTCGTCGTGTAATTGAATGCACCAGAGCTTATGCTTGACAGATTGGTACATTTATAAAACGCCTGTCCCAAAAACAATTCACCCACGGTCCCGGAAAACATGTTGCTCGGCAACGACGATATACCCGAAGCATTACAAAAACCGTATGCGTTTGTTGTCTCTCCCGAAACATATCTGAACGTTATTCTGCATGGTGATTGCAAATTAGAACAATCGGAAAACATATATATACATGTTTTTATATTCGTCGCTCCAATATCATTACTTATACTTGACATACTGCTACATCCGGCAAACATATAATTCAAAGACGTTCCATTACTTGACGTTCTTAACTGTCCGCTTACGGAAGAAATATTTTTACATCCATAAAAACAACTGGAGTAATCATTTATCAAGTTCCCTGCAAGCACACTCGACAAGTTCACTGAACCACTCAGCCCACTATCTCTATATGTGCTAACAAATGTGCCGCTTGTTATAAACTCAAACAATCCTGCCGGGACACTTCTCAGACTGCTGCATCCTTCAAAAAATGAATCTGCCGAACCACTCATAAGACTTGTAGTCCAACTTACAACAGATTGGAGACTACTACAATTTTTAAATGCTCCTTTATTCCATGATGTTCTTACATTTTCAGTAAACCATTTTATTACTCTTGTCAAACAATTCTGAAAACTTGAAAATCCGTCTGCACTCCACGATAAATTGGCCGACATTCCGTTAAAGTCAAACAATATTATCTTTGTTCCTCCGGAACTATAGATATGCGAACTTGTTCCTAATGTCTGGTCTCCATCTCCCCATTTCACACGCAAATTGTTAAGTCCAGTAGAGGAAGTGTTAAGTACGGGCAGCACTATATTCGTACCGTTTGACACCCTTACTTCCAATACCGCACCGTCTTCCATTATTATGTCAATCGTCTTGCTGAACTCTTCCGGACCTACCATGTAGCTTCCGCTCTCCGTAAAGTAGTTCTGACTTGTAGCCACCCACGCATAGGTATCGTTACACGGACCCATCCACGATACGGTACCGCTCGAACTTGTCACGCCCGAACTTATATTGTCTTCCACGGTCACGCCCGAAATGGGAGAACCGTTCTTCGTCCGCACGTTATATGTAACCTGGCACTTGTTGCGCGTCATTACCACGTTAACATACTCGTCGCTATTATTGATGCTTACCGAACCGTTCTGGCTCTGATATCCGGCTTTTGACGCCTGCCAGCTTAATGTCTGGGGCGGCACGTATGTTCCGAATACCGCACGCCCGGCTCCATCCGTGTTCTTTACCGTACCTCCGCATACAATACGCACGCTCCTTATGGAAATACCTTTCTCGTCCACCACGTCGAAAATAACTTTATAGGTATTTACGCCAAGAACTATCGTCGCACTTGTATCGTATTCTCCTACTGATACGAATGTGCTATTTTCATTATATTGAGGTAGCTTGCTTGCCGTGGCCGTACCGGAACTTCCTGCCTCCACGTTAAAGGTCGTATAACCCTGCCCGTCCGAATACTGAGTCATTCCGTTAAACGTCACCTGCGCTCCGCTTATACCCATATTACTACCGTTTACAACTTGTATTCTCACGTCCACCCTCTTTACGGTAAAATTGATAGGAACACGGGTGTCCGAATTGTACACGGTAAACGAATTCACCACGTCATAACAATAAGGATATTTTGCCACATAATCGTATGTACCCGAAAACAATTGCGTAGATACCAAACCTAATTCGTTCGTTGTCAACTTTTCGCTTTGTCCTACAATCTCGATTGTCGCCCCAGAAGCCTGCGCACTTCCTATAGTCGCCTGGAACGTCACGTTGAACGGCACGGATGCCTTTTCTGCCATCTTTATAGTATAGGCATTGTCTCCTGCCGTTATGTTCACATTCCCCTTTGCCGGGTTATAGTCCTGGTGAGACGCGCTCCACTCCCACACACCAAGTTCAAGCGTCCAGCTTGCCGCGATACCGTTGTTGTTGGAATATCTCGTTTCCCCGTTTATCGTCACTACCGCATTACTAATAGGATTGTTCGTTTCCACATCCAATACCGTTACCGTCAGTTTTCCGGTCTGCTTAACAAGGTCTACCGTTATGGCTAAAGGCTGGTTTATCAATACTGCCGTTCCTGTTCTCGGCTCATACCCCGTCTTTGTCACATTCCACGGATAACTGCCCGGCACACGGTTAAAGACTGCGTTTCCGCTCGCGTCCGTATTGACCGTTTGTTCATCCTCCCCTACACCAAGCACTACGGGCTGGTTCTTAACGGGCTGTCCGCTCATTCTCACGGTAAATATGATGTCGTAGGTAACGAGCTTCAATTGCACGTCCACTCTCTTGTTCTCTCCGTTCACCGTCACAACACCTTGTTTCGTATAATATCCTTCCTTCTGTACGGTCCAGTTATAACCGCCCGATATACGGACAAATTGCGCCTGCCCTCCACTCGTACTTATTGATTCCGTACCTACAGTAACCAAAGCATCGTCAAGCGGTGTATTGTTATCGTCCGTAACATAAAAATCAATCAGATAGCCTATCTGCACCAAGTCAACTTCTACCGTCACGTCCTTATCCACGACTTCCACCGTTCCTTCCTGCCCGTTAAATTCCGTCTTTGACACCTTCCAGGCATAAGAACCTGCCACTTCTACAAATGTCACAACCCCGTTTCTTTCCGTCTGTAGGGTTGTGCCGTTAAAAGTAACATCCGCTTTCGCTACGGGCAACCCGTTGCTTCTCACGACAAAGTTTATGTTGTATTTCGGTATGGGATTGAACTGTATGTCTATAACCGCGTTTCCGTATATGGTAAAATCCTTTTCCACGGTTATATATCCTTCTTTCACGACCTTATAATGATACGTTCCTGCCGGATATATAAACCCGGTTGCAAGTCCCTGCGCATTCGAGCTTCCAGTCTGGTTAGGAATATCTTCACCCGTCACTAATACAGATGCACCCGATACTGGCTCCACACCGTCCCTTATACGGAAAGTCACGTTATAGTAGGGTATCTTTTCCATCTCTATTTCGATATTGGTAGAATCCACTATTTCAGCATTTCTTCTTACCGTATAATAGTCCTCGTATTCTGCCACATATTCATATATACCGGGAAATACCTCAAATGTCACTATACCGTTGCTTCCGGTATATTGCACCTTTCCTGCAAAGGACACTTTCACGTTCTGCATCCAGTCTTTTGTCTCCTTGTCGCGCACAAAGAACGTACCCCCCCGTTCATAGGCGGCTCCCATTAACTGTACATATTCTACAGCATCCTTATCCACTAATAAGGAGTTTTCCACGTTTTCAAAGTTTTCGGCTTCCACCTCATAATACCATTGTCCGCGCGGCAGTGTTATCTTTGCCTCACCGTTAACGTCCGTTATCAGTTCTTCACCGTTTACTGTTATCTTCGCATTGGGTATGTACTTATTCCGGTTTGAAAACACCTTGAACAATATCTGATATTCTTCCTCTCCTACATAAGGACGTATCAGTTCACTGCCGAATATGTTCTTATATCCAACAAGGTAATTTTTTAAGAAAGTCTCTACAGTAAATTGTCTCTGATATGCGTTGTTTTTATAGTAAGCAGCTATAATGTCACGTTCACCCAAATATCCTTGTGAAAACGGCAAATATAAGGGTTTCACATGAAAATCGTATATATATACATACGGGTGATTTCCGACCGTTCTTTCTTGGATAAATATAGGTGCGATATACTTCATTCCCGGCATTATAGACAAAGCACGTCCGGACGGGAAATTAAGTGAAGGCGCGTTCAAAAACTTCTCGTTCGTTGACAGCAGTATTCCTTTTATGTAGTAATACATGCCGTCATTCTTTATGTCCAAATATTCGTTTTCATGGAACCAAAGGGAACTTCCGGTTATCTGTCCGTTTTCCAATATTCCCATAGACAACGGCTCTCCGTCTACCGTCTCGTACCCAGCTACTCCGAACTTAAGGTTTTCATTGTCCGTAGCCGACACTTTTACTTGCAATGATATTTCGTAGGATAGGTTCGGGTCTATGATTATAAGCTTGTCCAAATCCACCCTTCCGTCTATGCCCACGGATTGATTACCAAAAAATGTCATAGCGTTGAATATCTCTCCATTATCCCCGTTTTCGTCCTGCGTTATACTTATACTTTCCGGTATCAATAGAGGATAATTATTCAAGTCCTCTACTCCTTTTGTATATTCATACGCTTTTGATACATTCATTACTGTATTCGTCCGGTCGCATGTAGGTGAACTGTGACCCATCGCCCACCCTGTAGCTTCCGGTCTCAACAAGGCAAATATAAACTCGTCCAACGAATTGTATCTTATCAGTCTCAACAGTTCTCCCAATATCTCACCTTCCTTGCTTATGATGTCAAGCCTTCCACGCTTTGAATATTCTTCCAGGTAATTATAGAATAGGTATTTCATCTGTTCCTGGCTGTCCACCATGTTAGTAACAAGCCCTCTGTTCTGAATAAACATCTCGAACAAAATCTGATTCGTGTCTATCTTTTTATATTGTCTTGCATACAATACTATCAAGGCGAATATATGGGTTATAGTTCCCCAAAAGGCACGGAAATCCTCGTTCTCTTTCTTTTTTAGGAACGTAGGCAAAATTCCCCTTCCTTCCAGTTTTTCAAGCACGTTTTCTGCCCACCGTATTACTTCCTTGTCGTTTTCCTCAAAAAAACGACTGAAAGGCAAATTATCATATATAGGTGTGGACTGGGGTAAAAATAATCCCCCACACGGGTTTTCTTTCTTTATTCTTTTTTCCATGTTGAGATACAATTAATTGCACGGTAAAAATACGATTAATTTTGGATATTACGAAAACAAACACGACGAAAAATACTGTAGAACCGTTCCACTACTTCAATCTCTCTCGTCAAAGACCAGTCCATAACGATAGAGGCTCTAAAGGTAGGGGTGTGGGTGACGAACAGAAGAGTAGAACAATATTCTTCGTATATAAATGATTATTACAAACCATATAAAGGGGCTTATACGGGTGTCATAAATTTAAAGAGTGATGAAAATAAATTATATGCTATCAGCAACTCTTTTGGCATTGTATATCCGGTATATTATGGAATAAATATGGATATATTTGGGAAGACTGTTTATTTATATAATTTTGTAGGGAGCAGTTCCCCTTACGGTGCTGCTGAATTATATAAAACAGATACTACCAATCATCTTCCAAGTGATTATCCGGTTTCTTTAGGAAGAGTACAAGTAGGTATATCAATATCTTCCCCTACATATTATATTAATAATGAAAGTAGTTCAACTGCATTTATATTTTATATTATTGGGGATAGCATACATTGGATGATAAATACTATTTTTAGAATAGGTGATAAATGGAGTAAAAATACATCGGGTCATTATACCACCAGTAATGCAATAAGCGACCATTATAAATATTTTAATAATTATTCTATAAGAAAATATGCTTCTGTTATTAAAACTGCTTCATCAACCCGTATACGTTTTTTCATTATTGGGAATGAAGGTAATTCTGATTTTTACATAATAATAATGGAAGGAACGAATACAACAGAATACAGAATTAGTTACTTGAATGTTAAGGGTTATCCTTATTCAAATGAAGGTAGAGTAGAACACATGGGATGGTTAGTATTAAGAAGTAATGATAAAAAAGTAATTATCTTGGTAAAGTCACAAGATAGGTCATATGGAGATACTCATGCTAAATTTTATTACGGATTGTGGACGGGAAATGTAAAAAATAATGGAGAAAGTTTAGTATTAACGAGTGAATGGGAATGTTTTTATAACATCCCTTCTGCAATTACTTCTGTAATAGGTGGTGATTATTGGGTATCTCCGGATTTGAAATGGTTATTCTATATATCATTAAGCGGAGCTAATTATCAAGGGTTTTCCAAAGGGTTGCATACTATAAAAGGGTCGTCAGCTCTTTTTGGAGAAAATGGCTGGACTGGAGTTTCTTACGAAATGGAAGGAGGAGGTACAGATATTTTGAATGCTTGTCAGAATTATTATATATTAGATGTTCAATTCAATAGCAAATCTAATAAAATAATGATTTTTGGAAATTCTTCTAAAGGTGCGTTTACAAACGATTCTGATTATAGTTATACAGAAGGTATTCAGCCAGATATAATACTTTATTTTATTTGGGTGGAAAATCAGAAAAAATTTGTCAGATTAAATAGTTCTTATATAGGAGGAGATGTACTTTGGAATGATTATAGCAACTCTACATCTGGAGGTAAAGGTAATATTTACAAACCTTTAATCAATTTTGTAAACGGAGAAATTAACTTCATGTATCCTGGAGGAAATGAACCGTTTAATGCGTATAGATATCATTTGAGTTTCGGAGAATAAATAAATTAGGTAACTATATACTATTTACATCAAGAATGTTTAGGTATATAGTTACCAATTTATCTATCATTCCCCCCAAGTTAAATTATAACTGTAGGAAGTATAAGGAGGTTGTCCTCCTGGATAAACGAAATTAATTATTTCATTATTTATGAAATTAAAGGAAGGTTTGTAAGTATTACCAGAACTTGAAGCGGAAGCTGCATATTTGTCCCATAATGAACTCAATCCTACGTTAGTATGTGACAGTTGTTTCCATTGCTTTTTTGATTTATCTAATATAAAGCACATTATAATATCGGGTTGAATTCCTTCGACATAAGTTGTATCTGTTAAAGTACCATTACCGAAATATCCTTTAGAAGAATTCCCAAGAACCATCATTTTATCAGAATTAGAATTGAATTTGACTTTCAATATGTAATATTCTTTTGTGGCTTGATATACAGAATCTGAATCGGTAGAAATTACATATGATTTGTTCGTGAATCCGGTTTCTGTAAATAATACAGAAGTGTCCTTAGTGCATATATAATACAATCCTTTTGTATAAACTGAAGTAGAAGAAGTAGAAATAAAGAACCACCATTTTGAATCGGGCGAAATCCAGCAATCTCCTCCGACAACTCCCGTAATTACAGATGGAATATTATAATAGCAAGCCCAGTTAGATATATCCATTATTTCTATACCCGTTGTATTTCCCATAGTTACAACATAAATCAAATAATCGAATTTATTTGTCACTTGTTCATTAAATAATCTTCCCAACAATATTGCTTTTTTATTAATTTCTCCTATTTTAACAAAACCAATATGATTCCAACTTATTGAATCTGGGTATGGATAATTAGTAAGCTCTCTATACTCAATTCGCTCATTTGATGATGTAGTACCTCCCGTTTTAACTTGAACTCTTCCTACCATGAAATAATAATTATTATAACCATATACACTGTAGTAATACCAGTTATTTTGGGCAGTAGAAATAACTGTTATTGTAGCAATTGCTTTTAATATAGAATAATTATTGAGCAACTTTAATAAATTATTTGACGAAAGTCCTAAAACATAAGCATTATTACTTCTTTTATAAGTGATTACTGCGTTAGGTGCAGTCGTAAACATATCCACTGAACCTATATAAAGAGAATACTGGAATATACATGCATAATTAATTATATATAATTTACCGTTATCATCATTATATATAGATGCTTCACCATTTAAAATAGGGATAGACGGTGATAAATCATTTATATACACTTTGTCCTCCCAAAGAATATAATTTTCTTGGGTAAGTTTTATTAAGGAAGTTTCTCGAAGACTTGACGACCGTGTATTTGCACAAGAAAATCCGAAATAAGTACCCGATGGTGATTTAAATGCTATTGCAAATGAATTACTGATAGCCAAAACATCATGCGATACATTTCGCATTAATAAGGTTGTGTAATATCCAGATGGTAGACTTTGGTTGAAATATGGATTCATATTTGCTGATTCTACATCGCTCACCCACACCCCTACCTTTAGAGCCTCTATCGTTAT
>ENA-OOQJ01000277-OOQJ01000277.1-human-gut-metagenome-genome-assembly--contig:-NODE-277-length-11360-cov-2.309332_pt1 | contig 11360 bp, 9 predicted proteins | sample MGYA00241089_ERZ501164 | MGnify/ENA primary metagenome ERZ501164 (study PRJEB25962, sample SAMEA2042493) | human gut metagenome | biome: human gut; feature: human-associated habitat; material: faeces... | reverse complement strand
GGATGGCCGCGTGCCATGTGGGCGGGAATCGCCTGCATGTCTGTATGTCTTCCATTTCATGAGGACAGTGTGGAGCGTGCAAAACGCAGGGGACCGTTTAATATTGTGGGGTGCATGATCTTCCTTATTTTGTATCATGTGTTACCGGAATCCATGTATCCGTATATCGGGATGATCGGTGGAATTGGTGTGGGTTATTCTGCAGGATATGCATGGCAGACCGTATTTAATACGTTTGGCGCACTGTCGATTGCATCGGGGTTATTCGGTGCAGGTACGGCAGTGACGCTGCGAATTATATTCAATGTGATGGGATCTGTATATACCGTCGTATGTGACAGATTTTTGGATTTCCTCAGAAAAAGAACGGAAATCCACCGGGTGGGTGAGATGGCATAAAATCAGTAGATCACCCGGTTCCGCCCACTCTCTTTGCCGAGATAAAGCTTGCGGTCGGCTTCCTGAATGACAGATTCCATGGTATGATTTCTGCCAAATTCTTCGACTCCGAATGTCATGGTTACATGAATCAGTTTGCGTTCGTATAATACAGGAGTGTGCCGGATATCATCCAGAAGGTCAGACATCAAAAGCTGAACCTCCTCCATATCCATGCCGGGAAATACAAACAGGAATTCTTCTCCGCCCCAGCGGCAGACTTCTCCTTTTTCGCCTATTACCGTGCAAAACAACCTGGAAAGTGTGCGGAGAACTTCATCCCCGGCATCATGCCCGTAAGTATCATTTACATGTTTGAAAAAGTCGATATCCCCCATGGCAACAGTCAGGGTCTGTAATTTATGCTGCGTGTATCTGGAAATACATGTTTCCAGACGCTTATACATCTGCCAACGGTTGAAAAGCCCGGTCAGGGGATCTGTGGATGCGATGTGTTCCAGTTCCAGATTGTAACGTATAAGCTTGTGTTCCATCTGCTGGGAATTCTGGGTGAAAATAATCATAACCGTGATCAGTTCTGCAAAAATAAACAAAGTGTCTATGGTCTGTATGCAGATACTGGCATCTGTGGAAAGCTGGATGACCGGCAGATGATACCGTGTATAGGAATACAAAAGCAGGCGGTAAGCACATGTGCAGATTCCAACAAAGATTTTAGTGCGTATGCGGTGGAAACTGACTGCAAAATTTAATACGAGAAGTACAAACAGGAAGTGCTGTACACCGCAGTCCCACCCAAATCTCTGTATAAATACAGTAATCCACAATAACGTCAGTAATTGTGAAAAAATGGAAGCAAAATGTGTATGGTTTAGATAGGTAATCCGGAAAGCAAATACATATAAAATGCCACAGATGAGCGTCAGCAGGGAGGAAGGAACATCCCGAAGAAAGCAGCAGACACAAAAAAGGACAAGAAAATAAACGCTGAGAATCAGTGCGTACAGACGCAGGGTCACAGCAGTGGTTTTTGTCTCATTTGGATTTTGTACATCCTGAAATATAAACGCCCCTATTTTTTTATGAATCATATGTAATCCCCCAATAAACATATGCCGTTCCAAAACATCTATAAGAATTATATCACAGTATAAGAAAAAGAAAAGCGCATTTTTCACATACTATCCATACTTGAATTCATGGAAATTACATTGTATAATCAGTAAGGTTGAGGAATAAAATAACAAAGAACATATAGGAGGAATCTATTATGGTTACTTGGGACAACTTGGATACCCTTGCTTCTTTTCAGAACCTTTCAAAAACAGGTCGCATAGATCTGAAAAAAGTAATGTCTGGCGAGAACGGGGCAGAGCGTGTGAAAAATTACAGTATTCCAATGGCAGAGGGATTGGTGTACAACTATGCTGCAAAGCAGGTGGATGATGATGTACTGGAAGCTTTGGTTAAGCTTGCAGAAGAAGCACAGCTTTCCGAAAAATTTGAGGAGCTTTACAACGGTGCAGTGATTAACACCGGAGAGAACCGTCTGGTTCTTCATCAGCTGACCCGTGGACAGCTTGGAAAAGCCGTTGTAGCAGATGGTGTGGATAAGCGTAAATTCTATGTGGAGCAGCAGCAGAGAATTGCTGATTTTGCCAATAAGGTACACGCTGGTGAGATTACAAACGCTGCTGGTGAAAAATTCACAACAGTTGTCCAGATCGGTATCGGTGGAAGTGACCTGGGTCCCCGCGCTATGTATTTAGCACTTGAGAATTGGGCAAAGAAAAACAACACATTCAAGATGGAAGCAAAATTCATCAGTAATGTAGATCCGGATGATGCAGCCGCTGTATTGAATTCTGTAGATGTTGCCCATTCTATTTTCGTACTTGTTTCCAAATCAGGTACTACACTTGAGACACTGACCAATGAGTCTTTCGTTAAGGACGCGTTAAAGAAAGCAGGCCTGGATGCTTCTAAGCATATGATCGCAGTTACCAGTGAGACTTCTCCGCTGGCAAAGAGTGATGATTATCTGGCAGCATTCTTTATGGATGATTACATCGGAGGACGTTATTCTTCTACATCAGCCGTTGGTGGAGCTGTATTATCCCTGGCATTCGGACCGGATGTATTTGCACAGTTCCTGGATGGCGCCGCAGCAGAGGATAAACTCTCCGCAGAAAAAGACGTATTGAAGAACCCTGAGATGCTGGATGCACTGATCGGTGTGTATGAGCGTAACGTACTGGGATATCCGAGCACTGCTGTGCTTCCATATTCACAGGCACTCAATCGTTTCCCGGCACATTTACAGCAGGTAGATATGGAGTCCAATGGTAAATCCGTAAACCGTTTTGGAGAGCCTGTAAATTACCCGACAGGTCCTGTCATTTTCGGTGAGCCTGGAACAAACGGACAGCATTCCTTCTATCAGTTACTGCATCAGGGAACCGATATTGTACCACTGCAGTTTGTTGGATTTAAGAATAACCAGCTTGACACAGATGTTGTCATTCAGGACAGCACAAGCCAGCAGAAGCTTTGCGCAAACGTAGCAGCACAGATCGTTGCTTTTGCATGCGGCAAGGAAGATGAAAACCGCAACAAGAATTTCGAGGGTGGACGCCCATCTTCTATTATTATCGGAGAGCAGGTTAATCCGAAGACACTCGGTGCATTGCTTGCACACTTTGAGAACAAGATCATGTTCCAGGGATTCTTATGGAATGTCAACAGCTTCGATCAGGAAGGTGTTCAGCTTGGTAAAGTTCTTGCAAAGCGCGTACTTGCACATGAGACAGACGGAGCACTGAAAGTATTCAGTGATCTGTTAAATATCTAATCGGATTTTTGTCTGAAGCAGGTCAGAGATATAAGACATATATAATAAGAAAAAGGAGTATGAAAACAACGGTGTTTTTCATACTCCTTTTTATTGGTATTGTTCTAACGTTTTATCCGCGCATCAGGTAATCCATAATCTTTCTGGAATCCTCTGCTTCATGTGCGATGATTTCCATCTCCGGGATGGTGGAAGCAGATTCAAAAATGGTAGATAAGGATACCAGCTGGCATAATTTTGATTTCAGATTCAGGCGGTCACCGTCAGCAGTGACAAGCTCAACCTGTCCGGAACAACTGTCAATTACTTTCAAAAACTCCTGTGGGTTTTCAATGTTCATTACCTTCATAATGCATCTCCCTTTCCTTTATACAATATTGTTCTGTTTGGTGATTCAATCATAGCATTTGTGCCGGGAAAGTGCAATGTCGTGCCTCTCTTTGCACATAGACAGTTGTATTTAATGGCAGGTGTTCATGAGATGAAAACGTACAAGTGTGTACATGAAGCAAGTTGTATTGCAATAGCGAAAGAAATCAAGAATAAAATACACAAAACGCACAAAACGACAGTAAAACAAAGGAAAAATAAAATGAAAACCAGTCAAAATGCACATAATCGTATGAAAAATAGAAAATTTAACAGTTAAATTGCAATATAACAATACAACTTTACGAAAAAATATTGTTGTATTTTATTGAAAAACAGGAGAGGACCGTCTATAATTAGAATTACAAAAAGCAAATACGTATCAAAGTAGAGGGAGGACAACGTATGAAGAAAATTTTAAAGAAGGTAGCTGCAACGATCCTGGCAGCATCAATGGTAATTGGTATGACAGCCTGTGGAACCGGCGGGGGAGGATCTTCCACACAGGGAGGTACATCATCAAACAAATCCGGAAAGATTAAGATTGGTGTTTCCATCTGGTCATCCACCGATGTACTTGGTTCTCAGTGTAAGAAGATTCTGGATGAGGCAGCAAAGGCATTGGATGTCGATGTACAGTATGTGGATCAGGGACATGTATCTGAGAAAGTTACCGCTTCTGTTGAGCAGTTGGCAGCAGCAGGATGTCAGGGAATTATCATCTGTAACTCATCTGATACAGAGATGACTTCCGCAATTAAGACCTGTAATGACAATAAAGTATATCTGGCACAGTTCTTCCGTGTTATCAGTCAGGAAAACAGTGCAGATATTTATCAGGCAGCAAAAGATTCTGATTATTATATCGGAGCTGTTCACGAGGATGAGCCGGCAAACGGTGAAGAACTTGTAAACATTCTTTTAAACAAAGGTGACAGAAACATTGGTCTGATCGGCTGGGAGCAGGGAGATGCTACATGGCTCGGCAGATGGGAAGGCTATAAAGCTGGCGTAGATAAGTGGAACGAAGAACATCCAGATGATCAGGCAAAGCTTTCTGAGCCACAGTACGCAGGAACAACTTCCGAAGGTGGTTCTAAGGCAGCAGAAGCTCTGATGGCAGCAGATCCAAACCTGGATGCACTTATTCCAGCAGGTGGTGGTGGAGATCCTCTCCAGGGTGCAATCGCAGCAGTTGAGCGTGCCGGAAAGACCGCAGATATCGACGTCGTTTCTACAGACTTCCTTCCAGACCTTGGAGACAGACTTGAGAATGGTTCCATGGCTGGTGAGTCCGGAGGACATTTCTGTGATCCATTGATCGCATTCATGATGGTATACAATGCAGTAAAGGGTAACTACAAAGACTTTGGTGGTAAGTTCGAAGATGTTCCATTCCCATATCTGTATGTATCATCTGCAGATGATTACAAGAATTATGAGAAGTATTTCGTAGATCAGCTTCCATATACCGATCAGGAACTGGTTGATATGTCTAAGCTGAGTCTGGAAGACTTAAGAATTACTGCACAGAGCGTATCTATTGAAGATGCAGCAGCACGTGCGGGTAAATAAAACAATAACCACAAGGGGTGGCGCTGCTTGCGGCGCCACCTTTTTCCATCAATGTGACGTTTATCAGAATTGACAAAAAGAGGTAGATAATATGAGTACTACGAAAAAAATTTCGGGAAAAGCAATGGGGTATCTGATCCTGCTCGGTCTGGTTGTGCTTTCCTGGGCCATCTTTAAAATACTTTCGCCGCATAACTTTGGATCTTTCGGCAATATGCTTAACTATTTTCAGGCCAGCCTGATTGCAACTGTTGGTGCCGTAGGATTCTACTTTGTAATGGTAATGGGAATGTTCGACTTTTCCATTGGCGCAAATATCATGCTTTCCGCAATCGTTGGGTGCGTATTCGCCACCCGTTTTAATCTCGGATATTTCGGATTGATCGTCGGATGTATCTTAACAGGAACAATTGTCGGTGCATTAAACGGTATGTTTTATGTAAAACTCCGTATCCCGTCCATGATTGTAACAACAGGACTTGCACTGATCTATGAGTCTCTGGCAAACTACATTGCAGGCGGCGTAGAGCAGACACTTCCATCCAATTTACGTGCATTTGGCCAGATGCCTTGGGATATCATCCTTGCACTTGTGGCATGTGTCGTTGCTTACATATTCTTAAATTACACAAAAATTGGAACATACACCTATGCTATCGGCAGTGATGAGTTTGTTGCCAAGAACATGGGTATTAACGTAAATAAGTATAAAGTTCTTGCATTTATTTTAAGTGGTGCATTCCTCGGTGTTATGGCGATCCTGACCATCAGTTACGGATCTTCCATGGTAGCCGGAATGGCATCTATGAGCCGAAACTTCGTACCGACCATGGGATGTTTCTTTGGTCTGGCATTTAAGAAATACGGAATGCCACTTCCGGCAATTATCATCGGTGAGTTTGTCATCAACATCATCTTCTTCGGTTTCATTGCTCTTGGAGCACCAACCGCTATCCAGGATGTGATCACAGGACTTGCACTGCTTATTATCATTACTCTGACAACAAAGGCTACAAAGGGCGAGATCGTCAAGTAATGAAAGGGGGAAGACAGCAATGAGTGAAGTAAGATTACAAGTAAAAAATCTCTGCAAGAACTTCGGTATTACAAAAGCCGTACAGAACGTTTCCTTTAACGTTAACAAGGGAGAAGTTCATGCACTGATCGGAGAAAACGGCTCCGGAAAATCCACCCTGACCAATATGCTTACCGGTATTTACAGCATTGGCAGCGGTACATTTATTCTGGATGGCAAGGAAGTTCATCCAAAGAATCAGGTAGAAGCAAACAATGAAGGAATCTCCATCATTGTACAGGAGCTTGGTACATTGTCCGGACTGACCGTTGCAGAGAATATTTTCCTCGGACATGAGGATCAGTTCGTACACTGTGGCATCAAAAATACAAATGCCATGAACAAAAAGGCAACAGAGCTGTTAAAGCAGTATGGATTTGAAAGAATCAAGGCCGCCGATATGATCGACTCTTACAACTTCGAGGATCGTAAGCTCGTAGAAATCGTAAAGGCAACCTACTTTAATCCAAAGATCGTTGTTATTGATGAGACAACGACAGCGCTTTCCCAGGAGGGCCGTGAAGAACTGTACAAACATATGGAGCGTATCCGAAAGAGCGGCAACACCGTCATCTTTATTTCCCACGATCTTCCGGAGATCATTGAGAAATCCGATACAATCACCATTCTTCGTGATGGTGTATACATTGATACCGTAAAGAGTAAAGATGTCAATGAAAACGATTTAAAGAAACTCATGGTTGGACGTGAAGTAACGGGCGATTATTACCGCAGCGACTATGGAGAGAAGATTTCGGATGAAGTGGTTCTTTCTGCAAAGCACGTTACCGTACCTGGATTGATCGAGGATGTCAGCTTTGATCTGCACAAAGGCGAGATTCTTGGATTTGGAGGACTTTCTGAGTCTGGTATGCATGAGATCGGTAAAGCAATCTTTGGTGCATCCTATGACAGGGAAGGAACCGTAGAGCTGGCAGATGGAACCCAGATCAACGATATTCCGACCGCAATCAAGCACAGTATTGCATATACATCGAAGGATCGTGATAATGAGTCGGTTGTGTTAAACCAGAGTATCGGAGATAACATTTGTCTGCCGTCACTGGATGAACTGTCCGGACCGGCACATCTGATCAGCGATAAGAAGAAAAAGGATTTTGCAAACAAATTTGCAAAGCAGATGTCCGTTAAGATGGTCGATGTCAACCAGTTCGTTTCCAACCTGTCCGGTGGAAATAAGCAGAAAGTCGTTCTGGCAAGATGGATCGGAAAAGATTCCGATATCGTTGTACTCGACAGCCCGACACGAGGCATTGATATCAAGGTAAAGCAGGATATTTACCAGTTGATGAATCAGATGAGAAAAAATGGAAAATCCATTATCATGATCTCCGAGGAATTGATGGAGCTGATCGGTATGTGTGACCGCATCATGATCATGAAAGACGGCAAGATCAGCGGAGAACTTGAGCGTGACCAGAACCTTGATGAAAACGGTCTGATTACGATGATGGTATAAGGAGGCAGCTATGGGAAGTCAAGCAAGTGTAAATACAAACGATAAAGAGCAGCAGCTCAAGAAAGCATCAAAAATGTCGCTGATCCGTTCACTTCTTCCAATTGTAGGACTGGTGGTTATTTTCCTGTTATTCAATTTCCTGACAGATTTTCGAATGATGGGTAATATGTCACTGGTACTCTCACAGGTATATGTGACGATGATTTCTGCGATGGGCGTATTTTTCATTATGACAATGGGTGGTCTGGATTTCTCTCAGGGATCTATCCTCGGAATTTCTTCCATTGTGGTATGTATGCTCTCAAAATACAGCATTCCGCTGGCAATTATAGGTGGTATTGCAGCAGGAGCGGCAATCGGTGCGATCAACGGTTACTTCTATGTAAACCGTAAGATCAAATCCTTCATTGTAACAATTTGTACCATGTTCTTATTCCGTGGTTTTATCAAGTACCTGACAACCAACGCTCCGGTAGCCGGATCTGCAAAGCTGATCAATTATGACAGCACAGCACTGAAAGTTGCCTGCACGGTTGTGATACTTGCTATTGGATTTGTGGCATTCCGTTTTACAAAATTCGGAACTTATTTAAAGGCAATCGGTGCAGGAGAAAAAGCAGCAATGTTCTCCGGTATCCGCACCGACAAAATGAAATTCCTGATCTATGTACTGGCAGGTGCCATCACAGGATTTGCAGCATTTATCAATGTTATCAAAGTCGGATCTGTTACATCTTCCGGTGGTAATCAGCTGGAGACACAGATTCTGATAGCCCTGGTATTAGGTGGTATGCCAATTTCCGGTGGTGCAAAAGTTCGTTTCGAAAATATTATTGTCGGATCTTTACTTTACATCGTATTGAACAGTGGATTAACCATGATGGGATTCTCTACACAGATGATGCAGCTGATCCAGGGTATTGTATTCCTGATCTTCGTTGCAGTATTTGCAGATCGTGAGTCTATTCAGGTTATCAAGTAAAAACATAAAAAGGCAAATGGAGAGGCTATGCGTAATACAGAACAGGATAATTTGAAATATCAGAAATTATATCATTGGGCACATACGTTAATCACCAGTGGCGTAATTAAAAATATGGATAAGTTTCCGTCTGAGACCATTCTGCAGAAGAAATTCGGTTATTCCAGGCAGACGGTGCGCACAGCTCTCCAACAGTTAGAGGATGAGGGGCTGATCACCCGGGTACGCGGAAGCGGAACGTACGTGTCTTATGAAGGCAGTACCGAGAACGAATCGCGTCAACGGGTTGGTCTGCTCCTTAGTTATTATTCGGATTATTTATTTTCACAGGTGTACGATGGAATTGAATCGGCACTGAAAGAAAAAGGGTATGGAATTGAAGTCGCGGTAACAAAAAACAGACTGAATGATGAGGCGATCTATCTGGAGGGACTGTTGAAAAGCAATGTTTCCGGATTGATTATCGAAGGTTCCCGGTCGGCATTTCCAAACCCGAATATCCGTTTGTACCGGGAAATACGAAAACAAAATATACCAACACTTTTTATTCATAATCATTATGAAAACCAATTATTTGACAGTGTGGAGATGGAGGATGCCAGAGCTGCATATGAGCTGACAAAAATACTGATTGAGCACGGACACCGCCGGATTGGCGGTATATTCAAATATGATGATATGCAGGGGATCGAGCGTTATAAGGGTTTTATCCAGTGCCTCTCCGATTACGGGGTAAAGTTTGATGACGATTGTGTCCGCTGGTATTCGACCAAAGATATGGATGAAAAACTTGGGAAAAAGGGAATGCTTCATATGTATCGCAGAACAAAAGACTGTACGGCAATGATTGTGTATAATGACGAGGTTGCCGGTTATTATATGGAGTTTCTGGCAGACCGTGGACTTTCCGTTCCGGAGGATGTTTCCGTAGTATCTTTTGATGATGCGGAGCTGCAGCAGGAACAGAAAGTGAAATTATTGTCAGCAGTGCATCCGAAGTATCAGCTGGGACGGATTACCGCCAAAAATCTTTTGCGGATGATGGAGGATGAGAACTGGCAGGAAAGAAATTATTCGTATCGTTTTCCGGTGAAGCTAAATGACGGAAATTCCGTGCGGGCGATCGATAGGAGATAAGGATGAAAAGACATCTGTTTTCTTTTAAAAAATAGAAAGCAGATGTTTTTTTGTTGAAAAAATATGGGATGATTGACAGGAAAGAAGCCATTAGAGTATCATAGGCTTAGCAATGGATCAGGGAGTAGAAAAACGTGACAACATTTGAAATGCTGCAGGAACTGCTTGCGCAAAATGAATTTGAACTTTTGTTGCCGGAGGATCATACAGCGAATACAACAGAGCAGGATATCCGGTTGGTTTATCAAATGAATGATACTGTGGAGAGTTTTCTTGTTTTTCGGAAAGCAATCTTCACAGGCACATACAAAAAGGATTATGAAGGGAAACTGGATGCCTCTTATGACCGGGATCAGGACCGATATGTGCTTGGAGTACGGCAGGGAGACAGTGTTATTACCCTGTTTTATCAGAAGCTGGAGCTGGAAGTAAATCTATATAACTACGGAGAGATTGCACATTTCTGGGTTCCGCGATATGAAAATCTGCGTCAGCTGGAATTTCGGATTGCAGTGCTGTGGGACAAGTATACCTATTTGGGGGAAAATTACTGCAGTGAGGGGGAAAAGCGCCTGGTCCATCTGGCGGATGTCCCGGCGCTTAATTTCTGCTCTTACTGTGCTGCACCGGAGCCGTATATGGTGCCACATGAGATGCCGAAAGGGTCTTTCCTGCAGGGTCTGGATGTGATGGAGCAGTTGGCGAAGCAGGCGAAAGACTGGCTGCTGGTTGGCTGGATTCGCTTTTATCGCAGACATCCGTCAACAATTGTAACCAGGTGGGTGGCACACGTCCTGCACCATAGCATTCATTTTGGCTTTGTGAAAACACTTACGGAAACGATCAAAAAGGAGACGGCCATCTATCCGCGACGCCTGTTCGGAAAAAGCGGAGAGGAACGGCTGGCACTGTGTCTGAAAAAAGCAAACGCACGGAAGGAAGAACTGGAAAAGACGGGCGCATATGTAGAAATTGTGCGGCAGGAGCCATTTACAATTGCAAAAGATCAGCTGGATTTAAAGGTGTATCTGCTGGTCAGCCGCCAGGGGATGGTAAACCAGAAGATTCAGGTGGAGGAAATAGAGTAGTAATATGGCGGCTATTTTTGTGGCTTATTGTTATCTTTGCCAAAGGTATATCCACGACCAAAGCAAGTTAGGCCGAAACTTACCACTGCTATAAAGTCGACAATACTCATGGCTTAGCCCTCCTTTCCAGCGGATTTCTATGTAATCAGAGAGTAACAATAACGAATAAAAAGACAATCAGGTTAGAATTTGATTGAAAGACTTTTTCTAAAATGATAGTATAGATACATGGGAAACTAGAGAGCCGGGCGGCTTACCCTCTTTTTCGGAGGGGCTAACCCTCCAGACGAAAGAAAGGAGGGCGTTGCCAATGTATGTTACATATTCTGATTTGATTCAGATAGGGATATTCATTTGCGCCCTTGTTGGATTGTGCTACACGATTTTCAAGGGAAAACGAAAAT
>ENA-OOQJ01000259-OOQJ01000259.1-human-gut-metagenome-genome-assembly--contig:-NODE-259-length-11921-cov-4.250042_pt1 | contig 11921 bp, 7 predicted proteins | sample MGYA00241089_ERZ501164 | MGnify/ENA primary metagenome ERZ501164 (study PRJEB25962, sample SAMEA2042493) | human gut metagenome | biome: human gut; feature: human-associated habitat; material: faeces... | reverse complement strand
GGAGGAACTTGCAATGCGGAGCTGGCTGCCCTGTTTGCCCCGCGTCCCATGCTGGTGGTTTCCGACGGAGGAGACTGGACAGCCACGGTTCCTCGTTTGGAATATCCTTACTTGCAACGCATCTACGGTTTTTACGGTGCGACGGACAAGGTGAGCAATGTACATTTGCCGCAAGAACGCCATGATTTCGGTCCGAACAAGCGCAATGCGGTTTATGATTTCTTTATAGACGTGTTCGGCCTTGACCGGAACATGCTGGATGAAAGTAAAGTAACCATTGAACCGGAAGACGCATTGAAGAGCTTTGGTGAGAAAGGTGAGAAACTGCCTGCCGGAGCCTTGAGATATAAAGAATGATTTTGTCGTTTATTTATTAGGTTAAGAGTTAGTATAGAATCTCCCTCTTGCATAGCCTGTGAAGGTGAGCAAGGGGGAACTTTTTTTAGATATGGGGGATTAATACTTTTTGTCGGGTATATCAGGTCTTGTCATGCAGACTGTTAAGTCTTTTTGTGCGGACTGTTACTATAGTCTTCGGCAGTGGACCGTACGGTCTGCTACAGTGGACTGTACGGTCTGCCGCAGTGAAACATACGGACTGCTGTCGCAGTCTGTAAAAGGTGACCGTAAGAAATGCTTTAATGGTACTGAAAAAAAGACTTAATGGAGCTGAAGTGATGAATTAACTTCGCATTTACGTTATAATCAGCTTTAGTTTCCCATCCTTGTGGCGCTTTCGGTCGTTTTCTTGTTTATAGTTGCGGAGTCAGATCGGTCTCTACGTCGGATTTCGGCTGAGTATAATGGAAAAAACGGAGATTATAACAAGATAATGCGTTTCTGTAATATGGCAGCAATCTGTTGTCTCAGTTGCGGGGCGCTGATGGGCTTGGCCATATAGCCGTCGAAGCCGTTTTCCATGGCCCGTTGTTCATCACTGGCATAGGCGAAAGCGGTAACAGCAATGATAGGCACATCCAAGGATAGTTTTCGTATTTCCCGGGTGGCCTCATAGCCATCCATCACCGGCATATTGATATCCATCAGAATTATCTGAGGGGTATGGAGCTTATACAAATTGACCGCCTCTTTTCCATCCCAGGCATGTACCAGGTTATATTCTCGTTTCAAGATAGATTGGAATAGCCGGTAATTGCTCTCATTGTCTTCGGCGATCAGAATGGTCAGCTTGTCTTTTTGCACGGAAATGAGTTGATGCTCTTCCTCTCTCTTGTTCTCTGCAGCGGCAGGCTGGTAGGGAATGGTGAACCAGAAAGTGGATCCTTTTCCTTCCTCAGACTCAACACCGATGCGTCCTCCCATGTGCTCTACAATTGTCTGGCAAATGGATAGCCCCAGTCCTGTACCCTGTACAAAAGAGTTCAGTTTGACGAAACGTCCGAATATGGAGTTCACTTTGTCGGCTGGAATGCCGCAACCGGTATCTTTAACATAGAAATAAAGTTCTTTGTCGCATAGTTTGTAGCCGAAGGTGATGCTTCCTTGTGAGGTAAATTTGCTGGCGTTGTTCAGTAAATTGTTCAGTACCTGCATCAGACGGTTCTTTTCCGTTCTTATGAGGCAGGAGGGAAGTCCTTTCTGTACAATCAGTTGAATGCCGTTGCTCTCTGTCCGATAACGGGTGACACTTTCTATCTCGGAAATAATATCATTCAGTTCTATGTTGCAATAGCTGAACTCTAATGTACCGGCCTCTATTTTCGATAAGTCCAGTATGTCGCTGATTAATTGCAGCAGCAACGTGTTGTTACTTTCAATGATATTGATATATTCCTGCTTTTCCTGTTCCTCTTCTGCAGCAGCAAGGATGTTTGAGAAACCGATGATAGCATTTAGCGGAGTGCGTATTTCGTGGCTCATATTGGCAAGAAAAGCGGACTTCAGCCGGTTGGATTCTTCCGCGCGGTCCTTGGCTGAAAGCAGTTCGTCTTCCATTTTCTTCCGTTCAGTTATGACTAGGGAAGATCCTACCAAAGTGAGCGGCATTCCGTTTTCGTCTTTGCTTTCCACTGCTGCCTGCGCCTCTATCCAGTCTATTTTCCATTGTGTTCCGTCATTGGCCAGCACGCGGTATTCCTCTTTTACTTTCTCTATTTTCCCGTCTGCCAGGTCACGGTAGGCCTGTATCACGCGCGGGCGGTCTTCTTTAATGATTTTAGCGAAGTATTGCTCGTCCGAAACGCTCAACTGATCTTCGCTGATGCTTCCCGGCATGGCCGCCATGACAATGGGGCGGTTGAGGTCGCATAAAATGGTATGGTCTTTCAAATTCCATTTCCAAGGTACGATGTTGGCTACTTCCAGTGCCATGGAAAGTTTATGGTTCGTGGCGCTCAGCATTTGCTGCGCATTGTGCAGTTCGGTGCTGTCCATGCAGAACACATCCACTGTGTCCGGTTCGGTAGAGCAATTCAGGACAACATCATAGAAGATGTTGACGGTCTTAAAATAATATGGGAAGGTGATCGATTTCTTTTCTTTTAAGGTGAGTTCCATGAAATGGGTGAACTCCGGCAAGGACTCCGGGAAAATTTCAGAGGCTCTTTTCCCTATCACCTCGGATTTGGGCAAGAAACATCGTTCGAAATAGCGGTTGACATCCATATAAATGCTGTCTGCGATATTCCCTTCTTTGTCCCATATTACCTGTTCTTTCATGTAAAGGATAGGCATATTGTCTATCAGATTGGTATATTGTGTGTTCGTGTCTATTTCATTTTGCTGGGCGCGTCTCAGCGCTTTCAGCATTTGGATGCGTTTTTGCTGTGCCACGGCCATCAGTATAAAAGCAATGAGTACACTTAGGATGATCCATTTATATTTGTTCAGAAAGTTGGCCGGTTTGTCATAGAAAACGGTGTCACCAGGGCATAGGTCGGGATCGAGTCCTTTATTTACCAGTCTTGTGTAGTTGAATGCGGGGTGTGCTTCGTTGGGTTCATAAAAAGGTATGTCGCTGGCTTTCTTCCCATGTAGTATCTCGTCTATCGTTTTCAGTAATTGCCTGGTAAAGATTTGGTCATTATACATGTATCCTCCTACCATGCCGCCGTCATCCATACCTGCATAGCGGATGGTGAACAAAGGGGCGGAGATGCTGGCGATACTTCTGTAGGCATTAATCAGAAAATTGCTTGAAGTGAACGATTCGGTGAACCAGGTGGATACCAGAATGCCTGTGGTCTTGTCTGTTTTACGCACGGCGTTATATAGCTGATGCAGACTGTTGGTACGCGAGGAGATGTATTCGTAATCCATTTGCGGGTATTTGTCTTTAATCAGCTCTCGCAGTTGCTTGTCATATTCCGGATTGGGGTAGATGCCGTCTCCCAGGAAAATCAGTTTCTTCATACCGGGAATCATCCTGCACATCAGTTGCATGTTTTCTTCCAGATAGATGGGGGTGTGCATGTAGGTGAAATTGAACTCTTCTGCCAATTCGCTCATGTGTGTCTTTTCTTCGGGGGTGACTGTATCTCTCTGTCTGTAGAATTTCTCATGGTATACATAGGGGTCGGCTCCGCATACAATGGCAGGTACTTTACCCCATAAAGATTGAATCTCTTCTCTGAAAATCAGGCTCATGCTCCCAATGAATACCAGCAGGCGGGGAGGGGTGGAGCCGTATTTCGAAGAAAGAATTTCTGAGAATCTCTCGATTTTAGTGGAGTCGCCTACCATAAAAAGATTCAGATGCTCTATGTAAGCGTCCATGTTCTCTATTCCGGCTATTTTGTGAACGATGGGGGTGGTGATGCTGTTGCTCCAGGGGGAGGATTCGTTGTAGCTGTTCAGAATCAGAATATAGTTCCCCTCCTCGGTGTTTTCCTGTACATGGGAGGCTTTGCCGATGGTTGCAAAGAAGGTGAATATACAGGTACATATCAGTAACCGTTGTATATGGGCTACACACGTTCTTTTAAGATTTCTGTCCATTATTGATGTCCTACTCTTCTTTTGTTATATAGCTATGATGCTTGTGATGCAACAAATGTACTATTAAATTAATGAGTGGACGAAGAAATGGAAAAGTTTAACAAATATTAAAAGAGACAGGACGGGATGGAAAGTTTTCGTATAGGCAGATGGGAGATGATTGGATGGGAATTCCTGCCGGCCGATATGGCAGTGGGGCGCGAATGCTGATAAAGGGAGTGGGAGGGGAAGTCATTCTTTTGTTCTATTTCTTTTTTATATAAAGGAATAGTCTTATATTTATCCCGTCATCTTATTTTTGAAAAAGTAGGGGAACATCACTTAATCAGAAGTAGTTATGGAATATCACTTACGTACTAAATTGAATGGAAATATAGCAATGACTTCCTGTTTCCATGAAAACTCCTTTTTGCAGTGTGACAGGAGTCTTTATAAATTTATATGGGTGCGGCATGGAGCGTTGGATGTGGAAGTGGATCATGTGGTGATGCATCTGGAAAAAGAGGAAATGATTTCGCTTACTCCTTTGCATCATGTGCAGATAAGGGGAGTGGACGGTGAATACCTCACTTTTTTATTCAATAGTAACTTTTATTGTATTTACGGGCATGACAGCGAGGTGTCTTGTAACGGATTCCTGTTTAACGGTTCTTCCCGTGTCATGCGTTTGAAGCTTTCGCCTTCCCAGTCGGCCCGTCTTGACAGTATTGTCGATATTTTCAGGGGGGAGTGTGGAATACAAGACAACTTGCAGGAAGAAATGTTGCGTATTATTCTGAAACGTTTCATTATCACTTGTACCCGCATAGCCCGTGAAAAGTTTGATGTGGACCCGGGACGTGAGAACATGTTTGATGTGATTCGTCAGTTTTATGTACTGGTTGACAGTCATTTTAAGGAGAAGAAGCAAGTACAGGATTATGCTGATATGTTGTGCCGTTCTCCCAAGACTATTTCTAATCTCTTTTCCCTTTACGGACTTTCTTCTCCTTTGCGTGTCATTCATGAACGCGTGGATGCGGAAGCCAAGCGCTTGTTGCTTTATACGGGTAAGAGTGCGAAAGAAATCAGTGAGATTCTGGGATTTGAGGATTTGGCTACGTTCAGCCGTTTCTTTAAGAAAATGAACAAGGAGAGCCTTTCGGAATACCGGAAAAGAGAGAAGCGGGAATAATTGCCAACCTATATGGGGAAATTGCCATTTACCGGAGGGGGAAAACCACCGACCTTTGCACCAGGAAGTTAAATCTTTTAATAATGAAAGCAATGATGGCAAAATTAAAATCTCTGTTTGTTGCGTTTTTAACAATAGCAGCATCTGCCCAAAAACTGGGTATCAATCTTATCCGTGTGGCAATCCTTGTAATTTTTGTATGGATTGGTGGTCTGAAATTCTGGAACTATGAAGCCGAAGGAATTGTGCCTTTTGTGGCGAACAGTCCCTTTATGAGTTTCTTTTATACCAAGGACGCTCCTGAATATAAAGAATATAAGCTGAAAGAAGGCGAACTCGATGAAACGAAGCACCTGTGGCATGAAGAGAACAATACTTATGGGTTCTCTCATGGATTGGGTATTTTGATTATGGGGATCGGTATCTTGACGTTTTTAGGCATCTTCTCTCCGAAAACCGGTTTGGTGGGGGCCGGACTGGCTATTGTCATGACATTGGGCACTTTGTCTTTCCTTGTAACAACGCCCGAGGTGTGGGTCCCCGATTTGGGAAGTGGCGAACAGGGATTCCCTTTGCTGACGGGCGCCGGTCGTCTGGTCATTAAGGATATTGCTATTCTAGCAGGAGCTGTTGTCGTTCTTTCGGATAGTGCGGGAAGGGTATTGAACCAGTTGAAAAAGTAAAGTTGGAAAGACCGGTCACGGACATGCTCTTTTATAGGGGGGGTATATGGATGCATTCCGGCGAGAGGCAAGTATTTCCTGCAAGACATAAATATCTATGAGGCAAGTTGCATCCTGTGTCATCTTGCTGTCTGTCAGCTATTGATAATGAATGCAAATTTGGCAGATTCTGCGGTTAACCCCTGTTAAGTGCTTATCTGTCTGTGTTAAAAGAGGAAAAAAAACTCTGACAAACGGTACAACCGTACAATATTTGTCATTACATTAGCGTCATAAATGTTAAACCAAACTTGAAATTAACAAATTAATAGATATTAAGTTATGAAACAAGCAACTAAAATGGTACTAGGCGCAGCAGCAATTGTAGCAGTCAGCGCAGGTGTAGCAGGAGTAACGACTTATTCTATGTTGAAACCCGAGCCAAACAAAAGCGTGGCTTTTAATGATGTGTTCCAACAAAATCCGAATACAAGACTCGCCGCGTTGGACGCCACTCAAATGCAACCGGTGGATTTGACTCAGGCAGCGGAAAATTCAGTGCATGCAGTAGTTCATATAAAGTCAACTCAAGAATCAAAGACTCAGACGGTTACCGTTCGTGATCCGTTCTATGATTTCTTTGGTGATATTTTTGGAAATGGCAGAGGCGGCGGTCAGCAGCGTCAGGTGCAGACTCCTGAAAGAGTGGGATTCGGTTCCGGAGTGATCATCTCGAAAGATGGATATATTGTAACGAATAACCATGTAATCGATAATGCTGATGTGATCAGTGTCAAACTGAATGACGGACGTGAATACAAGGGACGTGTAATCGGCACAGACTCCAGCACGGATTTAGCGTTGGTTAAAATTGAAGCGGATGAGCTTCCTACGATTCCCGTGGGCAATTCGGAGGCTTTGAAAGTAGGTGAGTGGGTATTGGCTGTGGGTAATCCCTTTAATATGACTTCTACGGTAACAGCCGGTATTGTGAGTGCCAAAGCCCGTTCTTTAGGGGTATATAATAATGGTGTGGAATCTTTCATCCAGACAGATGCTGCGATCAACCAAGGCAACAGTGGTGGTGCATTGGTGAATGCAAGGGGTGAACTGGTAGGTATCAATTCCGTACTTTATTCACCTACAGGAGCTTATTCGGGTTATGGGTTTGCTATTCCAACCAGTATTATGACGAAAGTTATAGCCGACTTGAAAGAATATGGAACCGTTCAGCGTGCGGTATTGGGCATCAAGGGTACTCCGATTAATGATGACCAGCAGATGATGCCGGAAGAAATCAAGAAGAAGGTGAAGGAACTGGGCGCCACCGACGGTGTGTTGATTGCTGAGATAATTGAGGGAGGTTCTGCGGCCGGCAACTTGGAAGTAGATGATGTCATTATCGGTATTGACGGAAAACGTGTGAAGAACTTTGCTGAGTTGCAGGAGGGGTTGGCTAAACACCGTCCGGGTGACAAAGTAACCGTCAAGGTGTTGCGTGACAAGAAAGAAAAGGATATCGAGATGACCTTGAAGAATGCACAGGGAACAACGAAAGTGGTGAAGAGTGCGGGCATGGATATCTTGGGCGCAGCATTCCGTGAAGTTCCTCAGGAATTGAAGAGACAATTGAATTTGGGATATGGTGTGGAAGTCACAGGTGTGACAGACGGTAAGATGAAGGCTGCCGGTATCCGTAAAGGCTTCATCATCCTGAAGGCAAATGGACAACCTGTCAAATCAGTAAATGATTTGGAAGATGTGCTGAAAGCTGCTACCCAGTCACCGGATCAGGTATTGTTCCTGAGTGGTATGTTCCCATCAGGTAAACGTGCGAACTATGCAGTGGATTTGACACAGGAATAAGAAGATTTTTAAGGTAGAAAGTTTCAATAGGTAAAGTTTAGAGGATGCACGGTAAGGGTTACTTCCGTGCATCCTGATTTTATAGTCAAACAGGACTGATAACCTTATTTTCGCAAAATATTTAGGAAAAGAAGGACAAAGATAGTCTTTTTTGATTTATTAGCTAATATTTTTCAAACAAAAATGGATGTATTCCATTTAATGTTGTAAATTTGCATCCCAAATTTGTTTTATAGAGAATGAGACAATTAAAGATTACCAAAAGTATCACTAACCGAGAGAGCGCATCTCTGGATAAGTATTTACAGGAAATAGGCCGTGAAGACCTGATTACTGTAGAGGAAGAGGTAGAGCTCGCTCAGCGTATCCGTAAAGGCGACCGGGTAGCATTGGAAAAACTGACACGTGCCAACTTGCGTTTCGTCGTGTCTGTAGCCAAGCAGTATCAAAATCAGGGGTTAAGTCTTCCTGACTTGATTAATGAAGGCAACCTGGGATTGATTAAAGCAGCCGAAAAGTTCGATGAAACCCGAGGCTTCAAGTTTATCAGTTACGCCGTATGGTGGATTCGTCAGTCTATTCTCCAGGCATTGGCAGAACAGTCACGTATTGTCCGTTTGCCGTTGAATCAGGTAGGCTCGTTGAACAAGATCAGCAAAGCCTTCTCTAAATTCGAACAGGAAAACGAACGTCGTCCTTCTCCGGAAGAACTGGCCGATGAACTGGAAATACCTGTAGACAAAATCTCGGACACGTTGAAGGTTTCAGGACGCCACATTTCTGTAGACGCTCCTTTTGTGGAAGGAGAAGACAACAGCTTGCTGGATGTGCTTGTGAACGACGACTCGCCTATGGCAGACCGTTCCTTGGTTAATGAGTCACTTGCGAGGGAAATTGATAGAGCACTCTCTACGCTGACCGAAAGGGAGAAGGATATTATCCAGATGTTTTTCGGTATTAATACGCAGGAAATGACGTTGGAAGAAATCGGCGATAAATTCGGCCTCACTCGTGAGCGCGTACGCCAGATTAAAGAGAAAGCCATTAGAAGATTGAGACAAAATTCGCGTAGCAAGCTGCTTAAGTCTTATTTAGGGTAAGAAAGATTCGGTTTCCGAAAAGAAAACAAAGCACAAGATGGAAGGTTGCTTCCGTCTTGTGCTTTTGTTCATAATATACCAATAATGCCTATCGGCTGCACTATGTGCCGTATGGTAATGGGCACATCAGCAAATTATTATAGTTAATTAATCTATTACTTTTTCGTATTTGTCCGTAAATAACTACTTTTGTCCTCTAATAAAATTATAAAATTAGAATTATGAAATCCATAAAGATTCTGTGCTCTTTATTATTGGTACTGACGGTATGCTCGGCATTCTCATTGAAAGGAAGTAAATCTGTTTATATAGTAGGCGTATCCGCATCGTTTACAGATTCATTGGTTTATTTCACGGAAATCCAGTTGCTGGACAGTGTGAGGCTGGATAAGAATAAGATGTTGCCGGAACGCTCACAATACAGTTATCAGCTGAAAAATTATCTGGAAAACGAGGAAGGGCTGACGAACCGTACTTGCTTTGTTTATTTCTCGAACAGCAGAAAGAAACTGCAGAAGACCATCAACAAGATGAAGACCAAGTATCAAAAAGGAAAGACCTTGCTGATTCGCGAAGTGAACCCCAATGCATTCAAGTTCAAGAAACCGGAAGAGTAATCCTTTTCTTATGAAAAAGATTCTATTTCTATTCTTGGCAGCCTGCTTTTTCTTCTCTTGTGAGAAGGAAACAATCGTGATTCCTCAGCAACATGCCGGAAGAACGGTTCTGGCATTCTTTTGGGCGGATAACAGTTTGAATTCCAGTTTGCGTGATAATATTCAGACGATGATGCAAGGACTTCAGGCTATGAAGGATTCGGCTGCTTTATTGGTATATTGGGATGGTGAGGCTTCGGATATCAGTTGGCCGGAGCCTTGTATCGTAGAATATGTAACCAATGGTCAGGGGGGGATCAACAGCCTGTCTAAAGGAACGATAGATGCAATGATGGCTGATAAGAATACATCTATCTATGATTTGATTGGTATTGGTAACATCAGAAAAAAATATCCCCCTCAGACATCAACGGAGAAAACCGTCATGCAGACAGTGATAGGTGATATGATGAGTGCTTACCCGTCGGAAAGTTATGGAATAATCTTTGGATCTCACGGTTCGGGATGGTTGCCCACTATTACCGGCACCCGTTCTATAGGACAAGATGGCGGGCGGTATTCCAGTGACACAGCGTTGATACCGGAATTGGCGGAAGTGTTGCGTACGGTAAATCCTCAAAAGTTTGATTTTGTCTTGTTTGATGCGTGTATGATGGGGTGTGCCGAGGTGTATTATGAGCTGAAGGATGCTGCCAGATACTGTATCGCTTCTGTACTTGATATACCGGCAGCCGGATTTCCTTATGCAAGTGTGATGCCTTATTTGTATGAAAATGCGATCAAGGATTATTTGGAGCCAATCTGTAAAGATTATATAGATTATTATAACTATATTGGTTGGGGAACCATTTCGGCAGTGGATTGCAATCAGATGGAAGGTTTGGCGGAAGCGGTCAGAAGTGTGATTTTGTCCAATCAGGATAGCCTGAAGAACGTGGATACAGCTGATTTGCAGCAATATGGCAAAGGCAGCAGCAGCTTCAAAGGATATGCCTATGATATGTTACAGTTTATTGGAAAATTGTGTGGAGGAATGGCTCCGGACGATTTTACGCAACAATTAAAGAAGACGGTCATTTATACAGATTATACTCATGATCCCACCTCATCCTTGTACAGAATAGATGGGGATAACTACAGTGGAATGGGTATGTATATCCCCAATTCATTCACCACTCCCAAATATTTGCTTTGGAACAATTATTTCAAGTCTTCCATAGCGTGGTATCATGCATCCGGATGGGCTGAAACGGAATCTATTTGGGGGAATTGAAGGAGAATGCAGCCAGTTGCCTTTTACTTGATCCCGAATAATAGATATAGCGGATGGAAGTGCCGAATTTCCGGTATTCCTCCATTTCCACCGAGTTGTCTACTGCATCCTGCAGGGCTTGTTTAAAGGCGGCATAATGGGTGTTCATATAAGTGGCGTTGTCCAGTTCTCCTGTAACACTGTAGAAATAGCTCACACTATTATCTTTCTCATTATAACAGGTGCTGTCCAGTGTAATCGTTTCGTTCATGCGTGTGGGGCAGGACCGGTTGGTCTTTTCGGCTGTCTGTTTGAATTTACGGACTTGTGAACGGTGGTTATTATTACATCCTGCCAAAGTAAGGATACCTAGGGCCGCTATTATAACTGTTTCTCTTTTCATTATAAATCGGTATTTTGAAGCGAAAGTAAACTATAAGTTTGAACAAAGCAAATGGATTTTTGTTTTTTATTAGTAAGTTTGTGCAAACAAAAAAAGTAAAACATGTCTCGCATTATAGATGAATTAAAACGTACGGACCACAAGCGTTATCTGGGTGGTCTTGATTTCTTTAAATATATTGGTCCAGGATTACTGGTTACTGTAGGTTTTATTGATCCGGGAAACTGGGCCTCGAATTTTGCGGCCGGTTCCGAATTTGGTTACGCGTTGTTGTGGGTGGTGACCTTGTCTACCATTATGTTGATTGTGTTGCAGCACAATGTGGCCCACCTGGGCATTGTGACGGGATTGTGCCTGAGTGAAGCAGCCACGCAGTATTGTCCCAAGTGGATATCCCGTCCCATTTTGGGCAGCGCGGTGCTGGCCTCCATATCCACTTCGCTGGCGGAGATACTGGGAGGAGCCATTGCCTTGCAGATGCTTTTGGAAATTCCCATTGCCTGGGGATCTGTCCTTACTACGATGTTTGTCGTCATTATGCTTTTTTCCAATTCATATAAAAAGATAGAAAGAGCCATCATTGCTTTTGTATCCGTAATCGGCCTTTCGTTTCTGTATGAGTTGTTTTTGGTGGATATTGACTGGCCTGTGGCGATCCGTTCCTGGGTGGTTCCTGAGATACCCCAGGGCAGTATGCTGATTATCATGAGCGTACTTGGGGCAGTGGTTATGCCACATAACCTTTTCTTGCATTCAGAGGTGATACAGAGCCACGAGTACAACAAGCAGGACGAGAGCTCCATTCGTAAAGTATTGAAATATGAATTCTATGATACTTTGTTCTCCATGATTGTGGGATGGGCCATCAATAGTGCCATGATCTTACTGGC
>ENA-OOQJ01000251-OOQJ01000251.1-human-gut-metagenome-genome-assembly--contig:-NODE-251-length-12171-cov-2.040938_pt1 | contig 12171 bp, 9 predicted proteins | sample MGYA00241089_ERZ501164 | MGnify/ENA primary metagenome ERZ501164 (study PRJEB25962, sample SAMEA2042493) | human gut metagenome | biome: human gut; feature: human-associated habitat; material: faeces... | reverse complement strand
GTTATGGGAAAAATTCATATGCCTGTATTTGGCGCGTTCCATCGGGATGATGCATTAAAAACGCCGGAACGCCATTTGGGACTGACACCTGTTACGGAAGTAGAAACACGAGTGTTAATTAAGCATATGGGGGAGGCTGTCAGTAGATGGGTAGATACGGATGCCTTCCTGAAAGCAGCACAGCAGGCACCTTCTATGTTTGTAGACGTACGGAATGATTTTTCAGCTGAGAAACGGGTTTGTATTGCCGTGGCGAAAGATGAAGCGTTTTCTTTTTATTATCCGACAAGCTTAGAATATCTTGAAAAAAATGGAGCAAAAATTATTGAATTTAGTCCTCTTCGGGATAAAACTGTACCGGAAGCGGATGGCCTAATCTTTGGCGGCGGCTTTCCGGAGATGTTTCTGCAGCAATTAATGGGGAACATTTCCATGAAGGAGTCTATACGCCGGTGTGCTGAAAGAGGAATGCCGATTTATGCGGAATGCGGCGGATTGATGTATCTTTGCAAGGCTATACAGGGATTTAATGGAGAATGTTATGAAATGGCGGGAATTGTGCCGGCTGTTTGTAAAAGGCAGAAGAGTCTTCAGCGCATTGGCTATGTGAAAGGGAAAACGCTTTTATCTAGTATTATTGCTGATGCGGGTGATACTCTGAAAGGGCATGAATTTCATTTTTCTACTTTAGAATACGGCGAAGGGTTTCCCTGGGCATATAATCTTCAGGGATCCCGACAAAAAGAGGGGCATTTGGAAGGATATAGCAATAAAAACATATTGGCATCATATCTGCACCTTTCTTTTGATGGGAATCCCAAAGCTGGAGAAAAGTTAATTGAATCCTGCGAGCGTTATCATTGTAGCAAGGAGGGAAAATGACAGAACAAAAGGGCTTGATCCTTATTAATACAGGAACGGGTAAAGGGAAAACCACAGCGGCGTTAGGTACTGCAATCCGTGCTTGGGGTAATGGACAAAAAGTTCTTATTTTACAATTTATTAAAGGTGCATGGAAATATGGTGAACTTAAAGCAATTGAAGCATTGGAAGCATGTAATGGAAATATAGAGATTCGACCTATGGGTGATGGCTTTGTGTTTCACAATCGCAAAGAGGATGAAGCTGCTTATCAGAATAAAAAAGAGTTGGCAGCCAGGGCTTGGGAAACTGTTGTTGATGAAGTAATGAGTGATAGGTGGGATTTGGTTGTTTTAGATGAGGTTAATTATGCGATTCATTTTGAGATGCTTGAACCGGAAAAACTTTTAAAACTTATTAAAGAACGGCCTCCGCGGTTAAATATGATTTTAACCGGGCGCTATGCCAGGCCGGAGATTATTGAAGCTGCTGATACGGTAACCGAAATGACTTTAATTAAACATGCTTTTCAAAATGGGATACATGCACGCAAAGGTATAGAATTTTAAATCGGCTGCAGCAAGATAAATTCCTTTACATAGATTAAAATGCATGATAAAATCTCTAAATAAATATAAAAGTAAATGAGGGATGCGGAATGGCACTCTATGTAAAAAAGTTTGGCGGATCATCTGTTGCGACAACAGAAAGAATGAAGAATATAGCATCGCGCATTCTTCGCGAAAAACATGATAATGATAAGATTGTTATAGTAGTTTCCGCTATGGGTGACAGTACGGATGATTTGCTGGCGTTAGCTGGTCAGGTTCCATCATTGAGACATGGCCGAGAGATGGATATGTTGCTGTCTACAGGAGAACAGGTCTCGATCTCTCTTTTGGCGATGACCTTCAAAAGCTTAGGAGCACCTGCAATATCTTTGACGGGGATGCAGGCAGGAGTTTTTTGTAGCGGGACACATGGCAAGGCGCTGATTGACGATATAAAACCGGAAAGAGTATTTTCTGAGTTAGAGAAAGGGAATATTGTCATTGTTGCAGGTTTCCAGGGGGTGTTGCCGAATGGAGATGTTGCCACTTTGGGGCGCGGTGGGAGCGATGCAACAGCAGTTGCCCTAGCCGGTGCAATGCATGCGGATGTGTGTGAAATTTTCACTGATGTAGATGGTGTTTATTCGGCGGATCCCAGATACTGTCCGCATGCTGTAAAAATGCAGGAAATCACGAATATAGAAATGCTGGAATTGGCACGTCTTGGCGCAGGCATTATGCAGCCGCGCAGTGTTGAATTAGGGATGCATTACCACATACCAATTCATGTCAGATCTACATTTACGGACGATGAAGGAACAATTATCCAGGAGGAATGCGTCATGGAAAGAAAACGCCAAATTATTAAAGGTGTTGCGCAAGATACACATACGGCCAGGATTTCTGTATTGAACGTGAAAAATGTTCCCGGTGTTGCGCATATGGTGTTTGAAGCTCTTGCTGATGAACATATTGATGTCGATATGATTGTACAAAGTGTGCAGCGGTCTAATGATGATCTGACCGACATTATTTTTACTATTACCGATACGGATTTAGAGGATGCGAGGCGTGTTCTTGGCGAATTGCAGTCGCAAGAGAAATTGACGACTATTATTTATGATGATAATATGGCGAAAGTATCTATTGTGGGTGCAGGCATGCTCGGTACGCCCGGGGTTGCTGCAAGAATGTTCGGCGCACTGGGAAGGGTCGGCGTTAATATCTTGATAGTTAGTACATCAGAAATTAGCGTATCCTGTCTGATTAACCGGGACGATGTGGCAAAAGCTATACAGGCTATCCATAAAGAGTTTTGGGGAAATAAAACGGCCTGATCGTTAGACTATTTAGAAAGCACAGGATAAAATTGCCTGCGCTTTTTCTATTAATGATGAAATAATATGGAGGTTGACCATGAAATGGAATAATGGAGATGTAGTGCATGGATTCAATATTATGAAAGTGGATCATGTTGAAGAGGTAAATTCTGATGTATACATGATGGAGCACATAAAATCCGGTGCAAAATTAATGTATTTAGATTCAGCAGATGATAATAAGGTTTTTTATATCTGTTTCCGCACGACACCGGACAATTCAAAAGGAACGCCGCATATTATGGAACATTCTACTCTTTGTGGCTCAAGAAAGTTCCCTTTAAAAGAACCCTTTGTGGAACTTGCAAAAGGCTCTTTGAATACCTTTTTAAATGCCATGACTTGGCCTGATAAAACTATGTATCCTGTTGCCAGTAGAAATTCTACAGATTTTCATAATCTGATGGATGTGTATTTAGATGCGGTGTTTTATCCGGACTGTTTGCAGAATCCCCAAATACTGATGCAGGAAGGATGGCATTATGAACTTGATAAGAAAGATGGAGAACTTACCTATAATGGGGTTGTTTATAATGAAATGAAGGGAGCACTTTCTTCCCCTGATGCATTATTGAACAACGCTGCGATGGAAAAGCTTTTTCCTGATACGACATACAATGTAGAGTCAGGGGGAGATCCAGACGTTATTCCTACTCTTTCATTCCGTGAGTTTACTGATTTTCATCGTCGTTTTTATCATCCGTCAAACAGCTATATTTATTTATATGGGGATATGGATATAGAAAATACCTTAAAATATATTGATGAAGAGTATTTATCAGCTTTCGATAGACGGTGTGTCTATTCTGAGGTGGGAACACAGAAAGCGTTTGCCAAACGTGTCATAACAGAAAAGAATTACAACATAGCAGATGGAGAGAATATCGCTAATAAAGCGATTCATGCTTTATATGCTGCTATGACGGATTGTATGACAACAAAAGAGTCATTGGCCATTCGGATATTAAATTATGTATTGATTGATATGGATGGCGCTCCGTTAAAAAAAGCTCTCCTTGATGCGGGTGTTGGAAGTGATGTGTCGGGAGCTTACGAGGATAGTTATAAACAGCCGGTCTGGTCGATTGTTGTGACCGGTTCGGAACCTGAACGGCAGGGAGAATTCTCACAAATCGTAGATCATACACTTAGAAAACTTGCGCTTACGGGGCTTGATAAAAAGATGTTGACTGCCGCATTGAATCGTACGGAATTTATTTTAAGAGAAAACGATTATCAGGGGAGGCCTAAAGGCTTGTTTTACGGAATACGGGCTATGGATATGTGGCTATATGACCGTGATCCAATAGAAGCTCTGCGGTATTACGATGATATAAATGGATTAAGGAAAGCTATTGAAACGGATTATTTTGAAGGCCTGCTTCTAAAATATCTTATTAAGAATTCTCATCAGGTATTGATTACCATGAAAGCTAAAAAAGGGATTGATGAAAAGAAAAGAATTGAAGTTGCGGAACAACTGGACGCCTATAAAAAAAGCCTTTCAGAGAATCAGATTACGGATATCATAGAAAAGACACGGGTATTAAAAGAGCGACAGGCATCTGTGGATTCAGAAGAGGCTTTGACTGCTATTCCTCTCCTTCGACGGGAAGATTTAAATCGTGAAATTGAGAATGATGAAATCGAGAATGGCAGAATTGAGGAAATCCGTCATTTTCACTATGACATCAATTCAAACGGTATTGTTTATCTAAATTTATATTTTAATTTAGAAGGATTGTCAAAAAAGGATATCTTTTATGCCAATATATTGACAAGACTGCTATTATCGATGAATACCGTAAATTATGAATATTCTGAATTGGTTAGACAGTCTAATGCGTATACTGGAGGAATTAACTTTCAAGTGGGGTCGATCAGTAATATCGATTCAGATCAAAAATGCACGCCGTATTTAATCGTAAAAGGAAAAGCACTCGTATCTAACGCAGACAAAATGGTTCGACTGCTGAAAGAGGTGATCCTGCATACTGATTATACTGACAAAATTCGGTTAAGAGAGATTTTAATGGAAGAAAAAGCAAATTGGGATATGACAGCGTTTGCCCGCGGACATACTCTTTGTATAAGCCGATTATTATCTTATTTTTCTGAAGCAGGTAGATATTCAGAGACGACAGGGTTGTCTTATTATTATTTTTTGAGTGATGTGGTTGCAAGATTTGATGCAATTAGCGATGAAATGATTTCTTGCTTGCAATGGCTGGCAAAACAAATTTTTACACGGCATAATCTTTTTATTCATACAATTGGATCTGAAGAAGAAAAAACGGCAGTCAATAAGTTTTTGCCTGAAATGGTTTCAGAAATGCCCGACGAGCTGGGACCCGCCAACCGAGAAACGACCTGCTCCAATGTAGTAATAAATGAGGCTTTTCAAACAGCAGGTAAAGTACAGTATGTGGCAAAAGGCGGAAATTTTAAAAGACATGGTTTTGCGTATACTGGAGCACTCCGGGTGATGGAAACTATCCTTCGGTATGAGTATTTGTGGAAAAAAGTGAGAGTCCTTGGTGGAGCATATGGAGCGTTTACCCAGTTTATGCGAAATGGTAATGCTATTTTATGTTCTTACCGTGATCCTAATTTAGCGGAAACTTTAAAAGTTTATGAAGAATTGCCTGACTATTTAAGCGCACTCGTCTTATCTGAACGCGAGATGACCAAGTATGTTATTGGGACGATGGCTGCTGAAGAAATTCAATTGACACCATTTATGAAGGGAGAAAGAGCTTTAGCATACTACCTGACAGGGAATACACGAGAAAGCCGAATGAAAATAAGGGATGAAATTGTTAACTGTACAATTGACAATATCAGAAGTTTAGCACCGCTTGTCAGAAGTGTGATGGATGATCCTTATATTTGTGTAATGGGAAACGAAGAAAAAATAAGACAAAATAAAGCGCTATTCACATCTATTCTGTCTATGCCGAAGTGATGGGGATAAAAACAAGATTTGCACCAAGTCCAATAGGTTATTTGCACTTGGGAAATGTATGGGTGGCGTTTTTAAACTGGTTATGGACGAGGCAAAATAAAGGGCGAATTATTCTGCGAATAGAGGATATCGATCAAAGCCGGTGCAGGGCAGACTATATCTCAGCAATTAAAGAAGATTTATCTTGGCTGGGGTTAGATTGGGATGAAGAGCCCGGACATGTATATGCATATGGAGAGCCTATACAAAGTAAACGGTTCTCTATATATGAGGGTATTAAGAAGCGGTGGGAAGCTGAAGATTCCATATACCCTTGCTTTTGTTCGCGGGCAAGAATACATAATATATCGTCAGCTCCTCATTTAGGGGAAAACAAACCTGTATATGACGGGCATTGTCGAAACTTATCATGGTCAGAACGGGGACAAACCGACAAAGAGCCATCTTGGAGAATCCGCATGAAAAAGCAAGAAATTTCTTTTTGTGATATGTTCTGCGGGAATCAGATAAAGACCTTAGAAGAGGGGAAAGATGATTTTATTATTTTTCGGGCAGATGGTGCCGTATCATATCAATTGGCGGCTTCTGCGGATGACGGGATAATGCAGGTAACTCATGTTTTCAGAGGAAATGATCTATTGCCTTCAACGTTTTATCAAATTTATCTTTTGAGAAAGCTTGGCTATCAAATTCCCTTATACGGACATTTACCTCTGCTGGTAGATAAGTATGGTATACGTTTGTCTAAGAGGCAAGGCGGAATTACCATCCGGGAACTGAGGGCAAACGGGAAGTCACCTGGCGAGATTATAGGTAGGATGTTATACTGGTCTGGCGCAGTGAAAACGCCACTGTCTGTAAATGCGAGGGCGGCTTTGATAAATATTCCGTTTAATACATGTACCAGGCTGGGTAGTGCGTATATCGTAGCAGAATAGGAAACGTGATGAAAGAGATTTTCATCACGTTTTTTTGTGTGAATTTTATTCTGTTTTACACAGTATAAAGACAAAGTGGGAGTTAAAAATGTCTGGCTTTATTAAAGCGAAGAAAGAGATGGTAGGAAATATTGGTAAATAATAGTTATATGAGAATAAATGTTCCGGATTGTATATAAGTGGGGAATTGTGGTAGAATGTGGCTAAAAGTGGAGGGAGGTGGAAGAATCATGTTTATGTCAGAATATTCGCACAGTATAGATTCGAAAGGGCGGATGATTCTTCCTGCCAAATTTCGCGAAGAATTGGGGGATCATTTCGTTTTAGCTCCAGGGTTGGATTCCTGTCTCTGCATCTATACGATGGAACATTGGAATAATCTTATTTCTAAGTTTGAGCAAATGTCGGCAACACATCAAAATGTAAGAAAGGTAAAAAGATATCTGATTGGAAAAGGAAGTGAAATGGAGTGCGATAAGCAGGGGCGGATATTGATTCCTGCACATTTAAGGAAACTTGCTGATTTAAAAAAAGATGCAAGAATTATTGGTGCGGGAAGCACGATTGAAATATGGGATCCTGAGCTTCTTGATCGGGATTTAAATGAAGAAGAATCTATTACCGATTTGGCGGAATCGTTAGAACTTCCTCTGAATTTCTGATATAAGAGGTATCTATGAAATTTAGCCACACTACTGTTTTGCAAAATGAGATGGTTAGTCATGTATTGACGAATACAAACGGTACTTATGTGGATTGCACATTGGGCGGTGGAGGCCATTCTTTGGCTCTTGCTGAAGGGCTTTCAAATCTTGGCTGCATAATTGGTGTAGATCAGGATGGGGAGGCTATTGAGGCGGCTAAAGAACGGCTCCGTGGAGCCCAGTGTAAATTTATATCAGTAAGAGACAATTTTTCTAATATCAATGGAATTTTAAAAGAGAATGGAATAGAAAAAGTTGATGGTTTTATTTTTGATTTAGGGGTATCATCGCATCAGTTGGATGATGGAGCCCGTGGATTCTCATATATGAATAATGGAAAGCTTGATATGAGAATGGATCAAAGGAACTCGTTGACTGCATATGATGTGATAAATACATATACGGAAGAGCATTTAAGAAATATTATTCGTGATTACGGGGAAGAACGTTGGGCGAGTCGTATTGTTGATTTTATAGATAGAGCCAGGATGCGCAGACCAATCTCTACTACAGAAGAACTTGTCCATGTCATTAAAGCGGCAATCCCTTCTGCGGCAAGAAGAGATGGACCGCATCCAGCGAAAAGGACTTTTCAGGCCATTCGCATTGAAGTAAATAATGAACTTGGTATTTTGCGAAAAGCCATGGAGGATTGCATAAATCACCTGAATAAGGGAGGACGGTTAGGAGTCATCACTTTTCATTCATTGGAAGATCGTATTATCAAAAATACCTTTAGGGACATGTCTAAAGACTGTATTTGTCCGTCGGAAATTCCGATTTGTATATGTAATCACAGAAGACAGGTCAGAAGTGTGGGGAAATCAATAAGGCCATCCCTGCAAGAGGTTAAGGAGAATCCAAGAGCACGAAGCGCTGTGCTTCGTGTAGTGGAAAAAGTGTAATAAGGGATAGGGGAAGTTCAAATGACATCACAGAATGTGAATATGATGAATTATATATCTGAAAACGTAGCAGTAGCAGGACAAAGTGGCGTCATTGAACGCAGGAACTTTTGTCAAGTATTTATAAGCCTTTCTTTATTATTTATTCCTGTGTTGGCATTGTATTTTTTTTCGGGAATGAATGCACAGCAAGAATATAAAATGCAAGTTCTTCGTTCTGAAGTAATTTCTATTGCAAAAGAAAATGCAACTTTACAGCTGGATGTTGCCAAGCTTGAAGCACCGGCAAGAATTCAAAATATTGCGGAAACACAACTTGGTATGCAAGTTGCTACAAGTGCTATTTATGGACGTATGGAGACAGAAGGCGGAAAGCAGAAAATAAGAGATTGAGTTAATAGCGGCCCTCATAGGACCGCTATTGTGCTTGTATATAAATTGTTATACTATATAAGGCAATGTACAGGATTATGATGACAAATAGAAGGTATTGGTGTGAAGCAATTAATTGATTTATTAAAGGCAACTCCTATCGAGAGAATGGAAGGTAATTCCCAAGTTAGAATAATTGATGTAACTGCGGATTCCCGTGCGGTAGAAACAGGAAGTTTATTTTTCTGTTTGCGTGGAGAACACGTAGATGGACATAGTTTTGCAAATATGGCGGCTGAAAATGGAGCGGCAGCTATTATTGCGGAAAAGAAAATCGATGTGGCCTCAGATGTTACAATTATCTATGTTGCCGATACACGGAAAGCGATGGAAGATATAGTTCCATATTTTTTTGACTATCCCTCTAAAAAAATGAGAATGATTGCTTTGACGGGAACAAATGGAAAAACTACAACAACCCATATTATATCCCATATCCTGCATCATGTCGGATATAAAACCGGTGTCATTGGAACGGTGCATGCTTTGATTGGGGATAAAGAGATCCCGACACATAATACAACACCGGATGTTATAGACCTGCAGCGTATTTTGTATCAGATGCTAAAAGAAAATGTAACCCATGTTTGTATGGAAGTATCTTCTCATTCATTAGTTATTGGGCGTGTTATCGGATGTGAGTTTGATACAGCGGTTTTTACAAATCTGACAGAAGATCATTTGGATTATCATAAGACTATGGATAATTATGCCAAGGCAAAATCCATCCTTTTCAAAATGGTTTCTGGCAAAGATCAGATTAAAGATGGGAAATCGGCGTGGATTAACAGTGATGATCCATATGCAGCCGTAATGAGTAACGCAATTTCAGACCCGGATTTTTGCCAAGTATCAACTTATGGCTTTAATGGTAATCCCGATCTAAAAGCAAGTGATGTTCATTTTAGCGGAAAATCCTCATCGTTCAAAATTCAGCTTGGTAAAAAAAGATACGTTATAAAAACTAAGCTTATCGGCCGTTTCAACGTATATAATGTAATGGCAGCTATTGGTGCAGCTCTGTCAGAAGGTGTGGATATCAAAGACATACAAGCTGCTCTTTCTGATTTCGTATCAGTGGCAGGACGGTTTGAACTTATTGAAGAAGGGCAATCTTTTTCCGTCGTCGTAGATTATGCACATACACCGGATGGGTTGGAAAAAATATTAACAACTGCGAAAGAGATTGCGAAGGGGCGTCTTATAACCTGTTTTGGCTGTGGCGGGGACAAATTGAAACGTCCTATTATGGGGCGCATCGCTGCCAATTATTCTGATGTTGTTGTTATTACTAGTGATAATCCAAGAACAGAAGACCCGGAAGAAATTATTAGGGAAATAGCTGCCGGGGTACAGGATATTTCCCAACATAAGAGTAATTTACTTTATAAAACGGTAACTGACAGGCGTGCTGCCATACAGTATGCTCTGTCGATAGCACACAATCAGGATATTGTATTGATTGCGGGTAAAGGACATGAAGATTATCAGATTTTGAAAGATAAAACGGTTCATTTTGATGATCGTGAAGAAGTAAGGAAGGCATTAAGAGGTTAGGAAATGGCATCATTTACGCTGGGGGAAATTTTAAAGGCAGTTAGTGGTGTTTTACTGCAGCAGGGGAGCCATGAATATTGTACAGGGGTAAATACTGATACACGCACTATTTCTCCCGGAGAACTTTTTATTGCTTTGCAAGGGAATACATTTGACGGACATCATTTTTTAAATGATGCATGTATTAACGGTGCATCAATGGTCATTATTTCCGAAAGATCTTCTTTTAAGGCTGTTCCTCGAACAGTTTCCGTTATCCTGGTAAAAAATACCCAAACAGCCCTGGAAGCATTAGCACATTTCTATCGGATGAAGTTTGATATTCCGGTGGTGGCGGTAACGGGATCTAATGGAAAAACGACGACAAAAAATATGATTGCGGCTTTAGTTGCTTCCAAATTGAATGTATGTGCAACGCAAAAAAATTTTAATAATGAAATTGGACTTTCGTTGACTCTTTTATCCATGACGCCGGAAACAGAAGCGTGCGTGGTGGAAATGGGAATGAGAGGTCTTGGGCAGATTGCAGAACTGTGTCGAATTGCAGCGCCTACTATCGGTGTTGTAACAAATGTAGGGACTTCGCATATAGGAATTTTAGGGAGTCAGGAGAATATCGCGAAGGCGAAGGGAGAGTTAATTGAATCACTACCTGATAAGGGGATTGCCATATTAAATGAAGATGATCCTTATGTAATTAAAATGGGCGATACTTTTAGCGGAAATATAATAGGGTATGGCGTAAATGGGAATTATACTGTCCATGGGAGTAGAATTCAATATGAAAATAATTGTACCAAATATGTTTGTACCTGCTTTGATGAGGCATTTAAAGTTAAGCTGAATATGCTAGGTATTCATAATGTATATAATGCATTGGCGGCTACGGCAACGGCAAGAGTGCTTGGGATTGATGTAAATCGTATTCAAAAAGCACTTTCTGAGTTTTTACCTGGGGCGCAAAGACAGTTTTTTACAGAGATTAATGGCGTAACTGTGATTGATGACTCTTATAATGCCAATCCATTATCAATGGAGATGGCTTTTCATGCTATGCGTCAGGTCAATGGAAAGCATTATTTCCTTGTGTTAGGGGATATGGGAGAGTTGGGGGAAAAAGAGGAACAATTTCATTATGAACTGGGGAAAATAGCCGCAAATATAGGGTTTGACGGAATGATTACGGTGGGGAAGCTTAGCCGCCAAACAGCTATGGGGGCTCGCGATGCGGGAAAAACGAACATCATGGAATGCACAACTTGTGAGGATGCTTGGCAGAGATTACAAAAGATGATCCAGTCTGGAGATGTTGTTTTAGTCAAAGGATCCCGTTACATGCATATGGAAACGATACTGGAACTTTGGAGGAAATCTTTAAATTAAGATGGAATTTACTTATATACTTTACATGGGGGAAGCAATTGCATTAGCAGTTATGCTTGGGGTAATTGCAATTCCCCTCGCACGAAAATATAAGGCGCAGCAGTCTATTCGAGAAGAAGGACCCAAATCGCATCGATTAAAGGCGGGAACTCCCACAATGGGGGGGCTATTTGTGTGCTTGTCTGTAGTTCTTGTCGTTATTTGGAACAGATTGGCAGACCCATCGGTACTTTGGCTCCTGTTTCTGACTTTGGGACATGGCTTGCTTGGTTTTTTAGACGACTTGATAAAAGCGGAAAAGAAAAGGAATTTGGGATTAACCGCTAAGCAGAAAATCGCGGGACAATTGATTTTAGCGGCCTTTTTTTGCTGGGGATGTGTAGAGACGCTTCATCTGCCATATTCAATCTCAATTCCATTCTCATCAATGGAGATCGAGATTGGAGCGCTGTATTATATTTTTGCAGTATTGGTTGTTGTAGGGGCTTCCAATGCA
>ENA-OOQJ01000241-OOQJ01000241.1-human-gut-metagenome-genome-assembly--contig:-NODE-241-length-12447-cov-6.136136_pt1 | contig 12447 bp, 4 predicted proteins | sample MGYA00241089_ERZ501164 | MGnify/ENA primary metagenome ERZ501164 (study PRJEB25962, sample SAMEA2042493) | human gut metagenome | biome: human gut; feature: human-associated habitat; material: faeces... | reverse complement strand
AGCCTTATGCGGTGCATGATTTTCTGAAAGGCGGAACCTTCACGGGCGAATATAGGCATACGGCGTTGTCCTGCCTGACGTTCTTTCAGTATGGAACGGATCAGGGGGACAAGTTTATCCTCCACAAGCTGTTTGGGAATATAGTCTATCGAGCCGAGTTTCATGCTTTCCACGGCGGTATTAACTTCGGCGTAGTCGGTCATAATGATGAAGGGCTGCATCTTTCCCTCCTTTCGCATCCAGCACAAAAGGTCTATGCCACTGCCGTCAGGCAGACGCAGGTCGGCAACCACGATATCATTATCTGTTGCCTGTTGCAGATGTTTCTTCGCGGTTGAGAGGTGGTAAGCCTTCATATTGCGGTAGCCCTCCCGTGACAGCATATTGCAGACATATTCGCAATACACGATGTTGTCTTCCACCACAATTATTTTTGTCTTATTCATCTTCGTATTTTCTCCTTTCCTCTTCTGCCAACCGTATTATTTCCACTCCCTTATCCAGCACGGCAGTCACGGCATGGCTTAACGCTTCACCATCCGGGAGAGCATCGCCACGAAGCAATCCGTAAAGTACATTCAGCGGTTGGTCGGCACGGAGCACCTCCCACGAACTGCGCAGGTGGTGGATCAGGGAATCCAGCTTTTGCAGGTCTTTTTCTTTTGCTGCATCCCGTACCGCCTGCATTTCCTTTTCTGTTTCAGTTATCAACTTTTCCAGCATGACGGCTTCATTGCCATAGGACAATAAGGCGGAAAAGTCCGGTTTCCCGTCCGGTGTCGCTTTTATGGCACACCTGTCGGAAACCTCCATCAGTTCCGATATGGAGAACGGTTTGAACAGGCATCCGGCAAAGCCTTTTGCCAATAGTTCCCCTTTGTTACAACTGCCCGAAGCGGTTGCCACAACCACCGGGATTGTTGGTGAATTGCCCACGTTGGACGAACGCAACAGTTCCAGCAATTCGAAACCGTTTATATCGGGCATATTCAAGTCTGTCAGCAACAGGCTGTATTCTTTCTGGCGTATCATTTCCATCAGTGCCGCAGCATCGGTGCAAGTGTCGCAGTGTATTCCTTCTTGGGAATACATCTCTTTCAGCATCAGAAGTAATACCTCATCATTGTCAATGGCGACAACATCATGGAATTTATTGTTATGATAAACAGGTGTATTGCTTGTATATCCAAGCTGTTCTTCAGCTTCCTGCATAGAAATTTCAACTGTGAAACGACTGCCTTTCCCTTTCTTGCTGTCTAAACGGATTGTTCCGCCAAGCATCGACACAATATTACGCATTATGGCAAGCCCAAGCCCGAAACCCTCCTTTGCGGCGGCATTTGATAGACGTTCAAACGCACCGAACGCTTGTTTCTGTTCCTCTTCTGTCATGCCTGTACCTGTATCTTCAACGACCAGTGTCAGAACTCCATTATCATATTCAGTAATCAAAGAAACACCGCCTTCTTCTGTGAACTTGACAGCGTTTGACAGCAGGTTATTCCCGATTTGTATTATTCGCTCTTTGTCGGTCAATACAATGGCATCGTGTCCAGTCTTCACGGACAAGGACAGCCCTTTGTTCACGGCAACAGGCATGAACTCCGTTTCAAGTGTGTGCGTGATTGCTGAAATCCGGCAGGGTGACAGACGGGGCTGTTCCTTGCCGTTGTCCAGGCGGAAGAAGTCAAGCAAAGTGTTAAGCATATCCCGCATACGGTCGGAGGATTGCAGTATGTTTTGGATATACTGCCCGGACTTATCCTCACACTGTTCTTTCCGTATCAGTCCGGCATAGCCTGTTATTGCTGTCAGCGGTGTGCGCAGTTCATGGGTGATAGTATGTACCGCCTTCTTCCTTGACGTTATCAGTGCCTCGTTCCGTTGTACGGATTGTTCCAGTTGCCTTATCAAATCAGTTGTCTTGTGCTTGTATTGTTTAATGCTTTTTGCATCACGATGTATGATGATGTAGGAAATTAACAACAATAGAAGAACGAATCCCATTAAACCGCCTACTTGCATAAATGACTTTTCACGCATGGCAACTATTTCGTTTTCCCGGCTTTGCAGTTCGGTTTGTACCTTTTCTTCTATTTGGCAAATCAATTCTTGCAGTTGTCTGTTAAGTTCTGCATTACGAGCTGCAAGGCTGTCGGCTTGTTCCGACAATTGGCGATCCTGCACTTTCTGTTCGCTGATTACGTTTCTATTGACCGAATGAAGGATAGTGGTTGATACTGCTGGAGTTACTTCCTTTTTTTTGCCGAATATGCCTAAGAAACCTTTTCGTTTTGGCTTTTTGGACTGTTCCTGCACACTTTTCTGTACAATAACCGGAATTTGATTGGCTATCTTCTTGTTAATAGATTGTTGTTCATCCATTAACCGGACTATCTGGAACATCTGTCGTTCCTTATCCTCTAAAAGACTGCGCACACTATCGATGCGCTCTGCTGGATAGGTGGCCTTGAAACGGCAGAGCATACTGTCCATTGCCATACGCCGTGCATGGTAATGCTCGATATCTTTATCGTTCCATTCCAGTATTGTTTCACCCAATAGAGAAAATTTTATCATTTGAATATTGATATTGTTTATTTCTTTTCGGAGCTCGTCTATTTTTTTATTGCCAAGTTCTAATGCTTCTATCTCCTGCCATTCATAGAGGCTATTATATGCCATACATCCGATAAGAATGGAGATAAGTATATATCCCAACCGTATTGCCTTATAGAAATTTCCTGACCGCTCCATTATTTTAATGACATTGATTTTTGGAACATGAATAAAAGTTTATCTTTTTCGTTCATGCGGATATTATCAGAATAACCGTCTTTTGTTATTTGATACCCACATGGCTTAACCATAAAAATGCCTAAGCCCTTAGTGTACGAACTTACTTCTGAGGCATAGTCTTTACTTGTATTTAATGGAACTTTCCCTTTAATATGACACCACTCATTATTACAACTGATGTCTTCAATCTCAGACATCAGTTTTTGCAAATCTGTAATAGCTTTGGAACTCGCTACTTGGGGTATCTGCAACTCAAAACAGAGCATCGGTTCGAGAATGTCCACACCTGACTGTTGCAAAGCCAGCCTGAAGACATAAGGGGTCAGCTGTCTGAAATCAGCAGGTGTACTTACCGGGCTATAATACTCGGCTTGAGTAAAAGTTACTTTCAGATCTGTCACTTCCCATCCATGTAAACCAGATTGGCAAGACATACGAATCCCTTCAAAAACGGCATTTTGAAAAGAATGGTTCAGATAACCATAGGAGATGTCACTTTCGATTTGCAACCCTGCCCCTAACGGTAAGGGTTCAAGAGTCAGCCCTATTGTGGCCCAGTAAGGGTTGGGTGGTACTTCGATCTGAATAATCTTATTGACCTTTTTTATAGGTCGTTCTTTGTAGATAGTCTTGATCTCATCAAAATGGACCTTTACGGAAAATCGTTCTTCCAGCAATGTCTGTATGATTTCCTTTTGGGTCAAACCATATAACGAGATTTCCAATTCATCACTATATGAGTTTATGGAAAAGGACAAAGACGGGTCTTCAATCCACAATGTATTCAGAGCGGATATCACCTTGCTTCTCTCTTCGGGCTTATTTGGCCGGACGGAGGATTTGAGAGCGGGATGCTGATGAGATAATCCTTGAATCAAACAAGGTTTAGCACCTAAATAATCTCCGATTCGAAAATCTTCTATATCTTCTACAATCGCGATATCATTGGCACCCACTTCATCAACATTTATCTCTCTGCCCTGATAAATAGTCTTTAGATTTTTAATCTTGATGAATTTTTCCGAATCGTTGATTCTTACAACGTCTCGAAGTCTCAGACTTCCGTCAATTATTTTAAGAAAACTTCTTTTATGCCCTTTGGGGTCATGCTCTATCTTATAGAGATAAGCTGAAAGTCTGTTTGAGACTGATGCCGGAGGAAGTATAAAAGAAGAAATGGCGTCCAACAACTCATTGATACCGATATTGAACATTGCTGATCCATGTAGCACCGGATAGACTTTGGCTTTTGCCACAAGAGCGATTATCGTATTCCAATAATCAGCCGGTGAAATTTCGCTATCCGCCAAATATCGTTCTAATATATCGTCGTCATGGTTGCATACAAATTCTTTGTATTCTTCCTTTATATATGTTTGGGAGCAAACCGGATAAACCGATCCATCGACAACAGTTTGCATAAACAGGACATCTTGCGACAGATTTGTTTTTATATCCATATACAAACGCTCCAAATTCACACCGGCACGGTCAATCTTATTGATAAATATAATTGTCGGGATTTGCAGCTTTTGTAAAGTACTGAACAGCAACTTTGTCTGCGCTTGTATGCCTTCCTTTGCGGATAAGATGAGGACTGCTCCATCAAGCATTTTGAATGTCCGCTCCACTTCCGCAATAAAATCCATGTGTCCCGGAGTGTCAATGATATTGCATTTCACTCCATTCCAGATAATAGATGTCGTAGAAGCCCGGACAGTAATTCCTCTACGTTTCTCTATATCCATAGAGTCCGTTATGGTGTCACCATTATCCACACGGCCGCACTTTTCCGTTGCTCCACTGGCAAACAGCAGATTCTCGGTTACGGAAGTTTTTCCTGCATCAATGTGAGCAAGAATTCCTAAATTTATAATATTCATTTGGATTAAGCAATAATATACTACAGTAGATGCATTGTCGAAACGCACCTTTTAATACCTCCTCGTAGCATATGAGAACTACAGGATTACTAACTCGTATTAATATGTATATTATTACTGCCGCATAACGATTACAAAATTACACAAAAAAATATATCTAACAAAAGTGGGAGGATTTTTTAACTTTTTACCATAGACATTTTATTAGGGAAGCGTAGGTTCAACTGGCAAGTACAAATAAGTAGAAATGTTTGAACAACACCGTTTTAGGAAGTTGAAAAATCAAGTTTCTCTCTCGGTATAGCGTTTATTTTGGCCAATATCTTCTTTAGTTTAGCATTTGTGTATTTCCCATTCGTGTTCTATTTAGCTCCTTATTATGAGTATGTAGCAAGTTACTTATCAAATTCAGCCTCTTTGAGGGTCAAATATGGTTTTGCAAATGGTGACTGACAAGACATAAACAAGGTCAGCAGGAATTTTTTACATAAATGGACATGAATGTATATAACCTAAAATAAGAATAAATTTTAATAAGGGCTGCCCAAAAAGAAAAAAATGCAGTTGCCATCCTATAGATACTTGCAGAAAGGATAAAATTTACTTTTAGACCTTTTGGGATAGCCCTTATTAATACTTCAGATAAAATTCCTTAGGTTATATTTTCAATCCTTTGGACCGGGTTTCCTCCTTGGCATACAGTCCCGGACGCCCGATTATGACATGGTTGGCAACGATACTATCCGCCGGACTGCGTATCTGCGGCGGTGCATTTTCGGGATATTGCGCCTGCCTGTTCCTCACATCTTCCGCTTCCGGCTTGAGCTGTTGCCCTTCATTCTCCTTTTCTGCGACTTCGGGCGTGGGTGGCGCAAGCTCCAGCTGAATTTTTCGGTCAAGGGCGGCAAGTTCGGACTTCAACTGCTTCAGCTCGTCCTCCTTCTTCCACACCTTACCCGCTATCTCCTGTAACTGCGGTATCTCCATCTCCAGCACCTCGTTCTTCGCCTTGTACTGGTCGATGATGGAGGGTATCCTCTCCATCGCGTTGAGGAAGTTGCGGGCGGCGGCCAACGGGTCAGCCATCGCCAGATGCCCGTTGTTGTAGGTGTACTTGTAGTTCCCCTCGACCACGAAGCGGTTGTCGGTGAACTCCAATCCCTCTTTGAGTATCCTTTCGCTCACCACCTTTATCGGAAAACCGTAAAGTTCACCGACCTGCGTGTACAACCCTCCGGTCGTGGCATTCTTGGCTATCTCCTGCAAACGCTTTCCGATGACCTTCTCATCGGCGGAATTCACTCCGTCCACCTTTATTATATTAAGGCGGTTGCCCTCCTTGTCGGTCTGCACCACCGACAGGAAGCGGTTCCAGTCCTCCGTCATGGCATCTATGAAAGCCGTGTTGTTGCGCAACTCGCCGGTCTTTGACTCCAGCTTGAACTCCGAATCACGCTTGCCCTTGTTGAACGACTTGCGTTCCCCTTCGAGCGATGCGATCCGCTTTTCCAGTTTCGCCTTGTCCAACAGGTCGGTATTGCCGGAGAGCAACGCCATGTATTCCGAGAAATTCATGCCCGATTTTTCGTCCATTGCCCCCTCGTCGATGGTACGCGCACCCATCGCACCGCTTTTGAGCTGGCTTATGAAAGTCTGCTTGCAGTGCAGGAGGTTGAACTTGTAGCTGTCCAGTGACTTCTCCACCGCGTAGATGATTACATCCACGTTGTTCCCGGCGAAATGTTTGGCAATCTCATTACCTGCCCTAACTCCGCGTCCGTCACGCTGTTGCAAGTCGGACGGTCGCCACGGCGTATCGAGATGATGGATAGCCACACACCGTTTCTGGGCGTTCACACCCGTTCCGAGCATAGAGGTAGAGCCGAACAGCACACGCACCGTCCCGGCGTTCATGGCGTCTATCACCGCCTTCCGCGCCTTGTCGGTCTTGCACTCCTGAATGAAGCGCACCTCGCTTGGCGGTATACCGTAGTCCTCCGTCAGTTTGCGCTTGATTTCCGAATAGACGTTCCACCCGTCGCCCGGCTGGTATGTCCCCAAATCAGAGAAAACGAACTGCGTGCCTTTCTGGGCGTCGTATTTTTGATAATACTCCGCGATCATCTTGGCACAGTGACTCGCTTTGTTGTCGGGATGATCTTCGTAATTCGGGTCTATCATGCGCATGTCGAGTGCCATTTTCCGGGCATAGTCCGTGGCGATGAGCATCTTCGCCTTTTCTTCCGTTTCCGAAAGCGGCAGCCTGCCCAACAAGGTGGCATCGCCCGTCTTGGCGAACTGCATCAGTTTCTGTATGAAGTCCTCCTGTTCCGGCGTGGGCGGTATATGGTGCAGTATCTCGTTCTTGGCAGGACGGTCAACGCCCACATCCTCCGCCGTGCGGTAGTCCGTGATTTCATTATAGAAGGCGGCAAGCTCCGGCACTTTGATGAAGTAGCGGAAACGCTCCTTCTGGACCACATTGTTCGTCACGTTAAATTCAAAATCCGTCGTCTTCTTGGCAAATATCGCCGCCCAAGCGTCGAAACACCTTATGTCCTGCCGTTCCAGCTCCTTCGGGCGCAGGTACTTGAACAGCAGGTACAATTCAGTCAGTGAGTTGCTGATAGTCGTGCCGGAGAGGAAGGTCGCACCCAAGTCTTTTCCTGTGCGCTCCTGTATGGTGCGTATGGCAAAGAGCATGTTAAGTGCCTTCTGGCTTCCCTCGCTGTTTCCCAATCCCGCCACACGGTCGTGGCGCGTGTTGAAAGTCAGATTCTTGAACTGGTGGCTCTCATCTATGAAGATGTGGTCGATGCCCATCTGCTTGAAATCCACCACGTCGTCCGTGCGTGACTTTATGGCGTGTTCCACCTTCTCCAGCTTCGCTTCAAGGTTGTGCTTGCGCTTCTCCAATCCTTTCAGCATCGCCCGCGACACGTTCTTTCCCTGCTGCCGTAGCACTTCGAGGTTTTCCTCCACCGTGTCAAGCTCTGCTTGCAGGATGCGCTGCTGCAATTCCGGCGACTGCGGTATCTTGCCGAACTGGTCGTGCGACATGATGACGCAATCGTAGTCGTTGTTCTTTATATTATTGAAGAAGCGCACACGGTTGGCGGTCGAAAAGTCCTTCTCCGAAGCGTACAGAATACGTGCGTTGGGATATGCCGCCTGATAGGTGGCTGCAATCTCCGCAACGTTGGCTTTCAGCCCGATAATCATCGGCTTGTGTGCCAAATTCAGACGCTTCATCTCATGCGCGGCGATGCACATTATCAGCGTCTTACCGGTTCCCACCTCGTGGTCGCAAATTCCGCCGCCGTTCTGTTTCAACATCCAGACGCAATCCATCTGTGAGGGATAGACGCTCTTGATACCCCGGCTTGCCAGCCCTTTCAGGTTGAGGTCGGGAAAGGTCTGATGGGAGCCGTCGTAGCGCGGGCGCACGAAACAGTTGAACTTGCGGTTATACATCGTCGTGAGCCGTTCCTTGAACTGCGGCGACTGTTCTTCCAACCATTCGGAGAACCCGTTACGGATTTCGTCTATCTTCGCGTTGGCGAGCTGTATGCCCTCGCTGTCGCGTACCTTGATGTCGTTGCCGTTCTCGTCCTTGCCGATACTTTTCATCATGTCGGGGCAGGTGTTGTGCAGGGCGTGCTTCAACAGGTGCATACCGTCATAGTTCCGGTAATAGCCCTTTACTAAAAACTCGTCCGTGATCTTCATGGTGCGGTAGCCGCACGCCACGGAAAACTCGTCCATGCTTGCGGAGTAGGCTATTTTCACGTCCGTGTCGAAAAGGTGGCTCATGTAGGCGGCATACACACCCGTGGGAATCCAGCGTTCCCCGAAATTGAAGTCGAGGTCTTCAAAGGCGATGCGCTGCGGTTCGGCCTCCTTCAATGCCTCCCACGCCTGTTTCACCTCCGGCATCCGCTCACTTTCGGGATTGTCCTCCATCCAGCCCTCTATGCGTTCCGCCTTCTCTATCACGTTCCCCGCGATGAAGCGGTCTTTGATTTCGTAACCGGTTACGAGCGGGTTGTAGAAGATGCGCCCCTTGAGGGCACCAAGCAGTTCCTCTTCCGTGGTGTCGGTTATCTCCCGCATATAGCCGAGATTGACCGTGCCAAACTTGTTGAGCGATGCGGACAAGGCTTCTTCGGGAGAGCCTGCATTGACACGGCTCTCCACCGAGAAGGAAACGGGACGGTCGAAGATGTCCGCCTTGACAAACTTGCCGTCCTCCGCACGTTCCAGCGAAAGGATGTCGCGCCCTCCGGCATCCATCATCACCAGTTTCACGTTCTGTCTGGCGTTGAGGTTACCGTAACGCATGACAAACTCATCGTAGTAGGTGTTGAGATACCCGCGCTGCGGTTTGTGTTCCGTATGGTTCTCCGTCTCGTGGCTATACAGACGTTCGTAAGCGTCACGGAGCGATATATACAGCATCGCTTTCTCTTTTTGATAGCCACGAAGGTCGAGCGGTTGGAAGGTCGCACCGTAAGGCGTGAGGTCTTTCAGGTAACCGAGATTGCGTGAAGCATCCAGCACCATCGAGCCGTCACGGTGGTGTGGCTCCAGCAGGCCGTTGAACGGACGGGGAGAAAGGTCCATGACTTCCTCCTTCGGCTTTTCCGTTTCAAGTTCCGGGAACAGGGAAGTGGCAACCGTTTCGGAAGTAGGCACAACTTCTGCCAGTGTTTCAGGTTGCTTTATTTCTTCCGTTTGTTCCGGCTTTTTATCCATATTGTCCGAAGAAGGCGCAAAAGCAGGGTTCAACGTGTCTTTGATACCCATCTTTTTCAGTTGTTCCTGCCTGTGCCGTTCTGCCTCAAGCCGTAGGGCCTTGCGCCGTTCCGCTGTCAGGCTCATCATTGTCTCATAGAAGCCGTTGATGGGAGGATTGGTTTCCCAATCCAGAGTGGCGTAAATGTCGTCCGGGTCGTTTGGCTTTTCGGCATTTTCCGGCTTTTCTTCCTTATTACCGTTTACCGGCTTGGCGGCTTCAACGGGTGGAGTAACTTTGATCTGCGGTTTAGGCGTGGACGGCATAGGCTTCGGCTTGCTTTCCTTTTTCGCTGCCTTTTTCTTTTTTACCGGTTCCTCTATGGGCATACCCCAAAGGTCGAGCATGGTAAGCTGTACGGCTGACGAATGATTGGGTTGGCGCGGCTCAATCTCCGGCTTTTCCTCTATGGGCTGTGCCTGCGGCTTCTCCACTCCCTTGACAGGCTCAATTACAGAAACGGGGGCTATTACAGAAGGTGATACCTTTTCTGTTTTCGGAGCAGGTTGCACTTCCGCAGCCGTGCTTTCCTCCTTTGTCGGATGCAGCCTGTGTCTCTCATACAGTTTCCTGTCAAGTTGTTGCAGTTCTATTTTCAGATGCTCCCGCAAGTCTTCCGCCAGTTGTGCGATGTCCCCACAGTGCAGGAGTTTATAGGCTGGTTTCCCGTACGGGTCGGTACTTCTGATCAAATCCGTGTGTGAAAGCGAACCGATGCTCCATACATACCCATTTACGGAAGTGCCGATAGGGGTCTGTTCGGTCTGCACGAAGAGTTTTTCGTTGTAATACAGTTCACCGTTCTTTCCGCTGTTCTTTTGCAGGATAATCAGGTCGCTGCCCACCTCCGTTCCCGCGTTATCCGTAAAGAGGTTGTTCGGCAGGCGGGCTACGCCCACCAGATTGGCATGGTTCATCATATACTCGCGTATGGGCGCGTTGGTCGGGGCATCCAGTACCCCCTGCGAGGTGATGAACGCCACGATTCCGCCTTCACGCACCGCGTCAAGGCTTTTCAGGAAAAAGTAATTGTGTATCGTCCGTGCCGCCGAGAGCCTTGCAGGATCCTTGCTGCCCGAAAAATCCGGGTCGAACACCGCCACATCGCCAAACGGTATATTGGAGACAGCCAAATCAAAATGGTTCATGAACGGCTTTTCTATCTTCTCGAAGCCCTGTACCCTTACTTTCTGTCCGGGATGCAGGTGCTTCAGTATCTTGCCCGTCATCAGGTCTTTCTCAAAAGCCATGATGTCCGCGTCCGGTCTGTTCTCCAGCACGGCGTCCACGAATGCACCGACACCTGCCGACGGCTCCAGCACCCGGTCGGGACGGATGCCGTGTTCATGCAGCACGTCCGCGATGGTCCCGGTTATCTCCGGCGGGGTATAGAAGGCGGTCAGCACGGACTGCTTCATGGCATCCATATTCCGTTTGTACTCCGTCTCGTCTTTTGTGTTCTCCCGCAGCAACCTGTGCAGTTCCACGGTAGGGGCAAACAGTTCGAGGTCGGACTTCGCCCAGTGGACGGCATCCGTCAGTTCCCTTGCAGGGTTGAGTATGTTCTTCAGTCCCCCGAAACCGCAATAACGTTCTAACAAGAGCCGTTCGCGTGCGGTGGGTGTGCGCTGTTCCCTGTCAAGGAGGAATGCCGTCCGTATCGCCTCGATGTTGTCCCGCAGCCTCTGTTTGCGGTTAAACGCCATACTCTTCGATATAGAGGATGACGGCTCCCGTCAGCTCCGTGTAGAGCAGGTCATATTCGGGCGACAGGGCGAAATTGTCGTCCGAGAGGTCATAGATGGAGAATACGTTTCCGACAAGCGGTAGCAGCTTCTGGGTAAAGGCTTCACATTTTTCTCCCGGTACTTCACCCGCAAATTCGTTCTCCACGACTTCGCGCAGGATGGCGTGCTTGGAGTAGCGAAGGCCCTCCGTCAGCACCTTCATCGCCAGTTCCTGCGCCCCGTCGGCAGGATTGCCTTCGAGCCTTGCCCGTTCATACGCTTCGGCGGCACGGTCGGTTCTTTCTCGGATGAAGGCTTCATCGGCTGCCTGTTCGAACTTGTTCGTGGTGAGGTAGTCCAGCAGGTACAGACCGTAATAGGAAAAGTCGGTCCGACCCTCGTTTTTCTTCTTGTTGTTCATTTCTTTGGAATTTAGTGGATTGATAATGATGATAGGGATAATCGTTGGAAAACGAGAAGAAAAAGGCACCCGGTATCCCTCCGAGTGCCACCACTAAATCCAAAGTATGAGTGTAATCCGGTATCGAAGAACAATTCATTACTCTGAACCAGTGGCAAAGTTAAACATTTATTTTCTTCTTTTCGCAGAGGTCGCTTTACTTTTCCTTTCTGGGAACACGAAAACCGTGTTATAGTCCCCGTCAAAGGCGACTACGGCATCAAAACTCTTGCCCTGCTTGCTCTTGAATCCTTTGAGCAGTTTCGTGTGTCCGTCGGTGAGCAGGTTTTTGATTTCATCATCAGAGAGGGTGCGGTTTGCTTTCAGGCGGAACACAGGCAGACCGCACTCCGCGTTGTCGCAGCGGACGACCTTGCCGTAAAACTGCATCGTCCCCGCTCCGCACTTGGGACACTTGCAGCCGGAATCCCTGCAGGCGAACAGCTTGTCGCACGACAGCAGTTCGGAGGTAATTTCCCGTGTATATGCCTCAATCTTCCTGCGGAAGTCATCGGCGGGCAGTTCCCCACGCTCGATGCGTGCCAATTCCTTTTCCCATTCGCCCGTCATGGCGACATCGGCAATACGCATCGCCTTCACGACCGAGTAGAAGGCAAGCCCTTTTTCGGTGGGGACAAGCGACTTCTTGCAGCGTTCCATATAGCCGCGCTTGAAAAGCGTTTCGATGATGGACGCACGGGTGGCGGGCGTGCCTATCCCGGCATCTTTCAGGCTGGCTTTCAGTTCGGCATCTTCCAGTTCCCTGCCTGCTTCTATCTCATA
>ENA-OOQJ01000230-OOQJ01000230.1-human-gut-metagenome-genome-assembly--contig:-NODE-230-length-12857-cov-5.921809_pt1 | contig 12857 bp, 8 predicted proteins | sample MGYA00241089_ERZ501164 | MGnify/ENA primary metagenome ERZ501164 (study PRJEB25962, sample SAMEA2042493) | human gut metagenome | biome: human gut; feature: human-associated habitat; material: faeces... | reverse complement strand
GCTATCCGCAGGTGACGCGCAACCGCCATTTCAAGCGGGATATGTTCAATGTGGCGATTGGTATCGTGTGGCAGTGCTGTCTCACTATTGTGCCCATGTATCTGGTGGTGCGCGGTACGGGGGGACTCATTGCGTCGGTGTTGCTGCTGGTGGTGACCACCGTGGTGTTGAAATATACCTGGTACAGGCCGTTGTGCAGGGAAGAGAAGGAATATGATGAGTTGATGAAACGTATCGGAATGAACTGATAGACAAAAAAGGGTAAATGTGTCAAAACTAAAATGGCTACCCCGCAAAGTTACAGATCGTATTTATAACACTTAAAAAAGGGTCGTATCAAGCTCTGTATTGAGTAATGATACGGCCCTTTCTTTAGCCTTTTAGGATGTTCAAATGCCAGATTATAAGTTCATATTTTCAAAAACAGAGTTTTGACATCCTCTTTTTGTCTGTCAATATCAACCGGAAGGTTTAGCTCACTTCGGGCGGCTCCAGTATGCGGCTGGCGTACTCATGTTGTAGCGGTAGCTCGACACCTTGTTTCATCAGTATTCTTCCGGAGAACATTTTGTTGTCCAGTGGCAGCGGACGGGCATCTTTTCCGGTTTAGTTCCGTGATGCGGTATTGCTTGTCGGCTTTCAGCCTGTCCATGCGGAAACGGGGAATAATCTGATTGCAATAATGCTGAATCTTGTAGGCAAGAACACGGCATGTTTTTTCTGTGGGGTGTAGAGCATCAGTGAGAAAGCACCTCTATCATTGTAAGGCGAGATGAGACGGTATGATAAATTGCCCAGCTGTATCATCGGAGGGATTTTCTTGTAGGTAATAATGGCTTCACGTTTTCGGGAACGGACAACGGCAGGGAGGTGTTCGGAGTAGCTATCAGAATATCTTGTTCCTATACCCGGAGCGGAAAGGAAGAGAAGAGGCATAAGTTTGCCGGAAGTAGTTTTTTCATGGGATGGTATTTTTTTGAAGAATAATGATCTGTATGTTTGGAATTATGCAAAAATGAAAGAAGTTTTTGGCATTTTATGATAGAATATTATTCATGTGGCACTATGTGCGCATTTTATGTAATTATGAGGTGCTTTTCCGCAATAAATATCAAGGAATCTTTTTATCTTTGCGAATATTGGTAATCAGTGCTTAAGTATAAAAAAAGGTTATGGAAAAGAGAGATAAAGAGGAAATGAGCCGCAGGAAGTTTCTGAAGATAGTAGGCGTCAGTGCGGCTGCATCGGCGGCAGCCCTGTATGGTTGTGCATCCGAAGGGAAACCGGCTTCATCCGAGGCTTCTGTGTTGGGCGAAGTGCCTGTGGATAAAATGACGTATCGCGTTTCTCCCAAAGGGGAGCGTGTCTCACTTTTAGGATATGGATGTATGCGCTGGCCGTTGAAACCTGCACCGGACAGCGATGGAAATGTGATAGATCAGGATGCGGTGAATGAACTGGTGGATTATGCTATCGCTCACGGAGTGAATTATTTCGATACATCTCCTGTCTATTGCCAAGGGTTTTCTGAAAGAGCCACCGGTGCGGCCTTGAAACGTTATCCCCGCGAAAAGCTCTTGATTGCGACAAAGATGTCCAATTTCCAAAACTATACTCGTGAGAATTCCATCAAGATGTATCATCAGTCGATGAAAGAATTGCAGACGGATTATTTGGATTATTATTTGCTTCATTCCGTAGGTGGAGGGGAAGGGATAAAGACTTTCCATGACCGTTATATTGACAATGGGGTTCTTGACTTTTTACTAAAAGAGCGTGAAGAAGGCCGTATTCGTAATTTGGGATGGTCATTTCACGGATCGGTGGAAGTGTTTGATTATTTGCTGTCGCTGGATGTGAAATGGGATTTTGTGCAAATTCAGATGAACTATGTAGATTGGCGCCATGCTTCGGGTAGAAATGTTAACGCGGAATATTTGTATGGAGAGTTGGCCAAGCGTGGAATTCCGGCTGTGATTATGGAGCCTCTGTTAGGAGGACGTTTGTCTAAACTGAACGACCATCTGGTGGCGCGCTTGAAGCAGCGTCGTCCGGAGAACAGTGTGGCATCGTGGGCATTCCGTTTTGCCGGTACGTATCCCAATGTGTTGTGTGTGCTGAGTGGAATGACTTATATGGAACATTTGCAGGATAACCTTCGGACTTATTCGCCCTTGGAACCTTTGAATGAGGAAGAAAAAGAGTTCTTGGAAGAAACAGCCCAATTGATGCTGAAGTTCCCTACGATTCCTTGCAATGACTGCAAATATTGTATGCCCTGTCCTTACGGGTTGGATATTCCGGCGATTCTGGTGCATTATAATAAATGTGTCAACGAAGGAAATGTGCCTAAAAGCAGTCAGGATGAGAATTACCGCCGTGCACGGCGTGCTTTCCTGATAGGTTATGATCGTAGTGTGCCCAAACTGCGGCAGGCAAGTCATTGTACCGGATGTAACCAGTGTAATCCGCATTGCCCTCAAAGCATTGATATTCCCAAAGAACTGCATCGCATAGACGCATATGTGGAACAGTTGAAACAAGAGACTTTATAATGGAATGGATAAACATGATAAAATAACGAATGCTTATGTTACGTAAAATAAGACTTGCCGCCGCCCTTTTGTTCTTTACAATGATCACGTTGCTGTTTTTGGATTTTACTGGAACTGTGCATGGTTGGTTTGGCTGGATGGCGAAAATACAGTTCCTTCCTGCCGTGCTGGCATTGAATGTGGGGGTGGTGATAGCCCTTGTTTTGTTGACTCTGCTTTTGGGGCGTGTCTATTGTTCGGTTATCTGTCCGTTAGGGGTGTTTCAAGATATCATTTCCTGGGTTTCGGGAAAGGTAAAGAAGAATCGTTTCCGCTACTCGCCTGCTTTGTCGTGGTTACGCTATGGGGTATTGGCAGTGTTTGTCGTCGCTTTGGTAGCAGGGGCGGTTTCATTGGCGGCGTTGATTGCTCCTTACAGTGCATACGGCCGTATCGTTTCTAACCTGCTGACACCTTTGTATCAGTGGGGGAACAATGTACTTGCCCTATGGGCGGAGCGTGTGGACAGTTATGCTTTTTATTCGGTAGATGTTTGGATGAAAGGTCTTTCTACTTTTGCAGTTGCAGTGGGTACTGTGATTGTGCTTTTTATTTTGGCATGGCGTGGAGGAAGAACTTATTGCAATACCATTTGCCCGGTGGGTACAGTATTGGGATTCTTATCTAGATATTCTTATTTTAAACCGGTTATTGATACGTCTAAATGTAATGGTTGCGGACTTTGTGCTCGTAATTGCAAGTCTTCCTGCATTAATCCCAAAGCACATGAGATTGATTATTCCCGTTGTGTTGCTTGTATGGATTGTCTAGGCAAGTGCCGCCAAGGGGCAATAAAATATGTATCGGGGCAGATGCTTCTGAAGAAACAGGCTCCGGCAAGTGAAGGAATTGGCAAACAGGTTTCTCAGGCGTCTTTAAACAAAGAAAAGGTAGATACTGCACGGCGTGGGTTCTTTACGGTTTCGGCTTTGATTGCTGCAAGTGTTGCCGTAAAAGCTCAGGAAAAGAAAGTGGATGGCGGTCTGGCTCCTCTTATAGATAAGAAAGTTCCCAAGCGTGCCACTCCTATTGTTCCTGCGGGAGCATTGAGTTTCCGTCATTTTGCGCAGCACTGTACGGCTTGTCAGCTTTGTGTGTCGGTGTGCCCTAATCAGGTATTGCGTCCGTCCGGTGATTTGAAACATCTGATGCAGCCCGAGATGTCTTACGAACGTGGATATTGTCGTCCTGAGTGTGCGAAATGTGCAGAAGTATGTCCTACTGATGCTATTCACTTGGCTGATCTGACAGAGAAGTCATCTGTACAGATTGGTCATGCTGTGTGGGTTGCTCAGAATTGTATAGTGAACACAGATGGGGTAAGTTGTGGAAATTGTGCCCGTCATTGTCCTACGGGGGCTATCTTGATGGTTCCTAAAGATGCCGATGATGAAAAATCACTTAAGATACCGGTTGTGAATACAGAACGTTGTATCGGTTGTGGCGCTTGTGAAAATCTTTGTCCGAGCCGCCCGTTTAGTGCTATTTATGTAGAAGGTCATGAGATGCATCGTATTATCTGAATGAAATAGAAAGGAAGATGGATGAATTAATCAGATTGTTGCATGAAGGCGGCTATTCCTGTGTTATCAGAAAGGAAGAGATCCGTACTTTTACCCAACGCGGGGTAGCCGATTTATATGATTTGCTGAATCAGCATCCGGTCTTTTTGCATGGAGCGCAGGTTGCTGACAAGGTGGTAGGAAAAGCAGCTGCCGCATTGATGGTGCTGGGGGGTGTCCGGGAGGTTTATACGGATATCATCAGTGAGCCTGCATTGGCTGTATTGCACAAGGCGAATATTAGGGTGGAGTGTGTTCAAATAGTTTCTCGTATTTGGAACAGAAACCGGACAGGTTGGTGTCCTTTGGAAACTCTTTGCTATGAGTTGGAATCGCCTGAGGCTATGTATCCGGTGATTCAGAATTTTGTGGAAAGGATGAGGGGCTTCAGAAGCTAACTTTGTGGTTCTTGTCTTGTTTCAAATGTGCTGATGATGCTGTACGTTCGGAGAGTAAACGTTTTGCATATAATCTTAACTAATGTTGTCTGTCAGATGGTTTTCTTCGAAACTTAATGAAATTTTGCTAGGAATTCTTAAATCTTCATTATCTTTGAAGCATAAAACAATAAGATTATGAGTGACCAGATAAAACAAATAGCTGAGCGTCTCCAGGGATTAAGGGACGTTCTGGAACTGACTCCTGATGAAGTGGCTAAAAGTTGCCAGCTTTCAGTGGAAGAGTATTTGGGTATGGAAAGCGGGGAGAAAGATATTTCTGTCAGTGCTTTACAGAAAATAGCCCGTAAATACGGTATTGCATTGGATGTATTAATGTTTGGTGAAGAACCTAAGATGAGTTCTTATTTTCTGACCCGTTGTGGTTCAGGAGTGTCGGTAGAACGGACCAAGGCGTATAAATATCAGTCATTGGCTTCCGGTTTTCGCGGGCGTAAGGCTGATCCTTTTATTGTGACTGTAGAACCGAAACCGGAAAATACTCCGATTCATTTTAACTCACATGAGGGACAAGAATTCAATTTGGTTATTGAAGGAAGAATGTTACTTAATATAAATGGAAAAGAATTGATCTTGAATCCAGGTGACAGTCTTTATTTTGATTCTTCTATTCCACATGGTATGATGGCATTGGATGATAAGACTGTGAAATTCTTGGCAGTAATATTATAATAAATTGAGATTAAAAAGACTGCGTTGTCATTGACCGCAACTATTTCTAATTTTTGGTTCTCAATTTTTAATTGAATAAGATTATGGTAGAAAAATTCTTAGAACAGACCACATTTACCTCACAAGAGGACTTTATAAAGAATTTAAAGATTAAAATCCCTGAAAATTTTAATTTTGGTTATGATATAGTAGATGCCTGGGCTGCCGAAGAACCCGATAAGAAAGCATTGTTATGGACTAATGATAAAGGGGAGCATATACAATATACTTATGCAGACTTGAAAAAGTATACGGATATGACTGCTTCTTATTTTCAGAGCCTTGGTATTGGTCATGGTGATATGGTGATGCTTATTTTAAAGCGTCGTTATGAGTTCTGGTACTCTATTATTGCCTTGCATAAGTTAGGAGCTGTGGTTATTCCTGCAACTCATCTGTTGACAAAAAAGGATATCGTGTATCGTTGTAATGCTGCTGATATCAAGATGATTGTAGCTGCAGGAGAAGATGTGATAACAAAGCATATTATAGATGCCATGCCCGATTGTCCTTCAGTAAAAAAACTGGTCAGTGTAGGACCGGATATTCCGGAGGGTTTTGAAGATTTTCATAAAGGTATTGAAAAAGCTGCTCCTTTTGTCAAACCGGAACATCCCAATACGAATGAAGATACTTCATTAATGTATTTCACTTCGGGCACTACAGGCGAACCTAAGATGGTGGCACATGATTTTACATATCCTTTGGGACATATTGTAACTGCCAGTTTCTGGCATAATTTGCATCGTGACAGTCTTCATCTTACCATTGCCGATACAGGTTGGGGGAAAGCTGTTTGGGGAAAACTTTATGGACAGATGATAGCAGGAGCCAATATTTTTGTGTATGATCATGAGAAATTTACACCGGCAGATATTCTTGGAAAGATTCAGGATTATCATATCACTTCTTTATGTGCTCCTCCCACTATTTATCGTTTTTTAATTAAGGAGGACATTAGTAAATATGATCTTTCTTCTTTGGAATACTGTACTACGGCGGGAGAGGCTTTGAACTATTCTGTATATGAAACGTTCAAGAAAATCACAGGTATTCGTCTGATGGAAGGTTTTGGACAAACGGAAACCACGTTGACTTTAGGTACTTTTCCCTGGATGGAGCCTAAACCTGGAAGTATGGGGGTACCTAATCCTCAATATGATATAGATTTGTTGACTCACGACGGGCGTTCTGCTGAAGATGGAGAACAAGGTCAGATTGTTATTCGTACAGATAGGGGTAAACCATTGGGATTGTTCAAAGAATATTATCGTGCTTCGGAATTAACGGAAGATGCTTGGCATGATGGTATTTATTATACAGGTGATGTGGCTTGGCGTGATGAGGATGGTTATTTTTGGTTTGTAGGTCGTGCTGATGATGTGATCAAGAGTTCGGGTTATCGTATAGGCCCGTTCGAGGTGGAAAGTGCTTTGATGACTCATCCGGCTGTTGTGGAATGTGCGATTACCGGTGTGCCTGATGAAATCCGTGGTCAGGTGGTAAAGGCGACGATTGTCCTTTCTAAAACTTTTAAGGGTAAGGAAGGACCTGAGTTGGTAAAGGAGTTACAAGATCATGTGAAGCGTGTGACTGCTCCGTACAAGTACCCACGTGTCATAGAGTTTGTAGAAGAACTTCCAAAGACCATCAGTGGAAAGATTCGTCGTGTGGAAATCCGTGAAAAGGATAAATAATCAGTTGTGGACTGATCGGAGTTTTATTGGTAAAATAATTAAAAATGAAAAAGGTTTTACTTCTTGTGTTTTTAAGTCTGACCTGGTTGTCAGCAAGTGCGCAAGCCTTGGTTCCTATTACATGGACAGCCTATGGTCTGACTTTTGAGGCTCCAAAAGGGATTTTGGTGGAGGAGGATACAGAGGAGACTTTTCTTCTGAACAATTCCAGGTTTTATATTACCATTCAGTCTTTGGATTCGGATGGTATGACAAAAAGTGACTTGAAGAGTGTATTAAAAGACTATGCCAATGATGACGGGGTGAAAGACCAGTCGGCTGTGCAGGAGTTTGAGTTACCACAGTTTTTCGGTACTTATTTAAAAGGAAGCTGCGAAACAGATCATTGTCTTTATGCTTGTCTGATGACTAAGGCGGCAGGTAGTGGATTTTATATATCTATTATCTATAGCAAGGAAAATGAAAATATTGCCGAAAAAATACTGAAAAGTTTTACAATGGAGGAATAAACAAAAGAGCGTTAATGCTTGTTTCTTAGATAAGAAAGCGTTCAAAATTTACCAGAAAATTACTAGATTATTAATAGCAAATGAAAGGACTGGCTTCGTGAGAAGGTAGTCCTTCTTTTTTGTGTAGTTATGAATGTTTAGGGAATCTATGATTCATGTGTAATATGCTTTGCCGACATCAGAATATCAAATGATTTTGGGCCATAATAAGGGACATTCAGAAAATAATATAAGTTAGCCAACTAATTCGTAATACTTTAAGTATGCATTAGCTGGCTAACTTATTATTCTATGAATGTTTCAGGTTAAGGCATTAACGTCCGGTCCACCATAAGGGGGTGATGATATTATCTGAGCCTCCTAATAACTCTACAGCTTGTTTATAGCCTTCGGGGTCTGCATTCTCCAGACTGGAAGGATATCGCATACGCTGTGGATAAAATACCCATTTCTGTCCGTCTTTCCAAGAATTAGGATTCCAGACATTAACCATGTCTGAACCGGTCATTGAACTTTCGTTTGCAGGAATCTCAAAGAATGGTAATCCCAAACGGCGGAAATCCGACCACATTTCCAATACCAAATACGGAGTTTGTGCAATGAATTTTTGAGTGATAATTTTAGTCAGATGGTCATTCAATGCTTTTCCATATAACGTTTTAGAAGCTGTAGGATATTCATAAGTAACAGTCTTCTGTTCCTTGCTGTATCCATCCACATAAGTCATTTGTTCAGCAGTAGGTTCAGTGGTATGATCAAATTTGACCGAAGTACCTACACGATTGTAGTTGGTGGAATTCAGATAATCATTCACATATTCGCTAACACCAAAGTATTCAAAACTAGCTTTAATACCGTTCTCATAGGCTTCTTTTGCTGTTGTTCCAGTGTTCCAACCATACAATGAAGCTTCTGCTAGCAAGAAATACGTTTCCCATGCTGCAAAGAATATGCGAGATTTTCCCTTACAATAGTCTTTACCCAACATTGGAAGAGTACAGCCGGGGCCATATCCATTTGTCACCAGTTGGTTATAAGCCAAGGTTGGCGACCATCCACCACGCGAACCAGCGGGATAACCATTCCAACAACGAGTTGCATCAATCTTTATTTCTCCGGGATTATCCTTGTTAGGAATCGGATTCCCGTTTTCGTCTACTGTGTAAAGAACGAAATCTTTAGCTGTCCTGTCATTATATTTATCTATGTAGTTCTCAGCATTTTCATCATCAGGCAGACAGAATATCTTTAATGCACGCGGGTCAAGATTTTCCGGCATACCATCCAGCCAATATTGTTTAGTAGGATTATCTGTATTAGCAACATAATGTCTGTCATATTTAATACCTAAATAATTAGCTGGTTTAACATAACTAGCCAAATCGGAACGTTGTTCTGTTACTTTAATACCACCTAAATTAGTCAGAAGATTGGCAACTGTTGAAGAAAGAACCTGATCGTCAAATGAACGGGTATATACTCCGGAAAAGACATCCCATCCATCATTTTCTTTTACTGCAAACATATCATCAGCCGTTAAAATCTTGTTACCTTTGGCCGCATCCTCAAATTCGGCCTGTGCAGTTGCCTTGTCGATGTTTGATAAACGCATGGCCAGACGCATACGGAGTGAATTTGCATATTTCTGCCACTTCACAGGATCATATTTTACATTGTCAAACGGGTCGCATTTGCCTTCTGCCTCAACAGGCAGGACAGAGGTGTTAATAGCTGCTGCGGCTTCTTTCAACTCCTTTAAAATGAATTCATAATCATCTTTCTCTGAGTTGAAAACAGGATTTTCCCCTAGGAAACTTTCAATAGGATAAGGTCCGAAATTATCGACAAACTCACTGATAAGATAGGCACGCCAGATACGGGCAAATTGCTTTACGTTCGGGAAAAATTCTTTTTCATGTGCAGTGGTAGTGGCCGCTTCGAGCTGGTTCTCTACTGCTGTAATAGCCAACGTAGCATTTTTAATACTGGCACTGAGATCAGGATAATAATAAGAAGATGTGTAATCATCACTATAGCGGCCTACGTTCAGAAAACTCATTTCTCCACAAATTCTGGCAGCACTAGCCCAGTTATAGACTACTATACGCTCTGCGGTACCGGGATTCATCTGTGCCTGTCCTATAGAATTATTCAATGCATATTGAGGTTTTACATATTCCTCACCGGCGGCTGTGGGATTGGTATTGACTTCATCAAAGTCAGAGCAGGAAACTAATCCGGCGCAAAAGCCAAGCCCCAAAAATAATTTATTCATTGTTTTCATTGTTCTTTTTCTTTTTTATGATTAGAAACCAAGAGTTACATTAAACAGGTAAGAACGTGATGTCGGAGCTGACGAGTTCTCCAAACCTGTTGCATTAGTGCTTGTAGCATATACTGATTCCGGATCAATACCGTCCAAATGGCTTGAAATCATCCATACATTATTTACGGTGAAACCAAGCTTAACCTGTTGGAACGGAGTCTTTTTCAACATAGATGACGGGAAACGATAACTCAAGGCGATGTTACGCAAACGGATGTTGGTTGCATCATAAATATAAGCTTCCGAAATGCCGGCGCGACCTGTAGCCAAAGCTTTGTAATAACGTTCTAAAGAAACACTTTGATCATTTACCTTATAACCGTTACCATCTTTGATAACTCCCGCTACAACGATATCCTCACGTTTACCGCCTGGAGCAGTACATTCGGCAATACCACTACGTTGCAAGTTCATATTGGTGAATGAGAAAATATCGCCACCAAAACGTCCGTCAATCAGGAAACTAAGTGTGAAGTTTTTATAATTAAATGTATTTGTCCATCCTAATAGGAAGTCAGGCTGTTGTTCACCAATCTTATGCTTGTCACTAGTGGCCTGTGGCAGTCCTGATTCATTGAGTAATAATTGTCCTTTAAATTCTCCTTCTTCTACTCGTTGATATTTGGTACCCCAGATTTCACCATAAGCACCTCCCGCAACTGCATAAACCTGTAATGCGTCAGAACCTCCTAAAGCATACTGCATACCTGGTTTTCCCGGTAATAATTCAATAATCTTACTCTTGTTCTGAGAGAAGTTCAACTGAGTATCCCAACTAAATTGAGCTGTTTCGATAGGGCGTGCATTCAACATGATTTCAATACCGGTATTTTGAATGTTACCTGCATTTACTTTCATGTTATCATAACCGGAAAGGTTATTTAAAGGAATATTCATTAACTGGCGTTTTGCGTTTGTCTTGTACCATGCAAAGTCAACTCCTAAACGGTTATTGAAGAATTTCAATTCAGCACCGGCTTCCCAAGAAGTAATCAACTCGCTGCGTACATCTGCATCGTATTTGGTTTTTCCTTGTCCGGCAGTTGTATTGCCATTAGGGTCTGAACCAATACTATATGTATTATATAACTGATATGCATCCATATCGTTACCTACTTGTGCAAAAGATGCACGTGCTTTAGCATAAGTAAACCATTCGGGCATGCCTTTGCCTACTTTACCCACCATATCACTGATCACCCATGACAATGAAACAGACGGATAGAAGAATGAACGGTTTTCTTTATTCAAAGCTGATGACCAGTCATTACGGAAAGTTGCATCCAAGAATGCCCAACCATTATAGTTGATCCCAAGAGTTCCATACAAAGAATTGATTTTTTTATGAATATAGGTTTCGGTTATTGACAAATCTTTTTTGTCACCATTGGCTAAAGAGAATAAATCGGGCGCAGTCAATTTTCCCATAGAATTATCCAAACCTGTAGATTTTCTTTCCATTAAGTTACCACCAAAAGAGAAATTACCACCAAATTTTCCAAACAATTCATCTTTATGGCCACTGATCAAAAAGCTGAAATTATTTTCGAAGAACTTTTTCTCACTAGTGCTGTAACGGCTGTTCTTATTATTAGTAGGACTTCCTGCATACAATTTCTCTTCACCCTCAGTGAAATACATATCACTACCGGCTTTGATTTCAGCATCCAGCCAATCTGTAAATTTGTACTTCAATGATCCGTTCATCAGGAAACGATTGCGGCTATCTTTATTGGGATTATAATCTTTAGACCAATAAGGGTTGATACCCCCTTTACTCCACCAGATCATTTCGCCGAATTCGTCTTTGACAGGGCTGGAAAAGTCACGGATGTCAATAGTCGTAGGCATATTGAAAATAGTATAAAATGCATTATTCCCACGTGCACCACTGATAGGGCGGTTTTCTGCGAGGGTATTGATGTATTGTACTTTTGCATCAATACTCCAACGATCATCTTTACCAAAAGTAGAAGATGCACGCAAAGTTAAGTTTGTACGGCTTAAGTTAGCACCCGGTATCATGCTGGAGTCATCCATACGATTCAATGAAGTGTAAATGGATGTTTTATCATACTGCTGCTGGAATGATATGCTTTCTGATAAGTTCACACCTGTATCAAAGAAATTTTTTACGTTATCAAAGATTTGCATATTTGCAGTTGTACCATCCCATTTTGTGTAGCTTTGCCCTGTTACTTCAGGTCCCCAGCTATAGCTGTTAGTTGAGTCGAACACGCCATTCTCACCTTGTCCAAAGGCTTTTTGGCGTTTAGGGAGCATAAATGTTGTCTCAGCGGAAACTGAACCAGAGATGGTGATACCCAAACCTTCACGCTTTGTTCCTTTTTTAGTTGTAATCAAAATAACACCATTACCGGCACGAGAACCATAAAGTGCAGCAGCTGACGCACCTTTCAACACAGACATGGACTCAATATCTTCAGCATTAATATCTGAAAGTCCATTACCCATATCCAATGTCGGGTTATCAATATCATTATTACTTGCTCCTGTAAAGTTATCCATTGGCACACCATCGACAACAATTAACGGCTGGTTCAAACCTGTTACAGAATTCGCACCACGAAGCTGGATTTTGGAAGAACCGCCAGGACCATTACTTGAACGGATAATCTGGACACCTGAAACTTTACCTGTCAAAGCATTTGCGAGGTTCGTTTCACGAGCTTCAAGTAACGCGTCACCTTTTACTTCCTGCATGGCATAACCCAGTGCTTTTTTCTCACGTTTGATACCAAGAGCAGTCACTACAACTTCGCCCAATGTTTGTGTGTCATCCTGTAAAGTTACATTCATGGGTTGTCCATCCCAAGGAATCTCTACTGTTTGATAACCTACAAATGAAATTTGAATGATATCCCCTTTTTTCACATTGGATAAAGAGAAGTCGCCATCAAGTCCGGTTATCGTACCATTAGTCGTACCTTTCACTACTACAGACGCACCGATAACGGTTTCACCTGTAGCGTCTACTAC
>ENA-OOQJ01000227-OOQJ01000227.1-human-gut-metagenome-genome-assembly--contig:-NODE-227-length-12954-cov-7.740833_pt1 | contig 12954 bp, 8 predicted proteins | sample MGYA00241089_ERZ501164 | MGnify/ENA primary metagenome ERZ501164 (study PRJEB25962, sample SAMEA2042493) | human gut metagenome | biome: human gut; feature: human-associated habitat; material: faeces... | reverse complement strand
CGGACTACATGAAGGCGATCGAAGCCGCCCACAAGCAGGGCGCCTTCATCCAGTGGAACCACCCGGGCTGGGGCGTGGACAGCATCATGTGGCACGACGTGCACGAAGACCTCTATCGCAAAGGCTGGCTGAACGGCATCGAGGTCTACAACGAGTTTGAATGGTATCCCGTCGCGCTCGGCTGGGCGAACGAGAAGGATTTGACGCTGTTCGGCAACACCGACGTGCACGACGTGGTCGAACGCCTCTACGACTTCCGGCAGACAGACCACCGCCCCATGACCTTGGTCCTGTCGAAAGACCGCACCTCCGATGGCATCAAAGAGGCCCTGTTCGCCCGGCGGACGCTGGTCTATTTCTACGACACGCTGATGGGCCGCGAAGAGCTGCTGCAGAAAGTATTCGAGGCCTCCCTCCGGGTGTCTCCCGTCTACTATTCGACCGACAAGCGTCGCTACCTGCAGATCGAGAACACCTCCGATCTCCCCTTCCGCCTCTGCAAGACGGATCAGGAGGCTGCCGGATATCCCGACCAGATCGAGATACCGGGAGGGAAGACCGTCTTGGTCGTGCTGCCTTCGGATGAAAGGAAAGTCGTCTACGAAGTCAGCAATTTCATCGTTTCGCCGGTTAGAAAGCTACAGGTGGAATTGTTCTGATCCTGGCATAAAATTTATTTAGTAAAGAAAAAGGGGCTGTCCAAAAAGTGTGACAGCCCCTTTTGCTATTGTTTATTTCGGTAAAAAGTAGTATCTTACCGTTGCAAAAAAACAAACATTATAGCAATGGCTAAGATAGTATTTAAAGAGTTAACATCCAACCAAAATGTACTTTTTCCGGTTAGTTTATCGGAAAAGATAGCTCCCAATCATCCCGTTCGTGTTGTAAACAGTGTTGTAGACGCCTTGGATATTGGCTGTCTGCTCCGGGCATATAAAGGAGGCGGCACCAGCAGCTACCATCCCCGTATGATGCTCAAAGTTCTGTTTTATGCCTACCTGAACAATATCTATTCCTGTCGCAAAATAGAAAAAGCCTTGCAGGAAAATATTTACTTCATGTGGTTGTCCGGTAATAGTACTCCCGATTTCCGCACGATCAATGATTTCCGTGGCAAACGTTTAAAAGAACATATAAAATCGTTGTTTTCAGCCATTGTTCTACTGCTACAGGAATCCGGCTATGTCAGTTTGGATGTACAGTATATCGATGGCACCAAAGTGGAATCGGCATCCAACCGCTACACTTTTGTCTGGCGTGGCAGTGTGGAAAAGAACAAGGCAAAACTGGAGTCGAAAATACAGTCAATCCTTAGTGAGGTAGACAAACATATCGAACAGGATAAACAGGAAAGGACACCGGATACTTTACCGGATATGGACTCCTGTGGTTTGCGGGAAAAAGTGAGCGCTCTAAACAAACGGCTCTCGGGGATGAACAAAGCCGAGCAGAAACAAATCAAAAAGCTACAGGAAGAATATCTGCCCCGCCTTGCCAAATACGAATCACAATTAGATAAATTAGAGGATCGTAATTCTTTCAGTAAGACAGATGAGGATGCAACCTTCATGCGCATGAAAGAGGATCATATGAAAAACGGGCAATTGAAACCCGCCTATAACATACAGATTGCTACAGAGAATCAGTTTATTACCAATCTGGGGATTTACAGGCGAGCCGGAGATACAGGAACTTTAATTCCTTTTTTGAAAGATTTTAGAGAGACTTATCATAGGCAGTCCTCTATAGTAGTGGCCGATGCCGGTTACGGAAGCGAACAAAACTATGAGTTTATGGAGAATGCGGGTATAGAGGCTTTTGTCAAGTACAATTATTTCCACAAAGAGCAGAAGCGTGCCTGGAAGAAGGATGCTTTTGCTATACAGAACCTTTACTACAACCGGGAACGGGATTATTACGTATGCCCGATGGGACAACATATGGAATATACAGGTCAAAGGAAAAGTAAGTCCGATATGGGATATGTATCCGTACTGAAGCGTTATCAGGCCCAGAACTGTGAGGGTTGTCCGCTGAAATCTCAATGTCATAAATCAAAGACTAACCGGATCATAGAAGTTAACTATAACCTTAACAGGTACAAACAAGAAGCACGGGAAAAGCTCATGAGTGAGGAAGGTATTTATCACCGGGGCAGACGATGTATAGAACCGGAAGCTGTCTTTGCACAGATAAAGCATAACTCGGCGTGGAACCGATTCAGATTAAGAGGGCTGGAGAAGGTAAAAACAGAGTTTACCCTGGTTGCTATTGCACATAATTTAAGGAAACTGGCTAAAAAAGTCAGTTCTCTTTTATTTTTTACTTATTTCTGTAGGATTACTTCCCGAAGAGAGACAATTGAGAAGACCAAAGATGTTTTAAAAATAAAAATGGATAATAAACGGGCGGCATAACAAAAAAAGAAGGCATCCTTTTCAGACACCTTCTTTATTTGTTATGTGCTGTATCCCGGATTCTTTAAGCAGACCGCTTTATTGAGCGTAACGGTAAATTCGTGTACATAAGCCATTCTTCGGATGCGCGGATGGACGGTGGGGTAAAAATAGAACTTGATTCGTTCCTGATACGGACCGCCCGGCACGCAAAGGATTATACCGGTGGTATCAATCAATATTGCGATATGTCACAGCTACAGTCAATGATTGACAAACTGTTGTCTTAATGTAATGTATAAGAATGTGAGGTAGCGTTGAAGTGAAGCCACCTCACATTCGTTTCCGTTATCGGTGCAGACCGCTGATGTAGCTTTCCTCTTGCACTTCACCCTGATACTCCTCCATTTCGCCCAGTTTCTCGTTCACGCTTTGCAGGTTGGCCTCCATCGACTGACAATGGTCGTAAGCGAAGCGGTGTCTGTCGGGTATATCCGTACCGGTAAACGGTCCGGCATCGAGCGTGTCGGTTTCCCTGTTATACCAGACGAACAGATGTTTTCCGTTCGGCATCTCGAACATCGGGAGTTTCTGATGTTTCAGGACATCGAACTCTTCCGCCGCCATATCCTTGGCCACCTCTTTCACATCATCGCTGGCGTGGTCGGTTCCGTAACGCCGGATATGGTCTCGTACCTCCTGCTCCGTGTACTTCAGCATGATGTCGTAAGTGCCCCCGACACTTCCGTTGTACACTACGGCAAAGTCTTTATCCTCGATTAGCAGATCATCTCCCCGGTTCTGGAGGGGAGAAGCGAATGTATGCTGCTCGTCCATACCGTTGCCGTCGTAATACTCCTTGGCGAGTGCCAGCAATCCCTTGTAGTCGCCTTTGTCCTTCAATTCGTCCAGTTGCGTCGTGTCATCGGTAGATTGGAGATAAGCCACCGATGCGTAAAAGATACGTTCCTTGGTCGAGTGTTTGTTCTCTTGCTCTTCAGTAACATTTTGTTCCAACTCCTGTGCAATCTTATCCACCTTTTGGGTAACGATTGACGAAGCCCTTTTCACGTCCAGAAGCGTCGTCTTGATAAACTGTGGCGATTCCTTCAATTCATCGAGCCACCCTTTGAGGTATGCGCAACTGTCTTCCTTGATATGCTTGGTCATGCCATAGCGTTGTGCGATCAGTGCACTGCCGAGTTCGGCCACCAGTTCCTCGCGGGCATACTCTTTCGAGCCGAAAGATGTCGGCTGGAGACGGTCGAGAACACCCTCGGCGCCGGTGGAGTGGACCATTTCATGAAACAGCGTTCCGTAAAAGGCTTCTCCGGACTGGAACTGTTCTTTTTCGGGCACGATTATCTCGTTTCTCGTAATCGAGTAGTATGCTTCGTCCTGATGTTTCGGTTTGATGGGACAAATCCAAAGCTTGTCCCGAATCATCGTATCGACGGGCACGAAACTGAAATGTTCGCCGTTTTCGACCCTTTTCCCGTTCTCTACCTCCAACTGCTCCCACAACTCCGGTCGTGCCTCCCGCAAGTTGGTCTGGGCGACATTGAACACCCGGAACACCTGCATACGGGGATAAACATTGTATTGCGCCTTCTCCTCGTTGGAGAGCTTCTTGTAATCGTCATACTTGATTTTTTCCTTTGTTTCCTTGTGTATGCAGGTGAATGTGGTCAGCATCACGGGAAAGGATTTCTCACCTTTCAGCACAGATACCCTTGGCAGTTCTTGTCCGTCCTTACCGGGCTTGTTGAGCCGCTGCACACAGTCGAACGTACAGAAACGGGGAATCTTGTACCCTTCGTTCTCACAATGCAGGAGCAGTAGGCTCGGTATGGGACGCCTTGTCGTCTTTCGGCGATAGGTTTCCCCATACCTGCCTCCAAACCGAACGTACATGTCTCCATGTATTCGGCTTTCCGTTGGTAATGTCAATTTTCTGTTAAACATAGCTTTGAATCAGTGTATTGCATTTTTCGCATACTGCCAATGTCTTGCGTCCTCTCTTCAGCATTAATCTATTCCACTCCGTATCTGCTTTCAGTTTACAGAGTGTTCTGACATGGTGCATTATCAGTGGCACTTTATTTCCGCAAAGTTCGCACACACCGTTATTTAGCCTTTCTACAAGCGATGCCTGCGGCAGAAAATATGTATTCGGCATGTGGTCACATTCTGCAAAATCATTGACAGTTTTTCTTCTGAACCCCTCATTGTACAATACCCTGCACTTTTCTTGACCCTTGTTGTCCATATATCGGACAACAAAGTCCTGCCCTTCACGATAACGTTTCCATTCTTTACGCATGGTACTGTTATGTTTGTGTGCAAGAGTTTTAATGCAACTGCGTTTCATGATACCTCCGAAAGTACCTCCGACAGCTGAGATGTTATTGGCTATCGAATAGTAGTTATAGAACCCTCTTATTTCAAGGTTGTATCTGGCTATGATATCCTCCTCTTTCATGCTTGTTAGGAAGCCTCTGGATTCAGCCCACCATATTTCTTTGCCATTGACTTGTTTTATTGCCATAGCATTCATAGCGAGCAGTTTCTCCCTTGCAATTTCAGTAGGGACATGTAGCCTTACATTTCCGTTGAACATTCGATTCGTTCTACCGAGGCTATTCTTTACCTTGCTTTCGGAACGTTGTACATAAATTTCATATCCGAGAAATTTTGCCTTGTCCTGTGCGTTTGTGATTAAGGTCTTTTCCTCAGACAGCTCAAGTTTTAGTTGTTCTTGCATGTACTTTTTGAGGTCTGCCTTTATCGCTTCACAGTCGGCTTTACTGCCGATAACCCCTATAAGGAAGTCGTCAGCATATCTCACGTATTTTAGTCGTCTGTACTGTTCGTCCATGTCATTCCCATACGGGAGTTGTTGCATTTCTGTACGCATGTTTCTGATTTGCGAGATAAGGATTTTCCTTTTCTCCACGTCAATTTCGGCGTTCAGTTTACGTTTCAGCGAGTTTCTTTTGTTGCAAATACGGTTGTAGGCTGGATTTACCCGTCTCTTGTTACCCTTGTCGAACCTCTTGGCATACTCGTTCATGAACTTATCAAACTTGTCAAGATAGATATTCGCCAGTATTGGACTGATGATTCCACCTTGAGGTGTTCCCGAATAAGTATGATTGAACTGCCAGTGTTCTACATATCCGGCTTTAAGGAACTTTCTAATCAAGCGAATAAAGCGAACATCGTTTATTCTTTCTTCAAGTATGCTTATCAGTACGCTATGGTCTATGTTGTCGAAGAATCCTTTAATGTCTCCCTCGATGAACCATTTAGCCCCGACAAACCTTTTCTGAATGCTTGATAGTGCGGTGTGGCAGCTTTTGAAAGGTCTAAACCCATGTGAGGTGTATTCAAAATACCCTTCATATATGGCTTCAAGTATCATTCTTACCACCTCCTGTACAAGTTTGTCTTCAAAGGAGGGTATGCCCAACGGACGCATTTTACCGTTCTTCTTGGGAATATATACCCTCTTTGCCGGATTAGGTTGATATGTCTCGTTTTTGAGACTTGCTATAAGAGATTCTATTCTTTGAATGCTCATTTGGTCAATGGTCTTGCCGTCAGTACCAGGTGTCATATTGCCTTGCTTAGTGTAAATACGTTGATAGGCAACATAAAACATCTGTTCATTGAATAGATTTCGATACAGCCTTTCGAACCTGTAGCCCGAAACTTTGCTGTGTTCACATAAATTGTTTAATACTTGCTTTGGATTTCTCATAATGTCTCTCACATTATCCGTTGTTTGTATTAAAATTACCAACTGCTTCCCTTCGCCATGTACAAGGCTTTCCCTTGCTCAGACTACTACGGAAGCTCCGTTGCCATGTCGGGTATTCAGAGTCTTTACCCATAGCCTTTTGGCATCCCGATTTAGGCAATCTCCAGTTAGCACGCATAGTAACTATTGGCACGACAGATTGTCGGATGCGACTTTCGTTCTTTTCTTGCTTATCGCAAGTGCGTCGTGGTTGATACCTTTTGCCCATATTCCTAATGCTTTGGAATTGAGTACCACGAGAGGGCGTAGATATAACTGCCTTTCCGCCCACGCCACGCCTTATGCCGCTGAACTATCGTTGAACCAATGCAGGCTTCATCCTTATATCTGTCTTTCCCCCTCACGGAACTGTGTCGCATGACAGTTAGCCACACATTCCGTTTTACTGAAATGCTGTTTTCACCTTTTGCTTTCGCTCGGGGCTTATTCAGTTGGGAGTAGAACATATTGTATCCTATTCTAATCTCTTGCCACAGAGATATTTACTATGCGACCATTCTGGACGCACGCATCAGGGCATTCATACCGTTATACTCGCGCCCTGACAGGTTACGCGGCCATTGCAGTACACCCTCGGTAAACCACGGCTTGTGCCAATCTTTCTGGATGCTTTCGATTTTCTCGATCATCATCTCGGCAAAGAGGTCCAGCGCCTTATCCTCGCTGTTCGGTCCCTCCGTATTTCGCTTTCTATAACCGGCCATGACTGCTACTGATTGGAGTTATCCGATTCGGGAACATATTGCGTCAATTCTTCCACCCGGCAGGAGATGTCCGGCTTCCCGTTATGTGCCGAGACTGTCAGTTCGCCCTTGGCCTCTACCTTGACACCCGGTTGCAACCACTCTTCGCGTTGCCTGTCGAAGCAGAAGAAGCGCACCCACTGGTACTCGAAATTCTCATCGACCTTCTCGGTGCTGAATGCCGAGAACATCGTATAGGACTTATCCTTTTTGTCTTTCCGTTCCTCGATGTTTTTGCCCACCTTGCCGCGGAATGACAGTTCGCCCTTGATGGAATCTGCGATGTCTTTTGCCGTGGCGATACGGTCGGCAAAGAGGTTGAAATAGAGCTTTTCGCCCCGGCGTTTCAGGAACAGCGTCCCCGCAACCTCGACACGCAGTCCGTTTCGATAGCTGGATACCTTCTTTTGGGCACCCTCCTTGCTGACACTGATCTCGACCGTTTCGTTCCGGCCATCCTTACCTTGGATCACGATGCGGAGCGGAAAGGTCAGGAATGTTTTATCTTCCTTGGTTGTGCGCATCGAAGCGTCGCGGCTGATGGTGCCGCACGCCGTAATATTACACTTAATCATCTTCTTTTGTCTTTTTAGTGATACATAATCCACCGGACAAAGCGAGGTATCTTGAAGTTGAACATGCTGAAACCGTTTCCTAATCGGGTGCACGTATTCTCATGTAGATAATCCAGCCGGCAATACCCAGTTGAATGCCCACGATGACAAACGTCGCCGTCCAACCGAAGAGTCGGGAACAGAACAGGATATGCAGGGCGCAGGCGGACAACCCGGACAAATACCCGCAAAGTCGTATCATCACGCGTTTTATCATGACTTTTGGGATTATCTTTTCAGGTTTTCCGATTGTGCCCGTTGTTCGGACATTCCCCGTTCAAAGTTCTGCGAAACCGCCTCCGAGAGGATGATCGTGTTCAGCGTTCCGGTCACACGCAGTCGTTTGGCTTCTTCCGAAAGAGAACCGTCATTAAGCGTCACCGACAGGCGGCTTAACTCGGCAGAGGTCAGTTCTCGCGATACTTGGACGCTTCCGTTGTCCACTTGCAGGACAGCCCGCCCGTTTTCCCCGACCACGAGGTCGCAGGTTTTCATGCCCGGCAGCAGCGTTTTCAGGTCGATACGCCGGCTGTCCATCGCCTCGGAAATGGCCGCCTTTTGTTCTTCCTCGTTCTTGCTGTCGATTTGCGTCGCCAGCAACATCAGAGAGGTAAAAGCGGTCATGGCCATCTCCACGATAGGGTCGCTACACCCTGACAGTCCCACGCCACTGTCCTCCGAGGAGAGCAGTTTTTTCATCCATGCGTCGGGCGAAAAGTCTTTGCCAGCGACATTTCCTTCTGTTCCCTTATATCGGGCGAGCAGGTCGTTTCCGTTATGCAGCACCTGTTGTTTGATGTGACCCTTTTGGGCGATTTCAGCCAGATAAGCCGCCGGATCGACGTCCCGCTGTGTCCCGTCCGCATAAATCTGTTTGACGCCGAAGTGCAGATGTTCTCCCGTTGTTCGTGTTCCTGTGTTGCCGGATCGACCGAGCTTCTGGCCCGCCTGTACCATATCGCCTGCCTTTACGGAAATTTCGCCAAGGTGCATGTAGGTACATTGTACCTTACTGCCGTCCGGACGGGTGTATTCCACTGTCAGTGACTTGCCGCCGGGCGTATTATTTTTGCCATTGACAGCAATGACCTTTCCATCTTTCTCCGTGGCCAAGACTGCATCGCCGTCGCACCGGATGTCGATACCCTTGTGCATACGCTCCTTGCCGTCTGTCGGATCTTGCCGCATACCGAACGGTGAGGTGACGAATAGAAATTCTTTCCGTTCCACCGGAAACGAATACTCCGCCGCATTTCCGGCTTCCCGGAGCGGGTTCTCTTCCAAACCGAACCGTTTTCCCTGCGCTTCCATCTCCTGCATGACCTGACGGTCGTACTTTTGCAGCCCGTTCTGCTCGATGATACGTTGCAGGCTGTCGGCATAATGCCCGCCCGTGGCATAGCCCGCCTTTTCGAGGCCCTGCGTCCAGCCCTTGTAGTCGTCGGGAGAAAGCGAGAAACAGCGGGCATAGCGGCTGTTCTCTTTCAGGAAGCGTGAGTGGTGCTCATACGAATCGCCCACGCTGTCATAACTGCAGAACTTCTCGTTCGGCTTGTCATCGGAATACAGGCCGTACCGGCCACCCCCGGCAATCCATTCGGGCGTGGCCTTGATACCGAAGTGGTTGTTCTCATTCTGCGCCAGACGGCTCTGTCCGTTGGAACTTTCCAGTATGCCCTGTGCCAGCGTCACGGAGGCCGGAATGCCGTATCGCCGCATCTGTTCCATCGCATAGTCTGCGTATTGTCTTGTATATTCTTGATTCTTGTTTGCCATATTTCTACCTCCTCATGGTTGGACGTTGTTCGTTCTCGTTCTCTTCGTCGGTTGTTTCTGCAGGCCCGTTTTGCTGTGCCTTAGACATACCGTCACAATCCATCACGTATGCCCGTAGCGCATGAATTTGCTGCCTTGTTTCCTCATTGTCATGCTCGAATACCAATATGATTTTATTTGCATCATACGGAACGCGTTCTTTGCTCGGAGGCAGGTTCAGTTCGTTCGCAATGGTCTCCGCATCATACATGGAAGCGTAATAATTGTTCCCATGTTTGAAAAGGACAACCGCTTCCGGTTGTTCCTCTTTGATTTGCTCGTACTTACCATACATTTGTTCCGGTATATCTTTTATGGACAACTCTTTTAGGGATGAACCGGTTTTTTGGGCTTCTCCATCGGCTTGTTTCGAGTTCTTGTCTTTATCCTGTTGTTGGGTATCTTCTTCTTGTCTCTTTCCGGCAGTCACTTCCTGCGTCTGTCCTTTACGCAGCACATCGGCAAATAGCGTGGCCGCCAGATGGCATTTGTATTTGGCACGGTCCTCCGCCACCCACATGCGTTGCCATTGTTGCCGGGTGACGCTTCGGGGTTGTAATTTCTTTCCGTCAATGGTCGCCACGCACAGAGTCCCTTCTTGTTTGGTCTTGAACACGGACACGCGCTGAATCCGGTTCAGGTCAATGTCCTGCGCCCCGCTGCTGAACAGGTCCACTTTCAGGTCGGGTTGTGTTTCCGCCAGCGCATAATACTTGTGCGCCAGCTCCATGCGTACATTTTCGATATTGTCCATCGACTGTTTGAGTGTGGAGAAGAAGCGGTTCAGGTCGTCCTTGTCGGGATAGATACTGTACCCGCTCTGATGTTCGGGCTTCAGATACAGCGCCCAGCGGTTCTTGTCGTCCTGAATCATCTGTACTTGGTCGAAGCCGATTTCGTCCGCCCGTTTGACCGCGGGCGTTATGTCCAGTGTGGAGAGCATTTCCAGCGCCCAGTTTTTCAGCCGGGCCAGTGAGATCTGTTTTTGGGCGAAATAAGTATCATCGGGCCTGTACCCCCATGTGCCGTCAGGATTGAAGAAACGCACGTTTTCGATCCCTTCCCTTCGCAAAGCCCTGCCGATACGGGCCTTGTTCATGCCCGGCACTTCATTGTCCACTTCCGGCGACGCACCGGCAGGGAGTATCCCATCCGCCGATTTCGAGGACGGGTCGATGACGATGACAATGGTCCTGTCCTCCTTGTTCGGGTGTTTCCGGATCTCGTCGGCTACATAGAAATGCTTGGGTAGCTGCTCCTGCATGTCCGAGGTCTGCCGGCGGTTGCGCATCGTGGCATATTCGATTTTCTCGCCCCGTTCTGCCTTATGGATTACTTCGAGGGCGTTGTTCACGTCGCCTTCGAGGGCATCCATCAGGTTGGGGTTCTCCTTGAGTTCCCGGTTCCAGTAGTCCACCAGTTCAAGGCTTTTGTCGGACAGACGGGCGGGCAGCCCCAATTCCAGCATTTTGATTCCCGAAGCCACCTCCACGATTAGCCGTTCCTGTTTGAGGGCATCTTCCGAGGGACCCATGCCGTTTTTCATCACCATGCCTTCACGGGCCAGCCGTTGCTGGTGTCCTGTGGCACTTACGATTTGCCGCAGTGCCTCCTGTACATAATCGTTGTAGTGTCCGAAATCCCGTTGGCGCGGCATATAGACCGCATCGCGATCTGTCTCGTAATGGGGCATTCCGCTTCCGTCCGAACGCACGGGCACGAGATTATCCCTCATTTTCAGCAGGAAATCGTTGAAACGGATATGCAATCGCCGTTCGTCGGCCTCGGAATATCCCCGTTCCACGGCACTGCCGTCTTTCAGCAATACCATATCGTATTCCTCCTTATCCACGTAAGGCAGTGTCGTTTGGTCGATATTGAAGAGCGTGCGGATCTCCCGGTTATGTATGCCCTTGTACTGTTTCTGCACCTCCTCGTCCAGTTTCAAATAGGCATCCCGGCTGATGATGTCCTCCGGGTTGTTGCGATGGACGTACTTGTTCCAGTTGTAGAACAGGAACGGGACTCCCTGCTCGTGCTCGCGTACCGATGTGCCACGTGCCTTGGCATCGCTGTAAAGGGTGAACAGGTTGGTCTTGCACCCGTTCCGGTCCGAATGCAGTGCCATGAACAACCCGTTGAACGGGCTGACGGCGACGCCGCGCGGATAGAATTTCGGAAAGCCCTTGCCTGCGGCGTTGAGCCAGTGTCCTCCGGCATTCGACGCTTCGTTCAAAGCCGTGGAAAGCAACTCTATCTGTCGCTCCTCGGCATTCTTTTCTATTTGCGATTTCTCTTTCATACTCCAATTTTTTTGTCGGTTACGGGATTACTGGATGCCTCGCGTCCGCACGATGGTCTCCTGTTGTCCGTTGTCGTAATTCTGCGAAGCCATCTGGCGGAGACGGTCGCTTTGGACGAGCACGGCATTGGCCAGCGTGCGGCAAGGCGCCGGCACGGTAGGCGTCCGCCACCGTGGAATTAAGCTGCACCGTGCAGGGCACGTGGTCTATCGTGGCAATAAGGGTATTGCCTTGCAGTACCGGATTCACAATACGTGGATTGAGCGGCTCATCGGGATAGCGTCTGTACTGCACCTTTTTGTCGGTCGTGGCCACATTTCCGTTTCTCTCCGTCCTTTCTTTTCCCAGTGCCTCATGTCCCGCCTTGTTCAGCAGGTTCGCACCACCCAAGCCGATAAGCAACATCTTCAGCATCGGATTCTTGACGAATATGCCCGCCACGATACTCGCTATCGGCAGCAGGTTTTCTTTCAGTCCCAGCGATTGCGTCTTGCCTGTGAATATACCCAATAGCATGTCTGGCAGCATGGCCAACACACTGCCCGGATTACTCATGACTTCGCTGAAACCTTCCAGTCCGAGGAAACGGGTCAGCCCATCCCAACCGTTCTCGTTGGTCTGTATGGTCTGCGGTTCTTGCCCGGACGGCTCTTCCCGTATCGTTTTCTCGGTGGAGACTGTGGAAACCTGCACTTCTTTCGCCTCTTTTTCCCTCTGTTCGGATTCCTGACCGGCTTGTTCCGCTTCGGTATTCCCTCTTTCCAAGTCTTGCAGATAGGCTTCCTCCTGTCCGGGAGCGACCACCAACGGCACATCTTTATACCGTTCCGCCCGCTTCCGTTCTTCCCCGGCAGTTTCTTCCCGCCACGGCATATTTATACTGTCTGTTTTCCACCAATCCATAAAATCGAATGTTATAATCGGTATCTTTTTCTGTAACTCTCCGTTGGCTTCGGACAAGAGTGTGTTCTCTTTGGGTGGAATCGCCGCTGCTTCCTTACGGAATCCCTCGAACACATTGCTTTCGCTGCCGAACACCCCCTTGCTGATACACTCCTCCGCAGAGAGCGTCTGTGTCTCTTCTGCCCCGAAGTGATCGGCAACGGCCGAGATGGCTGTATCCGCTCCGATGAACCGTGCGAAGCTTGCCCATGAACCTGCACCGCCCAGCATGACGGTATCGGCTGAAGCCCCCAACACCCAACCTGCTCCTTTTTCCAACTTGCTCGGACGATAGGCGGCCTCTCCGCGTTTCTCTAT
>ENA-OOQJ01000207-OOQJ01000207.1-human-gut-metagenome-genome-assembly--contig:-NODE-207-length-13498-cov-3.742096_pt1 | contig 13498 bp, 9 predicted proteins | sample MGYA00241089_ERZ501164 | MGnify/ENA primary metagenome ERZ501164 (study PRJEB25962, sample SAMEA2042493) | human gut metagenome | biome: human gut; feature: human-associated habitat; material: faeces... | reverse complement strand
CAAAGGTAGGAAGGAAAAGAGGGGAAAAAAACACGCACGAGGCCGAATGCTTACAGTGATAAAACTTACCCACCTAAGTGAAACAGTAAATTTATCAGAAGGAAGCCACATACTCATCAAACTGAAAACATATATTCTATGGGAAGATGATAACCTACCCAGCAGTCCATACCATAAAAAGACCGCCGCTTCTTCCATCAGAAACAGAAAGAAACGGCGGGTACTCTTAAAAAACAAAAAATCAATCTCTGTATCCCGGATTCTGATAAGCGTCTTTTTCCTCCTCTGTCATTTCCATGCCATCCAACTGTCCTTGTGGGATAGGACGGAGATAATGGAACGCTTCGATGGTACGGCTGTAAGTCTGCGGATTGTGATCACCCTTGCCTCCACAAATCACGTAACTGTCAGCATATTCGTTCCATTTCTGAGTACGAACCAAGTCGAACCAACGATAACCTTCGCCATAAAACTCGCGGCTGCGTTCATCCAGAATATAGTTGATGTCAATGGTTGCCGGAGTGGCGGCTGTCATTTCAGCACTGAAATCACGATCCACTTCCTTGTACTCGGCATTGCTGTAAGTCCAGCGACCGGCACGGGCACGAAGCACGTTCACCAGGTCACGGGCAGACTTGCCGGCTTGTGTGGCAGCTCCTTCTACGGCAGCTTCGGCAGCAACCAGATAAAGTTCGGAGAATTTGGCGATGTTATACGGACGGGTACTTCCCGCATTGGGCTGTCCTGCTCCGGAGCCGTTGTCTGTACGATACGGGCCGAGTTTCCAAAGACCGGGATATACATAACGGCCTACCGCATCCAGTCCCAATACCCAGTCGGGACGACCGGGCAACGTACCTGCTCCCAGATTGCTTTTAGAACCTTCTCCTGCATAGTCTATCTTATCCATATCCTGGAATACGAAAGAGAATATAGGTTCACGTTCTTTCACTTTCATTCCGTTGGCATTGGTCACCGATTCCCAGTTCTGTCCGGCTGTAGACCAGTTGCCGCGATAAACAGTAGTAAAAGTACCGTCGTAACGGGAGTCGTTCACCTTGTCGGCAAACGTCTTGGTAAACACACCCAACGGAGGGGCCATAACACTGCTCGGCAATACGGTTGATGACAGCCTGATTATCAGCCGAACGCGCGTCGGTATAGTTCCAGTTCATCATCCATCCGGCAAAGTTATCGGGAGCACCACCGCCACCGTAGCTCAGGCTGCCACCATTATAATACTCGTCTTCCTGCGTATGGTCTGCATAGAGCAGGATTTCCATGTTACGGTCATTGGGTCCGGCATTCACCATCCAGAAGCTTTCCTGCAAGCCGAAAGGACCGGGGTTCTCGATAGCAGTAACCGCCACATCGTATGCCTGCTGGAAGTACCATGCCGCATCGTGTCCGTCGGGGTCCGTACGCTGGCACTCGGGATAAGTAGGAATGTTATTCGGATTCTTCAGCCACCAGGCATAAGTCAGATAAGCCTTTGCCAAGTACAGGCGGGCAACGGTCTTGGTCACTCCACCCGTCACACGAGGATTAGCGGGCAAGTTCTCGATAGCGGTCAGCAAGTCGGGGAAGATGGCCTTGGTGTACACTTCGGGCACGGTATTGCGCACGGAGGTACGTGAAGGAGTGATATTGAACTTCAGTTCGCCGGAACCTAGGTCCAGAGGCACTCCGCCGAAGGTCTGCACCAACAGGAAATAATCGAACGCACGGAAGAAGCGGGCTTCGGAAACCAATGATTCATTGACTCCTACTTCGGCACCGTTCTCTATCACTCCGTTAGCGGTGTTGATGTTCGAGAAAGCGGTTCCCCACAAGGCGTCGGAACGGCAAGTCGTGGCAGTCAGGTTGCCTACTCCGGACAGGTCGGCATCCTTGAAGTTACCATCGGCACTCCATCCCCAGGTTGCCTCGTCGGTTCCCGTCAGACAGGAATTATAATAATAAGCTTGTCCGTAAATATAGCGCAAGTGTGCATACATAGAGGTCACACCGCCTTCCACTCCCTTTTCTGTCTTAAAGAAAGTAGGATCATAACTGCTGCGCGGCTGCTCGTCCAGAATGTCTGAACAGGATGCTGTCAGGAACAAAGCCAGTGCGGCTGTTCCCAAAACTCTTATTTTTGAAAATATAGGTTTCATAGTCATGCTTTCATTTAGAATGTTAAGTTAATACCGAATAAATAGTTACGGGTGGACGGTGAGTTAGTACCTACTGTCAGGAATCGTTTCTGAATACCTTCTGTCACAGCTACATTCTCGTTACCGTAAGAGTTGGTTTCGGGATCCAGTCCGGTTTCTTTATGGAAAGGAGAACAGATAATGAACGGATTCTGCACGGACAGGTAAGCACGCAGGCTCTGTACGCCCATGCGGGTCAGCCAAGCCTGCTTCTCGAAGTTGTAGCCCAGCGTAATGTTGCGTACTTTCCAGTAAGAAGAGTCAAAATAGCCCAATGTGCTTCCGTATTTCGGATTGTCACCACTCTGGATACCACCCGGTTTCGGGTACTTGGCCCCCTTGTTCTCCGGTGTCCAGTAGTCTACATCCACTTGTCCGCGACGACCGGTCAGCATATTCAGGTAACCGTTGCTGTGGTGCAGTGTACTGATCAGCTTGCCTCCGCAACGGAAGGCGGTGATAACGTTCAAGTCAAAGCCTTTATAGGCCACGCGAGTGCTGAAACCTCCTTGGAATTTAGGTTCCAAGCTGATAATCTGACGGTCTTCGGGACCAATGGCGCGGGTCGGCTTGCCGCTGGCATCACGATCACCGGTATATTTCACTTTGATCATACCTTCATTGCCACCCGGCTCCAGAATGTCCAAGTATTGGAAATCGGGATCATCACTGTTCCATAAGCCTACTTTTTCATAGTCGTAGATACAGTCGATGGGATGTCCTACAAACCAGTTGTTCGCTTTATCATCTTTGGAACCCGAAGCCAGTTCGGTAAGTTTGTTACGGTTGGCAGACAGGTTGAGGCTTGCCTCCCATGTCCATCCGTTATGGTTGTCCAGAATCGTTCCGTTCAAGGTAAATTCAAAACCTTTATTTTCCGTCTTTCCCACATTAGCCATATAGCTGCTTACTCCCGAAGTGGAAGGAAGGCTTACGCTTTGCAGCAAGTCGGTGGTTTTCTGAATGTAATACTCAAATGTACCGGACAGGCGTCCTCTTAGCAAGGTGAAGTCCAGACCGAAGTTCCATGTAGAAGAGTATTCCCAACCCAATTCGGCATTAGGCAGTTCGGATACATAGTAACCGGTGACATAGCCAGTAGGACCGAAGTTATAAGGACGGGTTGCCAAGCGTCCCCAGGTCTTATAAGGATCAACAGCCTGGTTGGAGGTCTGTCCGTAACCTACACGCAGTTTCAGGATATCTATCCAGTCCACCTCGTCCATAAACTCTTCCTGACGAATGTTCCATCCTGCCGATACGGCGGGATAAGTGTGCCATTGGTGTCCCTTTGCCAAACGTGAAGAAGCGTCGGCACGTACAGTCGCCATCAACATATAGCGATTGTCGTAAGTGTACATCACACGACCCATCCAAGACATCAGACCGCTCTTCTGATAGTTCCAGTTGTCGGGGTTCACCGTAATGGTGCCTTCCGCACGCCCGATGTTATAGAACTGGAAATATTCGGCAGGAATATCCCGTCCGGCAACGTCCGAACGTGTATAGACAGTCTGTTCGGCAGAGTACATACCGACAACATTCAGCTGGTGCTTTCCAAAAGTACGGTCGTAAGTCAGCAGGTTCTCCACAGTCCAATTAGTCGTTTCCGAGTGGTTCAGCGAAGCGGTGGACGGAGTGTCTGCCGTAGTGCTGTTGATGCCTTCGCCAGTGAACGATCCACCTTTAGTAGAACGATAGTTCAAACCCAGGTTGACACGGTATTTCAAACCTTCCATCCACGGGCATTTCACTTCGGCAAACAGGTTATTGTACGTACCGAAGCCTTCGGTCTTGCTCAGCCAACTGTCTTCCAATTCTTCCACAACGCCTCTGGTCAGTACAAATGACTCATCCTGACTGTTGTATTTCACGGTACGTTTCAATGTGCCGTCCGCATTATAGGGGTCGGCGATAGGAGACATGGAAAGTACACCATACAGTCCGATATTGGAACCTTTAGTGACGTTATAGTTGGTATTGTTCACCAGTCCGAAGCGGAAATATTTTCCCACACCCTGATCGAAAGAACCACGCAGAGAGTAACGGGTATAGTTCTGAGTAGGAATGACACCTTGATCCTTATAGTAAGCCGCGCCAAAGCTATAGCCTCCACCGTTGGTACCACCGGACACGCTGACATCGTGGCTGTTTACATAACCGTCTCGTAACATCAAGTCCTGCCAGTCAGTATCCACATCGTCCGACTCGTCCACCGAATTCTCGAACTTGCCTGCTAGTTTACGCATTTCGGCAAACTTGCTACCGTTCATCATGGGATATTTGGAAAATACCTTCTTCATACCTGCATACCCATTGTAAGTAAACCGGGCGGGACTACCCTGTGCCCCTTTGTGTGTAGTGATCAGGATAACACCATTGGCACCACGTGCACCGTAGATAGCAGTAGAGGATGCATCCTTCAAAATATCCATGCTCTTGATGTCACCGGGGTTGATATCGGACAAATTACCCATAAAGGGGATTCCGTCTAATACTACCAACGGGTCGTTACTGGCGTTCAACGAACGGGTACCACGGATACGGATCTGCATGGAAGCACCCGGTGCGGAAGAAGTCTGCGACATATCCACACCTGCCACGCGGTTCTGCAAAGCGTATGTAATATTGGTGGCAGGCCTCTCACGCAGCTTCTCTCCGCCTACCGATGCAATAGATCCGGTCACGTCACTCTTGCGGGCGCTACCGTAACCAATCACCACCACTTCTTCCAAAGCTTTGGAATCTTCCTTCAATGTAATCTTTAAAGAACTTTTTCCCGCTACCGAGATTTCCTCGTTCTTGTAACCGACAAAACTCACCACCAACACGGCGTTTTTCGATACATTCAATGCAAAGTTACCATCAAAATCGGTAATCGTACCGTTGGTAGTGCCTTTTTCCAAGACACTGGCTCCGATGATGGCTTCACCACTTGTGTCCTTTACTACACCTTTTACCATCACGCTCTGTGCAAATGCCCACAAAGGAATGAGACAGAATAGAAGCATCAGCCCCACCGGCCTAAAATTCATAGCATTTTTCATTAATACATTAATTTAAGTTATACAAAAAATCAAACAGTCATTTATTTTAAGGTAGCATACATGCCTATCGTTGTTCCAGTAAAGCCTCCGGCAGTGGCCGTTGACAGATACCCAGCGTCCACATTCCTGCACAACACGTACCACACACCTTCCTGGCGAGCATAGTAGAAATCATAATGTGTTCCGCGCGAAACCACCTTCAGGTCGGTAAGCACTCCTCCGTCGTCCAAGCGAACGGAAGCCAGCACCTTACTTTCCCCATCGCCTATCTGCCTGAGGGAAATACATTCACCTTGATCATCCCTGCCTACAGCTAGGAAATATTGATGCTTTTCGTCCTTGAACAACAATATGCCCGCTTGCTCCGCCTTGCTCTGCGGACAGAACAACATACGTGTGCTGCATTCGAACTTATGATGCTGCAACCGGCGGCATATAAAAGCCGGCACCTTCTTTTCGGAAGCACTGACTGAATCACATTTCAAAGTGAGATAACCCGGAGTCTGGGAAAGCGAGTAAAGTCCGGTAGCAGGAGCACGCAAAGTCATCCATTCCATACCCAATGTTTGTCCGTCGAAACCGTCATTCATTTCAAAGTTTCCGAAGGTGGCAGATTCGTCACGCTTCACTCCTTCGCGGCGAACAATGACTGGCACCAGATCATCCCCCTGCGTCATATAGGGGAAACCATCCTCACTCCACTTGACGGGCATCATAAAAGTCTCACGTCCTAAATTCTCGAACGTGTTGTTTATGGGACGGCAAGCCAGAAAGACTGCCCACCAATCCCCTTCCCGGGTTTGAACCAAGTCGGCATGTCCAGCGCACGTCACCGGATTAGGACGCTCCGCATCCAACTGACGCTGGGTCAGAATAGGGTTGTTCTTCCACGGTGTGAATTTGCCCGTCGGAGAATCACCACGGAAAATCACTTCCGAATGCCATCCGGCTGTTCCACCCTCGGCAGACATCAAGAAGTAGTTCCCGTTTATTTTATAAAGGTGCGGACCTTCAATCCAGATGGGCTTGTCCTCCGGACGAGCTCCCTTGTTCACCAGAATCTTGCGCGGCCCCACCGTCTTGTCCGCATTCACATCAAATTCCTGCACACGGATGGTACGATGTCCGCTGTATTCAGGCTTGTTGTCCGGCGCGTCATCATTATTGACAAGGTAGGCCTTCCCATCTTCATCGAAAAAGAAAGAGGGATCAATGCCTGTCACTTCGGGCAACATAATAGGATCAGACCATTCGCCAAAAGGATCTTGTGTCTTCACAAAGAAGTTTCCAACCCCTACATTGGTAGTAACCATATAATAAGTCTTGTTATGCGGGTTGTAGGATATGGCCGGGGCAAAAATCCCTCCACTTACGTGTTGCCCCTCCATGTTGACTAATTGAGAAGGACGATTCAAGATATGCCCCACCTGCTTCCAGTTCACCAAGTCCTTGCTGTGGAAAAGAGGCACACCCGGATAATAAGTAAAGGTGGAAACAGCCAGAAAATAATCACCTTCACCATTGGTGCAAATGCTGGGATCGGAATACCATCCCGGCAGAATGGGATTATAAAAATAATCATCTCCCGGAAGCGGATTGGAAATATAGACATCATCCTCACCTTTATAATTAAAGTAATCGAAAAGAGCGACAGACTTTCCTACAACTGGCAAATCATTTCCTTTCTTGATCGAACTACATGAGGTAAAAGAGGAGCCCAGCACCCCTAAAGCGATCAGCACGCCCGACCATCTTTTCAGCTTTTGTTTTTGTTTCATTGTCTTTCTAGTATTATAATTGACCAATTCCTTTACGGATTTCAGACGCAAATATAGAAAGTGTCGCCGAATATAAATTCTCTGCATGATACACGCATCTTTCGTAGAGTTACATCTTGCTTCAAACGTGTTACATGAATCTTTATTTGCGTTACAATACATACATAACATACTATATTACAACAAATTATAATTACGCCACCAGATACTGTAATTGAAGAACACGGATATAAAAAGACCGTTTGTAAGTCCCGGACGACGAACGGAATCTCTGCAAACGGTCTGTTTGGACAATGCCCGGCAAAGTAACCGGTCCAATCTGTCCGAATGATGTATCACTGATTTATTTTCAGACAGATTCTATGGTCTTTATTTTCCCTTCCGCATCATACTCCAATTCGCATACCTTTAGGCTACGCAACCAAGTGGTTCCCCCCGAAGGGACACAATCGTGGTGAAACAGATACCATTTTCCTTTGTATTCTACAATGGCATGATGAGTAGTCCAACCTACCACAGGCTGCAAAATAACCCCTTGATAAGTGAACGGACCATACGGATTATCTCCTGTGGCATAGCAAAGCAGATGAGTGTCTCCCGTAGAATAAGAAAAATAATATTTCCCGTTGTACTTGTGCATCCATGAAGCCTCGAAAAAGCGACGCGCATTGTCACCGGCACTCAACGGATGTCCGTGTTCATCCAGAATAACCAAAGGCCGCGGCTCTTCGGCAAACTGAAGCATATCGTCCGAAAGTTTTACCACACGTGAAGGCAAAGCCGGTTCACCATCAGCCGGAAAAGCCGCCCACTCCAATGCCTTGTTGTTGCGATAACGCTGAAGCTGTCCACCCCATAAACCGCCGAAATACATATAATAGTTCCCATTACCATCATCAAATACCGCCGGATCTATACTGTAGCTTCCACGCATGGGATCGGGCTGGGGAATGAACGGCCCTTCGGGGCAATCGCTCACCGCCACGCCGATACGGAAGATGTCGTTCCGGTCTTTCAATGGAAAATACATATAATAGTTCCCGTTTTTACAGGCCACATCACAATCCCACAACTGACGCCCGGCCCAAGGGACATCCGAAACTTTCAGTACGACTCCGTGATCAGTCACTGTTCCGTTCATCACATCTTCTGTAGAAAAGACATGATAGTCACACATGTCAAAATGATCACCATTGTCATTCTCCTCCACTCCGCTCTCGCGATCATGAGAAGGATAAATGTAAAGCTTTCCGTCAAAAACATGTACAGCAGGATCTGCCATATAGTCTCCGGGCACCAAGTATCTGAATTTCTTTTCCATATCGTTACGTTATTAAATGTTATGTTTTCCTATCAGTTCTTCCACAAAAGGTTTCGGCTGGCAATCACGGTCGAACAATAAAGGGTAATCCACACGTCCGGGCACAGGGAAATTATTCTTCCATGAGTCACCGTCCGTCACCCCCCACACTGTCACACGGGTAATGATATCCGAATGTTTCAGGAAAAGACCGAAAAATTCCTTCATCCGGTTATTCCATGCCACAGACACAGAGTCGGGCAAACCGTCGGGATAGGGATTCAAGGATTGTTTATAAGACACCGTATCCGAAATATTGGCTCCCATCCGTGCCGTGGGCAATGCACTCATATCCCATTCGGTTACCATCACCTTTACTCCGGTAGCTGCAAATGCCAGTATACTGGCTTCAAATTCGGACACTGACGGATAATCCATTCCCATGTGTCCCTGCATACCTACCGCGTCGATGCGCAGTCCACGGTCTTTCAGCATCTTTACCAATTCGACTACTTTGTCACGCTTAGCCTTCCCGTCCATGCCATAATCATTATAGTAAAGTTCGGCTTCCGGATCCGCTTCATGAGCATACTGAAAAATAAGCGGGATGTACTCTTCGCCTAATATCTCGTAAAAAGGAGATTTACGCCAGGAGCCGTCCGATTCAATGGCTTCATTCAACACATCCCAGCCCTTTATACGCCCTTTATAGTGCGTCACAATAGTCTGGATATGTTTTTTTATACGCTCCTTCAAGATGTCGGCACTTACTGTTTTTCCTTGTTCGTCCACACAGAACCAAGGTGCCAGCTGTGAATGCCAGATAAGGCAATGCCCGATAACAGCCATATCGTTCTCCTCGCCAAAACGAACCAACCGGTCCGCTTCCGTAAAATCAAAACGGTCTTCCTCCGGATGAATCACTTCGCATTTCATGCAATTCTCGGCCACAATGGAATTAAAATGACGTTTTACCACTTTCGAGGCGTAAGTATCCTGACCTGCTGCCTGACGTACATTCAACGCTACCCCCATCAGAAACTTGCCCGAAGCTGCTTCCTTCAGCGAAGGATCCGGCTGCATACCTGCCTTCCGGTCATTGCCGCAAGCGGCCATTAATCCGGCAATGGCAGCCAATAATGTCACATATCTTATTTTCATTGTATAATTTTTAATTATTATATTTTTGCATAAACATTCAACATCAAAGTGTGGAATAAGGCTGAGTTTTCATTAGTCAAAAAGACCGTGTAGTATGTTTTACCCCACACTTTATACATCAGAAACCGGATAGTTCAATGGGCTTTTGAGACCCCGCATTCGCAATGATGGCTCACGATGTACAGATGTTGTTTTAATAAATCATTCAGACTATGACTTACGTTGGTATTGATGTCAGCAAGGTGACTTTCGTTGTTGCCTATTCGTCTGTAAAGACAAACAAGACGAGAACATTCAAGAATACCGTAAATGGCGTTCACGAGTTCGTCCAAACTATTTCAGCATCCGAACATAATTGCGTGCTGGAAGCTACGGGCAATTACAGCGCGTTACTCGTTTACCTGCTTTCAGAGGCAGGCATTACCATCAGCCTTGAAAATCCGTTGAAGATAAAGAACTTCGCCCGTGTCATGCTCACCGTTACCAAAACGGATGAGATTGATGCACGCCTGATAGCACTTTACGGAGAGAAGATGCAACCTGCGCCATACAAACTTCGCAGTGATGCAATCCTTGTCCTCAAGCAGAAACGGACGGTGCTGCGCCAACTCAAGAAGCAACTTGTAGCCACACGCAACCTCAAAGGCTCGATGGAGGTCCTTCCATTCTTTGACCCCAAATGCAAGAAAACCATCGAAAAGACGATTACATTTCTTGAAAAGCAAATCAAAGAGATGGAAGAGGAACTCGCTTCATTGGCACAAGGTGAATACAAGAAACAGATGGACCTGCTCACCTCCATCAAAGGCATCGGTGTCACGCTGGCAGCTCCGCTTATTGTAGCCACCGGCAGATTCTCTTACTTTGATAATGCCAAGCAACTGACCCGCTACTTGGGCTTGTCACCTACTTACCAACAATCCGGTACGTCAGTCAATGTCAAAGGCCACATCAACCGAAACGGGGATTCAAGCCTCAGAAGCCAACTTTATGTAGCCGCATTCTCATCGCTCAGGTGCAATACCGAGTGTAAGGCATGTTTCGACCGTCTCAGATCTAACGGCAAGCCCGGCAAGGTGGTGGTTATTGCGGTCGCCAACAAACTTGTGAGGCAAGCCTTCGCTGTCGTCACGCAAGGGAAACCCTATGTCGATGGATTCAAATCCGAAAAGCCATAACAGCTCCTGCGGAGGGAACGCCATGCGGCAAGGGACTGAGCACACAGCCCCGACGAGCTTTTCATGCACGATAACTTGCATGATTATGCTAATTATCGTTAACCGTATTCAGTTTTTATATTATAGTTCATATTACAAAGTTTTTAAGGTAAATAACTTGTTCTTTTTCATTAATAACCGGCCTTACTGCGACGGTCAGCAAGTTCCGCCTGCATCTGTTCGTTGTATTTTTTTGTAATAGGATAGAAGCATAAGGCAGCTACTCCCATTCCAAATATCATAGCCGGAATCAGACTGGAGGAAAGTACAATCCCCCTTATAGCCGTACCGCTTTGCTCTGCCCCGATACCGGACACATACCCAAATCCTGAAAGCAGAAACCCTAGGATGGCCCCACCGATACCCAGCCCGGCCTTCAAGGCAAAAACTACACCAGCAAACACAAAACCTGTGGCGCGACGGTAATTTTTATATTCTGAATAGTCGGCTACATCGGCAATCATCGCCCACAACAAAGGTACAGTCGGCGCGTATGCCAGACTCTTCAGGAAATTCAATACAAACATCGTTTCCACATCCGCTTTTCCCGGAAAATAGAACAAAGCTGTAAAAATGGCAGTAAGTGAGAGGCAAACAATAAAAACGCGTTTCTTACCATAACGGTTTGCCAAAAAGCCGGACAAGAAAATCACCCCAAAGAACTGGACAAGTGCTCCCAACATATTAAATACTCCAAATCCTACCTCGTATGCCTTATCGGAAGAATTGACTACCAGCCCGAAAGCATTCAACACAGCATACCCCGCGCTGCCATCTGTTTCCATTGCCACTAATCCCAGACGGTCAAGAAAGGCATACAATGCTCCGGCATCCACATAATTCTCAAAATAATAGTTCATGGCACTACCCCACATGGCAAGCGTAATAAAAATGAAAAGCGTAAGTATGAACATAGCCCGCCAAGGAGCACTTCCAAATACATCCTTTATATCCTGAAGCGTATCTGTCTTTTGACTGGCAGGCGGCTCTATGCGCTCACGAGTTGAAAAGAAAGTAATGACCAGAAAAACGAACCCGATACAAGCGAACAAAGAGATAGTACATAACCAGCCATGCGCTTTGTCTCCACCATCCGAAAACTTGCTTACCAAAGGGAGCGTAAGTCCCTGCACCACAAACTGGGCAATGGTAGCCGCCACAAAACGAATGGAAGTGATACTGGTACGTTCCTTTATATCACCGGACATCACTCCGCCCAAAGAAGCATACGGCGTATTGTTAAAAGAATAAAGGCTCATCAGCAAGGTATAAGACAACGTAGCATACAATGCTACCAGCCCTTTATCTTCAATGCCCGGATTATAGAAAGCCAACACATAGAAAACCATGAAAGGCAACGCAGTCCAAAGCACCCACGGACGATATTTCCCGAAACGTGTCTTGGTGCGGTCACTCAATAATCCCACTGTAGGATCGACAAAGGCATCCGTGATACGCGCCACCAACATCACCGTACCGGCAATGGCACCTTCCAGACCGAATATGTCCGTATAAAACTTTGTCTGATAAATCATCATCATCTGGAAGACCAGATTAGCCGAGCAATCCCCCAGGCTGTAACCGATTTTCTCGGCCATCGAAACTTTTTGACTTTGTGTATTCATGGTTATTACATTAAAATATCTTCCATAAAAAGTAATTCCATCCATTGGCTAGAATTACTTTACGCCTATTGAAAACAAAAATGAGCTAAACAAAATGTTGTCCCTGCTCCAATCTTTAGAATCTTATTCCAGACGAAACAAAAGTACACAAAGCTTTATGATTCCTGTAATCACAATGATACACGCATCTTTACAGGCAGAACAGACGTGCTCCGCCTGTAACATTTTTCTTTGATGATGTTACATCAAGGTCTATTTACCTGATAATTAAACAGAACGGGGGGCTGCCCAACATTGAACAGCCCCCCGTTTCCCGACAAACAGCATTCAGCGTTTCTCGTAATACTTCACCCAGTCCACCCACATTTCCACAGGCAACTCTTTCGGATCCACAGCACCAACCCATGAGCCACCCAACTGCATATCTATCAATAAATAGTAAGGTTGATAGAAAGGGAACTGCCCTTCCTTGTCCGTATCAATGCGCGGATAAGTATAGGTATGACGATGATTGACAGCAAACACCAGACTATCCGGATAAATATCTACCGAATAGATATTGTATTCCTCAGGATTTATCTTATTGATGCCTCCGTGAGGCGGATTATCCTTTATACCTAATATATGCGTATAATATGAATGAGTAGTCTGATAAGCAATACGATCATGGTTCAACCGTTCCATAATATCAATCTCTCCTCCTTTGGGCCACTCCGCTTTTTCGGGAAGCATCCATATAGCCGGCCATGCCCCCTTAGCGGCTTGCAATCTGGCACATACTTCTACTCTTCCGCCCGTAAACAGTTTCTTTCCTTTGGTATATACACCACCGGTCAGATAAGGAGCCGTATCATTTTTCTGAGTATGATTGGCTATTCCACGAAGTATCAGATTCCCATCCTGCATAGCATAACATGAATCATAATAAGACATATAGTTGTTCCAATCGGATGTTCCGCGAGGTATCTTAGTCCATACCGATTCGTCAAAACTGTTTTTTTGATCAAAGTCCTCCACCCATACCAGCTTCCATTCTTTACTTTTAACCGATGTCTTACAAGCACTCATCAAACAAACCAGCCCCATGCAGGCCCAAACAAATAAAAGGCTTTTTCTCATAGTATTTAACGTGAGTTCGAAATAAGAATAAATATATTTCACTTATAATTAGAAAC
>ENA-OOQJ01000204-OOQJ01000204.1-human-gut-metagenome-genome-assembly--contig:-NODE-204-length-13550-cov-5.406076_pt1 | contig 13550 bp, 10 predicted proteins | sample MGYA00241089_ERZ501164 | MGnify/ENA primary metagenome ERZ501164 (study PRJEB25962, sample SAMEA2042493) | human gut metagenome | biome: human gut; feature: human-associated habitat; material: faeces... | reverse complement strand
TGGGCAAGCACAGTGACACACCACTTATGGTTCGTTCTGCGCCTGCTTTACAAATAATCCGGAGTCTGGCTTACGACGGGCCTTAATCAATTTTCCTACGGGCTCTTCTGACCTGCAAGAATAAGAACAAGACCAGCACACAGGTCAATACACCCAACGCCACAAAAGCCACCGTTTCCGTAACATGCAGCGATTTCGGATCGAACTTAAATTCCACTACATGCTTTCCGGCCGGCACATTCATCGCCCGAAGAATATAATCCGCTCTTCCGTGCGGTGCTTCCACACCATCAATATATGCCTGCCAGCCAGGATAGTAAATTTCCGAGAAAACCACTGTTCCTCCTGTCTTCGAATTAACCTCATATTTCAAGTCATTAGGTTCGTACGCAGTCAGTTTGATTGTACCCAGTGTATCTGTTTCAGCCGCCGATTTTACCTCCGCACTGAATTTTTTATCTACGACAGCCGTTTTTGCCGGATCTATCCGATGCAAAGCATCTATCTCTTCATTGGCATTATCCACATACTGCACCTCGTTTACAAACCAAGCATTGCCCAGCGTATAAGGATTCTGTATCGGGACAGTCTTTCCACCTTGCAGCGGAAAAATAAAGTAACGGGTATTCAGCATATTCAACACAGGAAAACCGGACGGAGCCACCTTCTGCATATCACCTCCCGCCTCCGAAACAGCCTTGAACACGCCATTCATCTCGGTGCTGATATGCTCCTCTATCATTTCCTGATAGCGGCGCAGCTTGGCGGCATGATATCCACCGATGCTCTTATGCCAATAAGAAGTCGTATTTTCATTAAACGTATTGCCGGCTAGGTTCAGTACCCGGAAATCCAACGTTTTATCGGCCAATATTGCCTTATCCGTTTCGGTCGGTTTAAAGGAATTATCCTGCTGCACCTTCTCCACAAATTGTTCATCATACAAATAACGTTTGTTCACACTCCACATATCTGCCAGACAGAGGACAGCCAATGCCAGAATCGTCACCTTCGCCTTTAGTTTGCCCATGCCATATAACCAAAGAACTGCCGTACCTATCATAATAACAAAGAAACTGCGCCATGCATCCGAAGTAAAGATACTCTGACGGATTTCTTCCAGATTAGCAAGTAACGGAGCCAGCTGATCTGCCGGAATACCCTGCAATGCCTGCATTTCCATACTTGAAACATACGACGGGAAAAAGAAACCGGGAGCTAATGCAAACAATAAAGCGATGCCACCTGTCAATCCCAGGCTGATATAAAACGACCGGACCTGTTCCTTAACCAACTGAGGGCGTGCCATTACCTCCTTTAAAGCAAGGACTGCCAACAAAGGTATGGTAAACTCAGCAATGACCAAAATAGAAGAAACCGCACGGAATTTATCGTACATCGGGATATAATCCAAAAAGAAATCGGTGAATCCCATAAAATTCTTTCCCCATGACAGCAGGACAGACAAAACTGTAGCACTCAAAAGCGCCCATTTCATAGGACCTTTCACTATAAACAGCCCAAGAACAAACAGAAACATCACAAACGCCCCCACGTATACAGGACCGGATGTACCGGGTTGCTCACCCCAATACTGACCTATCTGGCTATAGATACTATTATACATAGGATTCGCCTTTTCCATCGCCTTTTCGTTAGCCGCCAAAGGTACGGAAGCACCACCTTTCACATTAGGGACAAGCAAAGAGAAAGTCTCACCGATACCGTAGCTCCACTGAGTGATATAATCTCGTTCCAGACCACTTTTTGTCTGATTATGACTATCCGGTTTCGCCCGCTCACGCTTTCCACGCATCGTTTCCTTACTATACTCATACGTATGATATAAGTTAGATAGATTTATACAAACTCCCAAAATACCGGCCATCAACAACACACCAGTTGCTTTCAGAAATTGCGGCATTTCCTTCTTCTGCCAAGCATCCACTCCGAACGCAACCGCCATAAAGAGCATGACAAAAAGAAAATAATAACTCATCTGCACATGGTTCGACACTATTTGCAAAGCAACAAAAACCGCTGTCAGCAAACCACCTGACAAGTATTTCCCTCTATAAGCCAATACCATACCGGCTATAGTGGGTGGAATATAAGCCAAGGTTACAAATTTCCAGATGTGTCCGGCAGCTATAATGATGAAAAAATAAGAAGAAAACGCCCACAACACAGCCCCCAATGAAGCCAGCCAGACCGAGAAATCGAATGCACGCAATAATATATAAAAGCCCAACAGCATGACAAATACATACCACACATAATTCGGGAGATACAAATGATATAACTTCTCCACTCCCTTCAGGGTATCCGTAGAATCATAACTGGGTGCCATCTGATAAGTAGGCATACCACCAAAAATCGAATTAGTCCAGCGCGTACGCTCTCCCGTACGTTCCAGATATTCTTTCGCTTCTTCACCGGCACCAATGCCCGCCACAGAGTCATGTTGTGAAAGGATACGCCCTTCTGTCACTGCCGGGAAAAAATAGGCGAATGAGATGACAGCAAAAAGGATAATCACTACTATATCAGGTAGTATTCTTTTAAATAAGTTCATAAGTATATCTGTTTATTAACGTTGCAAAGATACGATATACTCTGATAAAATGCGTACATTTGCAGCCATAAATAAAGTTGAATTATGAAAATAGGAATTATAACAGCCATGAGTTCCGAGCAGAAACAAGTAGCGCAACTGCTCGAAAACAAGAAAGAATACACCGAAGGTCCTTTCCAATATACTGAAGGCAGCATTAGAAATAATACCATTATCCTGATGAAATGCGGAATAGGTAAAGTGAACGCTGCTGCCGGTACTGTAGAACTGATCCGTACCTTCCAGCCCGACTGTGTCATCAGCACCGGTGTAGCAGGAGGCATAGACAGCTGCCTGAAAATAATGGATGTTGTGGTGAGCCGACAAGTTGTATATCATGATGTATGGTGTGGAGAAGGCAATATGTACGGACAGATACAAGGACTTCCCGCCCGATTCGAAGGTAATGCCACATTGTTTGATTGCGCCATGTCACTGGATACTCCGACCGCCATTCATGGAGGTCTGATATGCAGCGGAGACAAATTCATCACCGACCGTTCCGAACTGAACGACATTAAAGAAAAGTTCCACGAAGGGCTGGCAGTAGATATGGAATCGGGAGCCATCGCCCAAATCTGTTATATATATAAGGTACCGTTCATCAGTTTCCGTATCATCAGCGATACGCCGGGATCCGACAACCATTGGGAACAATACACAAATTTTTGGGAGACTATAGCCGACCGTTCCTTCGAGGTCACTCATACCTTCCTTTCCTCATTACCAGCTAATTTATAAAAACGAATAATATGAAGACAATACCCAGTTTTACCATTGACCATATCCGCTTGCTTCGCGGTATCTATGTATCCAGAAAAGACGAAGTGGGCGGTGAAACGGTCACCACCTTTGACATCCGCATGAAAGAACCCAACCGGGAACCTGCTTTGGGACAAGGAGCCTTGCATACCATAGAGCATCTAGCCGCTACCTACCTGCGTAACCACCCTATATGGTCTGACAAAATTGTCTACTGGGGACCGATGGGATGCCTCACCGGTAACTACCTGTTAATGAAAGGCGATTTAAAATCGGAAGATATTGTAGAACTGATGCAGGAAACGTTCCGCTTTGTAGCCGATTTTGAAGGCGAAGTTCCGGGAGCCGCCCCTAAAGATTGCGGTAACTACTTGCTTCACGACCTACCTATGGCCAAATGGGAGTCGGCCAAATATCTGCATGAAGTATTGGAGCACATGACAAAAGATAATCTGTATTATCCTACTAAAGAGTAATTCTCAACAACAGAACAGTAGAAACGTAATAACAGAAAATAGAAAAGCCGCTTTCTTTTCAGAGAGCGGCTTTTCTTTAAGTCCTTTTCAATAGAGATTGAATTACTTACGTAATCCTAGTGCTTTAACAATAGCACGATATCTTTCGATATCACGGTTCTTCAGGTAGTTCAACAACGCACGGCGTTTACCTACCAAAGTTGTCAAAGCTCTTTCAGTGCTATAATCTTTTCTGTTGAGCTTCAGGTGCTCAGTCAGGTGAGAAATACGGTATGAAAACAAAGCTATCTGCGCTTCAGCTGAGCCAGTATCAGTGTTAGACTTTCCGTACTTTTCAAAGATTTCTTGTTTTTTAGCTGCATCTAAATACATAATTCTTAGATTTTTTGATATATAAAATTTTCATTTAGCGGGTGCAAAGATAGACATTATCTTTTATATCACAATGAATTAGAGCGATTTATTTTAAAAATAATCTTCTATCTCTTTTACTGTCGCATCTTTCAGCATATCTTCGAACATCATAGCAAAGGCTGCCCAACTGACATTGAATGAAATTGTAAACCCGATTTCTTTTCATCCGATGAATAAAAGTGCCCAGTCCGAAACCGTTTCTTCATGAATTTCGGACTGGACACTTTTTAAACTATCGCTATTTTATTTCAACCAGCCACTCATGGAACCCATCATAAGGGGTATAGTGCAATACATATTCGGATTGGCTATGACTGATAACTTTATCCCAAGGAATCCGGTTTACATCAATTTCCGCCCTTGCCAGCCACAAAGCATTTTCCATCACATAACGGTCTAAAGAAAGCTCAAGCATCATCCGGCTCAAATAAAAAGCAGACTGTTCATAGGCATACCATTTACCGTCACTTTCCCGGTAGATATATATCAAGCCATCATTGCTTAATTCTCTTTCCAACATCATTATTATCTCGCGCATAATTTTATAGATTACTCGTTTTTAATCAGTATCATCTCATTGTCCGAGCACAGAACCACAATCCAAGGACCGTTCAGTAACTTATTCAAATCGACTTCCACCTTATCCAGCATAACACCTCTCAATACCGTTTCATTAAGTTTCTTCAACAAATGAGCAGAACGGTAGCAAGCGTACCAACGTCCGTCTTCTTCAGATATATAAATTTCCGATTTACCGCATGATTTCTTGTCCATGATTTCTAACAGGTTGCTCATAACATCCTCCTTTATACTTAATAATAGCCTAAGCTATTATATCGCCATACCAGCCTGAAACGATGCGACTCATTTCTTGACCTGTTTTCTGACACTCCCTGCCCCGGAATATATACTTTTGACTGAGTTCCCTCCGTCGTAGCTGTCCAATAAGGCACACCTGACCAATTATTATACTTAATACCGGAACTGGTAATCACCCCATTTATTTGCTGCCACTCTGCTTCTGCGGGCAAAGAGAAATGATAAAAAACCATATAGCTATTACCCGATGTGACAGGAGTAGAACTACCACTGGAATTAACCGCCACACCTATCGCATTATCCATTACACTTCTTTCATCATTGTCACTGGAATAATGTTCTTTATTTATCTTCTTATAATACTCCTTTATTATTTTCTGTCCGTCCGTCAGGTTCGTTGTGTACCCATTGTCTCCCCAGGGCAGACCGCCAACAGCAAAACGGTCTATTCTGTCAACATACAATTGTTCTGTAATCTGGATAGGATACCATTGTTTGATAGGATATTTCATTTCGCTGCCCGCAACAGGCTTGTTTTGCGCATCCAGTTTACGCACATAAATATTGCACGAACGATACGGCTTCTCTGAGTTCCATTCTTTCTCCCAAATCGTTTTTTGATCAGCGTATCCCTTTAAATACATTCTAAGCTCTGCCGTTCCCTCCTTTTGTATCACATTGTATTCATCATATCTAGGAGTAATCCAACTCATATCAGACTCAAACATCACCCAATAGTCTCCAGAAACGCCATCAAAATCATCCACTTTGATTTGCCATTTCTGCCTATCGGTACTCACCACTTTGATTTTCACCAAATGTCCGTCAATATTATAATCTTGCCCTTCATTGAACTGAATAAACAAGTCAGACAATTCGCTGTCTACCCTCCATTGAGCATCCTTCGTGTTTCCCGAGATGTTGATCACACCGTTCTCATCCATGCAGCCCGATTCTTTCACACCTCCCGCTCCGCGCAAATGAAGCGTAACATTATAAATGATATTTCTGTTCACATCAAAATCATACGATATGTTCTTACCTAAAAACAGTCGGTAACTAATAGTTCCCTTTACATGTGCACTGCTCGATTTATATTCATAATCCGCCGTAACAAGGATGTATGAACATCTGCGACCCAAGTTCTCATTGTCTGTATAGTCGGTAAATGCAGCATACACTTCTTTACCTGCCTCCATCGTATTTTTGATACGATTCGTGGTTTTGACTTTTTCATTACCATTTTGGGCATCCGTACAGTTTTGGGCATGAACCGTCTGTTTATTCTCAAACTGATAAAGACGCTCGGACATCACTTGAGTTTCGCCATTTCCACTTGGTCCCGTAAGCAACGAACCGGATGGGAAGTCATACTTCTGTCCTTCCTTGTCAAAAGAAGTAAAATCCGTTATACTATTATCCGAGGCCAAGGTACAAGTCTTAGGCACATTACATAATTGTACTGATCGGGGCGTCAAGGTCACTTCGTTGTCCAGCCCGGAAGTATTGATATTTACTTTAATCATAGCATACGGGCGTTTCAAAGAAACTTTAGCCAAATAGCAACCTTTATTACCACCTTGAGCTCCCTCATGCGGATTCTCGGTATAGATAAACTGCTCGGATGCACCGTAAAGGAGACAAACGGATGTTTCATCAAAATCCACCGGCCACTGAATCAAACTCTCTTTAACACTCTGCCACAATGACAAAGTAATCTTTCGTCCATAATTAGCGATAACCTCTACTCTTACAGCCTGGTTACCTTGTTTGGCATTGATGTGGATATATACTTTTCCATCTGCTGTTTTAGAAGAAACGACCTCTGCACTACCATTCTCCACACTACCGGAAACTTCGAACGAATCCCCATTCTTAACCAGATAGACGATTACCGTATTTCCTCCATAATTCACTTTTACATTCACATCATCAATAACGGAGAATATGGAGTTATCTCCGGCAGCCCTGCTGTTCATGTTCACAGAAGTAATATCGGCTGGTGATATTGCTATGACCACAGGAGCATCGTCCTCCACTCCGGACTCCGGACCGGCTAACTCCTCTGCCGTACAAGCACCCAACATACAAATGATGAAAAACATCATTATCAGTCTTATTGTCTTCATTTTTCCTCCTTTTGTTTATTCATAGCCCGGGCTAAGCAATATTTCATCCCAATCTGCCACATAAGTTTCCACATCCGTCTTCAAACCGCCTCCAGCAGGAGTCTCGGTCACTTTTATATTAAATATATACACATGGTTACGCACCACCTCAAACCGATCTCCAACCCCATCTTTTCTGAACTCGATCGTTTTTGTCTTGGTTTCACCTCCATACGTGTAAGTCACATCCAAGGATACTGCCCGGCTGTCGTTATTTTCTTGTTCCGGCAAATAAATCAAATCCTCATAAGCCATTGTCACATTCAGTCCCGTATAAACAAAGTTCTGCGGCTTCATCGACAACCCTGTTACGTAAGGACTTTGGTACTGAATTGTTTCATCGGGGCTCAACGTAGCTTGTGACACACAATACCCTTTATCATTAGCGTTATTCACCGTGATGCCGGTAATAATAAAATCGCCTTTTGTATCTTGAAGCCCTTGTTTCCCGTTCACCCAAAGGCTCACCTTAGCCACTGCCCTATACAGTTTGCACTCTAAGCTTGGTCCTGCAGGAGGGACACCGGTAGCGGGACTGATCCCCCACATCGGCAGACGCCTTTCGGCCAGATTCCACGGGGTCGGACCAGTGTAATTATAAACCAATTTATTATAGATTTCAACGGCAGTATTGCCTACCATCGTATTAAGATATGCCTGCATTCCCTCACTGACTCCCTGAATTTGGTTCTGATTCAAATTGGCGAGAACCACCAACCGTACCTGTTCATTACCTATCGTCCTCTGCATAGTCCCTTCCAGTATCTTTTGGTCGGCATAATCATTAATCACTCTCAAATCCTCTACCAAATATTTCAGTCTTTGAGTAACCGCATCAATCACTAGTACATACACATCGCCTTCCACAATAGTCCCCTGTTCCGGAGTGGTAAAATCCCAATTACCATCTGCTGTGGGCGCGTCAACCGTTCTGGAAGAATTCCCCGAAAGAGACAATGCAAGACGGACCCGCGCTCTTCCCTCCCCCCCAGCCTTCGCCGCCAACTCGTCCTTCGCACACGACGAGAAGCACAGTCCGCAGAACACCGCCATCACTATATAGGATAAACCTCTTTTCATAGATTGCTTTTTTAGTTTCGTTATTACATGTCCAGTTCGTTGAAGCGTACCACCCAATCATTGATAATGATGCTAGTATTAATCCACTTCATGCTCTCGTCCAAAAAGAAAGTCATATTGTATTCGTCCTGGCGATCCAGATACTCCTGATTGGTCATCTCATGTCCTTCTGCTTCAGTAAGCAGCAAGTATTTCACTAATGGTATGGAAAGTACAGGCTCCCCTGTTTCCTTGTTGGTTATGGTGAGGCGGGGATTATTTTCAACCACCAGACGCCCTACGGTAATCTGTGCAATAGCTACGCTGATATTGCTGTCCTCTGCATCTCCATCGGCACGTATTCCCATATCCGTGCCACCCTGCATACGGTAATAGGGATAATATGTTAATGTTTCGTCCTCCAGCAGCTTATTATCATAGTTCATCAAACCGTTGTCGTCTGTAATCGTAAATTCAAATTTATCTACCTCCACAGTCACTCCGTCCATTTGCTGGAGAATGATGCGTATGGTGTTGGTGTTCTTCACCAGTGGCACAGTCACTACCTGCGAGCTTGCTGCCCGCGAGAAAGATTGCTTGGTCACTTCACCGTGCCACAACGCAGAAAGTTTACTGTTCACAACAGCCGTTCCATCAGCCGCACGACTGTACAGACGATCCATCCTGCATTGCAGTTCATCTAGCGAGGATTCCCCTGCCGTAACCAAAGGCACTGAGAATGAAGCCTCATCATTCAGTCCCGCCCAAGTGACAAGATGATAGTCACCCGGTTCCAAATCCACTTTCATGGTATATCCTTCTTCTCCCAGCACATCGCCTTCTTCTGTCTTCTGATATACCAACTTGCCGTTATCGTCAAAAGCATAAAGTGTCACAGTCCCCACCTCGCGCGAGAAAGCATCGGCATACTTCATGTTATAATCATACTTGAATTTCACTCTGTACTCTACAGAGCAATCTACCTCTTCTTCACCGAGTATGCTGTCGCACGACACAACGGCACTTCCCAATGTCATGGCCATCATCAGGCTGAAGGAGAATTGTCGGGCGAATGTATTTACTGTTTTCATGCTTTTGGTCATTTTATAATGTTAGAATATAGAAAGGTATAAAGGGGAGGGAGATGAATCCTCCCCTGTCTGTCATAGTGTTTGTTAGAACTCAATGTTATTGAAACGTACAATCCAAGGAATAATCTTAGCATTCAATTGCAAATAGAAATTATTATCACTCTCTTCACCGCTAGGATCTATTGTTATTGTTGCACCACCGATATTCTCGAATCCAGTAACTTTCAGTACATAGATATTATTTCTCATGATTGCCTTATCCATATACTGATCTCCTTTATTGTGGCAAATTTCAGATGAATAATAATAGCAATGTCCATTTTCATAAGTATCATAAGATGCATCTGCACCATTATCAGCTTTTACAGCATCAATAGATGTATAAAATTTATTATTGCATTTATAAATGGTACCAACAGGCTCACCCGTTTCATCGCCAATCTGACCACGGAAAATAATACCAGTCACTAAAGCTGGTACTTGCTTTTCTTTTTTCACAATATTTTCTAAACAATAAGCCAAACGATGACCTACCTGTTCATTATCGTTAATATTAGCAGTGGGAAGATCTTGGAAATAAACTTGGCTATCATCGCTGGCCTCATCAACTTTATCCGCATTTACATTTTTCAATGCGTTATAGAAATATGATCCAAAAACTTGGTCGTAATCTGTTACATTATTCTTATTCTTTGAATTAGGATCAACCATATAGGCCATATTGTCTACACCTAACAAGCCTAAAGTCCTGAAGTTTTCCCAGCTCGCATCCGTCAAATGTCTTGCCGTATACACAGAATTTGAAAGATTCACCAACGCGTATTTATCCAGTTTCACTGTCCAGTCAAGCTCACCATCAGTAGATGTAGTATAATATTCAAATTTGGGGAACGGCTCAAGAAGAGTAAAAATATGTTCACCTGTCTGACCATAAGTTTTTTCTGTCTTTATAAAAGCTCTTCTATCAGTTCCATCTGTTCCCTCATGTATCCAAACATCAGAATTATCATTATCCAAATTCTTTGCCTTATGCAAACCTGTCAAACGAACGGCTTTATTATCGGGATATATATAGTAACCACTTGTAGTTTCCGCAATGGCATAATCAGTAGTTTGTACTGTAAGAGGATATAAGTTATTTGGTTTAGCAATTACATAATTTATCTTTGAAACAACACGTTCCACCTCTACCTCTTTTATTGTTGGATCTTCATAGTTGTTGGATAAAACGTCTACCTTTATCTCTTTTTTGTTCACCATCATAAATTGACCGGCAGCAGCTATGGTTATATCACCAGTTGTTGTATAAGAACTTTCTGCAATTTGTTCATACTTAGACTTATCAGTCGATTGTTGGCTGTTGGCAATAGCTTCTATTGACTCAGTCGGATTTAACACAACAAGCACTTTATACCATCCAGAATTTGCCAATGTAAAGAAAGGATTATAAATGGTCTCTCCACTAGCCGTAGTTTCATTCAATTGTGCCTTTGTTAAATAACCACCGAATTCTTCTTTAGTAAGATTTCCATTTTCATCTAGTCTATTTAAAATTATAACGGCATCTGTTACAGTTGATTCACCTTCGATACCTGGATCCGTTACACCGCTTTCTTCATTATCAGCTGCGCGTGATGAGTTTGATGTAGAACTTATCACTAATGAAAGGTTACCCTTCACTTTCTCTGGTTGATTCACATTGTTTTTCACAATGTCCTCATTCGTACATGCTACCATGGCAGCATATGCCAACATTCCTAATAATAATCCCTTAATCTTCATAATCCTAAGTTTTTAAATTATAAACTATTTTTGTAATTTCCATTCTTGTTTGTCAACACAGCAAAGGTAAGTGGTTAATCGTATAAACCTTAATCGGTATTTTCGACAAAATAGATTGGTATCTTTGACAAAATGACTTTATATCGTCTTTTACAGGGCATTTCCATCATACGTGAATAAAATACCCTACACATTGAAAGAATCACCTCTTACATTTTTCCATTAAAAAAGAAGAGAAAAAAAACAAGGATAACATGTACTTTTTTTTCACTACATCAAACAGATCGGACAGTGTGGCATTTCAGCAAAATATCCCTCCATAAAAGCCGCCCTCATCAACATATGCGGAAGCCAAATCTAAAGTGGGAATCACCCGTAAAAACATAAAAATGTAGTGAGCAAGTGTTTCTCTCATCAAGAAGTACACATTCCTTCACATACGTACATATCCATAGACCTATACAATTATATAGGCTTATGCGTACGTATATAAATACTACATGTTCAAAGACAAGGGTATTTCTTAAAAAGATCAAGTCGTTTTCAAAAAAGACGGCGAGCTTTTTTAAAAAGATGGCGAGCTTTTTAAAAAACGTCTTGATCTTTTTTGCCACTGCCGGAACTTCGACTTCCGACATATTCCATAAAGCCCCCAACCGACAGATTATGTAAAATTCAACTTAAAAACACTGTGAGGACACTAATGCGCTGAACTTTAATTCAAAATCCGGGAATAGACTCCACTACCCCGGATTTTACCTTGCGCTTTTCGCAAAGAACAAGTTTCTTCTAACATCTTTTATTGTACTGTTTGTCTATATGTCTTATTTTACAAAGATTGCTTCATCCTTACGTTTATTGGTCACTTCTTCCAAATTGGCTCCGGCTTCGACGGAATCCTTGGCCTGTGCCTGTTTGAAATAATTCTCAGCAGAGTCGAGGTCCCCTTGCAACAGTTTCAGTACGCCTCTGTTGTTCAGCGTCGCACTCGCCTGTGCATCGGCCTTGTCCAAATAACGTACCGCCTGTTGCAAGTCACCCCGTTGGAGTTCGATAGCGGCAGCGTTTATATTCGCTGTTGGGTCATCAGGAAACATGCGCACTGCCACATCGAACACTTCGTTAAACTCGTCACTCCCCTTTTCGTATGTTTGGGCAACCAGAAACATTTCCTGCAAGCTCAACTGCTGGGGACGGAGCTTTATAATCTGTTTTGCCTCTTCCACATCAAATCCGCGAACTACATAACGTACAGTGTAATCAGAGTGACGCAAAGCCGGATAACAATCCTGTAGTAATGCGGCATATACCTTTCCACCATCCAAGGCCTTAATGCGTTCCTCCTTCACGTCAAAATCGCTCTCATTCTTATCTATTATGGACAAAATCTCTTCTTTCAGCGGTAAATCATTCTTAGCCACATACGCACGCAGTCCGGCCCAGTCCTCGGGTACAGAATTCACCTTGAACAAATCCGCTTTAAAGCCATACTCATTCATTACATAACTCTTCAATGCCTCAGCACGCCCCTGAGCCAAACGCGCATTGGCCGCATATCTGCCCTCAGGAGAAGCATAACCCACAATAGCTATTTCAGTAATGGTAGTATTGACATCATTTTTCACTACATCCACCGTATGTTTGATAGCAGCCAGTTCGGATGGATTACGACGATAATCAGGATAAATATTCATCTGATTTACCGGAAAATCCAAATAAGCACGTCCTTCCTCGGCACGATTCTTCACAGCCTCGACAGCAGGAGAAACGAATGCCACGACAGGTTTTACCACATAGCGTTCCAAATTGGCACGAGTTATAAAGGCACTGTTTTCTTCTTTCTGACAATCGGCACAGCCACGTATAGCAGCCTGCAGTTCCAGTTCTGCACCATTCATCCATTTCTCGTATGGAATACGGGCTGAATAATTTACAGTCTGTTCCGTTCCATTCTTACGACGAAGAATGGTATATGCATCCGACGGAATACTGCGTTCACGCTGTTGCACGATGGAACGGATACGCCCATATACCCAAATAGCAGGCAAAATCCTGTTATAACTGTTATCCTGTGTCTTCAAAACCGGAGTCAGAGTTGCCACACAGTTGGAAGAAAGCTCCATTGCAGCCGGCAACGTGATATCCATTCCTATCATCACCTGTCCATTATCACTAATCAGGATTGACTGATTGCTGACTTGTACCTGACCACCTGATAATGTCTGTGCACCTACCGGAATAGTCGGAATCAATAATATAAGAAGTATATAACATATAAGTTTCATAATCCGTAATTTTTAGAATATATAAATAATTCAAGTTTCGCAAGTTAACAAATATGACGTAACCACCTAAAATAAAAGGG
>ENA-OOQJ01000202-OOQJ01000202.1-human-gut-metagenome-genome-assembly--contig:-NODE-202-length-13583-cov-31.076138_pt1 | contig 13583 bp, 10 predicted proteins | sample MGYA00241089_ERZ501164 | MGnify/ENA primary metagenome ERZ501164 (study PRJEB25962, sample SAMEA2042493) | human gut metagenome | biome: human gut; feature: human-associated habitat; material: faeces... | reverse complement strand
GATGCGCCCATATAGGCTACACAATAAATATCTCTATGGCAAGAGATTAGGTTAGAGTTCAACAGACCTATCCTCAACGACTTAGCTGGAGGAGAAATCCAAAGGTGACAAAAGCATGTCGGTAAAGTCATTAGTCAGCTAAATACCAAGCTGCGACTGCATGGCGAGAGGAAAAGACAGACACAAGGATGAAGCCTGATTGGTTGAACGATAGTTCTGCTGCACACGTACCAGCCCCGACGAAAGGTATTTGATTCACGTCGGGCTGAAGCACCCCATGTAAACCGAAATTACAATGGAGCAGGAGCTGGCTTCAGAGCAACCACAATAAGTGGAATAGGAACGTAAGTCGCATCCGACAGTCTGCCGAGCCAAACAGTTATTGTGAAAGCAAATGGGGATTCCCTAAATCAGAATGCCGTAAGGCTATGGGCATAGGACCCTGAATATCTGACATGGGAACGGAGCTTCCGTAGTAGTCCGAGCAAGGGAAAGTCTTGTACATGGCGAAGGGAAGCAGTTAGATAACTTAATACAAATAATGGAAAATGTGTGAGACATTATGAGAAGTCCTGAGCAAGTATTAAAAGCTTTAAACAAGCATGGTAAAGTTTCGGATTACAAGTTCGAAAGGCTGTACCGTATCTTATTCAATGAGGAGATGTTTCATGTTGCTTACCAGCGTATTTACGCCAAACCAGGCAATATGACACCCGGTACGGATGGGAAAACCATCAATCGGATGAGTCTTCAAAGAATAAACAAAGTCATTGCATCTTTGAGAGATGAGTCTTACAAGCCTAATCCGGCAAAAAGGATATACATACCCAAGAAAAACGGTAAGAAAAGACCGCTTGGAATTCCTTCCTTTGAGGACAAACTTGTACAGGAGGTGGTGCGCATGATTCTTGAAGCCGTCTATGAAGAGGTGTTTGCAAACACCTCACATGGATTCAGACCAAACAGAAGCTGCCATACCGCATTGACCCATATCCAAAAGACATTTACAGGTACAAAATGGTTTGTGGAAGGAGACATTAAAGGATTCTTCGACAACATAGACCACAATGTATTGATTGCAACTTTGCGGAAACGGATTGCCGATGATAGATTTCTAAGGCTTATCCGCAAGTTGTTGAATGCGGGATATATTGAAGACTGGAAGTTTCATAATACAAACAAGGGAACTCCACAAGGCGGTAATATCAGTCCTATACTGGCAAACATTTATCTTGATAATTTTGACAAGTATATGGAAGAATACGCCCTACGCTTCAATAAGGGAAAAGAAAGACACATCACCAAAGAATACAAGCAACTTAGCGATAAGATGCAACGCATCCTTAAAAGCATCAAGAACATACAGGATGCAGATGTCAGATTACAGCTTAGGGATGAGTATGAGAAACTGAGACGTGAAAGGCAAAAGATTGAGAGCAGAGACAGTATGGATGAAACATACAGAAGGCTTCGATACGTAAGATACGCAGATGATTTCCTCATTGGTGTTATCGGAAGCAAGGCAGAGTGCGTTAAAATCAAGTCGGACATTACCAAGTATATGGAAGAAAACCTCAAGCTGGAACTGTCACAGGAAAAGACATTGATAACAAACGCACAAAAGCCCGCGAAATTTCTTGGCTTCGATGTTTCAGTCCGTAAGTCTGATGCTATCAAGCGGGACAAGAACAATGTGCCAGCCCGTTATTACAACGGTAAGATAGTCCTAAAGGTCGCCATAGAAACGGTGCGGAACAAACTGGAAGAATACAGCGCCATCAGATACAAGGTAGAAAATGGCCGACAAGTTTGGTTTGCAAAGTTCAGAGGCAATCTTATGAAGAAGAAAATCGAGGACATAGTGGCGGCATATAACTCTGAAATCAGAGGGTTCTACAACTACTACTGCATTGCCAACAACGTGGCATACGCGCTCTCAAAGTTTGGATACATCATGGAGTACAGTATGTACCATACCATTGCAGGAAAAACCAATAGCACTGTAAGCAAAGTCATTGACAAATATAAGGTTGGGAATGACATTATAGTGCCATATCAGGATGCAAAAGGTAAATTACGGTACAGGAAATTCTATAATGAGGGATTCAAACGTAAACCACCAATGTACTATACGGAGGTAAACGACTTATCCTACACAATCGCAATTCCACAGCCGACACTTACTGAGCGATTGGATGCGAGAACATGTGAATTATGTGGAAAAGTCGGACCTGTAGTCATGCGTCATGTCAGAAAGCTAAATCAGCTTAAAGGAAAAACTGAATGCGACAGGCTGATGCTTGAAAAGCATAGGAAGACATTGGTTGTCTGTGAAAAGTGTTATGCCAAAATACACAGCCATGCTAAATAAAGTCATGTTATCAACGGAGAGCCGTATGCGTGGAGACATGCAAGTACGGTTTGGGGGCAGGTACGGGAAAACCTACTGCCGAAAGGCAGTAAGGCGTTCTGTACCGAGCCTACGATTGGGTAAAGGTGGTGGAGTTAAAACCTTAATAGAGCTGTTGTTTCATCCAAACAACTTTCAAGATTATCTTCGGAACTTAACGATTGCCAATCCTGTTCAACAAATACAAGAAACGAAGACGGCAGATGGCATAGCTTTTACCAATATAGAAACTGAGGAGCTGAACCATTATGCCCTGTACAAATATGTTGTACAAAGAGGGATAATTTGGAATGTGGCAAAACGGTATTGTAAGGAAGTTCATTATCGTAGTCATGGCAGAAACTATTTTGCATTGGGCTTTCCAAATCGCTCGGGTGGTTACGAAATTCGCAATGCTTATTTCAAAGGTTGCATCTCTCCAAAGGACATTTCCGTAATATCACAAGGTAACGAAGTCTGCCATGTATTTGAAGGTTTCATAGACTTCCTATCTTATGTTATGTTGCATGGAGATTGTGATGCCGTTGTGTTGAACTCTGTAATCAATGTTCCTAAGTGTATTAAGATCTTGGACAAATACAACCGCATCTATTGTCATTTGGATAATGATGAAGCAGGACGTAATGCGACCTTGCAACTCAAAGCAAATTGCAGAAGCCAGACGATTGATGCTTCAGACGAATATGCAGGAGATAAGGACTTGAATGAATACCTCTGCAAGAGAAAGGTGGAAACAGTTAATACAAGGCAACATTATAGCTCCAAGCGATAAATGTTTCACTATGGTCAAAAACATGCGTTAGCAAATTATTAAGTTCTTTCGGGAGCAAGTTTGTGTTTTCGATATACGAAAACTATTCCAATCGGTATACCCGATTGTGATATTGTCTTTGCCTATCAAGCATATGGCAAAGGTCAATACCTATTGAGAAACTTGCACCTCAAGAACTGAAATCAAAAAGAATAAGAGATAAATGGCAAAACATGTTATCAACAATCCAGGAGGGCGCAAGCCTCTCCCTGAAGAGGAAAAGTATGGCAAGCCCATACCAGTTCGTTTCACACAAAAACAGTTTGTCCGTATCAAACGTAAGGCTGGAGAGATGCCCATAAGTACCTACATTCGTGAAGGTGCACTTCATGCCATTATACGCCAACCTGTTTCGAAGGAGTTGATGAAAGAGATAAGAGACTTGAATAATCTTGGAACGAATATCAATACTTTGGTCAAGTTGGCTCATCAAGCAGGGCTTATGACCATTGCAGACAAAGCCAACGAAGCCCTTGATGGAGTCAATGCTATTCTCCATCAAGCTCGTCTCAAAATCAAAGAGAAAGAAGACAATGACGAATCAAAAAATCAAAGTTAAACTACAAAACACGACAGCGTATGTATGGCAAAATTCTTCATGGAGCATCATTCGGTGGGCTTATCAACTACATTAACGACCCACGCAAAGATGCGACACTGGTTGCTTCAAACGACGGCGTCAATCTTACAAATAACCAAACCATAACAGATAGTTTCGTGATGCAGGCAGGTTTGAGTGCTCGAACCAAGAAACCTGTAGGTCACTTTATCTTATCGTTTTCACCCCATGATGCGCTACGTATCAATGACAGGATGTTAGAGCAAATAGTCAACGATTACTTGAAGCGCATGGGATATGACGACAATCAATTTGTCGCATTCCGTCATTTCGACAAAGAGCACCCACATGTTCATATCATGGTAAATCGAGTAAACTTTAAAGGCAAATGCACCAAAGACTCACATGAGAAAGACAAGAACATAAAAGTGTGTAAGGAATTGACTGAGCAATATGGCTTATTTATCGCAAGAGGAAAAGAGGCCATCAAAGAAAGAAGACTTCGCTCAATGGATGCCATCCGTTATCAGATGTTGCATCGAGTAAGCGAATCGTTGCAAGTCTCTCGAAGTTGGAAAGAATTTGAGAGCGAATTGTCAAAAGCAGGAATCCGTTTGCGCTTCCGATATAATACTAAGACAAACGGTATAGAAGGAATATCTTTCACTCTTGCCAAAGAAAATATCAGCAGCAAGATGAAACATGACATCTCTTATAGTGGCAAGCAATTGGATTCATCACTCACTCTTGCATGTATTTGCAAGAAGCTTGGCAACCCTATAGCTATCGTTCATGAACAGGCAAGAGATATGTATGACGATGCTCGGCAAGAATGGTACGATTCGCATAATGCCTATGATGTAAGAGATATAGATAGAGTATTTCCCGATTTCGATTTACGTTTCCCCTGGCAAGCCCAAGCAAGAATGTATGATGCTCCGCAGATGTGTGGCAACGAACAGACTTTGGGACAAGACTTCTTTAATGAATTGTACCAAGCAGCAGATGATGTTTCTGGTATAGGCAAAGGAGCGATTCAAGTAGGACTCACTTCCCTTGGAGCCATTCTCTTTCCACCATATCAACCTGCCATATCTGCAGGTGGTGGAGGCACGTTTTCTAAACTTGGTTGGGGAGATGATGACAAATACAAGAAAAAATATAGCAGTAGAAGTCGCAGCTTCGGAAGAGGCAGGCGTTAATCAAACTTATAAACATCAACAATATGGCTAAATCAAACGAACAGTTAGAGGATATACTTGATGACTTGTCTGTCATCAAAAGCAATAATGCCACAACAGAACAAAGACTTAGTAATATCGAAAATCTATTGGCGAAGTTAGCAACGAAAGAGGAAGACGTACCAATAACGCCTGTTGCAAGCACCTCAGCAACTTCTATTCCGTATGACGAGATAAAAAATGCTGTTCATGAAGAAATGGATAGTTACTATAACGCTATGTCTAATTCAGCAGAACTTCTATCGGATAAGGTCCTCAAACGCCTTGGGACTATCTTCATTGAACTGTATGTTGAAGAAATTGATAAATACTTGGAAAAAGACGAAAAGGAAAGAGAGTGCAAACGCAACGTGTATCTGCAAAAGCGAAAAGCGCAAGGCTTAATGACTATTGAGCAAGTAGCAGAATGGGCTCCACAATATTCGTTAGAAATCCAACGGACAATCCGTTACATCGGTATGAAAATCATTGATGAGAATGAATCTGTAGAAAAAGCACATGCGATTTTGAAAGTATGGGGCGATGCTCTGCAAACCATCACAAGCCACAAGGCTTCTTCTCCACCTACGTTGAAATCATGGTGGTTCTACAGATGGAACAGATTCAGACAAAGGACTGACAAATGGGGATTAGTCCAATGGTATCTTCTCTTTCTTGGCATCATTGTCAGTATTTTCTTTTCATCTCTATATCAAAGTCGGGTTATGGATCTCGACCGAACCAACCGCATCTTTTATAAGGAGGTCATCATGGATGAAAAGAGAAAAGAGCGTTACCATGAGCTGGATTCGTTGATTCACTCGGATTCGTTTTTCAGAACGTATTGGAGTTTGGAGCATTGATACCTCTGCAGAAAACAAGACGATTGAATTTTCCTGTGATTTGAAAAAAACAATCGTCTTGTTCGTTAATATTGATATAATTAATTGTATTTCTCTATAATATCATTAAAACTTCAATGTTGAAGTTTCTGAAAAAATATGCAGATTCTTGCATGCGCGTGAAATCGCTACATAGAAGTTATTACAATCTTTATATTTATGCGCATCTAATATAATAACGTCATCAAACTCTAAGCCTTTTGTTAGCCATGTATTACCTATACATTTCCCATTTACTTTTCGTCCAATTATACGTATTTTGTTTTTGTACGTTTTCATACGTTCTAAACAGGATGATTCTCTATAATCCTGTAGAACTTTTTTTATAGCATTCAATAATGTAGGTCTTTTGTATCTCCATTTTAAATTCGTATGAACGTAATTAATTATCAGATATAACGCATCAAGACTTCTTGATTGTACAAAATTTTCATACATTATCTTCATCGTATCGCACTTTTCTTTTTCAGACCGTTTCCGTTTAACACCTTTTGAAGAAAACCATTCAGTAACATCTCCTTTATTGAATGAGATTGCTTCTAACAATTTTATAAGTAAATCACCTGTTATGTTCTTTTCTTCACATCTGAGGGAATCTATTGCTTGAGCACATTTGTAGAAATCCTTATCATCAATGGCTTCCAACAATTCAAAATCGTGCTTGAAATCGAATCTTTGACGACATTTTGCTCGATAAGTTATTCCACACTCAACAATAGGAGGAAATAGTATAAGTATGCTATCAGATTTTAATTTCAAAAGAGTATTACCTAATGTAGACCAAAATTTCTGTTCCTCTGTGGAGTGCTTGTAAAAGAATACGCCTTTGAATTCATTTGAATCATCTAATTTTATTTCGGAATTACTCAATAAGAGTTTACGCATTTTTATTACGCTTTCTCCCAAGTCTTTATTGCCACAATTATTCCATCTCCATGGGATAGAAAGAAAATTGTATTCCTTAAAATTGTTCAAATGTTTAGAAAAATCTACAGGCTCATCATTAAAGCGAATTATAGTTTGTAGTGGATCTCCAAGCAAATGCGTTGGCATAACAGACGATATTTTCTCAATTATTTTGTGTTGGATTATGGAGCAATCTTGATACTCATCTACAAAAATAACGGAATAAGTTCTTTTTATAATATTGAGCACCCCATTCAATGATATAATACGCAACACTTTTTCTTGAATATCATTAAAATACTTTTTATCCTCTTGTTTCTCAAGTATGTTTTTCCCATAGAACAATATTGCGATATGTTGAGCGAAGCCTGTTATTGTTGAAATGCATACGTTTTTCAAAGGTATGTGTTCCTTGGACATCTTCTGTTTTATTGAAGCAATTCCTGCATGAGTATGAGTCAGAATGAGTATGTTCTTAGACATTTGAAGCCTAAGAATACATTTTGTCAACAGTGTAGTTTTTCCATGCCCAGCTGGAGCTATTACTAAAGATTTATTGTCATTTAGATAATTGTCTATTTCGCTATCCATAATCTTAATTTGTCCATTTGTTTGTATAGGCTGCTGTTATTGTCTATTTTGTTATTCCAAAAGCAGTTCCATAACAAATCACCAACATGCTCTGCTTTTTCTATGTTTTTGAACCATGCTGGATTATTTTTGGAACCTTTTGCCTTTTTCGCAATGCGCTCTCTCAATTCACTTGTGTCATTTTGAGGGTCTTTTAACTTATTTACGTCTTTGAATCCTATAGAAGCATAGATGTCTTTATCTTCATTTAGTTCATTCGCTAGCGCTACCAACTCATTAACATTTTCCCATTTTAGATCTTTGAATAATTGTCCTTCAAAAGAACATCCCTCATCCCATCTTATAATGGTTATACCTAATTCAATTGCTTGATTATGAAGATTTTTCAATTTGTCATCTTTCAAAACATCATTATCACTTATTACACAGACATCAAATCCTTTTTTATGCAAATCTATAGCACATTGATAGTGTTTTGTTCCTCCACCACAATCAGCAGCAACTATTCCTTTTGAGGAAAATCCGTTTCCGTTCAAATTCAGTTGTTCATCTAATTTTCGTACGATACCAAGTTCAGTCTTTCCCTCGCAACAAATAATTCTCTTTGCAAAAAATACATGCGGTTGTTTCCTTAGTAGAGAAATATTTTCTTCATTAAACGAATAAGCAGTTTTGTGATCAGGACTAATCATACAAAACTGTTTGCATGAAGCTTCACATACTACATGTGTAGAATGAGTACTTACGAACACTTGACCATTTGACGCATTCTTGAATAACCTAACGATATTTGTTACTCTATCAAATTCTAATCCCTGCTCTATTTCATCAATGAGAACAATGCCACCTTGCTTAGTAAGTTCCATTTGTATTGCCATAGACAATAATCGTTTGGAACCATTGCCCATCAATCTAAAAGGTCTGTTATATTGGTGTATTGCAACATTTCTTAGTGTGTATGCATTCTCCTTGTAGTCCAGTAATGGTTTCAAAGAATCACCACTCAAACCAAATTTTGTCAAATTATTAGAAATTTCAGTCAATCCATTTTCAAGTTCTTCAAATTTAGATGCATCTTTACCTGCTTTAAAGGCTGCTCTAACAGTAGCAAGCATTTTCTGTTCGACCTCTTTTCGTTCTGTAAGTGTACAGTGAGCAATAGAATGTAGTGGTGAAGTTCGATGATAAGAAAATTGACTGTCTGCGGTGTCTGCAACAAGAAAAGAATTGAATAATTCTCTGTCTTTTGAACAAAGTTCAATATTTTCAACATTTTCTCGTCCGCTTACAACATACCATTTTGGCTCCAATGTTGCATCTACCACAAGACGTAATGTTATAATTTGCTCATCGCCATCTTCCTCTTGCTCGATATTTGTTGAAATTTCACCAGATTTCCGTTTCAGCTTGTATGAAAATCCAATGCTATCCAAATCAAATAGTTCTTCTGGTAAATCTGCAATATCTGCTTCTATTTGGATAGGAGCCTCAATGTCTCCATTATAAAAGTCCCAATCAGAAAAAGAGTAATTCCATAATGGACTCAATAAGGCTTCAATAGCTTTTAACAAGGATGATTTGCCAGAATCACCCCTACCTATTAGAACAATGAATCTTTCTTCAAAGTGTGCTGTAAAATCTTTGAAGCAACGATAATTTTTAATTCTGAGATTTATAATGCGAGACATTGCTATTAAATCTATATATTTATTGGAAAGTACAATTAAAACTCCAAATACTTATTCACAAGGAACTTTCGTATATCCACAAAAGAAATGGTCTCTTCTATGTGTTCGTCCAATCCGGTATTTACCACATAGATGAAAGATTCCTTGCGATAGAAGTTATTACCCTCATTGAGAGAGGCTTCTATCGTCTGAGATTTTGCCATGAGACAAGTCAACTGATAGTCTCTATCCACTACCTGTGTGTTGCCTTTTGGGTGCGCTTTTTGCCTGTGTTGGCTACTTGTCAACAATATCAAATTCTCGTAATATGAGGCAATCATCGGGAACTGTGATTTAGGGAATATATGGTGAACTTCTGTTGCAATACCTGTAGCCAATTCATCATGAACTTCACTTGTGTCTCCTTGCTGACGCTTGACATTCTTAATCGCTTTATTAACCTGATAATCTATGTAGAAATTTATATTTATATCGTCAGTTTCATGTGCCTTAGCTTCATTTCGTGTTTGGATTTTCTCTTTCCCGGTATATTCATCACGCCAATTCACTTTGTTATACATCAAGTCTCCCCAGTCTTGCAGCTTGCAATTGCTTCCAGGCATCATTTCTGAATATGCAAACACATTCAGTACTTTGTGAAGCATTCTGGTAGTGTCAAGTTTTGACTTCGTAGGAGTGTTTGCACTAATGAAACGATGATACTTATCATACAAAGTGTTCTTAGCCGCTCTGATTTCACCTTTTGTGGCATTAGTGCAACTCTCTTTGTATTCTCTGAAGAAACGTTCAATACCGCTTGCTGAAACGACTTTACGAAAGAACACTTGTAGAAAGTTGAATGCATTCCTTTCACGAGAAGCAATGTACTCCAACATTTCCATATTATTTACACAGAATACCAAATGACGTTGTGAATCGTCAAGTTCAAGTACGTGGGCATAAGCCAAAAGTTTCAATGGTTGAGCCAGAACCTTGTCATATTCATTATGGGCAGACTCGTTGTCTGCATACGGCTTATGAAACACAATTCTTGTATTTTCAATAAAGAATTGTGTCTTCCACAAATCGCTTACAGTGAATGCCTTTGTTGCACAGTCGGTGCTCAGAATGCAGTCTGCAATGAAGCAAACTACATCTGGGGTACACTTTTGGTCAACGAATCGACAGTTCTTGTTCTGTCTTATATCATAGTCGTTGTATTTGTCAAGATGCTCTTGTATATCTTCTATTCTCATATGTTATGCTGTTTTAATGTTCCAAAAAAGAAAACAGAATTGTTATCTATATTCAAAGAACGAGTTCCACGATTTCTTGCAACAGAATAGAAATTTGAGAATTCGTCTGTTGCGTAAAATGCCAAATCGTCTTCCGTAATGTTTACAGACGGGTCTATTGTCGTAAGTATTGCTACTGAACCATCAGCGATACAATTACTTGGCATAAAGCAAGCTCTTGGATTGTAAGTCAAATTCGGTAGTAGAATGCACTCTTGATTCATATATTTTGCGACATCAAGTCCGTCCAAATCATCAATATAACTGTCATAGTCTGCAATGTTAATGATTTTATTATTCCCGATATTGCGTGATTTCAGAACCCGAATGCGTCCGCTTGCTTTTGTACGAGCTTTTGTTATAACTCGGTCTCTGTATGCCTTAAATACATTAAAGTTAATCTTGTCGGCTACTTTATCGAAAGACGAATTTCTATAAATGAGCCAATATGGGAACTTGTCATCAGTAATGTAGTCTTGTGGCCTACATCTAACATCTTCCGTTATATAGGACTCTATGGTCGTCATGTCTGGAGCTTTTCGAGTGTCAAGGACAAAACTTATGGTTTCTATTTTAACACCCTTAAAACCTTTCTCGCCAAAGTCAATAATATTGGCAATATGCTTTTCTCTCATTATTGATCTAGTCAAATTGAACTCTGGCGCATTTATTAGGCTCTTTGGTACTATCAGAGACACAACATTTCCAACACTCATCATTTTTTCTATGAAGAATGCAAAGATATTGTTTGTGTCTTTGTTCTGAGCCTGTTCCTTATACAAAGCAAGAAGTTTCTTGTCTTTTGTTATTTTCATATATGGTGGATTCCCTATCACAATATCATATTTTTTACTAAAATTATATAGAAGAGAATCTGCCACTATATAGTTGATGTGTATATTTTGTGGCATATTGATTTTGTCAACAAGAGCTTGTAGTATAGCTATGCTGTTTTTGTCAATATCCACAACATCAATGTTTACAACTGGTACATCTGCATACTTTTGTATCAAAGTTGGGAGAAAGTTCCCCACACCTACTGATGGCTCCAAAATATCAAGAGTAGTATACTCTTTTGCTTCTGGAAGTTTGCTTATAATAGTGAAGCAGGTATCTTGCCTTGTATAGTACGCAGCATTATTTTCTCTTTGAGCATTTGCCAATTCTGCTATTTTGGATAACTCAGCGAACTTGTATGAATTGTTAGTTCTGATAAACCTTAGCAAGTTGTCAATGTCTGTAAGTTTTCTTCGCTCGATTATGCCTTTCGCATCTTGTTCAGTCAATGTCGGCTTGCACAAGACTCTACGTATCTTATTGGCTATCTGTCTGAAAATGATGGTTGGCACAGCTTCGCCCAAAGTTTGGCGAATATTCATTTCCTCTTTTTTAAGGAATGCTTCTTTTTCTTTAGGTGTTAAAGCATTGAGTTTCTCAAATGGAATGTCAGACCAATTGAACGACTCTGGCACAGACATCATAAGCATAACTTCTCTAATACTAAACACCCTATTATCTACAGGATGAACAGTATTTTGACTTGCCATGATATCATTCCGCGTATGTATGCATGGGGCAACCTTATCCCAATATTGGCGAGTGTACTTGTCGCCATTCTTTTGGGCGTTATATACAACAACTCCATTTTTAACCGTATGCGGAATGCGATTAATGTCTGTATTGTCAAACGCTGATTGTCCCTCTTTAATATCAGAAATCCATGCTTCCATTTTCGGATTGTATTTTCTGAAATTATGATATATGTCATTCTCAGAAATTTCTCCCATTTTCTTCAAAGATGGAAGATGCCCAATCACTTCTCTAAGTGTTCTCTCTGGTTGCTTGTCAGGGAAAACATCACATGGAGTTATCTCCTTAATGTCCTTTCTTACTCCAATTACAAGTGTACGAGTACGGCTTGATGGATTTCCGTAATCCTTAAAGTTTACAACTTTATACAGGATATTGTATAATCCACCAAGGTTCATTTCTATCGCTTCTTTTATGCTTTTTGCATTGCCATCAACATCAGTGCATACAGATGTCAAAAATGCTCGTACATTCTCAAAGATAAAGAATTTTGGCTTTATCTGATGAACCATTTTTATAGACTCGACAACTAAGGAATTTCTTATTATCTCATCTTTCTTTTTCTTATGATTAGCAACAGACATACCTTGACATGGAGGAGTGGCAATAAGTACATCTAAATCAGTAACATGAAAGCCCTTTTCCCACATTTCCAATTCTGCAAATACCTTATCCTTTGTCTCCTGTGTCGTCATATCTCCACAAATATACCCACTCTTGTAGACACATTTGTTGTTATAGGATTGTATTTTAAGACGCTTTTCAAGTAATTCTACAGTTGCAACACAGTAAAAGCCCTCTTCCTTAAAGCCATAACATCCCACGCCAGCACTGCTAAATAAGCTGACGTATGTATGTAGACCATATGAAGAACGACTTTCGGCAACAATAGTCTCTTCTATTTCTTCAGGGAGTTTATATGCTTTTGAATTTTTCATTTTGTTCTTTGTATTCTAAATTTTCTACAGCTAAGGAGAGGGCATTACGAGCAATTTGCCCATTGTCGGAAACAAGATCCGTAACTTTGTCTGCCAACCATAGAGCCAACAACTCTTTCTTGTCAATCTCAAAGACGGAGGCCAATAGTTCAACTTGTTCTTTTCGAGCTTTTCGTTCGCCTTTTTCTATTTTGCAATAGGTTGCCGTGTCTATATCTAATGCGGCCGCCAACTTTCTTTGTGGTAGTTGACTATGCAACCGTAAATCTTTAATTTTTTCTGTAAACAACATAATTCTGAATATTGTCTTGACAATTTATGGCAAAGATACGACTTTTATTCGAAATAAAAGAATTTTTAATTCAATATTAGCAAGTGTACCCCATTATATAGAAAAAATACACATAACAACTGAAAATATTATTCAACTTTAATTGGTTTGATTGTTTTGAATAATCTCGTTGATTTCATTTTTAATGTCTTATTGTATTAACTATTCTTTCTAATAGTCTCAGGTGATGTGTTATTAAGTCGTAATTGATTGTGTGCTTCACAAATATTGAAGTGATATTCACTTCTAATATTGTATTGATATTCCTAATGAAACAATATGTATTCTATGTCTACAAGTATGTCATATTTGTACCATATACTATGTAATACATTGATATTCAATATAGTTTATTTTCGAGGA
>ENA-OOQJ01000193-OOQJ01000193.1-human-gut-metagenome-genome-assembly--contig:-NODE-193-length-13921-cov-2.515289_pt1 | contig 13921 bp, 9 predicted proteins | sample MGYA00241089_ERZ501164 | MGnify/ENA primary metagenome ERZ501164 (study PRJEB25962, sample SAMEA2042493) | human gut metagenome | biome: human gut; feature: human-associated habitat; material: faeces... | reverse complement strand
GCTCCTGGCCGGCCATGGAAGGCAACCACCAGCCCCACGCTATGACGCCGCCACCTTGTTCATTGGCTTCCAACAAGAGTCACCTAAAAACAATACTTGTCTATACAATTATCTCTACGATTCCAGAAGTTAAATAAGAACTATTTGGCTTTAAGGGAAGTTGTTAGTTAAAAAGATGGTTAATTAAGTCATCTGGTCAAATAAAATCTTTATATTCGCGTCACGGTCGGTTGGATGAGTTGGTTTAGTCGGTGGTCTGCAAAACCATACACCCCGGTTCGAATCATGGACTGACCTCTATGCTATTTGCATATTCTTTAAAAACTAATTAGATAAGGGACGGTGAGAGATCATAGTCCCTTTTTATTTAGGAGGATCAAAATCAGACGTCCATCTAGCTACATCACTTATCCTAAAATTATCTATTACAAAAGACGCCCTATTACTACCATCCCTTTGTCTATTAAAATCTATATTATTATATCTCAATGAAATATTAGAGCATGGGAATGAAACAGACCGTTTGCCATCGACAAAACCATATAATGTATAATTAACCCTAACCATAGCTATATGATACCACCTACCAATAATAGCATCAGATGCTTTACCTCCATACGCTCCTCTTTGAGTAGCAAAAAACAAACCTAAATCACCAGCATCACCAGTTATACCAAAATAAAAAATACCATTATACCATTCATGGCCAACAGAACAAGCGCCAATAATGACTAATGGTTTATACCAAAAATCAATGGTAAATGGATCTCCATCACCAAATAGATCAGGTGACAATGTACTAGATGTATTAATCATCCCATAAGAATTAGACGTATTTGTGTATTTATATCCAGTTCTTATAGAATCGGTAACAAACTCTCCTCCCTTGATCTCTAAACCATCCTCGATATTAGGGGGGGGTATCCATCAACCTTAAAATCATTGTCAAATCTCATCAAGAATCTTGTGTGTTGATCAACAAGACCATCACTTCCATTATTCAACATTCTTCTTCTCATAAAACCTTTATCTTTTTCAATATATACACCAATACCAACAATATCATCAAGATACCAGCTACTATCCACACTATAGGCCATCTTGATTCCTTCTTATCATCTACGTCCTTGGATTTGATATTTGTCTTATTATCCAGATCCTTTATATCATTCCTTGTCTTATTAACTCCAAGGGAATCGGCTGTCACCGTGCTGTCCCGCCGGCCAATGACGATATGGGTATCTGTCTGCGAGGACACCGGCCGTTCCCCCGTGGCAGGATCAACATCCTTGTCCGTATCGAACTTCCTCTCAGTTATAACGATATCGGCATTAAGATCAGATGTCTTTATCTCCACCACCTTACGGTCTATAACCTCATCTATCATCGTCTCTATCCTGCTGATCAACCGGCTATCAATAGACGTTTCGCTAACCTGCCTCCTGCTTCCACAAGAGGACAGGAATAGCGACAGACCTAAACAAAAAATCGCCCTAAGACTTATCCTTAACCTCATCATCAGCAATCCTCCTTATATCGTCAAACATCTCATCAGGTATGTTCTTGGAGAAGCTAAACATCTTGAACACGTTTATTCTCTTGAACACAGCCTTGAATACCCTCACCAAATAAGCGTCGGAGAAAGCATTACCTATCGTATTCAAGAAAAGCATCACATATCCAACAAGGGCTATATACACCCCATATTTGGTAACGGTAAGTATCATGCTAGCCTTCTCCTCGATCGGGTATAACGTCTTATATATAACACATAATGTCATTACTATAAAACAGGACAAAGCGAACTCCTTAAGAATATCAGTAAACCTGACCTCCCTAACCCATCTCTTAAAACTAAACCTTCTTCTACGACTCCGTAGGAGCTTCCATCCCCTTATGCTTTGCGCTAACCTAGCCAAAAAATTAGCTATTAATACTATAAGTAATACAATCAATAAACGATGCACTGGCTGGAAGTAAGCCCAACAAGAGGCACCATACGCAAGCGCAATATTCCACAAAGCCCCTACTCGCTCTATCATGTCTTTGTCTTTCATTTTGTACCCTACTCGCAAAGTTAGCTACTATACCATTAAGTACCTAAAACACCACAGCATGTATACCGTTCCTAGTATCAAGGCTATCAAAATGCAACCAACCCACCTTCCCTTCAAGCCGGAAAGGATATGGTAACATATCTTGATGATCCAAGATCAAGCCTCTAGCCTGTTCCGCCGTCATCGACTTGACATCGAAATCCCCAGCCTTACCCAACACATGAGCGGATAGATAAACATCTTTCTTATCCTTCACGATCTGGCAGATGTTGCATCTAAGACCACGCTGGGAAAACTGTCCTTGCTTATCCCAGTTATTACAATACATAGGCTGTTTGATTATATCCCTACGCAATATAAGAAGGTTATGAAGAAAGGCGGTATCGAGAAACTGCCACGATCTGTCCTTCCACTTATTGTATGTATGGGGACATACCAATTCTACTATGTCAAAATACGAACCTAATTCTTTTACAATATCATTTCTATTCATTTCAAGCTGGCTTTATCGTCCATTTCTGGGCGTAATTATTTTTTAATACATATATTTTCTCCATAGGCGTAGCGGGAGATCCGTTGGACTGGCCTTTCACGAACCCCTCCGTAGCCTGTTCCTGCCCCGTAGGACGCTGGTTCTCGTAAGGATAAGCACTGTGGTACATAGATACACTAAGACCGTAAAACTGATTCCTTCTCCCGTCCTTGGCTACAGATGTCATAGTAATCTGATCCCATCCTACAACAAGGTCGTAGAAAGAGTTCACGAAATCATCTGATCTTTTTTGGCTATGAGTAGATGCATTCACGCTAAACCATGTAATAGCCCTCATCTCATAAATATAATCCGGAAGCTTATCCATTCTAAGACTATTGCTATGACTGGCGGTAAAATCTGTAAGATGATCCAATCCTCTACCCGACATATTATCATCATTCCAACCCGTCCTCCTTTCTCCATTCATCCAGTCATCTAAAAAAGCAAAACCAGTAATGTTAGGATTTATCTTATCTACCTCGAAAGAAGGAAGGGTGTTTATATCAAAATAATTCCACATATCAGGAGGACCAGAAGTTATATTCAACGAAGTTAATTTAGGAAGATCATTAAACTCCTTTATATACCTATCCAAATAACATGAAGATAAGCTGAGGGTTTGGAGATTTTTCATATTCTTTATATTCCTTATCCCGCTAGATTCTATATTCCTAAGATCAAGCATGTTAAACATATCTAAATAATATACCTCTGTCTTACTGGTTATAGCCTCAGGCATTACAGTCATCTTAGTACCCACATCTTCAAGAGATATATAAGTCAACTTTTTAGATCTAGACAATTTATCTACCGGTATACCATCATTAGCGTATGCCGTATTATGTACTATTAAAGATTCAAGACCCGGCGTATCCACGATCGGGAAAGCGGTCATCTTGCACGTCATGATTTCAGCATAATAAATATCGCAAGTAAAATCTATCGCAACAGATCGCTGCACATCACTTCTTCCATCAGCGTAAAAATGATTATCAACAGGGATGTACTGAGAACCATCCTCCTTTCTAAACCACCATGTCGTATTGGGATTTTTATGGTATTGTATAGCCAAAGAACGGAATATGATACGATAATCATTTTGCCCTTGGACCTTGGTCATAGGAAACTGTTCCTTTATTCCATCCCCCCAATCCACATTAGCCATACCGGGCTTCCTTGATCTAAACTGGACATACGAGTTAAATGGATCACCAATCACAGGATCGGGTACATAATTATAATCATCGGTATAATAATTTCTAAGTGCCTTATCCCATGTAGTGAACCACACAAACTTATTTAATGAAGCCTCATATTTATATAATGTCTTAGCCACGATTTTCCAACTCCTTTCTTTCTTTATCAAGATAATCAATAGCGATATTAATATCAAATCCATTATCAGACATAACATTCATCAAATCATCCTCACCATAAGCCACATACCTCAAAGCGTTATCATCGCACAACACATCACCATGACCTATAATAATATCCTTTCCTGATACGACTACCATATATGGATCCTGTAGATATCTACGAAACGACATTAAAGAAACAGTGTCCTCCGGTTTTACTACCCATCTTTGATTGTAGTTATTAGTAAGCACATATATCTTTTCCATAGGCGTTTGAGGATTCCCGTTGGACACACCCTTGACAAATCCTAATGGAGCCTGAAATACGCCACTAGGTCTTTTATCATCAGGGTTAGATGCTAGATAAATACTTAGATATAATCCATAAAACTGATTTCTTTTACCGTCAGAAGCTACGGAGGACATGGTAAGATAATCGAATCCCATCACTTTATCATATAATGTTGATATAAACGTATCACATCGCTCTTGGGTTGGCAGATTCCTATACATATAAAAAGCATTCATAGACCTCATCTCATATATGTAATCAGGGAGATTACTTACATCTGTATTACTATAACTATATGAAGCGTCTAAACGATCAATGTTTTCCAGCCCCTTACCGCTCATATAAGGATGCCAACTCACAACAGAACCATACCATTTGTTTATATGACTAAAAACCCTTAAACTAGAATTTATCCTATCCACCTCATCCATAGCCGGGCATGTATTAGGGTCAAACGATGATGTAGCACTGCCAGGATTTAAATACAATTCTTTCAAATTATTGAATGACAGCCATTCCTTAGGATACACTCTCACTCTTCCGCCAGACAATGACAATATTTCCAGATTAGGCCACATGGAAGGAAATTTTCTTATATTGGAAGCTTCGGTATCGCTAAAATCTATAGACATGACCAAATTCAAGTCTTTCAATTTAATTAATCTATTCCAATCTTCCGGTATGGATGTCAATGTCCCCACGCCAAATTCATTTAATGTTATACGCTCTATATTTACCGATCTCATTATCCTATCCTTTGGTATATCTGTTATAGTGTTATTCCCAGGGATACTTATAATTAAATTGATAAGGCTAGGCGCATTAAGTATAGGAAACCCTATCATCATAATCCTATAGGACTCCATCATCGTAACATTATTGGTAAAAGACATAGATATCACACGTTCCTTATCCATACCATCATCATAAGCATGATTGGGGGAAGGGATATACTCGCTCCCATCTTCCTTGTAAAACCACCATGGATGACTGTCTGGATTCTTACGATAACTTATATCCCTTCTCCTGAACATCAACCTATATTGACCATATATAGATCCACTCCTAGCCTTTACAAAAGGGAATTGCTCTTTATTCCCATCTCCCCAATCAACCTCGCACATGCCGGGAGTATTGGAATAAAATCCTATAATCTCATTATAATTATTACCATCCAATATAGGATCTGGGACATCATCAGTAGTATCGTTCCTACCAACACCTCTAAAAGCATACTTACCCTTAGTAAAAAAAGTTATGGATCCCTTATTGGAATCCTTACACATCAATTTCATATCTCTCCCTCCTCTATTCTTCTAAAATACTCGACAACAGGTGAACTATCAAGCCCTAGATTATTACAGATATCCATAGCCTCGTATTTATCGGCGAAGTTATACCTGGACATACCTTCAGCTAACACGTCTCCGCTGAACACGGATACATGTCCATCCTTTACGCCAAGGACGAACGGGGCGATCCTTGTCTTCCCTGCCCGCCGTGCCCTCGTAAGGGCGGCCTTGAAAGCCGGGACAGGCGCCAAGATCCACGTCTGCTCGTAGTTGTTGGTAAGCACATACACCTTCTCCATAGGCGTCGTAGGATTACCATTACTAACCCCCTTGACAAACCCATCAGGAGCCTGATAAACGCCAGACGGTCTCTTATTAGTAGGAGCTACGGCAGCATATAAATCTAAGGTAAGTTTATAAAACTGATTCCTGTTACCGTCAGAAGCCGTCTGCGACATCGTTATATAACTCCACGACATTATCTTATCATAAAACGTGTTAACGAACGTATCAGCCCTCTCCTGCGTATTTATAAATCTACCTTCATCACGCAAAGTCCATATCCTAAATTCCCTTATCTCATACAAGTAATCCGGAAGATCGTCTACCGGCGCCGTACTTGAAGAACAATACGTATTATGGATCTTATTTAACTTCCCTCCTACTAAATCCTGCTTCCATGAACTACCGTGAGCCATAAAAGCAACGCTTTCCTTATCATCCCCTACCTTATCCACCTCATCAAATACAGGTATATTATTCCGATCGCTTATAATGTTTATATCTTTTGCTGGAATAGAATTAAAAGCCGGATCATAAGAAGGGATGTTACACCAGTTGAAGTTAAAACCAGTAAGATTCTTCCATTCAGAGAACCTTCTCCAATTAGAATCAGGATCATCCCCAAAGTTAAAAACGTCATTGCATCCGAAATACCTCAGATCTTTCATGTTTAAAAAACCTTCTGGCCAATTACTCCATACACCAGAATGAGAAAAAGATCCCATCTGTATATTATGAAGATTAACGCTCTTGTTTATCCTTTCATATGGGATATCGCCATTTTTTAAAACGGATTTAACCATAGCCAAATAAGTTATATCAGGAAGATTAGCTATAGGGAACTCATGAAGGACAATACCATCCATATTAAATTCCCCATCAATTACGTTAGAGAATCTCATCGTAACCTCTCTACGCCTGATATCGCTATACTTATGTGGAGGAACCGGTATGTATTGTGAGCCATCCTCTTTCTTAAACCACCATACGGTATCATCCGGATTCTTCTTATACTCAATGTCAAGAGACCTGAATACAATCCTATAACTACCATCAGATATCTTAACTAAAGGATATTGATCCTTTGTCCCGTCCCCCCAATCAACGTCCACGAATCCCGGGTTAGATGTCGAGAACCTAAGATTGCGATTAAAAGCATTCAGTGATATTATCGGATCGGGTATATAATCAGCACCCTTACCATCAAAACAAGGGAATCTATCCTCATTCACTATAAACGTGACATAGGGCGCCACCGTGTCATATCCTACTAAAAATCCCATATCAACTAATTGAGGTTATATCATAAGACACCCATTCCTTATATCCATTAACCATCTCATATACTTTGTTGATGGTCTTGCATACGACAGCGAATCCGATATCCACGTTAGGGAACTTCTCGTTAAGCTCATCAATAGTAAGTTCCCTGACAATACTCTCATCCCATTTTCTCATCTCCTTTACCTCCATAAGGATCGGTTTACCGGTTACGCCTACGCTCATGACCCACTCACCCTCACGATTGGCATCCGCCAGATCTGGGAAGATAGTAACGCCAAACAACTCCGTGAGCACGAACTCATCGCCGTTCCGGGTAAACGACACCGCCGCTCCGGGGGTCAAGACTACCTCGTTCACCGCCAGCATACTCACCAGCTTCTTGGCTCCCCCTGATACGGTCCCATTCAACACGACAGTCACGTTACCCGTAGCGCTATTAACGAACTTGATATCATTCTTCTCGCTATTTATAGCCTGTAACCTAGACCCAGATACGATATTTACAATCTCATAATTCTTGTCGTAAGTGCTCTGTAGCGTCACATTACCGTATTTAGTATCGATAAGGGTAATCCACTTAGCCTTACCACCTACTATCTCAACAAGCTTATAAAACACGTCATTGCCGTCAGCGTCAACCCATCTAGCTATAGCACCCGGAGCGAAATTAGTCACCTCCCGATCTTGAGTATAACTTATAGTGCTTTCCGTAGGCTTGTTAGCCAAAGTAACGTAAAGACATTGCTCTACATCGGCCTCCATCTTAACTATCCCAGCACCATCGTAATAATAATCAGGTACGTTCTTCTCTCGTATCAACAAGATGGTACCTTCCTTAAGCTTATCGGCGTTAGTTGGATCATCCACGAAAGACTTCATCTGGATATAAGTATCGAAGATAATAGACGTACTCTTATCCTCTATCTTCTGATTGATATCATTGACAATATTATTAATCTCGTCTTTCGTATAATAAGGAGATAAATCAACCTTCGGACCTTCCTGCTCTAAAGCCTGAGTTCCATCCCACCAATAATCAGGTACCTCCTGCTCCCTAATCCAGAGGCTGTCACCCACACGGAGCTTAGCCGTGTTCTCCGGGACCGCCAGCCACTCATTCATGGCATCGACCGTATCAAAGATATACGCCGTGTTCTTGCCCTCAGCTATACGTCTTACGACAGCCAACTCGCTCTCGACATCGCTAAGTCTTTCCTTTATATTATTGATCTCTCGCTCTAACTTATCATAATTATCCGCCTGATCTATAGCCTCACCAATGGACATATACACCCCATTAATTAGCTTATTGTAAGTAATACGAGCTACTTTCTCGTAAGATGTCTTATACGACCCAGCTCCTTTATGGGTATTACATACAAAATCATATGTATTCTGATATACAACAGATCCACCGGTATTTATAAAATTATATCCATCTTGGCTCATCGTACCTCCCTTGTATCCGACAAGCTCAAAAGAGCATTTACCCGTACCTTTAGATCCAAACCATGTAGCGTAGGCCATGAAATACGTCTCTTCAGGTAGGATATCATAATACTTAGCCCTTAAATCCTTCACCGACATCCAAACACATTCCTTACCAGAACCGGTATTATCACCACCCCATTTAAGAACTTCTCTAACAGAGCTATCTCCATTTCCGGGGCCAGACAAACCTACAGCAAGATTATCTATGGTGGGAACATTAGAATTAAGGACTTCCGTCATCGTGTCCAAGTCCCTTCCGGAACTTGATTCCCATAAATATCTGAACGTCACAAAATCAACATCCCCGATCTTAATGCCTCCAGTATTACTAGGATATGTTTTTGTGACTAACTCATAATACCATTTACCATCACGGAAAGTAGCCCTTATCCTCTCTACTTGCTTGGGGGATATAGAGACATATGATCCGCCAACGGAAACGTTATCGCCATCAACCGCACGGGAAGTCCCATCCTTTGGATCCTCAGGGTCCACGGGGGTGTAGATCGTAGCCTGCTTATCTCCGGCATTGATAACAACTATATAATAGCTGTCCCCATCAAGACCCTCATCATGAGCCATGGTTACAAAGCCCCGCTCGCTATCCGGCCTCCATTCAACGACAACCATATGCTTATCCATAGGTATACCGGAAACGCTGTTAACGTAATTGGTTGACGACATGAAAATGGCATGATCATCATAAGCCTCATCAACACGTTGATGCTTAGTAGCCAATCCGTCAAGACGTGATATTTCAATGGGGTCAGTTACCTCGACCCCGTTATAATCATACCACTTATATCCTATCATCGTATTCTCACGACGATATTTCCTTTTTCTTATGACCTGACCTCCAGCTAAGGCGTCAATCATAAAATAATCATTACATACTTTAACCATAGCCATTCAGATTAACAGGTTTGACATAAACAAGCCACTATAGTAGCGCCAACAGGAATGGCGGTCAGCGTAGTCCCCACCGGGTAGGTAGGAGAGGATGACTCCATCACCATCAACGACGTCCGCTCAACGACCATATCGTTATCCACCAACCGACTTCCCTCCACATAGAACCGGCCATCGGCCACCTCATAGCACTCTCGCACCGGAACCATATGTCTTTGGCTCTTATCAGCGTAATCGCAGATCGTCACCTTAGCCCCATCCGGTATAGACGTAAGCTCATCACCTACATTATAATCAGGATGATCAGAGTACACGACATACAATATAGACTTAATATCCTGCAATGCCGGATTGACTGTCCTGAATCCCTTCAAATGTATCTTATGCCCCCCGATCTCATAACAATCATCCACGTCCATGATATTAAGATCACAACTGATAACCGTCCAGCCGTTAATAACCGTCTGCGTAGGGGTAGTATTGATAGGATGATCGGGGTCGGTAGACTCAACGATCTTATAGTCGAAAGTCTTTACATCCAGATTTCCGTTCAACGACTCCTGTCTCCTGATCTTCACCGTACCCTTTCCGGTATCATAACAAGTCTCAGTGGTATCGATAAGTCGATCCATGTAATCCGGCTCCTCGCATTCGATACGAGTGAAATTAGATGGCAAAGAGGTATATTGAGTACCAACATGGATATCATTGTCTGTAGAACTCAATACATGATGATTATACGACCTAACATGATTTAAAGGGTTGATAACGTAAGTGGATTTAATCCTTACCGATCCTCCTGGAGTCGAGTAACATTCTATCGCACTTCTGGTAATACGATCATCCAACCTTTCTAGAGCACACCTTTCACGGATAAAATCCGCAGGGATATTATTTATCCTATTTCCTAGCCCATACCTATTATCAGACGAGTCCACAATCTCCCAGAACTGGTTTCTTTTCCCAAGATCACCGTCATAAGACACCACATGTCTCATACGCACGCTTCCGGCTGATGTCTTGTAACACTCCTCGATATCAATAGGCATTCTGTCTTCCATATCCGTGAAATCACAAGACACCAAAGACCATCCGGTAGGCAGGGTGGATATCCGCTGTCCCGGGGTGAAACCGCCGTTATCCGAATCCAGTACCTCGTAGCGGACGTGGCGCTCGTTTGCCTTGGCATCATAAGACACGACTCTCCTTACCTTGACATTACCCTCACCGCTATCATAACATTCCACGAAAGACTCGATATCACGATCCTCCATATCCTCCATCTCGCACACCATGCGATCCCATCCTCCAGGTATGGCATTATATATCCTATCTACGAGAATATCGGGGTTCTCAGATCGTGTAACGACATAAACAGCGCCCCTTATATCTATATCTCCATCATAAGACGTTATTCTTAATACCTGTACACGACCTTTATCTGTATTATAGCATTCTTTCCTTGACTGAAGCATTCTATCCTCAAAGTCAACGAAATCACAAGGAACCAAAGAGAATCCGTCGGGGAGGGTAGCTAGGGCGGCTCCTGGGACAAAGTCTGCGTTATCGGAGTCCACTACCTCGAAACGTGTGTATCTGGCCTTTATCTTGGAGTCATACGACACCATCCTTCGAAGTTTAACGTTTCCGCTACCGCTGTCATAACACTCTATATAGGATTTGATATCTCTCTCCTCCATATCGTCAAAATCACAGACTACCCTTATCCAAGTATCTGGCAAGGAACTGAAGCTGGCGCCCTCAGGTTGTGACGGATCGGTAGTCTCCAGGACTTTATAGCTCTTATCCCTAACTCCTATATTCCCGTCCCATGACGTGAGAACCTCCAGCTTCACCTTACCGGCCGGTGTCTTATAACATTCTACAGTTACCTCAATATCCCGGTCCTCCATATCCGTGAAGTCACAAACGACCTCAACCCAGTCATCGCTTATGCTGGTGATAAACTCACCTACCGGATTCTCAGGATCGGTACTTTGCTTGACGCGATACCATTCCTTTCTGGTACCCATCTCGTAATCAAATATCTTATACCCCTCTATCTGTACCCTTCCGGTCCCGGTATCAAAGCATTTAAGCACCGGTATTATCTCCCTTTGGGTCATGTCCGGGAAATCACATACTATACGACTCCATGTATCGGGTATCTTATCATACTCCGTACCGATAGGATTGCTATCGTCAGTCGTATTCACCACCTCATAATGGGATACCTCCGGGTTCAGGCGGGGGTCTACTGACTCAACGCCCTCGATCTGGACCTTGCCCCCTTCCGTGGCGTAACATTTACTTACGAATATCAACTCCCGATCGGTCATCTCCGCTATGCTACAATCTATAGCTACCCACTCGGCAGGAATCTTATCCAATTCCGTACCAATAGGCGTATCAACATCTGAAGAGTTGATGATAAATATCTTCTCGGCCAATATCTCACCCTTATTATTCATATAGGTATGGATACGAGCCTCCACCTGACCTCCCGGAGTACGATAACATTGGTTGACGATCGACACACGGGCGTCCTTGATGTTAATGAACTGATAGTCCTTTTTAGGAACCTCGCTTACAAGTCTCTTTACTCCTTTATCATCGAAGTATACGTAACACCCGTCATTCCTCATCATGACCGGATACGTCTTTCCGTCTATAACAACACCGGAGAAGTCATCTGGCGGAACAGAGAAACCCATGCTACCGAATATGGAAGCAAGTCTCTTTAGATACTCATTAATAGCTGACATATTACAACATTTTAATTCTTATGCTTCAAAGGTAATAAAAAAAGGGAAAGAATTGAATCTCTCCCCTTTAGGAAATATATGAACGCAAAAAAGGTTCTTTATTTCGGCTCAGTTACGATGGCCGGTCCAAGACCAGCGGCAGCACCGATCATATTGATCATCTCCTGAACACCCTCATGAGCGCCATAGCGTACACGTAAGATCAGGTTAACCGGATCATCGGCGATAACCTTTCCGAATCCCTGAGCGTATCTATGAGGATTGAGCGTAATCTGGAAGTCAACGTACTGAGCCGTTTGCTCTACACGACTATATTCGTTCATGAACGTCCGCCCCATGAAATCCTGATGTTTCGGGAAGCCGTTGAAATGAGCGTAACCCTTCAACTCGTCATCCATCATATTGCCGCCGACATGAGTACGTGGCGCTTTGCTGGACAATCTCTCGAAATGAAGCTGATCCCACCAGATAGGAGATCCCTCATCCAAAGAATCAAGATAACCTCCGCTAGCGCCAACGATCTCAACGCTATCCTCTACATAAGTCATTTTATCCATCAAGCACTCTGACGGAGATAATAACATTTCCTTACCACGGAAACGGATACCGCATTTACAATTAGTACCAAGCTCTTGTGCTGATTCCAATTTCTTCCACATATGGTTGCGGTAGGACGCCGGAGCCTTGCTGGTGAAGAATCCCTCGAACACCTTGTCGCACTCATCACACAACATGTTGGTATATACCGTTGTCTGGAAGCTATGCTGGCAAGCCGCAGGAGTACCGTAGTCAGTGATCTCCAGTTCCGGGAAAGCCTGTTTGATTTCCTCCAAAGCACTGTTCCCGCACTCATCATCCGGGATCGTGATATAATACTTCTCGGTGGATACCTTGCAAGAACCACAAGCTGACCAAGAAGCGGTACGAACCGTAGGATTCTCACACATATCGGATGTCTTAGCCACGTAGTAGATGATAGCCGTCGGATTAGCCTCCACGAAAGTAGAGATCTCCTCATCCGTCAATTTCTTGGAAGTAGCGGCAATATACAAACCTGATCCCTTGATCTGACTCATCTTGTTAACCGTATCGGCTACAACGTTAGGCAATGACTCCACCGTAGTAGACATATCAACGCCGTCATCCTCCAAGGAGATAGAATACAGATAACCACCCTTAACCTCGGTATAGTTAGGAGGACAATCCGTACATCCTTTCATGATAGAGATAAGACGTTGAGTATAGTCAGCAGGTTTAACCCCTTTCTTCATAACCTTATAACGTGACATGCTACCCTCAATAGTCTCTCGTACGATCTTCAACCCCGGATATTGGGCGCGAACCTCAGCCAAGGCCAGATCATCACCAGTATCGCATACCTCCATACAATAGAAGTTCACGTCCTCCGTCTCAGGCTCCGTAGCCTCGTTGGTGCATCTTGTAACAGGAGTAATATCGATATAATCAGATAACTTACCACCACCAGCAATAGGTTGATTCTTCATCCGCTCGATACACTTCAATACGGCGGGCAACAAATCAACCTCCTCGCAAGGATCGCACTCCTCGCATTGATTTGGCGTATTATCACAATCATCCAAAAGAATGGCGTCATTGATCTCTACACGACCCTCCTCATAGCCAAGAAGCTCGAAA
>ENA-OOQJ01000187-OOQJ01000187.1-human-gut-metagenome-genome-assembly--contig:-NODE-187-length-14062-cov-4.331120_pt1 | contig 14062 bp, 10 predicted proteins | sample MGYA00241089_ERZ501164 | MGnify/ENA primary metagenome ERZ501164 (study PRJEB25962, sample SAMEA2042493) | human gut metagenome | biome: human gut; feature: human-associated habitat; material: faeces... | reverse complement strand
GGTGGAGGATAAGACAAATATCGCTTTCGGAATCATTCCTAATGGCATTGGTAATGATTTTGCCAAATATTGGGGGTTGGATGAGGATAATTATAAAGCGGCGGTAGATTGGATTATAAATCGTCGTCTGAGGAAAATTGATGTGGGGCGTTGTAATTATTTTGATGGAGAGAAGCACACCTCCCGCTATTTCCTGAATGCCATATATATAGGTTTAGGTGCGCGTATTGTACAGATCTCAGATGGTACCCGCCGTTTTTGGGGAATACGTGAGTTGTCTTTTGCCGCTTCCATGTTCCTGTTGCTGTTTGAACGTAAATTGTACCGTACACATCTTTGTATCAATGGCGAACATATTCGTGGACGTATCATGACGGTATGTGTGGGAAGTGCCCGTGGATACGGTTTGACACCTAGTGCAGTTCCTTATAATGGCTGGTTGGATGTGTCGGTTATTTATCGTCCGGAGTTAATTCAACTTTTCTCGGGTATGTGGATGCTGTTGCAGGGACGTATTTTAAATCATAAAATGGTGAAACCTTATCGTACACGGAAAGTAAAAGTACTACGTGCGCAGAATGCTTCTGTCAGTTTGGACGGGCGTATTTTAGACCGCCATTTTCCTTTGGAAATTACGATCCAGCCGGAAGCTATAACTTTGATTATCCCTAATTAAAAACTATAGATATCCATTTCTTGCTTTAAGGATAGAGGCAGAGTAGATATCTCAATGAATAGACGTAAGATAATGACAATTTCAGATTTAAGAAAGACAGATAATTTCTTTTTACTGGCTGGTCCTTGTGTGATCGAAGGAGAGGAAATGGCTCTCCGAATAGCAGATCGTATTGTGAAAATAACAGATAAACTGGGTATTCCCTATGTGTTTAAAGGATCTTATCGTAAGGCTAACCGTTCCCGTTTGGATTCGTTTACAGGAATAGGTGATGAAAAGGCCTTGAAAGTACTTCGTAAAGTACGGGAAACTTTTGGAATTCCTGTGGTAACCGATATTCATAGTGCTGGAGAAGCTGCTATGGCCGCTGAATATGTGGATGTGTTGCAGATTCCTGCTTTCCTGTGTCGCCAGACTGATTTGCTGGTGGCGGCAGCTCATACCGGAAAGATTGTCAACATCAAGAAAGGACAATTTTTATCACCTGGCGCCATGCGTTTTGCTGCTGACAAAGTGGTGGAGGCGGGTAATGATCAGGTTATGCTGACCGAGCGGGGAACGACTTTCGGGTATCAGGATTTGATTGTAGATTATCGGGGTATTCCGGAAATGCAGACTTTAGGTTTTCCTGTAATTCTGGATGTGACACATTCTTTGCAACAACCTAATCAGACTGCCGGTGTGACAGGTGGTATGCCGCAGCTTATTGAAACGGTAGCCAAGGCTGGCATAGCGGTAGGAGTGGACGGTTTGTTTATGGAAACCCACGAAGACCCTTCTGTCGCTAAGAGTGACGGAGCGAATATGTTGAAACTGGATTTGCTGGAAGGGCTATTGACCAAACTGGTAAGAATCCGCCAAGTGTTATAAATGTTATTCGTTGGGGATTCACAGGTAAGATGGGTTAATTTATTTGGACTATGGGGCAACTTGCATGAATAGTATAAAATAAGGTCGGTTTTTGCAGTAGAAACCGGCCTTACCTTTCTTTCTCCGTCAAAACAGAAAAAAGAATAGAAGCAGATGTGGATTATTTTTTTAGAATATAAGCCTTCATGCGGGCTATATCATTTAAGTAATCTTGCAAATCTTGTTCATGGTCTTCTTCTTCTGCCATAATATGTTTGGCAATATCACAAGTGGTGAAGTCAATTCCGTTTGTGAATTCTGCAATTTGCTGATAGCGGTAGATGGCACAACGTTCGGATTCTACATTTTGTTTCAACAAGATTTCCGAACCGAAATCTACGGGCGCATCATATTTGCAGCGAGCTAAATCAAACCATTGTTTAGGGTCAAGTACGGGTACGCCTTCCAATTCAATGATACGGTCGGCCAATAATTTTGCATGGTTATATTCCTCGGCTGCATGTTCTTGAAACTCGCGTTGTACATCACCGCGCATAGCGCCTTCTACTACGAATGAACCTACCCAGTATTGGTAGAAAGCCAACCATTCTTCGGACAGAGCTGCATTCAGCTGAGCCAATAAGTCCACAATGTCAATTTTATCCTTCAGGATATTCACAGATTCTTTAGCCATAATGTAAAGTTTAAGTTAGTGTTTATTATTATTTAGTCCACAGCGGGTATAGTCATGTCGTCTAACACACCTATGCCTTCCTGGTCTACATCTTTTTTTACGTCAGAACTGGTATAAAGCCAGATACCGAATCCCAGCACAAATAAAATAAGGAGGATGATTCCCCATAATTTACCTTTACTCATAGTTTCTTGGTTTTAGTTTCTTTAATAACAGCTGGTATTGAAAAAGGTTTTGTAAGTAGAGAAAAAACAGGCGTCTGTTATGGAAAAACGGACGCCTGTGTGTGTGAAGTATGAATTGATATTAGATTTTATCCTATTTTGCTGATTTTTTTTAGTTTCTCTTCATCAATGATTTTAATTTTTCTACCGTCGATGGTAATCAGTTTTTCAGTTGCAAAGTTAGAAAGCGTACGGATTGCGTTCGAAGTAGTCATATTTGATAAGTTTGCCAAATCTTCTCGTGAAAGGTAAATGCTTAGTGTAGATTCATCTTCTTCTACTCCATAAGTATCTTTCAAAAATAACAGAGATTCCGCCAATCGTCCACGAATATGTTTTTGCGTAAGATTTACGGTTCTTTCATCAGAAATTCCCAAATCTATAGAAAGTTGGCGGATAAAGAACAAAGCTAATTCAGAGTTGTCTTTTATCAGTTTCATAATGGCCGGCATGGGAATAAGGCAGATAGTGCAAGGCTCGAAAGCGGAAGCAGCTGTCACGAAGTTCCCTTCGGCAAAAAAAGCTCGGTATGCGAAATATTCTTTCGTCTTTAATACGCGGATAATCTGGCTACGTCCTCCCACACCTTCTTTGTAGATTTTTACTTTTCCACTAAGAAGACACATAAGGTGCATCGGAGTTTCTCCTTCGCAGTATATCGTCTCATTCTTTTTATACTTCTGTATCGTAAAGTTCTGAGCCAAGAACTCTCTTTGTTCCTGTGTTAAAGGTTGCCATAAGTCTGGTATACTTTCAGCAATCTCAGTTTCTGATAATTCTTTTCTAACCATAAACGTGCTATAAAACCGTGTTATAGAGCACAAATATAAGAAGAAAAAATAAAAGGACGAAGTAATCAGAAGAAAAAAGAAAGATATATTATTAATTTATCTTCAAAAAATAACAAAAGGATAGGTTCTTATCTCCTATCCTTTCTTTTTTTTGTGAAATTTTATTTGGTGAACAGTAATTCACGATATTTAGGTAATGGCCAAATCTCATCGTCTATTTCTAGTTCCAAATGGTCAATATGGTCGCGGATTTCTTCCAGATATGGACGCACTTGTTCCTCGTAGCTGAAGGCTTTCTCTACTTGGCTTCCCAAATGATTTGCTACTTTTCGGGCTTCTGTCATATTGTGCACGGCTTTTTTAATAGCAAGTATGCGGTTTTGAATTTCACGTACCAAATTCTTCCGGTCTTCGGTCAGCTCTTCGTATTCTTCGGTGGAGAATATCTCTTTCAGACCACGAAGATTTTCTAATAGTCTGTTCTGATAAATTACAGCTGTGGGAACAATATGATTGATAGCTAGATCGCCTAGTACACGACTTTCAATCTGGACCTTTTTAGTAAACTTTTCCAGTTCCACTTCTATACGACAGAACAATTCATTTTCATTGAATATTTTTTCGCCTATCAGTACTGCACGAGATTGCTCATCGTTGAACTTCAGGATGGCTTCGGGTACATGGCAGATATTGGTCAATCCGCGTCGCGCGGCTTCTGCTTTCCATTCTTCCGAGTAGCCGTCACCTTCAAAACGGATGTTTTGTGAAGCGATGATGGTTTCTTTTAATACCTTATACAGAGCTTCTTCCTGTTCCATCCCTCCGTTTACTAATTTATCTATCTGGGTCTTGAACTCATTCAACTGGTGTGCCATAGCGGCATTGATCACAATCATTGATGCGGCACAGTTGGCAGATGAGCCTGCAGCACGGAATTCAAAACGGTTTCCGGTGAAGGCAAAAGGAGAGGTACGGTTACGGTCTGTATTGTCTTGCAATATGGCAGGTATGCGCCCGATACCCAATTGCAATGCTTTCTTTTCATCAGGGGTCAGTTCGGCGTCATTCAGACGTGCCACTACTTCGTCCAACATATGGGAAAGATGACGTCCTAGGAAAATAGACAGAATAGCGGGGGGGGCTTCATTTGCTCCCAGGCGATGGCTGTTTCCGGCACTGACAATAGAGGCACGTAGTAAATCTTGGTTTTTATAGACCATCATCAGTACGTTGACTATGAAAGTCAGGAAAAGCATATTTCCTTCCGCAGTCTTGGCAGGAGAGAACAAATTGATGCCTGTGTCTGTACAAAGTGACCAGTTGTTGTGTTTGCCCGATCCGTTTACTCCTTTGAATGGTTTTTCGTGGAGCAGTACAGTAAAATTGTGTTTGGAAGCGATACGTTTCATCAGGTCCATTACCAGCTGGTTATGGTCGTTGGCCAGATTTACATCTTCAAAAATAGGAGCTAGCTCAAATTGGTTGGGAGCCACTTCGTTATGCCGTGTTTTTACCGGAATCCCTAGTTTGTGACATTCCAGTTCCAATTCTTTCATAAAACTGGTTACACGTGGAGGGATGGAACCGAAGTAGTGGTCGTCTAGCTGCTGGTCCTTGGCAGACGAGTGTCCCATCAAGGTGCGTCCGGTCAGGCAAAGATCCGGACGTGCATTATATAGTGCGGTATCCACTAAAAAGTATTCTTGTTCCCAACCCAGATTGGCGAATACGCGTTTTACGTTTGGATCGAACATTCTGCAAACCTCAGTTGCCGCTTTGTCTACAGCACCTAATGCCTTCAACAAAGGAGTTTTATAGTCGAGTGCTTCGCCTGTATAAGAGATGAAGATAGTAGGAATACAAAGTGTGCTGTCTACAATGAAAGCCGGAGAAGAAACATCCCATGCCGTATAGCCACGTGCTTCAAATGTGTTCCGGATACCGCCGTTGGGAAAACTGGATGCATCCGGTTCTTGTTGGATAAGCAGTTTGCCCGAGAAGCGTTCTATAACATTACCGTCGTCACCGAATTCAATAAAGCCGTCGTGCTTTTCGGCAGTTCCGTCAGTCAGAGGCTGGAACCAATGAGTGTAGTGGGTAACATTAAAGGTCTTTGCCCAATTCTTCATGCCATTGGCTATCATGTCGGCCATTTCACGATTGATAGGGGTACCTTTCTCGATTGCGTTTATTACTGCTTTATAAGCCTCACTAGGCAGATATTCCTGCATTTTTTTACGGTCGAATACGTGGTTGCCGTAATAATCAGCTAACTTTTCAGAGGGGTAGTCAACTTTAACGGGGCGTCTGTTGGCTAACTCCTGTAGAGCAAAAAATCTCATTTTGGACATGTTGTCTTTCTTTTACTGGTTGTTGGCTGCAAAAATACTGCTTTTTGATTAATAATTCGCTATATCGCTAATCATTTTTCATTTCTGTTAAGGATGTTAATTAAGTATTATCATGCGTCAGCCTGTTGGTTTTTGTTTATATTTGCTCTTCAAACAATGAAAAGAAAGTACATTGATGCACTATATACGGATTGTCAGCTTGATTATATTTTGTCTTTTGTTACCTTTAGCTGTTCAGGCTAAGAGGGAAAAGGTTGATATGCCCGACAAGCCGATGGTGTCCGATTCCATTCTTCAGTGTATTTTCCAGTTTTCGCCGTTCTATTCCCGTATCATTGATGAGTATAAGGCTGATTTATATATAAAAGGAAAAGTAAAGGTACATAAGCGCAATCACCTTATCCGCTATGTACCGTCCATGTTTCGTTTCGAAAAACACATCAATGATTACCTTATGGAATCTCTTAGTGAGCTGCATTATACGGCCCCTGATATATACGACCGTAAGATAAAGGCGGTATCTACTACATTTCCACGTAACAGGGGACAGATAACGGATGTGATGGATTATTTGAACATGAATATCTATTCTTCTTCATTGATGTCCGATAAACTTCTTTCTCCTTTGGATAAGAAATCTAGCAGATATTATCATTATTTATTGGATTCTATAGCCGGTCCTCCCGATTGCCAGCGGTATAAAATACTTATTATTCCCAAATTCCGTGGTACACAGTTGGTCAGTGGATATATGTGGGTTAGTGATCAGATATGGACTATTCGTGAACTTTATATTGAAGGCGTTTATGATGTGATCCGCTTCAAGGTCCGTGTCAAGATGGGAGAGGAGGGCGATGTGGAGTTTCTGCCGGTGCAGTTTGATTTGAATCTTGTTTTTAAGTTTATAGGTAACCATCTGGAAATGGATATGGGAGCCTGGTTGAAATACAATGAAATTAAATTTTATGAAGGAGCCGCCCGGCGTAAATCTCAAAAGAAGCATCGCCATGACCTGACGGAATCCTATAAGCTGACTTGTGATTCGGAACAGCTGATAACAGATAAGGAAAAGTTCAATGAGCTGCGTCCCATTCCGCTGTCCGCTTTGGAGGATTCTTTGTATAGAAGTTATGCTTTACGTCAGGATACGCTTTTACGCGTACCGAAAAAGAAGAAGAATGAACATTTGGAGTTTTGGGGGGAGTTGGGTGACATGCTTATCAGTAGTTACAATGTGAATTTGTCCAGTATGGGGAGTGTGCATTGTTCTCCACTTATTAATCCGGTGCTGTTGGATTATAGCCACAGCAGGGGCTTTTCGTATAAGCAGAAGTTTAAATACAGTCGGCTTTTTCATGATGGACGTATACTTAGAATCAGTCCGCAGATAGGTTATAATTTTACACATAAGGAACTTTATGTGAAAGCGGATGCCGATTGGCAATATTGGCCGGAAAAGCAGGCTAGTTTTGAGGTTAGTGTAGGTAACGGTAACCGCATATATAGTAGTGTCGTATTGGATCAGCTAAAGCAATTGCCCGATAGTACCTTTAATTTTGACCAATTGGAATTGGACTATTTCAAGGATGTGTATCTCAATCTGTTCCATAATATAGAAATAGTGAACGGCTTGTTTATTAAAGCAGGTGTTTCCGTACATTGGAGGTATCTGATAAATAATTCGAAAGTCATTCTTGAAAAGCCGTTGCCCGATAAGGATTGGGCTGCATTGCGAGGTATCAGATCAGAATACAATAGTTTTGCACCTCGTATACGTATTGAATGGACTCCCGGTATGTATTATTACATGAACGGTCGCCGGAAGATGAATGTAGGTTCCAGTATGCCTACTTTTATGCTGGATTATGAACGGGGCATTAAAGGTGTATTCAAGAGTACGGGTGCTCATGAACGTTGGGAGTTTGATATACAGCAAAACTTGAAACTGAGCGGAATCCGAAGTATCGGTTATCGCATTGGGGGGGGGATGTTTACCAAGCAGGAAGATATGTATTTCGTGGATTTTGCTAACTTTGCCCGTCGTAATCTTCCCGAAGGATGGAATGATGATATTGGTGGCACTTTCCAATTGCTGGACGGACGTTGGTATAACTCCTCACGTCAGTACTGGCGGGGGAATTTCACCTATGAGTCTCCTTTTATTTTCTTGAAACCCTTAAACCGTTGGCTGGGATTAGTCCAGCAGGAGCGTTTGTATGGTGGTATCCTGTTCATGCCACATCTTAATCCATATATCGAGTTGGGTTATGGCATCGGCACACATATATTTGATGTGGGGGCTTTTGTAAGCACTATCAACGGGCAATTTGATACCTTTGGTTTTAAATTCACTTTCGAGTTATTTAATAAATAATCCTGTTCAAACAATCTGTTTGGTTTTCTGTTTATTACAACATAACAGAAACTAAACAGTGTATGCATTATAAAATATTTTTATGTGTTCTTTTGTTCCCGGTTTCATTATCAGCTCAAAACGGGGAATTATCTTTAACATTGGAACAATCTGCCAGCCTGATGAACAAGGGCAGCCGCACGTTGCAAATGGCGGATAAGGCTGTAGATATAGCACGCAGTGAGCGACAAAAGATGAATGCTTTTTGGTATCCGTCTTTGAATGCATCGGGTGCATACGTCCATTTGTCCAACCATATTGAGGTCAAGGAACCTTTAAGGCAATTTACCGATCCGGCAAAAGACTTTGTACATTCCATTGTGCCCGATGATAAATTTATTTCTTCTATTCTTGATAATATAGGTGCGCATACCCTTACTTTTCCTTTATTAGAACGTAACCTGACGACCATAGATGCTAATGTGATGTGGCCGCTTTTTACAGGCGGAAAACGAATCTTTGCGACCCGTATTGGTAACCGTATGGTAGATTTGGCCAAAGCAGGTAGGGAAGAGGCGGGAGCTACTTTGCTATCGGAGTTGGTGGAAACTTATTATGCTTTGCGTCTGGCGCAAAGAGTGGTGGATGTACGCGAGCAAACCTTTTTAGGCTTGCAGAAACATTACCGTAATGCCATGAAGCTGGAGGAGAACGGTATGATAAATAAGGCCGAACGCCTCTTTGCTCAGGTCACTATGGACGAGGCCAGACGTGAGTTGGAATCTGCCCGGAAAGATTTGAATGTGGCGCAAAATGCCTTGAAAGTCTTGTTGAATGTGGAAGACGCCATATCCATCAACCCCAGTTCTCCTTTGTTTATGAACCATGATCTGCCCGATGAACTTTATTTCAAGAATCTGGTAAGTACCGGCAACTATATAGTAAGTAAATTGCGAATACAGGAGGCGATGGCAGATAATCAATTGAAAATCAGTAAAAGTGCATATATTCCTACCATTGCATTGTTTGGAAAGCAGACACTTTATGCAGAGAATCTTCCGAAAAACCTGATGCCCCGTACTTTGGTAGGAGTGGGTTTTACTTGGAATATATTCGACGGACTGAACCGTGAAGCCAATATCCGTCAGACACGTCTTACTAAACAAACTTTGCAACTGGGAAGGGAAAAGGCTCAGAATGAATTGGGTGTTTTGGTAGACAAGTTATATAGCGAAATTCAGAATGCAAAGGATGATGTCGCCGCACTCAACACCACGATTGAGATGAGTCGTGAATTGGTACGTATCCGTAAAAAATCCTTTCAGGAAGGAATGGCTACCTCTACTGATGTGATTGATGCGGAAACGATGTTATCCAAGGTGCAGATTGCTTTTTTGCTGGCTTATTATAAATATGATGTGGCACTGGCATCTCTGCTCTCTACTTGCGGAATGCCCGAAAGTTTTTGGCAGTATAGCCGTACCGGACAAACCGAGAACTTTATATTCGGGAAATAATAAAAAAAGAAAACAATATGGAAAAAGAGAAGAAACAGTTAGGAGTCGCTTTTATCGTTGTTCTTGTGGCCATTGTTATGGTGTCTGCCATTGGGATTATAGCTATGAGCAATAAACCGGTTGTATTGCAGGGGCAGATAGAAGCTACTGAAATACGGATTTCCGGAAAACTTCCCGGTAGAATTGATACCTTTTTGGTCCGGGAGGGACAGTATGTAAAGATGGGTGACACCTTGGTTGTGATTAACAGTCCTGAGGCTTGGGCGAAGTTCCAGCAGGTAAATGCCTTGGAAGATATTGCGAAATTTCAGAACAAGAAAATAGACGACGGTACACGTCGGCAGATAGTCCGTTCGGTAGAAGAATTGTGGAACAAGTCAAAGAGTGACTTGCAACTGGCCACGGTGACGTATGACCGTATTCAGGCACTTTACAAAGATAGCGTGGTCACCAGCCAGCGGAAAGATGAAGTGGAAGCCATGTATAAAGCTGCTGTTGCCGCCGAACCGGCGGCGCATCAACAATTCCTGTTAGTGAAGGACGGAGCGCAGAAAGAGGATAAAGAGAGTGCCCGCTCCTTGGTGGATGCGGCTCGGGGCACTGTGAATGAGGTTCAGGCCTTGTTGATGGATGCCCGCCTCACAGCTCCCGAAGACGGACAGATATCAACCATCTACCCCAAGCGTGGAGAACTGGTAGGAGCGGGGACTCCCATTATGAGTCTGGTAGTATTGGATGATTGTCATGTAGTGCTTAATGTCCGTGAGGACTATATGCCTTATTTCCGTATGAACGAGAATTTTATGGGAGATATTCCGGCTCTTGATGTAAAAAACAAGGTATTTAAAATCAATTACATCAGCCCGTTGGGGAGTTTTGCCACTTGGCGTTCTACCAAGCAGACGGGGACATACGATATGAAAACTTTTGAAATTCATGCGCTGCCTGTAGAGCCGATGGAGGGATTAAGACCGGGTATGTCCGTCTTGGTAAATCTGGATGAATTGAAATGATAGAAGGATAGCTATGTTATTCTGATTGCAGTGAATGGTAAATATAAATGAACTACTTGAATGAAAGAATCTCCTTTTATAGCGGTATTGAAACGTGAACTGGACCGTATGGTTTCCCGGCGCATTTATTTTGCATCGTGTATCGTCTTGCCTTTGTTTTCTATCTTCTTTATGGCTACAATTTTTGGTAACGGACAGATGGAGAATCTGCCTGTGGGTGTTGTGGATGGTGATAATACAGCCACTTCTCGTGAGATAATTCGTATGACCGAGGCTGTTCCCACTTTCCGCATCATTCGGCATTATGCCGATGAAGCGGAGGCCAGGGCAGATGTGCAGCGGAAAAGTATTTATGGATACCTCAGTATTCCGTCTGGTTTTGAAGCAAAGGTGATGGATGGTAAGGAAACAGCTCTGACTTATTATTACCATTATGCATTGATGAGTGTGGGAAGTGAGATTCACGGAGCATTTCAAAGTTTGTTGAAAAGCATCTCGGTAGTTCCCATTGTCACTCATGCTGTGGCATTGGGTATAAATCAGGAAGAGATAGAATCTTTTCTGTTACCGGTCACCACACAGAATCATCCGTTATTTAATCCTGATATGGATTATTCGGTCTATCTTACACAGCCATTCTTCTTTGTTTTTCTGCAAGTTATCTTGTTGTTGGTCACTACATACTCCATTGGCAGTGAAGGGAAATTCCATACTTCAGCCAATTGGCTGGCAGTGGCAGATGGGAATATCTGGGTGGCGGTCACTGCCAAGTTACTTCCATACAGTTTTATCTTCATCGTTATGAGTATTCTGGCAAACTATGTCTTTTTTGGTGCCATGCATATACCGATGGATTGTGGTTTTTGGGCGTTGAATCTTACTTCGGCACTATTGGTCATTGCTACGCAGGCGCTGGCGGTTTTTCTGTTCTCTCTTTTTCCTGCGTTGAGTATTATTATCAGTATCGTTTCCATGGTAGGATCGTTAGGCGCTACCCTTGGCGGGGTTACCTTTCCGGTGCTTCACATGTTTGCACCGGTGTACTATGCCTCTTATCTTTTCCCCGTCCGTCACTTTGTCGAGATTGGACAGAATCTGCTTTATGGCAACTATGGTTATGCGTATATGTGGGGCAATGTAGCCTGTCTGCTGTTGTTCCTTATTCCTCCTTTATTGTTGTTACCTCATTTGAAACGCTCTTTAATCAGTCGGAAATATGACGATATTGAATAATATATTAGCTGTATCTTGGCACGAGTTTCGTGTGATGTGTACCCGCTATTCCATTTTATTGGTACTCAGCGGTGGCATCTTTGTGTATGGATTACTTTATAACTATATGTATGCTCCCAATGTGGTACGCGATGCTCCGGTGGCAGTAGTGGATATGAGTCGCACTCCGTTAAGCCGCAGTTACATCCGTTTGCTGGATGCCACTCCGCAGGCACGGGTATTGACAAACAATGCTGATTTGCCTGCTGCTAAGGAATTGATGAAATATGATGAAGTGGTGGGTATTGTTTACATTCCCGCGGATTTTGACGCTCGTGTGGGGCGTGGTGAAGAAGCGATATATATTATGTACAGCACCACTACGGCTTTCCTTTATTTTGCTTCCATGCAGGAGGCGTCTGCTGGAGCCATGCTTGCTGTGAATGATGATGTCCGACCCGAGCAAGTGGTTTTTCTACCTCAGGATGATATACAATCTGTGGTTCAAACAAGGTCTGTCGATGTGGTGGGTACTGCCCTGTATAATTATACCGATGGTTATGGTACTTATTTGATACCTGCCGTTTTGATGGTTGTTATTTTTCAGACGTTGATATTTGTTATCAGCATGTTGAGTGGGAAAGAGCGTGAAACTGGAGATATACTGATGTTTGCAGGCCCTGAAGGAAGGGATCTTTCTTTTTTACGTATGGCATCCGTAGTGATAGGAAAATCATTTACTTATTTAGTCTTTTATGCTTTATTCTCTGTCTTTTTGTTGGGGCTTCTTCCTTTAGTTTTCCAATTGCCTCATTTAGCATATCCGTGGAAAATTGTGGCACTTATGATACCTTATATTCTTGCTACCAGTTTCTTTGGATTGGCCTGTTCGTTATTTTTCAGTGATAGTGATGCTCCATTGTTGTTGGTAGCTTTCTTCTCTGTAGGATTGATTTTCCTGTCCGGAGTTTCTTATCCGCTGGAGTTAATGCCTTGGTATTGGCAATGGATTCATTATATGGTTCCTGCGGCTCCCGGAACTTTGGCCTTTGTTAAGATAAATTCTATGGGAGCTAGTATGTCTGAAATCAGTCAGCAATATATTATCCTATGGATACAATGTGCGATATACTTTGTTTTGGCTTGTCGAGCCTATCGCTACAATATAAAGAAAGCAAAGTGTGAAAGACAATAATTTTATGTGTGATTGTTTTTTATGTAATTCGTTTTGCTGATTCTCTATTTTTTATAAGGTCTGTTTGGAGCTGGAGCGAGGGGCCTGAAAGTTGTTGATATTTTAATTCTTGGTGATTATTCTCTTGTTGTTTCTTTTGTTTTTTCAGCTCCTTTTATGAGATGATGCAAGGGGGAAACTTGCAAACTTGCACAACTTGCAGTCTTTCCACACACACACACACGAGCGCGCGCGATTGCGCGTATGCGTACATTATAATGGCGATGGATTATTATATCCTGGTAAAGTAATGACATACAATCCGATGAGAGTGTGAAGGGTAGAGTGGAGGAAGAGGTGGAGTGGTGTGTTGGCTTCCATCTTTTTTCCTAGTTCTAGGTAGTGAATGGTCTGGTTCTATCCTGTTTTTTTGTAATGGGGGGATGAAGAAAATCTTTCTGGAGGTTATGGTAACCGATGAGCGGTAGGTGAACAGCAGCCGGCAGCTTTTCTGACGGAGTATCTGGGTATTGGACGGGATGCTATGTGCTTTTGTATAGTTTGTGTGTTCCGAAGGGTTAGTAACGTGTGTTCCGTAAGGTTAGTAATGTGTGACCTTGTACGTTACTAACATAGAGGCCTGTATGTTAGTAACGTACCTTGTTTAAAGTAGCTAGGAGGTTTTTCGCATGCAGGATACGTGTCTTCCGCAGAATTATGTGAATTGTATTGGTAAGGTTAAAGTGTGTGGTTGCCGCAGATTCAGGGAGTCGGTCCTTTACGGTCAGTGTCTGTTTTGTTCTAGTCCTTGTCTTCCGCTTTCTTATTTTCTCCTTGTCAGGCTTTCCTGCTCTTTTCCACCGGAAGTCTTGTCACGTATCTCCCTTTCCGCCTTTTGCATTCTGTTATCCTTTCCTCCGTTGTAGTTCTCTCCGGTATCGTCCGTCTGTCTTCCGCTCTCTTTTTTATGCTTTATTATTTTTTTATATTATAATGTACGCGCACGTGTGTGTGTGTGGAGATGCTGCAAGTTTTGCAAGTTTGCAAGTTTGCCTTCCGTTTTTCCGTCTTTTCTTGTTTTCCGTCTGCTGTTTTCGTATGGGTTCCTTCCTTTTTCCGTCCCTATACGCGCGTGCGAATATTATAATGTGTCTGTCTTTTTCCTCCGGTGTCCTCCGTTATAAAAACATGCTTTGTAACACATCTGT
>ENA-OOQJ01000184-OOQJ01000184.1-human-gut-metagenome-genome-assembly--contig:-NODE-184-length-14273-cov-2.336686_pt1 | contig 14273 bp, 10 predicted proteins | sample MGYA00241089_ERZ501164 | MGnify/ENA primary metagenome ERZ501164 (study PRJEB25962, sample SAMEA2042493) | human gut metagenome | biome: human gut; feature: human-associated habitat; material: faeces... | reverse complement strand
AATATCCGATATTTTGAACTCAAAAAGCCAAAAACAGATGTGCCTGCTGGAATCCCTGCGCATGAAGAACTTTCTGGTTGTTTTGGATGAAAGTACAGAATCCCGGCCGCATGTTTGAGATAGCGGAGAGAAATTTCAATGTTCATCGCCAGCACGGAGTAGATTACAATGTATGGTGTAACGCAGCACCGTTGATTTTGGCAGACCTTTCAATTTTTTTTTTTGATTTCCAGAATGAAATTTATATCTGGGAAAATAGCTACAAATATTTCGATTTGTGCATTTGGAATTTATCTGGTACATATTATGAGTTGATGAAAAAAAGCGGAAGAGGGTAATAACGCCGGCAGAGATGCCGGCGTGGAGTTTATTCAGATTAAAATAATACAGATAGAAGAAAAGAGTTATCTGGGTAGCATAAGAGGAAAAATTATGGTATACTTTGATCATGTAGCAGAAATTAAAATGGATTGTAGATAAGACACTAAGGAGAATGTTGTGCAGGTAACAGATAAGCTAACCAAGGCACTTACAGAAGCAAAATATCTGAATGCGGATAATGTCAGCCGGTATCGCTGCATTATGCGCATTTTTTTTGAAAATTATGAAAAACTCCGTTATTGGCTGTACCAGGAGGAAGTATATGCCCAGATGGTACAGGATCCGTTTTTTGCGGAGTATAAGCTGGAACAGTGCCAACAGGATCTGGCAATGCTTGTGGAATGGAAAAATCTGAATACGATACAGGATACACGTAAAGTATCATCGATTGAAGAATTTAAGAATAAAAAATTCCGGTATCAGATGTCGGAGTACAGTGTGGAGATTGAACGTCTGGTGCTGCGTTTAGAGAATCTTTTTATTGAAGGCGCATCTTTGGAGCCGACACTTTTGGAGCGGATTCGAATTAACATTTCGCGTTTTCCACAGATGGTGGATGAAGATTTAAACAAAGTTTATACCTGGTGGAATGATCTGAACAATGATTTTGTGCGTCTGAACCAGAATTATCAGGATTATATCCGTGATTTGAACAGTGTGAAAGCAGAAGAAATGATGCACACAAAAGAGTTTCTGGTGTTTAAGGATCGACTGGTCGAGTATCTGCGCAATTTTATCAAAGGATTACAGCGCAATGTTGGTGTAATTGAGGAAGATTTGCGCACATTAGAAGACGGAAATAAGCAGCAGGTGTTTGAAAAAATCGTGCAGTATGAAATGTTGATTCCACGCATGGATGTGGAAGTTTCACGGGAGCTGCTGGAAGAAAAAACAAAGGGACGGTTTCAGAGTATTTATGAATGGTTTGTTTCTTCTAATGGAGAAGAAAATGAGGCTGGTAAACTTTTTGATGCAACCAATGAAATTATCCGGAGAATCACAAGGTATGCGGCACAGCTCAGTGAGAAAAATGCGTTTGGAGCCAATCGAAGAGAAGAATACCGTAAAGTAGCAGAACTGTTTTTAAAGTGTGAGGATGTACAGCAGGCACACCGGATGTCTGCCATGGTTTTTGGATTGGAGAAACCATATCATCTAAAGGGAGATCTGGTCCGCCAGACGGACAGTATGAATCAGAGTGTTTATGAAGAACGTCCATTTGAAGTAACATTGAAACCGCGTGTGAGAACTTATAGGGAGAAGTCCAGCCGCAGTGCCATCCGGGAAGCAGCAGAAGAAAAGCAAAGAACAAGACAGCAGATGATTAAAAAGCAAAAAGAAGATATGCGCAAACTCCGGGAATTGGAGTCGGATGGGAAAATAGACTTTTCTACGCTGCCGGTTCTTGAGCCGCATGTGCGGGAAATCCTGTTGAAGTGGATTTCAGATGCAATGGAAAATCCGGCAGGTGCTGCAAGAACGGAAGAGGGAAGGTACTATACGCTTGATATGAGCAGGAAAGAAGAACGCTGTGTCGTGCATTGCGAGGATGGCAGTTTTACCATGCCAAAACTTGCGATTGTATTTCAGGAGGAAGGATGATGAAGGAACTGGAGGTATTACTGAATCAACGATGGGTACTGAAATCGGAAAACAAAGAATTGTATTATCAGTTGAGAGATGCAATTGGTGATATTCGCAAATATGCATCGGATAAGCTGGGATGTCAGGTGACAGAAAATGCATTGATGGTGAAGATGGAAAAGATTCCGGTAATTCCAGAGAATTTTATGGGAATTTTAGATTTTTCTTCCAAAGAAGAGTATGCGTTTCTCTGTATTTTGCTTATGTTTCTGGAAGAAAAAGACACGCAGGAACAATTTATTTTATCGCAGCTTACCGAGTACATTTCTGCAAATATGCCGGGAGAGTCCATAGACTGGACCGTATATACAAGCCGGAGGCGGCTGATTAAGGTATTACGTTATGCAGTGACACAGGGAATTGTCAGCATTACGGATGGAGCGGATGATGCTTTTATGGAAGATGCAGCCGGAGAAGTGCTGTATGAAAATACTGGAGCATCCCGTTATTTTATGCGTAATTTTTCAAAGGACATTACCGATTATGGAAGTCCAAAAGATTTTTTAGAGAGTGACTGGTTTGCAATGGATGAGGACCGGGGAATTGCCAGAAGACATCGGGTGTATAAGCGTTTGCTATTTGCACCGGGAATGTATCGCCGGGATGGATCAGAAGAAGATTTTGAGTATTTGAAATATTATGGACACCGCCTTACAGAAGATCTTGAGCAGAATTTTGACTGCCATGTACATATTCATAGAGGCAGTGCCTATGTGATGCTTCAGGATGACTGCCGGATGGGAAATACGTTTCCTGGAAATAATGTGCTTTCCGATATTATTCTTTTGTGTCTGGCTGAAATCAGAAAACGTATCGAACAAAAAGAATGGAACATACAAAAGAATGAGATTGGTATTGTGGATACGGTATCGTTTGAACAGATGATACGGAGTGTCCGACAGAAGTATGGACAGGGATTTTCCAAGAATTACAGGGAAATGCCGGACAGCGAATTCCTCAGCACGGTGATGGCTGCCATGGAATTGTGGATGTTTATCAAATGGGACAAAGCATCACATCAGGTGGAAATATATCCGGCAGCCGGGAAGCTGCAGGGAACGTATCCGAAAGATTTTGCGGGAGGAAGAGAAAATGAGTAGTAGATGGCAGGCCAGTAAGATCGGACTAATTAATTTCTGGTATTATGACGAGCAGGAATTTCCATTTGTAAAGGGGCGGATGCTGCTGAGAGGATCCAATGGATCCGGTAAATCCGTAACGATGCAGAGTGTGGTTCCGCTTTTGTTGGACGGAAATATGAGTCCGGAACGTCTGGATCCGTTTGGTTCGAGAGACCGGAAGATGAGCAGTTATCTGCTGGAAGAGGATGATGGACGGGAAGAACGAACCGGCTATCTGTATCTGGAGTTTAAGCGAAAAGAGACGGAAAACTATCTGACGATTGGTATGGGAATCCGGGCACGGCGTGGAAAGCCATTGGATAAATGGTATTTTTCACTGACGGATGGAAGACGAGTGGGTGCCGATTTCTTTTTGTACAAAGAAACCAATGAGAAGGTGACACTTTCCAAAAAAGAATTGGAAAACCGCATTGCAGCAGGGGGACAGGTGTTTGACCGTCAGGCAGATTATATGGAATACGTAAACCGTCAGATCTTTGGATTTGATACGGTAGAGGAATACAAAGAGATGATTGATCTGCTGATTCAGCTGCGTACACCGAAATTGTCAAAAGATTTTAAACCTTCTGTGATTAATGATATTTTAAGTGATTCCCTGCAGCCGCTTTCGGATGATGATCTGCGTCCGATGTCGGATGCTATCGAAAATATGGATCAGATGACAATGAATTTAAAAAGCCGCAGGGAGGCGCAGCAGGCCGCGCAGAAAATCCAGAACGTGTATGACAAATACAACCGTTTGGCATTATATGAAAAAGCGAAAAAATATCAGGAAATCTGCGATGATATAGAAGAAGTTGACAAAGAGCAAAAAAAGCGTCAGACAGACATTGCAGGGAGTGAAGAAGAAATCACATCACTATCTGGTCAGCTTGAAGAAATGCAGGCAAAGCACGATGCAATGGAAAAAGAAAGAGAATCTTTAAGTAAGAGTGATGCAGTCGGCTTAAAAGACCGGGAAGCCGAGCTTGCACAGGAAATGAAGCGTCAGCAGAGCATTATAGACAGTAAAAATGCAACCCTGGAGGCAAAGCAGGAACAGTACAGGGAGGAAGAAGAAAAGCAAAGAGAAGAAGAAAATCGTAAATTTGAAAAAGAAAAAGAGCTGGGAGAGCTTTTGGAAGAAATGCAGACAGAGGCAGAGAGCATGGCTTTTGAGGAGCATAGTTTTTTTCAGACGGAGTGTGAGGAACATCTGGAAGAAACAATTGCATTTGATACGCATGAAAAGCAATTCTCAGATGTGAAAAATAAAATTTATCATGCATTTCAAATTCTGCAGGAAACAAATTTACTGGAACCACAGGCAGAAGAACTCTTAAAGCAAAGAGACAGAATAAAGAAAGAATTGGATGCGATACAAAGAGATATGTCAGCAAAAGACATGCTTTTGGTTCAGGAGCAGAATGCATGGAAAGAGGCTTTATATGCATGGAACAGATCGAATACAGAGCTTATTCTTGATTCGGAACAGCTGAAAGACTGTAGCAGATATGCACAGGATTTTAAAGAAACTTCTGATTTTGCGGAGGTGCGGAAAACGGTAACAGATATCTGGTTTTCTTATAAAAACCCGCTGGAACTGCAAATGCAGGAAGAAGAAAAAGAGTATGAGCAGAAACGTCTGGAAAAGGAACAGACAGAAGCAGAACTCACAGAATGGGAAAACGCAAAAGATCCACAGCCGGAACGTTCCGAAGCGGTTAGAAAGAACCGGCAGCGTCTGGATGCATTGAAGATTCCGTATCAGGAATTTTATAAAGCAATCGAATTTGGGGATTCCCTGACAGAACAGGAATGCAATCATTTGGAAGAGGCTTTGCTTTCGATGGGGATTCTGGATGCACTAGTCGTGGATGCGTCTTACCGGGAACAGGTGCTGACGATGGAAGAAGGCTGCGAAGACCGTTATCTGTTCGTCCAGAAGTCTTACAGTGGAAAGAGTCTGCTGGACGTTTTGGAATTGAATGATTCCATGAATGATATTTTCTCAAATCAGCGTCTTACTGGTATTTTGTCTGGTATTGCATATAATGAGGAGAGTATGATTTCGGTTTCTTCAGAAGGTATTTATCAGATGGGCGTTTTGTCTGGAACGATTACAGGAGAGCATGTAGCAGGATTCCTGGGTGCGCGGGCACGGGAACGCAATCGTCAGGAACAGATCAGAGTCTGCAAAGAAAAAATTCAGGGATTGCAAAGCAGCATGAACCAGTTGGAAGCAAAAAAGGCTGGGATTGTAATCCGGATGCAGAAGCTGGAGCAGGAATATCAGGCTTTGCCGCAGGATACGGGTATACGTACAGCTTTCAAGATGCTTGTGCAGGAGCAGCACAAATATGAAACGAAAACGGCAGAGTGTAAGGAGATCGAGGAGCGTTGGAAGAAACTTTCGGAGCAGATACAGGAAAAGAAAAAGAAAGCGATAGAAATTGCGCAGCAGTTGTATCTGCAATGTACGTATGCCATATTTCAGGAAGCAAAGGATGCGGCAGCAGAGTATGAAAAGAATCTGATCGCGTTAAAGTCTGCGCATGAAATGTTTTTACAGAGTGTAAGGCATATGAAAGATCTGACCAGGCGTCTGGAAAGCATTGATGCAGATCTGGATGAAATCCGTTATGATCTGTCAGGTGCGCAGCGTCACCTTGTAAAGCTGGAGCAAGAACATGCATCCATCGTGGAGCAATTGAAAATGACGGATTACGAACAGATCAGGGAACGGCTGGATGCCTGTATTACATGGCTGAAGGAATATCCAGAGCATCTGAACCAATGCCTGCAGAAACGCGCCGGAATAAAGGAGCATCTGGATACATTGCGTAAGCAGGAAGAAGCAGGCGAAAGCCAGAAACAGATTCTGGAACAAAAGCGTATCTGGAGGGGGAAATGTTACGAGGCAGAATTTGCCCTTGCTTATGTCAGGTTTCCAGAAGAAATGCAGACGGACGTAAACAGTATTTGCGAATATCTGGAGGCTGATACGAAATCGCTTGGAAAGCAAAATGTAATTACGAGTTTGAATCAGATTTATTTTGAAAACCGGGGCTTTTTAAATGAGTATCAGGTGATGCAGGGGGAATTATTTAAAGAACTAGATGAAAACCGGCCATTGGGAGAAGCCGAGGCTGTCCGTCAGAATTTCACAGCGCGTTATCAGGGGATAAAGCTTCCATTTTCACGGCTTTTGGCACATTTGGAAGAAGATATCGCACAGTTACAGGATCTGATTAAAGCGGGGGACCGTGAGTTGTTTGAAGATATTCTGGCCAATACGGTCAGCCGTAAAATCCGCGGCAAAATTAATGCTTCCAATGCATGGGTAGAAAAGATGAATGCATTGATGGGCAGCATGAACACATCGAGTGGCTTAAAGCTGAGCCTTCGCTGGCGCAGCAAGACGGCAGAGAGTGAAAACCAGCTGGATACAAAAGAACTGGTAGAATTGTTAAAGAAGGATTACCGGTTAATGAGTGAAGAAGAGGCCGCACGCCTGTCTACACATTTTCGCTCAAAAGTCGAAGAAGCAAGAAGGAGAGCCTCGGACAGTGGCGGTATGATTTCGTTTTACCAGGTTATGAAAGAGACGTTGGATTATCGTAAGTGGTTTGAATTTCAACTGTTTTCCCAGAAAAAGGGAGAGCGGGTTAAGGAGCTTACCAACAGTGTATTTGGAACCTTCAGTGGCGGAGAAAAAGCGATGTCTATGTATGTACCGCTGTTTTCCGCAGTTGTTGCAAAATATCAGGGAGGACGTGCAGACGCACCGCGTCTGGTTTCGCTGGATGAGGCATTTGCTGGAGTTGATAACCGTAACATCCGTGACATGTTCCGTCTCATGACAGAGTTTTCCTTTGATTTTATTATCAATTCACAGGTACTTTGGGGAGATTGTGATACATTGGACGCGCTTGCCATCTACCAGTTAATACGACCGGAAAATGCAAAATTTGTGACCGTGATGCCTTATGTGTGGAATGGGCATTCCAGAGAACTTATGGAAAGTGAAGAGGCTGTAGAACAACGGAGGGCAGAGATTGAACAGACAGCAGGAGAATAATTGTATCGCATATTTTAAATCCAATCCCGTGTGGGACAGAGTTTTTCGTGGATTTTGGGAAAAGTACCGGTCTTATGGATCTTTTTCAGGAAAAGTTGTGCTACAAAAAATTACAGCGGAGGAAGTCGAAGGACTTGAGGGATTTTTTGCAAAGAGTTTCCATGGGAAAAAGAGTGTGACGGTATCAGCGGAGCGTTTTTCGCAGGCATTGCTAAGCAGCAGGTTTTCTAATATGACACCAGAGCATTTGCTGGAGTTATATTTTCGGGAAAAACTGGTAGGTAAAAAAGAAGAACGACAGTTGGAAGAACAGAAAAAAGACCGTTTTTTACAACACTGGAAGGAAAAATATCAGGGAACACCTGTGGAAAAAGTCTTGTCAGAACTGCTGGATGTGATAAAGGCAGGTCACATAAAAAATTTAAATGAGTGGGAGCAGTCTTTGATGCTTGGTGCAGAAATCTATAATTGTTTTCCATTCAGAAAAAACGAGACAAAGTATCTTGCTGTTTTTGCAACGGAAATCACTGGAAATCCACATGCATTTGATCAAAAAGGTTCCTGGGGAACTTTTTTGTATCAGGTGATCCAGATGGAATTGCGGCAGAGAAAGGTATTCCCACAGAAATCGGAAATTTTTCCGGCATTTTTCCGGCAAAGATGTTTTCTGGCAGAGGGAATCCTTATTGATGATATATCAAATTATGTGATGTTATCGCATGTAAAGGCTCAGAAAAAGGATGGTGATTTGCATATGGGGATGGAAGGGTTCTGGCAGGAGGATGATATGGTACAGATTCCGCTTGCAGTCCTTTCAAAGTGGAACAGCATATTTTGCAAAGATAATGAAATGTATATCGTGGAAAATCCGTCCGTATTTGCAGGCCTTTGCGCAGGGCACACAAAGCAGGTTTCCTGTATGTGTATGAACGGGCAGCCGCGATTGGCAGGGCTTGCTACGTTAGATCTTCTGGCGGCATCGGGAACGGTGGTATATTATGCGGGAGATCTGGATCCGGAGGGGCTTTTGATTGCGCAGAAAATTTCTGAGTATTATGCAGGAGAATTTCATTACTGGCACATGACAGTTGAGGATTATGAAAAAAGCAAGTCGAATGAAACAATTTCCGAGAAACGGATAAAAAGTCTGGAACGCATCACGGATACAGAGTTATTTCCGGTGGCAGAAAAAATGCGCCTGGACCGGCTGGCCGGATATCAGGAAAAAATAGAAATAAAATAGAGGCTTCTGGCATAATGGTGGAAGCCCAGCACCATAAATTAATAACAACATATTGAAAAAACCACTTGTGTCCCTTAATGTATTAACTGCGAAGAAAAACACAAAAGGAGTATTCACAAGTGGCTTTATTCTGGCGATAGCGGCAGGACGTGAAGATATTAAGAGCTGGATAAAATGAGGAGCGAGCATAAAAAACTCCTTTTTCCTTATGGTATGCAGGAGATTGTTTTTTGACAAAACGCGAATTGTCAATTTGGGAAAATGGTATTGTACTCGAAAATAAGAAGGCGTATGATAAAAATATAAGACATGTTTAAAGCGGAGGAAAAGATAAGGAGGCAATTGATGAAAACAATCAAAAAAACAATTCTAAGTTTTACACTTGTATTTTTTATGATGATTTTGCCAGTCGGTGACAGTGCCGGCATGGTAACGGCACAGGCACAGACAATGGTCTATGTGACGCCAACCGGCAGTAAATACCATACCCACAAATGCGGGCGGGGAAATTTTTATCAGACGACACTTTCCAATGCATTGGCACGCGGTCTGACACCGTGCAAGAAGTGTTTTGGCTCATCGGGCGGATATTCGCAGACGCGGAAATCTTCCACGACAACCACGAAGAAGACAACGAAGAAAAAGAACACCAGACCGAAGATAAGTCCGCTGTCGATCAGCAGTACAAAGATTGTGCTTGTAAGAGGACAGAGCAGGAAACTTACGGTAAAGGGTGGTGCAGGAATCGTTTCCTGGGGCAGCAGTAATACAGCGGTGGCTGGTGTCTCCGCCGGAAAAGTGGTCGCAAAAGGAAAAGGCAAGGCAACCATTACGGTAAAGAAGGGAACGCAGAAAAAATCCTGTCAGGTGACAGTAGAAACGCCGGAACTGAATAAGACAGTAGTGGAGATGGACGTGGAAGATACGGTTTCTCTGGATCTGAAGGGATGCAGTCATGACGTGGAATGGACATCTTCTGATGACGATATATGCGAGGTAGAGGATGGCATACTGATACCATATAGCAGCGGTACGGTTACAGTCAAAGCAAAAGTACATGGTATGGTGTGGAAATGCAAGGTTGTTATCACAGACAGCACAGAGGATGACTGGAACGATGATTTGGATGATGATTCGGAAAATGCCGATGACGGATATATGGATGACGAAGTGGACGCTGCTGCATAAACCAGTTGACAGATTCCTTTCGGAAGTATAATTATAAAAAACAAAGGGCGATGTTGTTCAGACACTGCCCTTTTTTTATTCTGGGGAAAGGAGATGAGGTACGTGAGCCCCATGAGCAAGATAATTGCTCAGAGTAAGATGAAGGAGAAAAACAATGAGTGTGGGAAAGAACTTTTATGCAGCAAATGCCGTAAAAGAGTTTTATACCATATTTTCAGACGCCCTGCAAAAACTGTAATTAAAGATATTGAAAAAAGACCTTTATCAAAACTGTTGGGGGTTGGGGAACTTACAATAACAAGATATCTTGATGGACAATTACCTTCAGTTAAATATTCAAATATTTTATTTCAAGTATTACGAGATGAGCAGAAGATGAAACAATATGTTGAGTCAAATAGTAAAGAAGTTTCTGTGGTAGCTGTAAATAAGGTAAAAAGGGCAATTGAAAAATGCGAGACAGAAAAGAAATATAATAATTCTGCTGAGAAGATTGCTTTATATATTATAAGTTCCGGAAGAGAGATTACGAATCTTTTATTACAAAAAATTCTTTATTATGTAAAGGCGATAAGCAAAATATTTGAAGGTGAATCTTTTATATTGGAACCATGTGAAGCGTGGAAATTTGGACCGGTTTTTCCATCTGTTTATGAAAAATATAGAGAGTTTGGTAAACAAGAAATAAAACTCAATTTGTCGAAGGATTATATAAGTGAACTGCTTTCAGAAGAGGAAAAAACAGTTACTGATTTTGTAATGAATACATTTGGAATATATAATGCATGGTTTTTAAAAGATTTAACACATCTTGAGGAGCCATGGATTGTTGCCAGAAAAGGTCTGGCAGAGGATGATGCAAGTAGAAACCAAATGGATGAAGAAATTATTTCAAATTATTTTGCAAAAATGAATCAGATGTATGATTTAAAAACAGCTGTTGGTGTAGAAGTATATATTAACCATATGAAAAAAGAAATGTAATGATGTTTTTGAGGTAAAGGCGGATAAGTTTATGAAAAATACACGTAGTATTAGTTATATAGGGGAAAAATATTATCAATTTGATAAAAACTCTGAGAAACCTATATACAAATATGTATGTCATAAGCATTTGAGTAGAGCTGAGCGTAAGAAATTATCTGATGACAATATAGGTTGACCACATTGGGGTCTGACCCTATTAAAGGAAGCTTTTATCAAGGAGACCGCTGGAAAAATTTCCATAGATGAGGATGCTGTCAATGATTTGCGCATAGGGAGTATCCCGTTTCTTTTTCCGGTTTTTTTCTGCCGCTTCGTTTGCGATAAAAATGCCGAAATTGTACAGAATCAGGCGGGAATAGATTTCCTGTGTATTCTCAGCGGTTTTGATCTTAACAACGCGAAACTGCAAGAAATAAAGATGACTGTGGGGATACTTTGCGTTGATTGTCGGAAATGTGAGGTAATGCAAATCGACCAGATGGCGTCTTAAAGAAAACTTAAGTTGTATTCCGTAGCGGATATGTTACAATGTGGCAAAGAAAAATGTGTCAGCTCTATTGTTAAAAGGGCTGATAGGCAAAGGAGTTATTCACACATTCCGATGTAAAGGATTATAATAAAACGATCAAAAACACCGGACTTGTCAAGAAAGGGTTTAAGAAGCTTTCGACAAAAAATCCGCAGTATGATGAGAACAAGATCATGGAATTGTGGAATAAAAAATATCCGGATTTTATTGGATACAATTGCCGCATTACCGCATTTGATCTGATGAAAGACAAGATCTCGGTGAAGGCAGATGCAAAGGTAAATGCGTCGAATCTGTTTATGGATCAGGATGCGCTTAAACATGCGCCGGCAAAGAAATTTACCAGGAAGCAGAAACATGCTTTTGAGACCTTGTATTCTACGTTAAATACGTCTTATACAACGGATGTCGATACACACATCAAAAAGCAGAAGAAAGCGTGGAAGCAAAATGAGGTAAAAATCTCCGGAACGAAAGCATCTCTGATTACGGTTGTATTTCATTCCAGTTTCGGGGAAAATGAGAATGAACTATTCATCGGTCATGCCGGTGTATTGATGCCAACGAAAGACAAGAAGCTGCTTTTTGTGGAAAAGCTGTCCTTTTCCCTGCCTTATCAGGTGCTAAAGTTTGATAACCGAAAGCAGTTGAAAAATTACCTGATGGGAATGTATGATATCTCGTGGGGACAGGAAGAGGCAAAGCCGTTTATCATGGAAAATACGAAAACTGCTTTGTAATAAGGTGGGACTGCTTGAGAAGTTCTCAATAATTTCTTAAGAATTAGAGCGCAAATCTTAAAGATATCTTCCTTTTTCAAACACAGGGTGTTCATATTCCTTTGCTAATCTATTATCATCGTAAACAACGACAAAATGTTAAAACTTAGGAAGGGAAAGGATATGAAACAGATAAACAGAGCAGCAGCGCAGATCACGCTTCTGGCAGCAGCGATCCTGATGATCGGATACGGTGCGATGCGCGGGGAGACAGCCACGGTACTCTCAAAGGCAATCAAATTATGTATGGAGTGTGTTGGAATTGGATAAGAAAAAACATAAAATATCACAGTTTCTGGCGCACTTTCGGGGATGGATTCAGGCCGTGGCAACGATTCTTACCAATATCCATCTGCCGAACTTCTTTAAAGGAGAGATTTACAGAGGGGATGCAAAGACCGTCTGTGTACCGGGACTGAATTGTTATTCCTGTCCGGCTGCAACCGGGGCGTGTCCGATCGGTGCCTTGCAGGCAGTCATCGGCTCATCCAAGTTTAAATTTTCGTATTATATTACAGGATTTTTAATTCTGTTAGGTGTACTGCTCGGACGATTTATCTGTGGATTTCTGTGTCCGTTCGGTTGGTTCCAGGAGCTGTTGCATAAGATACCGTTTAAGAAATTTTCAACGAAAAAGCTTAAGCCGCTTCGCTATATAAAATATGGGGTGTTGTTGATTTTTGTTATTTTACTACCCCTTCTGGTGACAAATTCACTGGGAATGGGAAATCCGTTTTTCTGTAAATATCTTTGCCCGCAGGGAGTGCTGGAGGGAGCGATTCCGCTTTCGATTGCCAATGCAAGTATCAGAGCGGCCCTTGGCAAACTGTTTACATGGAAATTCGGTATACTTATTACTTTTGTAATCCTAAGCCTTATGTTTTACCGCCCATTCTGTAAATGGATATGTCCGCTGGGCGCAATCTATGCGCTTTGCAATAAGGTATCTTTTCTGCAGATGAAGGTGGATGAGGATAAATGTGTATCCTGCGGCAAATGTGAGAGAGCCTGCAAGATGGACGTGGATGTCACCAAGCATCCGAACCATACGGAATGTATCCGCTGTGGCATGTGTATAAAGGAATGCCCGACGGAAGCAATTCACTATCAATATGGATTTGGAACAGGTAAAACAAATTTGAAAGAGAATAAAGGAGAATAAAATGAAAAAATTAACAGTGATGCTGCTTATTGCAGCGATGGTACTCGGAGTAAGTGCGTGCGGAAATTCTGCTAACAAGGGAAATACAGCAACAGAGTCGCAGATGTCAACGCAGGAAGCAGAAGATCTGGATGCAAAGATTAATGAATTGACACAGAAAGAGAACAGTATTCTTGAAAACCATAAGGCTTTATGGGAGAAGGTATTTAACAGCATTGACAAATCAACTGTCGAGGATGCGACAGCTACGAATTACGGAGATTTTCTGGCAAACTCTTTAGACAAAATTAAGGATAAGTTTACCGATGATGAACTCAAGTCTTTGAAGGAAGATGTTGAAGAAATCAAAAAGCTTGAGGATGAGCTTCAGCCGCTTCTTGAGAAGCAGAGTGCGAATGCATTAAATAAGGATTCCGGCAAAGAGGGAGCAAGCGTATTTCCGGAGTTTAAGGCAAAGGATCTGGATGGAAATGACGTGGACAGCAGCATCATTTCAAAGAATGCGGTCACGGTTTTGAATTTTTGGTTTAATGGATGTTCTCCATGCGTACAGGAGCTTCCGGAACTGAATAAATTAAATGAGGAGCTGAAGGAAAAAGGCGGACAGGTAATTGGTATCAATACAGATTCTCTTGACGGAAATGAGGATGGAATTGCTGAAGCTAAGAGTATTTTAGAGAAGCAGGGTGCAAAATATACGAATCTTTCCCTTGATTCCAACAGTGAAGCCGGAAAATATGCAACAAGCATTATGGCCTTCCCGACTACAATCGTGCTTGACCGTAACGGAAATATTATCGGAGAGCCGATCATGGGCGGTATTGATAATGACGAGTCATATAAGCAGTTGATGAAGACGATCGATCAGATACTGGCGGCTGATAAGAACTAGATAAGTTACTGTTCACACCTAACGGTGTTACCAGCAACGATTACAGCCCATTTAAAATGCCTCTACGAGGCATTTTAAATGGGCTGTAATCACTCAATAATTAATACTATGGCGCATAGCTTGACAACGTGGTGTCAAGCTTGCGTCTGAACAGTAACGAACAGATAGATTAAAGGGTGGTAAAAATATTTTAGGAATTGATAAATTGAATTCTGTCTGATACAATTGCTCATGGGTGCTACCATAACGGTAGGCGGTTTGTCCTT
>ENA-OOQJ01000127-OOQJ01000127.1-human-gut-metagenome-genome-assembly--contig:-NODE-127-length-17250-cov-3.591858_pt1 | contig 17250 bp, 36 predicted proteins | sample MGYA00241089_ERZ501164 | MGnify/ENA primary metagenome ERZ501164 (study PRJEB25962, sample SAMEA2042493) | human gut metagenome | biome: human gut; feature: human-associated habitat; material: faeces... | reverse complement strand
GGGTGTATACGGCGGCTAAGCTGGACACGAAGGCTACCTCCATCCGATGCGCCATGCGCCTTTTCCCTTTGGTCTCTTTCGTGAAACCATGGTCAGGAAAAGGAATACAACCTACTAAGATACAAGACGGAATGTGTGACGCTACGCTTATAGCCGAGTATATTAGACGTAAGTTTAAATTATTTTAATACTATTAAGTATTTATTATATTTGTATTAATGTAATTATGATTACATTTGCAATGTCATGTAAAAGTTGTTTATTATAACCTCGGATAATATGTAAGATGTTGAAAAATATTTTACATATACCGGAAACGGTCAGGTTATTAGCCTAAGTGCTTAGAGCACTACGTTACCTTAGAATGTATAGTTACCCTAGGGTGTTTATCCAAGCCCAAGGCTCTAAGGCAAGTGGTTAAACAGGAGTAGCGTATTCGGCAAAACAGTGCTGCTTGTATGAAACCTTTGGTAACATTGGCGATGGGTACTAACAGGATTTTTATCCTGATTTATCCCATAATCGGGATTCATACTCCGGAATCATTTCCGGTTTCGGAGTATGATTTTTATAAAGCTTGTACATGAATTATGGATGATAAACAAATAAAATATGTTATATGGTATTGAAGTGCTTGTCGAAATCATTAAATGAGAAGTTGGGTAAACTGGAGACGGTGGTTAAGAACGCCGGTTCCAACTCCCTTTATAAGGATCTTAAGATAGATGTTGTCAATAATCTGGCTTATATCACTTCCGTAAATGCCAAGGTATGTGTTATAGAGCGATTGGAGGTCGAGGCTGACTCTAACTTCTCTTTCTTGGTAGAGGCAAGCTCTTTTATTAAGTTCATGAAAAAACAGAAGAATTGTGAGATTACGATACTGCTTTCGGATAGAAAAGATCAGATCACGATCCACTACGCTTCTGGTGAGTATAGTTGTCCGGCTTTTGATATCAATACATTCCCGCAGGTACATAAGATACTTGATGGAGGAATTAAGGTTAAGATGAGCGATTATGTTTCGGTTCTTAACAAAGCCAGCGATTATACGGAGGTAGATGACTTTTATCCATGCATCGAGAATGTGGTTATTGATATTGATGATATTAATATTAATATAGTAAGTACGGATAGAAATACTATTTACAGGTATTTTGTCCCTAATCAGGATAAGATAGAGAAGATGTTTATCCCGGTATCGAACGAATCCGCGATATTGCTTGATAAGCATATCAATAAGTCATCGGATATGTTGTCTATAAAAGTGGATGATACTAAGACTTATTTCTCTACGCCTGATATGGATATGTATGAGACCCATTTTGAGGGTAATTATCCAAATTGGAGGTTCGTGGACGAGCATTTTGTCAAAACAAGTACCTATGTCTTTGATAATGATCTACTCGTCCAAGCCCTCCAAAATAATCTTAAAGTAAATGAGTTTGATCATTGTAAGTTGATATTTACCGATAAAGGATGTGGTATTATGTCAGAGAACCCGTATTCAGGTAAATCATGTAAGGAAAGACTTACCCCTTTGTCTCATTATGGTGAAGATATTGTATGCAACGTGTTATGTGGAAGATATCTGGGTATCATAAAAAGCATATCGTGGAATAGGATAGTTATCGAGCATGATCATAAATCTCATTTCAATAAGATTTATGGGGAGGATAATAAGAACGAGTATTTCTTGTCATCATCAGTTATTGTTTAACGTTTAAATATATATAATATGGGAGTTCGTGAAAATCAGTTATCATCTAATACACAATACTTTAATATAAGTGGAGGTGGTGTATTATATCAATCGTCAAGAGATCCTAAGGAAGGTTTCGAGGAACATATAAATGATAAGACAGGAGCCGTATCCTACTGGAGGGTTTTCTGGAACGGTATAGAAGGGTATCTTTCCGATATTTTTGTATTAGAGCAGGAGATGAATGGCGCTAAGACAAATTTCTTATTTATAAAGATAAGCGATGAGGAAGGTAATTATGTTATAAAAGTTCCGTTGATGACCTCAAGAGGCGGGATTAACAGCTATGTTAAGTCTCTTGTAAGATACTTGCCTAATATCGACCTGAAACGGAAGATTGTTATCAATCCTGCGCATACTAAAAAAGGAGAGCAATACGCTCCTGGCAATTTCTTTATCTCATACGCTAGGGAGACTCCAGACGGAAAAGATGAGCTTATCCAGCAATATTATAAGAATGGACAGAATGGATGGCCTGACAGGGTTGAGAGCACGGATATTATGGGGAATAAGAAGTTTGATTATACGACCCAAGACGCTTTCGCCTATCAGGTACTTAATAAATATATCCAAAGTATTAAGACAGATGGTGTGAAACCTGCTCATTCGGAAAGCCAAAACAACGCTGGTGAGGCTATAACGCAAACGCCCCCACCGTCATACGCTACGCAGGCTCCGCAGCAGACGCCTCCTCCATCATACCAGCAGGCTCCGCCTCAGACAGCCCAAGCGCCTTCTTTTGGAGGTCAGCAGCCGCCACAATATCCTCCTTTTGGAGACGACAGTGACCTACCTTTCTAATTAACTAATTGAAAATGAGTAATTTAATGGAAAGCAATTTTAATATATCTACTAAAGTGAACCGTGTCTCGATGCCTACCCAAAATAAGGTAGATACGGTTATGAAGAACTTAGGGCATCGACCTTGTGTAGCGTATTCCGAGGAAAAGAATATGTATTATAAGGACGGAAAATGGGTAGCGTCAGATCTTGACGCTACTATCTTACCTCTTAGGGAGATGTTCGAAAAGACATCTGATTTGAAGTTAGGATTGAAGATCGTTTATTTAATAATAAAATTATAGTATGGCTACGATTGAAGATATCAAAAAACTTCTGGAGAGTAAGTCATTTACATCAGCCAGAGACCTTGATGAGCTTGAGGAAAAACCGGATGATAAGCTTGATGAGGTTCACATGAATTGCGAACCAATGGTAGGGATAGTTGAGAAAGATGGTAAAATTTTTCTCAACTCTTTAAAATTCTCTAAGGCATGGAACTCATTGGGAAAGGATATTCCTATCAAGCAAGGTAATACGTTCCCGTTGGGGCAAGGTGATGTTCTTGATATAGATACAGGTGTATCGGCGTCGTTCCCGGATGATACTGTCGGGATGGTTATGATGCTCCCATCGTTCACCAACGATACAGGCCTCACTTTGGTAGGATCACCGTTCGTTTTCTCTAATAACGAGAATATTACGATCAGAGTCTCTAATGTCCGTAAGGATATAGCTATAGTCGAGAAAGATAAGCATATAGCTGAGTTAATTATAGTCGGCAAGATAAAGGCCGATATTCGTAGAACTTATAAAAGTGTTGAGGATGTTCGGATTGAAGATAGTAAAGAGTAGTTATATAAATACTCTAAAACAGGATCTTGATGAGGCTGTTAGCTATTTAAGTAGATTAAAAAGAGATTATGAGGATGATCGTAGTAAGATAACGGAATTGGAGGAAAAAGAAAGATATCTTAATACGCTTGTGGATTCTCTTAATATGGATATAGAATCCAAGGATTCTCATATCGTTAAGATGGGGAATGAGCTTAGTAAATCAAGAGAGCTATATAATGAGTCGGTGAAAGATAAAGAGACTCTTAAAAGGGCTTATATGGATATCGAGAAGAAACATAAACTATCATCTAAATTACTCGATGAGGCTAGAAGAAGGTACAAGGAAATAGAGGAGCAAAATAAGGCTATGTCAGATCGTATCCAGTATCTGGAAAATCATATTGATCCTGAGGCTTTAGATGGTGATGTGTCTGATGAGGTTATTGTCGAGGAGGATAAGATGGACCCTAATTCAGGTCATATCGATATACCTGAAAATAATATCTCTGAGGTTACTGGTACCGATGCCGGCAATGACGTAAATGTCGAGAATAAAACTGAGGAGAAGAAGAAATCTAAGAAACGTAAAAAGACTAAGAAAAATGAATAAGATCTTGTTTTTCTTGTTAACGTTATTTACCTTAGCGGCTGTCGGATGTAGTACATCTAGAACCTATTATACGGAGTACGATACTACTGATATATCTTATGTGGTGGATTCCATAGTATCTTCCGGGACCGTGATGGGTCAATGGAAGGAGTGGAGGTTTACGCTGGATGACGGCCGGGTCGATAACTTTGGTTTCACTGCCCTGTACGACTCCAAGGGAAAAGCTAGAGGGTCAATACAGGTTAGGCAAAGATCCGATACGTTTAATATCAAGATAATAGATTATCATAAAAAGGATAAGTAATGAAATACGGATTAGGATATATACCATCTCCAGTAGATGACAGAGACGCTATCATGAATATGCAACATGAGGCTGTTCCTGATGAGTATAAGATCAATAACGTTGATAGCGTGGTAGATCAAGGTTCTTCCCCTATTTGCGCAGCCGTAAGCCTGGCTGAGATCCTTAACTGGAGAAAAGCTATAAAGGATATCAAAAGACCAGCTAAAATATCTCCTTACGATATATATGATCTGAGAGAGGATAAGGACCAGGACGGGATGGTTCTTCGTGACGCTATCAAGTCTATCAAGAACGTAGGCGTAGATGGGGAGAAAATAAACAGTTACGCTAGGATCATAGATCCGGTATCAGCTAAGGTTGCGTTGATGCTGAATGGTCCTCTGGTTATAGGTCTGTATTGCTATAATTATGGTAATCGATTCTGGCAAGGCCAAGGACAGAACTTGGGAGGTCATGCCGTTATCCTCACCGGATGGGACAAGGCCGGCTTCATCCTACAGAACAGTTGGGGGACGGAATGGGGTAGGTCAGGTATAGAGACATTCCCGTTCGAGGATTGGTGCTATATGCTAGAATGTTGGACAATAGTTTCATGATATTACTATATAAACTTCGAGAAATTCCGGCTCACATCCTCTTGTGAAAGCCGATGTGGGTATATTTAGGTCCTGTAGCTCAATTGGTAAGAGCTGCTGGCTCATAACCAGAAGGTTATCGGTTCAAGTCCGGTCGGGACCACGTTGTTTTTGGGGAATAATATATAGTTTTGTCATTAGGTTTTTAGAGTTTAGATTTTGTTTGATGTCCTTGTCCGGGAGGATCGGGGCATATGGATCCGAGGATTATTGGATGATCGCCATAATATTGGAGATGCTGGTTCGATTCCAGCCGGATTCGCTAAAATATTGTTTTAATATGGATAATGGATATGTATAGATAATAGATACGACTCATCATAGAGCTAGAAGTAGCGGAGCTGTATATGAACATATAATCGTGGCTGAAAGAAAAATAGGAAGACTTTTGAAGCCAGAAGAAGTCGTTCACCATATCAATAAAATAAGGCATGATAATAGACCTGATAATCTTATGATATTTAGATCTAATGCCGATCATACAAGGTTTCATCATGGAGCTGAGGTTTACTTTGATAAGGAAGGGATAGCGTATTGTAAACCCGTGGAAGTTAAGTATTGCTCGTGCTGCGGTAAGGATTTATGTCATGATACTGAGGGAAGTTTGTGTTTTGATTGTAATAACAAGAAAAGAAGAGAGGATATGTTATCCAAATATGGTGATATAACTAAGGATAAGCTTTTTGAGATGCTTAAAAATGAGTCTTTCCTAAGTGTCGGTAAAAATTAGGCGTATCTGACAATATGGTAAGGAAAATATGTGATATCTTTGGCATTCCAAGACATGCCTCTTACTACAGAAAATTAAAGGATTGATAATTAGGGGAGTTAATTTAACGGATAGAATTTACGATTCCTAATCGTAGCGTGGATAAGGGTTCGATTCCCCCACTCCCCACATGGTGTTTTATTAAACATATTCCCGTAGGTCGGTAATTAACGATAACCGGTAGACAGCCTACGGGAATCAACAAAATCTTACGTGCTTAAGATCGCTTTCAGTTCTATTTTTCGTGTGTATCTATAGGAGGGTAGCACGACCCTCCTATTTATAATAACTATTTGGTATGGATATTAATCAAATAAAAAAGTATCTACCAGCAGGATGGGATGTGGTTGATCTAATAGATCACGGTATAATCGATCTTGATATTATGAACGGAAAGATGATGGGGGAATATGTGGCTGTGTTGATGATAAAGTCTTATGATAAGATTACTGAATCACATAACTTAACCACTTTCTCGTTCCATGATAAGGATATAAGCGGATTATGGAGATTGGTATCGAACGCTATAATGGCGGTTGGGTTAAGGAATAATCCTCTGACAGGAGATGGGAACACGGCAATCAAATAAAGGTGCTGAATACACTGAAAGAGGGATATTGGATATCCTTAACAGACAGTTCTTGGTATCTCCTAGATGGATTATAAACAACTTATATGTCTATAACTGGGAGTCTGATTATCTGGCTATAACCAGATCCATGTACGCTTATGAGGTTGAGGTTAAGATCTCGCTTGCTGACTATAACAAGGATTTCGAGAAACAGGAAAAGCACCAAGTAATGCAAGGCTGGTTCGAGGCTCGGAAGCAAGCCCTGTACGAGACCGGAGACTGGGTCAGGTACGGCCGGCCCAACTACTTCTACTACTGCGTGCCAGATGGGTTGGTTGATCCTAAGGACATACCTCCGTACGCAGGACTCGCTTATGTTTGTGGCAGGAATTTGAGAAAGATCAAGGACGCCCCTATCCTGCATCGTGATAAATTTGACCCCGAAGCTTATAAGATGGCGGACAAATTCTACTACAATTGGTGGAACGAGAGACGTAAAGCCAGACAAATAGAAGGGAAGGATATGAAAGACGAATTCAGGAAAAGCATGAAAAAGGTGAAGGAGAAGATAACCGTCGATGCCAAGATCAAGGCGATGGAGGCGTTCTGGAGCGTCTGCGATTACGCCTACTGGCCGTACGGGGGAAGAGGGGTGCCCGGAATGAGACCCAACTGTTCCGCTTGTGGCGAGGAATGTAAATTACAATGTCCGAAAGGAAAGGAATTTAAAAACAAGATAAGATGAGCAAGATCAAAAATGTATTGGCAAAAGCCATTTCGTTGGCCTCAGAACAGCCTATGAGCTATAACGAGGCAATTGAGTTACTTAATGATATAGATACATGTAAGGTCAAAATATGGCTGGAAGAAGGAGCGATATTGCCTAAGTACGCACATAAGGAGGACGCTTGCATGGATCTGTTCGTTAAAAACATAGAACTTGACGGGGGTAGGATTATATACCATACTGGTGTGCATGTAGCTTTACCTGAGGATTATGAGATGGAAATCCGTCCACGTAGTAGTATCACAAAAACCAAGGCAATTATCCAAAACTCTCCGGGTACTGTGGATGAGGGATACAGAGGGGAGATTATGGTAGTATGTAGACGTATAGATCGTTATGGAGATCCTTCTTATTCTAAAGGAGATAGAGTAGCTCAATTGCTTATCCGTAGACGGGAACGGATCGTATGGGATGAGGTGGAATCATTAGAAGATCTTGGAACGGCTGATAGAGGAAGTAATGGATTTGGTAGTACGGGTAAATAATTGATGATATGGAAGATAGGAATACGTCAACTACGACTAATGAAAGTTTGAGAGAAGCAGGTAAACAATCAAATCCTGTTATGTATGGATGGAAATGTCCGGTATGTGGAAGGGTATATTCACCTTTCACGTCTATGTGCGCTTATTGCGGCAATAATAACATGAATCATATTACATGCAAGGTTACTGGATAATCGATATGAGCGGAAGAGTTAAGATAAAGTCCAAAGATAAGGATAAGAAACCTAAGATCGATGTATTTAAGGTAATAGAGAGCCGGTTTAAGAACATGAACGAGCTTCGGGATCTTATCGACATGGATCCAAGGAAAGGGATGGTCAGGATCCGGGACGGAGCCGGCTTCAGGGAGGTGGAGCGGGGCGGGTTCCTGCACCGGAACTACCTTAACCTGTTGGAGGAGGAGCTGGGAGCTAAACTATCAATAGACCTTATAGAAATGTATATCAAAAAATAATATTATGAGCGTATTTATAAAGAAACCGATAGCGGTAGAAGCCGTAAAATGAAAAGGCTTTAATAATGATGAGATCAAGGATTTCACTGGCAATAACGTTAAAATAGAAGTTATCCGTGAAAGTGACGCTGATAACGGGATACCTCCTTCTGTTAATTGTAGTATAGAAACCCTTGAAGGTGTTATGAAAGCCAATGTAGGTGATTACATCATCAAGGGAGTAAACGGGGAGTTTTATCCTTGCAAGCAGGACATTTTTGAGAAAACATATTTACATGAAGATGATATGGGTAACGTATCCGACGGATATCATACATTTAACGAACTATATAAATATCGAATGCTTACAATGCCGCTTTCTTCAACGAGCTGGCTAAAGGGGATGTAAAGGTCTGTAAGTCACATAAGCATTATGATGGGGAGGAATGCTTCGGTGGAGGATGGTTTATTGTAATGGCCGAACTACCTACAGGTCAGATCTCCAATCATTATGAGAACCGGTATTGGGGGTTATTCAATATCCCTGAACTTGATACGGCATGGGAATGGGATGGACATACGCCTAATGAGGCCGCTGATAGAATAGAATCGTATTTGAAGTCAAATTGATATTAATATCTGCCCTAGGAATTACTTAGGGCAGGTTCTTTTTATATACCGAAGTGCCTACCACGATCTGGCTGTCTATATCCTCAATCAACTCAATGATCTCATCCCTTATATCGTAAGAAAGCAAGATCGGGATTATGGTTAGCATAAAAGATAGTATTATTCCTGATCCTATTATGATAGTAATATCATCACACTCTATATCTAACATCGGCATGACAAACATCAACCCTGACGTGAATATCATTACAAACAACGTGGATATCTCATTTATCATATCCCTCTCCATTACGTCTTTAATCATATCTCCTCGACTTTAGTATGGTTTATTATCCTACTGATATGACGGATACTTAATCCAGTACTGTCCTTTATCCTGCCATACACGTAGTTCCTAGATACGACAGTGGCCAAATCACCTAGCTCATTAAGTATCTCGTTGTTGCGGATAACCGTACTATCCCTTACATTTATCTTCTCGATATCTTCATCGCAGAAGAAGATCTTGATTTTATGTAGTATGTCTCTAAACATGATTGTAGTTTTGTTCCAAAGATATGAATTTTTGATATCCGGTCAAAGATAAGACAGGGAGAAGCCAAAAAGAACGGGAGGCGGTGGTAGGACGGGGGAGGCCCGGAAGGACGAGGGAGGCCCGGAAGGACGAGGTCTCCCTCCTTTCCTTGGGATTACACTATCCTTACCGTTACTCGATAGTTACCATGAGAACTTTTCCCATAGGCATAAGATTCACATCCCGAACAAAGATCAGTTACTATACAATTATCGTTTAATATATAATCACCATCCCAAGTTACATAACTTTCATCTAAAAACTGAGTCTGTAATTCAGATCTGTAAGTGAAATTAATGATCTCCCCAGGATCTTCTATCACCGTTACAGGAACAAAATTAGTTGTCCTATTCCCGTATATCACCTTATTAGCCAACTCGCAATGCATACCCGAATTATATTGATACGTAAGGGTTCCATTTATAATACCTCCACTTATGCCCAAAATAATATTGTACTCATTTTTCGGATTTAGATATGATATCTGGCCACTTATGCTTATAGTTTTTATCTTCTTATCGCGATATATATCAAGATAAGATCCGTTAAAACCAGATTGATATGGCTTCATATCAATATATATATCTACAGCGCCAAGACACATATCCTTGTTTATATTAACACGGTAGTGGATCTTACCGGAAGAAGAAGTCCTGCGCCTAAACATACCCCCCCCTCCTTATCTGAGGGTTAAAATACCCCCCCCATGTATTTAACTTTTTTATTCATAATATGTTATGTTTTAATTATATCGCAAATATAATAAAATTAATGAGAAAGCCGTGAGGGGACGATGGATGGATTTGATGGGGATATGAGGGATATGTTGGGATGCGCATCACATGTAGAGGTATGCGGGGATATGAGGGATATGCGGGATATGCGGGATTGCGGGGATATGCGGGATATGCGGGGATATGCGGGATTGCGGGATATGAGGGATATGCGGGGATATGCGGGACGGACCACCTCTCCGAAATCGGGCCGTGGGGTCTGCCGTTTTTTGGACCGCCCCCCCCCAATCCACGAAAAGCGAAAAAAAGGAACGGCAAACGACCAGTCAACTAAAAAGGAATGCTTATTTTCAATTTAAATTGTTGATTATCAATGATATAAACCAATATTTTAATATACATTTACATTTGATTAGTTTTATTATATATAATCGTTGAATTTTTATTGTAAAATATTTGTTTGAAAATAAAACATGTATTATATTTGCAATGTGAGATAACAATATTAACAAACGAGGCGTGCTAGATGCCTATACAAGTCCCTAGGGCAAGGGCAAATCTAATGACAAGTAAAGATCTTAACAAAGTACAAAACGAGGTAAAAAAAGCAAGTGAGAAAACATTAACAGGTGCCGTAAAGGCATGGTGCCAACTTTTTAAATCTGGTAAAGAGATAAATAATATATTAAAGGAAAATGATGTCAATGTAGATAAGGAAATTGTACCCGCTTTGGTATCATTAGCTAAAGATAAAGAGATTGTAATACAACTTTGTAAAGAGATACTTCCACGTATTGAAAATACTTTTTGCGCATATAAAGAGGTGGAAAGAGAATATTACGACAAGCAGTATGCAGAAAAGAATGCGAAATTATCAGAGGATAAGATAAACGGAATTGCTATAATAGGCAATACGCATAAGCGTTTTGGATATAATGAACCTATAGCCTATGAGTCTGGAGTATATTATGAATCTTATAACGACACTGACAAACGTATTGTAAAGTGCGCCGTTCCTATCAAACGTTATACGTTTAATCTCATTGCAAAGTGCGTTACATACTATTTGACGCATCCTAAAAATGATAGATAGCAAACGATTTGCCCCCTATTTAATTACATAGGGGGCGTTATGGTGGCATACCTATGCGTTCTCGTCGCGCCACTGATTTAGACTAAATAGGTGTTATCTTTGATATTTTGATATAAACATATTGCTGGTCGTTAGGGTTCCGAGAGCTTGCAGTAGATAGGCCGCCGCTTAACAATGTGGTTTAAGTACTAGTCTGGTCTAGACTAGTACTATTATCTTTTGGTTTATATCAATTTGGTAAGTACGCTAGGTCAACCTAGTAGGCCGTGTAAAACACGGGGTATATTGGTGTATATACGCATGTATATGGCGTATGTCTATGCGTTGTGAGAGTAACACGCATTGAGTGTATTACGGTGTTATTTCCGTGCTAATGTATCAATACGACGTATGTTAGGGTTGCTTAAATACCTAACATGTGTACGGATAGTAAATAACAACCCTTACAAGGGTATTTCGTGCGGTTAAATTGACGGACAAAGTGCGCCTTGTCGGTACGTATCACGGGTAACGTATGTGCGTATTTGGCCTCGTTCAGTCGGGGCAAAGGGACAAATACAAATTAATTGGCGGGCGTGCGGGCGTTCGGCTGGCTGTATCGATAACGCCGGCCGTATTGTCCCCCGGCTTACCGTTTCTTATTGGTGCCATTTAAAACGAATAAATTATGTATAGGAGAAAATTTGACAATCTGAATAGAAAGCTAGCACTTAAAAAGGAAAAGGCTTTAGACGCTGCAAGAAAGTCTCAAATTGAGTTCTACGTTGAGCTTACCAAAGGGCTATACAAATCTAATAAATTAGATTGTAGTAGGGAATCTGATAAATGTAGGCGGAAACGTGTTAGTTACATGGCAAACAAATTGCGGCAATAGATCGTTTGTTTTTATTTGATTTTAAAGTTTGTGCCCTTTCGTACTGTAGTAATATAGGACGAAAGGGCTTTTTTGTGCCTATATTTTACAAAATGATAGAATGTGTATATATTTTGCTTACACATAAAAGTGTTAAGGCGGCAAATTTTAAGCCTTGATCGAAAATGTGTAAGTAAAATGCTTTATTTAGCATCATTTTGTATACATATATATCCATGCGGACGGGTATATTGTGCCCTTATGTATGGTTTTGCGCTTGAATCGATCCTAAAAGGTATATAATAGGCGGTACTTATTGTATATTTTTTATCTATGTCTGGGCTTATCTTCCCTTAGAGGTAGCTCTAGGGGTTGATATATATTATTTTATTGATACTCAATTAATTGTATTATTTGCGTTCAATTTTAAAATCGTGGTTACTTATTGTATATTTTTATGGGTGTATTTATATATTTGGTGCTTACCTTGTTTTGTGGGTATATGGCGTTTGAGTTGGGGCGGTATGTTATAGCTACGGGCGACGCTCTGCCTATAATCATAGTTTCTTTATTGGTTTTATTATCAATACATTGTATTAGGCAAGTATATAAGGCAATCAAGAACAAGGACCTCGATATCCTAGACTGAACGGGCGTTCCACGTGGAACAATCGGGAGGGAGGTCTAGGGTTTTATGCTGGGAGTTGATGGGGGGGGTGTTTTGCGGGAGGGGACACCTCCAGACAAGATAAACCAAGATAAATCAAGATAAACCAAGATAAATCGAGGGAAAATCAAGATAAACCAAGGTAAATCAAGGTAAATCAAGATAAACCAAGGTAAATCGAGGGAAATCGAGGGAAAATCAAGGTAAATCAAGGGGGATCGAGGTAAATCGAGGGAAAATTAAGGGGAATCGAGGGAAAATTAAGTAGCCCAAGTGAAATAAGGGGAATAAGTGGGATAAGGATACCCTCCCATACAGATAGGGATCTTATGGGTATGGGAGGTATGTCTATGTATGGGTGTATGTGTTTCTTTGGGTGATGGAGGGAGAAACGGGCGGCGGCGATGGCGTGGGGTCGGCCCCGCTGGTCGTCCGTCCCTGTTTCCCTTTGGCGGTAGTGTAATATTAAAAATCTGATAGTGATATGACGAAAGAGGAGGCGAAAGAAAGGTTCGGTGACAATATAATAAACAAACTATTGTCGCTTGGTGCTGAACCGACAAATGTATGCAGGAATGACGATATTGTGGAATGGTGCAGTGATGGATGCATAAAAGTGGGCGATATTGAAGTATGGGCTTACTATTACTTTTATGAAGGAGAGAATCCTGATTTATGTAATTGGGAGGATCGTATGGAGATAGAGGTAGAGGAATGTTGGATTTAAAATTGACTGATATGAGATTCATGTATTTAACGGAGCTTAGAGGAAAGGATATATGCGTAGGCGACAAAAGTGCAAGAGGGTAAAAATATATGTAGGCAGGCCGTTGGCGGATACGCCTAAAACCTATAAACAAATAGGTGGATTTGTAGCAAAAGAACTATCCAACGCTTATAACAGCGGTTGTGTTTCCATCTATGAAGCAAAGGATAAAACGCTCAGATATTCGGTTTATCGAGACGGTTGTTTTTATCCTTATTACGGGAAGTTGGAAATAATAGAATAGTGGTATGGGGACGGAAGAAAATGAATGTGAAAGCTCGAATGTTTAAGAATAATAGACAGGTTATGCTATATCTGGATATTAAGGGGACATCGGATTTAGATTGTCCTTATATAGATATTGACACGGGGTGGGTTAACAGGATTTTCAAACATTTCCCGGAAAAAGCGTGGAATAACACTAGGTGATATATGGTATTCTAGGGTAAGGATATTTGAGGGAGGCTGTTGTTCGGAATATATTCTTACATCTCGAAAACCTAGGAAGAATAACCGGAGAGAACTTGTGAATAATCCCGAAGATCAATTATTGGGTTTTGATACGGTAAGGGAGACTGTATTTGGGATGGAGAAAGAATTGAGCATTGATGAGAGTGTTAATGTGAAATTCGATTATGAGATTATTTGAGGTGGTTAATGATACCAAGGGGAATGCGGACGGCTGTGGGGAGGCTGGACAGGCCTTGTCGCCAGCGCCGTCCTTTTCCCCTTGGCAACAATAGGAATGAATATGAACGAAATAGAATTACTAAGATTACAAGATGAAGCGCTATTTACCTTCGTGATAATATTACAAAGGATGAGGCGTATTATGTCCTTACGACTGACGAGGATATGATAGAGATTCTTATAGCTGATAAGAAGGACGGAAGCAAACGTATCAAGATTCTTGATATGGAATATACTATCGAGAAGGATGATATGTTATTGTTATTCGATACAGATGGGATAATAGACGAATGTCTTTTGGCTGCCAGCTGCATAGGGGTAGATATGTATTTTCGCAGGCAAGATGTCAACGCTATTTTGAATAACATCAATAGAGAGAAAGTTATGAAATATCCTTACATAGCTATTCAGTTAGATAATATACAGACTATCGAAAAGCGTAGGGTTATTTTTGAGATAACCGGACATAGGATAGATGATAACAAAGAGAAAATAGATTTTATGTTTGTTTATTTTATGGCTAGAATATTATGAGAGCGAGGAGGATTGTGAAGGAAAGAGATATTGTGAAGATATTGGTATTCGGGTATGATAGGATGCTTATAAAATCCATTAAGGATTCCGGATTCAGAAGTATGTCGGATGTAATATCGTACGCCAATAATATGGTCGGGGATAAGCCCATTGATCATATTAGGGTATCAAATGAGGCTCGTGGATGGTGTGGGTCATATACTAATTATGGTAAAAGAATAGATTAGTTCGATAGTAGGATATGATATGAGAAGGATTATAAAAGAGAAAGACGATATCAAGGTATCTATATTTAGTGGGGATAGATTGGCTCGTGTTTTCATTGATTCTGGGTATAGGAATATAGCTATGGTGATAGCCGATTGCAATAGAATAGCTAATGGTTGTTATCATATACATCATATTGAGGTGGTAAATATGGATAGGGAATGGTATGGCACATATACCGCTGATGGAAAGAAAATTAATTAATATAAATAACATCATGAATAATATCATAGAGAACAATGATGGGGTAAAAAGAAAGGTAAGGGTATATGATTTCGGCGAGAAGGTCGCTGATAGATATACTATTGTATGCGTAAGTGACAGGAATAAAGATTCAAGAGGAATCTTATTTTATCCGATGTTCACTTGTAACGAAAAACCGTCGCATCCGCAAGGAATAGGGATGTATGTAGGGGACTATTATCCTCATAAGGGAGGTATGTACAACTTAGGGAGAAGGGTGAAGGATATAATGTCTTTGCCTAAAGAAGTGATTAGATACATAAAATGGGTAACAACAACATGAATGAAATAGTTTACAACAATTACGATTTGGTTGCTTTCGAGCAGAATGGAGAAGTGGTAGTAGCCGTAACATTCTACAGGTATTACAAGAAGAAAGCTAAGGGCGAGGTTAATTATAGATGGAGAACCAGATGCCCGGAGCTGGTGGATAAGATCGTAAAACACCGTACCAAGGTATTTACCGGTCAACTTATCCAGTTAGCGAAAGCGTATGGGGAGAAAAAGGTTATAAAATATCAAAAGGAGGAGGAAGGAGTATGTCAAAATACGATAGAGACGCTATAGAGAGATATATACTGGATCATATAGATACAGATAATTATGGTAAGCAGTTTAAATACGATAGGGAATATCTATCTTTTATGCTTAACGTGTTCAAGAATGAGTATAAAGAACATATCAAAAGGGATGGAATTAAGAAGGCTTTTGAGGATTACATAATGAGCGTTCCGTCTATATTCAGGATTCATATAGCGGATTGTGATATTAGATATTTATTACGTTCATGGGGAGTGGAGTTTGATGAGGATGATGATGAGATATACATCTTATACAAGAAGATCATAAGAGAGGTCTTTTTTAAGATGTGTGAGGATATGAAAGTTTGTTAATGTTGAACCAAAACCTTGGCGGGGCGGAAGGATATATCATGATCGTACGTGTGCGGATATGATCCGGGGTCGGTTCCCGGCGCCTTGACACAACTTAATTAAATATAGATAATATGGACAATATTTTAAAAAGAGCGGCAGCGGAATTGAAAGAAGCCGGTTGCAGGGTTTTTGCGTGGCAGGATGATACTTGTAATAGAGGTTGGAGTAAGGGTGATTATACGATGTTGTATTACGCCTTCCCTGATTCACCCAACATCGGGTATCTGAGTCATGGGGAATATGGGATGAGCGTAGCGTATAGTAGAGCTTATATACCGAGCTATGGAAGTGGATCGGGGTGTTGTGTCAAGGAGGAAGCTACGTTTGACCTTGAGGCGGCGTTAGACGTGCTGAACGGGCCGTTACCTAGGTGGTGTAGGTCTTATGGGGTTTATCCAAAGCAGTACGATAATATTGATAAATGGTATAATAGCGATAATTATAACAAAAAATTATTTAAGGAGATTTGATATGGAGGTAAAAGATTGGGAAAATCTGGTTTTGAATACAGAAGTAGGATCACATTGTTTTGTTACGCTGATTGATAATAATGACATCAGTAGAGGTTACGCGCAGATCAGACGCGCGGAACATTTCGGGTATAACATCTGCTTCACTCGGTTATATGGGAATAAGTTTTATTTCGAAAAAATAGAGGAAGGACGTACGCAACAATACATCAATAGGAGAAAATAATATGGTGATAGAATTTGATTTTGAGATATACAAAAACGGAGATTACGATAAGGTGTATCTCCGCAACGGGAAAGAGCCAAGAGTATTATGTGATAATGGGAAGGGAGATCGCCCTATAGTCGTGATGGTTGAGGATGATAACGCGAATGATTATATTATTCTTCGTTATAACGAAACTGGCAGGAGGAATATTAATGGTAAATCGAGTCTTGATCTCGTGTTATCTGTAAAAGAACGGGAGCCAGAATTATGGGTTGTCGTTATATCTTACATAGATAATAAGGATAAGAGGCAAAAGATGGTCTTACCTAATTTTTTCTCAAGGAATATAGGAGGAAATATATATCTTCAAGGAAGCTCTAAATCGAATGTATCATATTATGTTGGTAGGTTAGAAGAAGATGGGTGCTTCGATGAGCTGTGCGAGAAGATAAGGGTAAAAAGAGATCGTATTTATAACATGGAAATAATATCACTATCAGATGACAAGGCGACAGTTTAATCAGTTGATAAATGAGCTAGACGGCAAAAGCCCGTTTATCGTATTACATAGGGATGCCGTTGCGCCTAA
>ENA-OOQJ01000090-OOQJ01000090.1-human-gut-metagenome-genome-assembly--contig:-NODE-90-length-20477-cov-1.985408_pt1 | contig 20477 bp, 16 predicted proteins | sample MGYA00241089_ERZ501164 | MGnify/ENA primary metagenome ERZ501164 (study PRJEB25962, sample SAMEA2042493) | human gut metagenome | biome: human gut; feature: human-associated habitat; material: faeces... | reverse complement strand
GATAACGGATCTCCACTACCGACTTTTTAGAAATATCTTTTCCGGTTGTTTCAAATCCGATCCGGTATCCTTCGGTAAATGTATCCGCCATTGCCTGCATCTGCTGCTTTGTCAAGGAATGCAGAAAATGTGCGGACTCCGTCTCATCTTTTCCGATATACAGACCATAACGGTACAGATATGCCGGATGATCCAGCTCCGCTTCCATCACGATCTGGGTGAAATAATCATATTCCGGATCGATCAGTCTGCAGATCGCATCCGCATTAAAAATTTCTGTGTAATCATGCATAAAAGAATACATGCATTTTCTGATCTCGTGCACATTCAGATTCTGTGCATCCTCAAAACAGTTGTAAATTTCCACAAACAGTTCCGCATAAATACACAGATAACGGATATTTCCTTCCATACAGCTGGTATAAATTCCATGCAGTCTGGCATCCAATGCCGAGAGCAGCGATCCGTATTCCCAGCCCATCTTACTGACGGCATATGCCGGGTTTGCATAACTGTCCGCATAATCTTCCTGCACATCCAGATACAGACGGCGATTGATCTTTTTCCCTTCCAGCGTGGAAATTTCTGCCAGTTTTCCACTCAGGGACGCTTCTGCTAATTTATACAAAACCAGAAACAGTTCCGACATTTCAAAGAAATATCCCCGGTACAGTTCTTCCACACTGGAGGCTTCCTCCTCGCTGACCGCCTCAATGCGCTCCATCACAAGTTCCAGCCGTTCCCAGTATTCCTCGTTATTTTTGTGATTGATCTCTCTAAAGCTCATAGTTTGTTTCCTTCTTATAATTTTTAGCTCAAAAATCCCCAGATATAGGTTCCGATCCAGCATACCATATCCAAAAGGGTCAGTCCCAGTCCCAGTCTCGGAAACAACTGGAAGGAATCTTCTTCCCGCAGACTTTTGGCTGCGATGACAAGAACAACAAATGTTGCGATCATCGCAACGACTCCTGCGCTCCCATAATAAGCAGACAGCGAACCGCCTCCCTGAAAAGCAAGCTTCAGGAACACAAGATACCATACCAGAAGAGCAAGTGCTAATACCGTGGCCAGTATTCCCTGTCTGGAATGTTTTTTCTCGGTAAACTTATAGCCACGTCTTCTCCGGTTTCTCATATGCGTCTCTCTTTCCTACAACCTTTTTGCTTATTTGCATCCATACTGCTCATAATAGGCATCGATTGCTTTCCTGATCGTGTCATCAATTACAATTCTGCCCTGACATTCCCGATTATATAAGTGTTCTACCACTTCTTCCATGGTAACAATTGCTTTTCCTTCAAAACCATATTTCTCATGAATTTCATCGAGTGCGCTCTTTACGCCGCCCTGTCCGACTTCCATGCGGTTTAAGCTGACCATAAGACCAACGATCTCAACGTTTGCAGCCCCACGTACTTTTGGAACAGTTTCTTCCATGGACTTGCCGGATGTCGTCACATCCTCGATCATCACCACGCGGTCTCCATCTTTTAAGCTGCTTCCTAAAAATCCGCCTTTGTCTGCCCCGTGATCCTTGGCTTCCTTGCGGTCACTGCAGTAACGGATCTCTTTTCCGTACAATTCACTGAATGCAATTGCGGTAACAACAGCCAGTGGAATTCCCTTGTATGCCGGTCCGAATAACACATCAAAATCATCCCCGTAACTGGCGTGGATCGCCTTTGCATAATACTCTCCGAGTTTCTTTAACTGGGAACCTGTCACGTATGCACCTGCATTCATAAAAAATGGCGATTTTCTTCCACTCTTCAGTGTAAAATCGCCAAATTTGAGAACATCACTCTCTACCATAAACTCAATGAACTCACTCTTGTAACTTTCCATTGTATACTTTCCTCCTGTATCAAAAGGCATTCTGCCCTTGTTATTTCGCAGTTTTCTATTAAATTTTAGCATACTTCCGGTGGGTTTTCAATGCGCGAATCATAAAAAGAAAGTACGCAGAATACTGCCGAAAGCTTTTCTGTCATCCAGCGAAATTCTGTTTCCATTCAGAACAGTATCGAGGAACTGACCAGCAATACCACAGATCTGCGTAACTCTAATCAGGCAATTTCAGATTCCGTACAGACAATTTCCGCAGTTTCTGAAGAACTGACCGCCCATGCATCCGAAACAATGGATGCAGAGACCGTAAACACACAGATTCTGGAAAACATTGCTGCCAAAATGAAATCCCTGGTACAATATATTCAAAAACAGTAAGCAGTTACCATATCTTTATTCCGAAACGGCACCGATTAGTTCTTTGATATCGCTCACATGATATTTTTCCATGTAGCGCTCAATGCCTTCTACAATTTCCATGGTCACTGCCGGATTCCGGAAATTGGCGGGTCCCGCCAGTATCATCTCAATCGCATCTGCAGCATTCATAATTCCTCCCATTCCAATGATCGGAACCTTTACTGCCTGTGCCGTCTGATAAACCATACGCACGGCTACCGGATGAATTGCCGGACCGGACATCCCACCGGTCTTGTTTGCAAGAACAAATTTTCTCCGGTTGATATCAATCTTCATTCCCGTGATCGTGTTAATCAAAGACAGGGCATCCGCACCACCTGCTTCCGCTGCACGCGCCATCTCTGTGATGTCTGTGACATTCGGACTCAGTTTCATGATCACCGGCTGTTTTGCATACTTTTTCATTTCCTTTGTGATTGCTTCTACCGCTTTCGGATCCTGTCCAAAAGCAATTCCACCCTCTTTTACGTTCGGGCAGGAAATATTGATTTCCAGCATGTCCACCGGCTCTTCTGCCAGCCGTTTTACCACTTCCACATATTCCTCTGTCGAGTGTCCGCATACGTTTACAATAATTTTAGTATCATATTTTTTCAGGAATGGAATATCTCTCTCACAGAACAGATCAATTCCCGGATTCTGCAATCCCACGGCGTTGAGCATCCCGCCATAGACTTCTGCCACACGCGGAGTCGGATTTCCCGGCCACGGTACATTTGCCACACCTTTGGTAACCACCGCACCAAGCCGGTTTAAGTCTGTAAATTCACTGTATTCTGCTCCGGAGCCAAAGGTTCCGGATGCCGTCATTACCGGGTTTTTTAAGGTAACACCACATAATTCCACACTTGTATTCATTACAGATCCACCTCCTCAGCCAGAAATACCGGCCCTTCTTTACAGATTCTCTTGTTTTTCACATTGGAATGTGCATCTTTTTCTTTGGAATTGCACACACATGCCAGACATGCACCGATTCCGCATGCCATCCGTTCTTCCATGGAAATATAACAGGTCATGCCCTGCTCTGCTGCATACGCTTTCAACGCCCGCAGCATCGGTGTCGGTCCGCACGCATATATTACATCTGCATTTAACTTATATTCTTTGATGGCATCCAGCACATTTCCCTTTGCACCGACACTTCCATCTTCCGTTGCCACGTAACAGTCTCCCTGTTCTTTAAATTCATCCAGAAGAAACGTCTGTGCATCCCGGTATCCCATCACACTGACAAATTCACAGGTGCCGGCAGCCTTGATGCTCTTTGCAAGTTCAAGCATCGGAGGAATTCCGATTCCTCCGCCGATCAGGAAAGCTTTCTTTCCCGGCTCCACGGTAAATCCGTTTCCAAGCGGTCCCAGTACCCGGATCGTATCGCCCGCTTTTAACCGGGAGAATTCTTCCGTTCCGGTTCCTTCTCCCGTTACCCGGTATACCAGACGAAGTGTTCCTGCCTCTGCATCAATCCCACACAGACTGATCGGGCGTGGCAGAAGTTTGCTGGCATCATTACTGTACAATGATACAAACTGTCCTGCCTTTGCATGTCCTGCAATATGCTTCGTCTGGATTGTCATGTCATAGATATCTTTTCCGATGTACTGCTGCTTCAGCACCGTAACATTTTCCTGAAATTTTTCGCTCATAAAATCCAACTGTCTCCCTTTTGTAAAATCACGACTTTATTTTTATCTCTGTGCAAGTGCTCCGGATATGTCTGCGATCATATCTTTGACTGCCAGACGGGAGGCATCTGCGAAGTTCTCCGGTGTAATTCCCTGCTCTTTATACTTATCCTGTTTGTAAGCACAGATGATACCACGGGAAGAGTTTACAATTGCTCCTAATCCATCCTCATTAAAGAAATGTACCAGATCCTTGCCCTGTCCTCCCTGTGCACCATAACCCGGTACCAAAATGAACGATTTCGGCATCACTTTACGAAGAATTTCCCCCTGCTCCGGATACGTTGCTCCGACAACTGCTCCAACATAGCTGTAGGAATCTCCCATACATTCGCTTCCCCACTCTGCTACCTTTTCACCAACCAGTTCATACAGCGGACGACCGTCGATCAGACGATCCTGGAACTCTCCGCTGGATGGATTGGAGGTCTTTACGAGAATAAAGATTCCTTTCTTTTCTTCTTTGCATACATCCACAAACGGCTTGATACCATCGGTTCCCAGATATGGATTTACTGTAGCAAAATCCTCATTAAAACCGGTATATGTTTTGCTTCCGATCTGTACTTTTCCGAGATGTCCGGTCGCATAGGCTGCGGATGTGGAACCGATATCCCCACGCTTTACATCTCCGATCACAACCAGATCTTTCTCGTGGCAGTAATCTACCGTCTTCTGGAATGCCGCTACACCGGCCACACCAAACTGCTCATACATCGCGATCTGCGGCTTCACTGCAGGAATCAGGTCGTATGTTGCATCGACAATAGCTTTATTGTACTGCCAGATGGCTTCTGCTGCTCCCTCTAACGTCTCACCGAACTGAGCGAACGCTGCTTTTTGTATGTGCTCCGGCACATAAGAAAGCATCGGATCGAGTCCCACAACGATAGGTGCGTTGGTCTTTTTAATTTTTTCTACTAATTTGTTGATCATGTGATTGATTTCCCTTCTTAATTTATTACTTATTTAATTCATTAAATACAACTTCGCCGTCACAGATCGTGCACTTTACACGTCCCGTAACTTCTTTCCCGTCAAACGGTGTATTTCTTCCCTTGGAAGCAAATGTGTTTTTGTCAATGCGGTAGGTTTCCTCTGGATCAAAGATCACGACATCTGCCGCTTTTCCCGGCTGGATATCTCCCTTATCAATACCGACAATCTGTGCCGGATGGTAACTCATACACGCTGCCATCTGCATCGGCGTCAAATATCCACCGAGTACCAGTTCATTATGTGTAAGACATGCGGCGGTTTCCAGTCCGACAATTCCAAACGGTGCTTCCTGCATCGAACGGTTTTTATCTTCAAATGTGTGTGGCGCATGGTCTGTGGAAATCACTTCCATAATGCCATCCCGCAGTCCCTCACGCAGTGCTTTCACGTCTTCCTTTGTGCGGAGTGGCGGATTCATCTTGTAATTGGTATCCGCTTCTTTCATATCGTCTGTGGACAGCGTAAAGTGATGCGGACACACTTCTGCCGACACCCGGACACCTTCTTCCTTTGCCACTTTTACCATGAGCACGGAATCCTTTGTGGAACAATGACACAGATGAAGCTGTGCCCCGGTATCTTTTGCCAGAATAATATCTCTTGCAACAATCACATCCTCCACGGAATTGGTAATTCCCGGAAGTCCCAGTTCTTTTGCTTTTGCATCGGCATTCATGACACCTCCGCGTACCATATGGATATCTTCGCAATGGGCAAGTACCGGAATGCCCAGACGCGCTGCCTCAAGCATACCGTCCCGATACAAAGCGGCATCCATGACAGATTTTCCGTCCTCGCTGATTGCCGGACTTCCTGCCTTAACCATTCCTTCAATATCCGCAAGTTCTTTTCCCTGCTGTCCCTTTGTCACCGCACCAACCTGCAGGACATGAATACAGCTCCCGGATTTTGCTTTGTTGTGCACATAATTGACAATATCCGGATTGTCTGCTACCGGCTTTGTATTCGGCATGGTCAGCACTGTCGTATATCCACCATGCGCAGCGGCCTGCATCCCGGTATAAATATCCTCTTTCTGTTCAAATCCCGGATCGCGGAAATGTACATGCATATCAATAAATCCCGGCATCACATAACATCCGTCCGCATTGATCACACGTTCGGCTTCTTTTTCCGGAAGTTCTTTTCCAATCTTTTTTATCTTCTGATCTTCGATCAGGACATCTGCCACCTCATCCATCTGTGTTGCCGGATTGATGACATGTCCCCCTTTGATTAAAATGGTCATTCTTTTTCCTTTCTTTTAACGTTTCACAGCAACAGATCCCGAAAAATTCCCACAGATCCGAATACCCTGCGTTGTCTTATAAGCGCGTACTTTATAATATACCGACTTCTTTGAGGTTGTCTTAATTTTGTACTTTGTGGACGTTGTAGCTGCAATCTTTTTATAAGTTCCGTTCTTGCTGGATGCCTGATAAATTTCATACCCTTTCGCACCTGCCGTTTTGCCCCAGGAAATACGCACTGCATTTTTTGCACAGCGGACTGCTTTTATATTCTCTACCGCACCGATACTTGTCCCTGCATTATCCGCATATGCCTTGATACAGATGTTTCCGATTCTTCCACCGTAACTGGTGCTTACATCCGCCACATCTTCCCAGCTGCCACCGCGATAGAGGAAACTCTGATTATAATCACAATATACCCGGCTGGTTAAACTGCTGTCACTGACTGCATATTCCATATCGAGTCCGACACCGCTTTTCTGCAGTTCTACCACAACCGCATAGTAAGTTCCCTGAGGTACGGATACCGCTTTATTCAGCCTGATGGTATGGGTTCCGGCATACGTTGTTGTACCGGACACCTTTGCTGCAAGTATGCCACTCTTAGGATTATGCAGGTTTGTCAGATTCGTATATACACGGATCGTATATGGAACATTCGCATCTTTGGAAAGGGAAATTGAAACTGCTTTCACCAGTTCATTATCTGCCTTTTTTGCCCTGAAAATATTCGCTGAAGTCGAAATTCCACGCAGTTTTCCCACATCTGCCCCACCATCATACTGATAATTATAATCATAATTATCCGCAGACTCAAAATCAAAAATCCATGCAGCATCCTCGATGGATTTATCATAATAAGAAAGCCAGAAATAACTGTTGATATTGTTTTCTGTCTTATCCGACCAGCTGTTCCTGCAAAGCCATGCTCCGTCTCCTGCCGGTTTATTTTTAAACGAAGATGCCGGAAAATTATCATCCCAGCCCACAATATTCACTGCATGGTTCGATGCAACACTGCTTGTCGGGCAGTAATAGGTTGCCACATTCTCTCCTGTTTCTGCATAGACTGCAGATCCCACATAGTTGGCCGTTCCGTCCATATACAGTCCCAGCCCGGCAGATCCGTGCTGCATAATCTCACATTTCACCTGGGTAGCATTTTTGTGAATATTAATAATATATACATTCTGCAGATGTGCCACATCCTGATCAAAAGCGTAACTTTTTGCCAGTGTCGTGGTGGTCGGTGCCAGAGCGTACGGTACACGGTTCTCGTCCGTCACCCCTTCCCACTGCAGAAGCGTCCGGCTCGCGAAATCCAGATTTCCGCCCATGGTCAGATAATTTTTATGGTTCATAATATTTAAAGAGTCGCCAAATGTTCCACCCAGCGGGTCTTCTACATTATTATAAGTAAAATAGGCAAGCTGCAATTCACTCAGATCAATACTTTTGTCTGCCGTCTGATTGTCTGCAATCAGATCAAACTCCGCAAGTCCGATTGCGGAAAATGCCCAGCACGTATCATATTTTCCCTGATCACGCACGCCAGGATAGCGGATCGTAAGTTCCGACACCTTGTTCATATAGGCGGACGGCACTGCTTCTGCCTTTTTCAGCCTGGATTTTGTTTCTTGTACCACCGGAACATTTTCACTTTTGGGTGACTCTGTGTATCCGCCGGTTTTCTGGGCATAAACCCGTTCCTGCATTCCCGGAACAGCAGTTATGACAACTGCTGCAGAAAGCAAAAATGCTGCAAGCCTTCTGGTTTTATTTTTCATTTTCTACCTCTTTCTTATCGTCAGTTTTCTTCTTTCCATTATAAATATGAACCAGCTGCACTGTCAAACATTTTGCGCAAAAAAGGCACTGATTATCAGTGCCTCTCTTCCCGTTTATTTTGCCGCAATGACATCTGCCATATCATAATGTCCTGCAGGCTTTCCTTTTAAAAATTTTGCTGCTTCCACAGCGCCCTTTGCAAATACCGCCTTGGAGTATGCCGTATGCTTGAATTCAATCACCTCATCCTGTCCGGCGAAAATCACTTCATGCTCTCCGACAATATTGCCGCCACGAACAGAAGAGAGTCCAATTTCGTATTTATCCCTCTTCTTGCGCTTCTGGCTTCTGTCATAGGTATAGGTATATGCCTCATCCAGTGCCTCATTCATGGAATCAGCCAGTGCCAGTGCCGTGCCGCTCGGTGCATCCAGCTTCTGGTTATGATGTTTCTCTACAATCTCCATATCAAATCCTGCCGGCGCAAATACCTGCGCAGCTTTTTTGAGCAGTTCCATCAGAGTATTGATTCCGAGAGACATATTTGCGGATTTTAAAATTGCAACTTTTTCGTATGCTTTTTCCACATCGGCAAGCTGCTGTTCGGAAAGTCCTGTCGTACAAAGCACGATCGGAATCTGTTTTTCCACACCATATGCAAGCAGCGCATCCACTGCTTTTGCATTGGAAAAATCAATGATTACATCCGCATCCACCGTACACTCTTTCAGACTGGCAAATACCGGATAATCATTTTTGATTCCATCATAAGTATCAATTCCTGCAACAATCTCAATGTCCTCATCCTGCGCACAGATTCCTGTGATACACTGTCCCATCTTCCCGTTGCAGCCATTCATGATCGCTCTTGTCATTTTCTTTTGTGCCTCCCTGATCTATGCTAAAATTCCATAATTTTTCATTACTTCTGCAAGTTTCTTTGCATTAGCCTCGCTCATCTCACAGAGTGGGGAACGAAGAGGTCCTACTTCCATACCCATCAGGTTTAATGCCTTCTTAACCGGAATCGGATTTACTTCGGAAAACAGTGCATCTACCAGTGGAAGCGCCTCCAGCTGCAGTTTTCTTGCTGTCTTAATATCACCCTTGAAGAAGCTTTCACACATTGCGTGTACTTTGCCCGGTGCCACATTGCTCCATACCGAAATAACACCGACAGCTCCGATGGACATCAGTGGTACGACAAGTCCATCTTCTCCGGAATACAGATCCAGTTTTCCGTCGGTAAGTGCCATCGTCTTGGAAGCCTGTGCCAGATTTCCGGTTGCTTCCTTTAATCCTACGAGATTACTCTTGGTGCGGACCAGCTCGGCAACCGTCTCCGGAAGAAGATTACATCCGGTACGTCCCGGCACATTATACATAATGATCGGACACTTGGTGCTGTCTGCGATCTGTGAATAATGGCTGATCAGGCCTGCCTGTGTTGCCTTGTTATAATATGGTGTAACGATCAGAAGTCCGTCTGCTCCTGCCTCTTCTGCCTCCTGTGAAAGCTGGATGGCTGTACGTGTGCAGTTTGAACCGGTACCTGCCACAACCGGAACACGATGTTTTGTAAACTCGATGGCTGCCTTGATCACATCACGGTGTTCTTCCATCGTAAGTGTTGCGCTTTCTCCTGTCGTACCTGCAATTACGATGGCATCTGTACCACCGTCAATCTGCTGGTTGATCAGTTCCTCAAGTTTATCATAATTAACTTCCTCATTGTTCTTCATTGGTGTCACGATTGCGACTCCGGCTCCCTTAAAAATTGCCACTGTTTTATTCTCCTTTCTAAATAAAAAAACCAGCTCAAAACGAGCTGGTCAATCTAACCTTTTTTAGATCTGATAGCTCTCCATCCACGCTCATACGCTTCTGACAGTCATACGATTATTCACCGCATGCCCAAAAACCAGACTGCAGTCATCCGGTTCTTTCGGCGCTTTCCCCTTTTACCTGCATTCGACTGTGTCTGCCACATCCAACAGGCTACTCATGAATTACGCGACCTCTATCCCATGTATTTCTTTCATTCTACCACCACCGGCATAGTCTGTCAATCTATTTCTCCGGTGCGATATTATAAACCTCGTCTGCTGCCTCACGGATTTTTTCATCCAGAACGCGTCCTGTGCAGACCAGAGTCATTTCTTCCGGCTTTGCGGCAAACAGCTCACAGATTTCTTCAGGGCTTATCACCTTTTCGTCCACAATTCCAAGTACCTCGTCTAAGATTAGCATATCGCAGGCACCTGTCGTAACGACTTTCTTTCCGTAATTGAATCCATTGCGCAGATTCATACTTTCTTCCTGTTTTGCCTCCTCGGAAAGTGCCTCAAAACACTCATCCGATTTTGCAAAACGGAATATTTTTATTTCCGGCTCCAGCCGGCTTAAAAATGTCAGTTCGTTTTCATTTTTTCCCTTCAAGAACTGAATGATAATGACGCTTTTTCCCTCGCTGGCAATACGAATTGCATTCCCGATTGCCGCGGTCGATTTACCATGTCCCTCTCCATAATAAACCTGAATCACTCCTCTGTCCATTTCAGCCTCCATGATATCTCTTAACCAAATGAAATCTTATGTAAGATAACACAAAAGCGTCAAATAATCAAGTCTACTCCAGGAATTCAATCTTGCTGACGGATACCTCGTAAGCAACCCTCTGCTCCACCTGTGTCTCACTGACTTTCTTTACATACTCGCGGCTCTGGATTCTTCCCCAGATCTGCACATGTGATCCGACCTCGAATCCGGATGCAAATCTTGCATTTCTGCCCCAGCAGATGCAGGGAATATAGTCCGATTTGCCATATGACCGGTTGACTGCGACCAGAAGATCCGCGATCTCCCTTCCCAGAGGTGTTTTTCGGTATACCGATTCCTTACAGATAAATCCATCCAGAAAAATCTGGTTGGCTGCATTTTCTTCCTCAAACTGCTCAACCAGTTCAAACTCCCTCGCAAAAACCGATAACACCAGACGGTTTTTATGCTCCTCATGCCGGTTGAATGAACGGAACTGTCCTGTAATATAGACGCATTTTCCCTCCGCACTCTCCTGCACATTGACCAGACGCTCCGATACCATCACCGGAATATAATCGACGAAACTGGACAGGCGGTGGACAGATACTTCCACCATATAAAATCCTTCCCCATATACCTCGTGACTATACGAAAAGTCCGATACAATTTCTCCCATAATAGTGACCTGATTGTTTTCACACATTTTATCTGCCATGAATACTCCTTCCTTTTGTGGAAATTTTTGATAGGCTTCTGTTTTACCATTTAATGGTTGGTAGAAATCATCAAACCTTGTCGATAAGGCCGGCGAAAACTATCTAAAACGCTTAAATCGCCGGTGTGCGTTGAAAAAAGCTTGCGAAATCAGCTTTTTATGATAAAATAGGATAGGTTATTTATGTAAAGTTAAACAATATTAAAAAGAAGGTTAAATTTATGGTAACAACAAGAGACGACATTCGTAATATCGCAATCATCGCCCATGTCGATCATGGTAAAACCACACTGGTCGATGAGCTGTTAAAACAAAGCGGTGTGTTCCGTGCCAATCAGGAAGTACAGGAACGTGTCATGGATTCAAACGATATCGAGCGTGAGCGTGGTATCACTATCCTGTCCAAAAATACCGCTGTATTTTATAAGGATACAAAAATCAACATTATCGATACGCCTGGCCATGCCGATTTCGGTGGTGAGGTAGAGCGTGTTCTTAAGATGGTAAATGGTGTAGTCCTCGTCGTAGACGCATTCGAGGGAACCATGCCGCAGACCAAATTCGTACTGATGAAAGCACTTGCTTTAAATCTCCCGGTTATTGTCTGCATCAACAAGATCGACCGTCCGGAAGCGCGCCCTGCAGAAGTGATTGATGAGGTGTTAGAGCTTTTCATGGATCTGGATGCTTCCGATGAGCAGCTTGACTGCCCGTTCATCTACGCTTCCGCAAGAGACGGATACGCTATGTACAATCTCGACGATGAAAAGAAGGACATGACTCCTCTTTTCGAGACGATCGTAAACTATATCCCGGCCCCGACCGGAGATCCGGATGCCAACACACAGGTTTTAATCAGTACCATCGATTACAACGAATACGTTGGCCGTATCGGTATCGGTAAAGTCGACAACGGTTCCCTGAAAGTCAACCAGGAAGCAGTCGTTGTCAACCATCACGATCCGGACAAACTTGAGAAAGTCCGCATCAGCAAACTGTATGAGTTCGATGGTTTAAATAAAGTAGATGTCAGTGAAGCAAAGATCGGTTCCATCGTAGCCATCTCCGGTATTGCGGACATTCACATTGGAGATACCATCTGTTCTCCGGAAAATCCGGTAGCTATTCCGTTCCAGAAGATTTCCGAGCCGACTATCTCCATGAATTTCATCGTAAACGACAGTCCTCTCGCCGGTCAGGAAGGAAAATATGTCACTTCCCGTCATATCCGCGACAGACTGTTCCGTGAGTTAAATACCGATGTTTCTCTCCGTGTCGAAGAAACCGACAGCCCGGACAGCTTAAAAGTATCCGGCCGTGGTGAACTGCATCTGTCCGTCCTGATCGAGAATATGCGCCGTGAAGGATATGAATTTGCAGTCAGCAAAGCCGAGGTTCTCTATCACTACGATGAGAATGGCAAAAAACTTGAGCCAATGGAACTTGCTTACGTGGATGTACCGGATGAATTTACCGGCGCCGTTATCTCCAAACTGCAGCAGCGGAAGGGTGAACTTTTAAATATGGGTTCCATTGCCGGCGGTTATACCCGTCTGGAGTTCAAGATTCCTTCCCGTGGTCTGATCGGATATCGTGGGGAGTTCATGACCGACACCAAAGGAAACGGTATCATCAATACCATGTTTGACGGATATGAGCCATTCCGCGGTGAGATCGCTTACCGTTCTACCGGTTCCCTGATTGCATTTGAGACCGGTGAATCCGTAACTTACGGTCTGTTCTCCGCACAGGAGCGTGGTACGCTCTTTATCGGACCTGGCGAAAAAGTATATTCCGGTATGATCATCGGACAGAGTTCCAAAGCCGAAGATATTGAGTTAAATGTCTGCAAGAAAAAGCATCTGACCAATACACGTTCCTCTTCTGCAGATGAGGCACTGACTCTGGTTCCGCCTCGCAAATTAAGCTTAGAGCAGGCTCTTGACTTCATTGATACCGACGAGCTTCTTGAGGTAACTCCGGAAAGCCTGCGTATCCGCAAGAGAATTCTGGATCCTACGATGCGCAAGCGTGCTTCCATCGCCAAGAAAAATGCCATGAAATAAATAACAGGCAAAAACATACACTTACAATTACTCCACCTCCATGGTGGAGTAATTTTTTACAGGAGACGTTCCATGGATTTGAAGAATTTTACAAAACATTTGATTTATCAGAGTGCAAATACACAGATCCCGGATAACTTCAGCCGGTTTCAGATTCTGCATCCGGAATATTCGGCTCATGAAAGCGTTGTCAAAACCTATCCGCTTCCGGAAAATGAACATCTGTTTTCCCTGCTGTGGGATATTCATGACGGACATATGCTTTCTGCAACGATTCTGCCCTCCCAGCCCTCGTTCCTTTATGAAAAAGAGTTTACACCCGGCATGCGCACGCAGATGCACTCACACGAATATCTGGAATTGTTTTATATCATTGACGGAGAATACCGGCAGAAAATTCTGGGCAATGAATTTACTTTTCACCGGGGTGAAGTCTGCCTGATCGACAAAAACTGTCTGCATCAGGAAATCATGGAAGGAACTTCTGCCACACTTCTGTTTCTTGGCATTACCAATGTGATGTTTCAGGACATTATGAAACGGCAGATTACAACAGAGCGTATCAGCTCGTTCCTGAAGATGGCACTGATGGAACAGAAATCGCTCCAGCAATATCTGCATTTTCTCCCTCAGGCAGAGGAGGCAGTCTCACAGATGGATGAAACCATGACATCACTTCTTTTGGAATTACAGCGTCATGATGAGGCTTCTCCGATCATCTGTCGGGGACTTCTCCTGCGCATTTTTCGTATTTTAAATACACAATATGAATTTTCGCTGTCAAAAAAACTGCGACAGAAAATGAACTGGATTTTATATGAAGAAATTTCTGATTATATGAAGCAGCATATGAAAAACATTTCCATACGAATGCTCTGTGAAGAATTCCATTTTCAGGAAGATTATTTCAACCGGTTACTGAAAAACCGGACCGGAATGACTTATACGGAATATCTGCAGCATCTGCGTCTGCAGAAAGCCGAAGAACTGTTGCTGCACACCAGACTGACAATCGATGCGATTGCTGCCGAAGTCGGCTACAAAAACAAAGGATATTTCTACAAAATATTTACGGAACGGCACCGGATGACTCCGGCACAGTTCCGCAAAGAATCCTGTTGATATTTTATTTTATAAATCCCATTTCCAGTCACGGATCTCCGGCATATCAACACCATACTCATGAATGTACTGCTTGTGTTCTACAAGCTTGTCATTCATTTTCTGTGTCAGATAAGCGCCACGATTTCCTAACTGTGGAAGATGCTCAATTACGCTCTTTACCAGATGGAAACGGTCAATCTCATTCTGTACACGCATATCGAATGGTGTTGTGATGGTTCCTTCCTCCTGATATCCGTATACATGAATATTTCTGTTGGTACGACGATAGGTCAGCTCGTGGATCAGTGTATGATACCCATGGAATGCAAAGATGATTGGCTTATCTTTGGTGAACAGTGCATCGTACTCTGCATCTGTCAGACCATGCGGATGCTTGGTGCTTGGCTCAAGTTTCATCAGATCGACAACATTGATCACGCGAATCTTAATCTCCGGCATTGCCTTTCTTAAAATCGTAACTGCTGCTAATGTCTCCAGTGTCGGAGTATCTCCACAGCATGCCATAACCACATCAGGCTCCTGTCCCTGGTCGTTACTTGCCCACTCCCAGATGCCGATACCCTGTGTACAATGCTTTACTGCCTGTTCCATAGTCAGCCACTGCTGTCTCGGATGCTTGGATGTAACAAGCACATTCACATAATCGCGGCTTCTGATGCAGTGATCAAAGCAGGACAGCAGACAATTGGTATCCGGTGGCAGATAAAGACGTACCACATCTGCCTTCTTATTTGCAATATGATCTAAAAATCCCGGGTCCTGATGGGTAAATCCATTGTGATCCTGCTGCCATACATTGGATGTAAGAATCAGGTTCAGGGAAGCAATGGACTGTCTCCACGGAAGCTGATTACATACCTTTAACCACTTTGCATGCTGTGCACACATAGAATCTACCACACGGATAAATGCTTCATAACTTGCAAAGAATCCATGACGTCCTGTCAGAAGATATCCCTCTAACCATCCCTCACACATATGCTCACTTAACATAGAATCCATAACACGGCCATCTGTAGCAAGGAATTCATCGGAATCCAGTTTTTCATTGTTCCAGTCACGGTTTGTCTCCTCAAAGACTTTCATCAGACGGTTTGACATTGTCTCGTCCGGTCCGAAAATACGGAAGTTCTTGGAATCCTCATTCAGTTTGAAGATATCACGGACAAATCCGCCAAGTTCTACCATATCCTGTGCCTCAACGCTTCCCGGCGCCGGAACATCAAGTGCATAATCACGGAAATCTGGAAGTCTTAAGTCACGTAAGAGCTTACCACCGTTTGCATGTGGGTTAGAACCGATTCTGCGGTCTCCGGTCGGTGCAAGTGCTTTCAGTTCCGGAATCAGTTTTCCATTCTCATCAAACAATTCTTCCGGATGGTAGCTGAGTAACCACTCTTTTAACATTTCCAGATGCTCCGGTTTGTCCATCATGATCGGAACCTGATGCGCACGGAAAGATCCCTCGATCTGCTTTCCGTCTACAACCTTTGGTCCTGTCCATCCCTTTGGAGTACGAAGTACAATCATTGGCCACTTTGGTCTTGTGGTATCGTGGTTTTCTCTTGCATTCTTCTGGATCGCCTTGATTTCGTCCATAACGGTATCAAGTGTCTCTGCCATCTTGCGGTGCATGGTCATTGGATCATCGCCCTCTACAAAATATGGTTTCCATCCGCATCCATCAAAGAAATGCTCAAGTTCTTCATGAGAAATACGTGCAAGAATGGTTGGATTACTGATCTTATATCCATTCATATGAAGGATTGGAAGAACCGCTCCATCGCTCTCCGGATTTAAGAACTTATTACACTGCCATGAAGTTGCAAGAGGTCCGGTCTCGGACTCACCGTCTCCCACGATACAGGCAGCAATCAGATCCGGGTTATCAAATACCGCACCAAACGAATGTGCCAGGGAATATCCCAGCTCACCACCTTCGTTGATGGAACCCGGAGTTTCCGGAGCTACATGGCTGGAGATTCCTCCCGGGAAAGAGAACTGCTTACACAGTTTCTTCAGTCCATCCATATCTTCTCCGATATTTGGATATACCTCGCTATAGGTACCTTCCAGATAAGTATTGGCAACAAAGAAGTTTCCGCCGTGTCCCGGACCGGAAATTAAAATCATATCCTGATCATACTTTTTGATCACACGGTTTAAATGTACATAGACAAAGTTCTGTCCCGGTACGGTTCCCCAGTGACCAACAATCTTTTTCTTTACCTGATCTCTGGTAAGCGGCTCTCGAAGAAGTGGATTATCCAGCAGATATAACTGTGCGGCACCAAGGTAATTGGCTGCGCGCCAGTAGGCATCCATCTTCTTCAGGTAATCTTCGGTTAACGGCTGTTTTTCAACAACATCTGACATCCTGACTGTCCTCCTGTAAAATCATATTATCATTAGATGCCTATATTTTAGGAAATCCATCCATATTCCACAATTTCCTATTCCCATTAATTTCCCAAAAAGTTACCTGTTCCGACTTGTATTTCCTGTTGTTTACTTATTTTTTCATTTATTTCCATTAAAACCATAGCCAAAAGAAAGGATTATAAAATTTCACACACAGCGATTACAGTTTTCCGTATACCTCCATAGGGACATATGCCCGAATGGAAATTCCTTCCGGCACATACTCTTCTGAGACAAGTTCTCCCTTATTTCGTACAAGCTGCAATACACCTGCCTGCGCATAGGGAATCACGCGTTCAATATAAATTTTATCTTCTCTTAACATTTCCTGCAGCACATCTTTTACTGCATCCAGTCCGGCATTTTCCGTTGCGGAAATCTGAAGAACATGATCCGCACGAAAATCCTGCAGTGGGTCATCATCGGTTCTGATATCGATCTTATTAAAAAGCGTCAGAATTTTTTTATTTTTAACGCCAAGATGATCAAGTGTCTCATAGACGATATACATCTGCTTGTCGCGCTGCGGATTGGAAGCATCCACTACATGAATAATATAGTCCGCATATTTGGCTTCTTCCAGTGTACTTTTAAATGCCTCAATCAGATGATGCGGCAGTTTCCGTATAAAACCTACCGTATCCGTCAGCAGCACCTGCTGGTGTCCTTCCAGCTCCAGCATCCGTGTCGTCGGGTCCAGCGTTGCAAACAGTTTATCCTCCTCTAAAACCTCTGCGTCCGTCAGATGATTCAGGAGGGTGGATTTTCCGGCATTTGTATATCCGACAATTGCCACAACCGGAACTGCATTGCGCTCTCTTTTTGCTCTGGCAATTTCGCGGTGTTTGACCACTTCTTTTAATTCCCGGTTGAGCTGTGCAATCCTGTCATTGATCAGACGGCGGTCAATCTCAAGCTTTTTTTCTCCCGGTCCACGGGTACCGATTCCACCACCCAGACGGGACATGGATCTGCCAAGTCCGGTTAATCTGCTCAGGCGGTACTTCAGCTGAGCAAGTTCCACCTGAATTTTTCCCTCACTGGTTGTTGCACGGGCTGCAAAAATATCCAGTATGATAAGCGTCCGGTCCATCACCTTGGTATTTAACATCGTCTCCAGATTTTTTAACTGCGCAGGGGACAATTCATCATCACAGACAATTCCCGTTGCCCCCGTGTGCTCTAAAAGTTCTGCAATCTCTGCTACTTTTCCGGTTCCCACATAGGTTCCCGGATGGATCAGCTCCCGTTTCTGGATCAGCGTACCGGCAACCGATGCCCCCGCAGGCTTTACCAGTTCGGCAAGCTCAGCGAGCGAATCCTCTGCATCGTCTCCATCCTGCTCACTTACACCCACCAGAATAACTCTCTCTTTAAAATCTTCTAAAACAATTGGTTCACCCATTATCTAGTCTCCAAAAATGTATTCTCGTGTTTTGCTTCCTCATCATCCGGATAAGCCTTTAAATATTCCTTCATCATCTTTTTCGCGGAATCAAAGTCGCCACTGTACTCATATGCCGCAATGGCACTTTTCATGAGATTCTGCTTATTCGGCACTTTCTCCAGTTCCAGACCGGAATTAAAATAAGTCAGTGCATTCTTATAATTTCCATCCTGCATCTCCTGCATGCCAAGTTCATACAAATCATAGGATGTAGCCACTCCACTCTTTATATACTCCGCGATACATTTCTTTGCCTTGTCCGAATCTCCATTGGCATCATATGCAAGTCCCAGATAATACGATGCCAGCATCTGCTTATGTTCTTTTGCTTTTTCCAGATAACTGATGGCATCTTTTTTTTCACCGAGCAGATAACTGATTCTTCCTTTATACAGTTCGTCTTCCGGTTTATCCCCTTTGATCTCCATCGCAGCAGACAGATATTTCTGTCCCTCATCCTTTTTCTCGTGCCGGCTTAAAGACTCATAGATTCCAATGTAGATTTCATAATTTTTTTTGCCTTGCTGCACAGCACTCTCAAAATCTGCCCTGCCCTTTTTTTCTTCTCCCATATCCATATAAAGATCTCCACGCAGATAGTATGCGCGTGCATCTTTATTATATTTGATAATGGCATTATACGTTGCAAGTGCATCTTTTGTCTTTCCGTCCAGTGCCTGTGCTTTTGCCTTGTAAAAACAGATATCCAGTTCTTTCTCCCCGATATGTCCGATCGACTCTCCAAGCGCATTCTGAAATGCCTTGACCGCATCTTCATACTTTCCGCTCTCCATGCAGGTAATTCCATACTGCCGATAGGCATCCTGTTCCTTTGTATCTTTCGTTCCGCATCCAATCACAGACAGCGCAAACACTGTTGCAAGCAGCACGGAAATGATTCGCTTCTTCATGTTCTATTCTCTCTTTCTGAAAACTACTTTTAGCATGCCACCGCTATATTTACCCAGTTGTCACCGATCCGCGGTCCATGCTCCCGGTAATAAGTACCACCGTAGGTAAATTCGTCCGGTTCCACTGCATAGGGAAGTCTGATCCAACACTTGGCAAATGAACCATCCGTGCCATACTCCGGGGATCTTCATTCCTATATCTTACGGTATTTTCCGTACTTTTGCAATCATTTCAGAAAAAATGGGAACCGGACATCCGGTTCCCAGAAACAGCACTTATTCGCGCTGTGCTTTCCGCGCTTTTTTAAACTGATACATTTTTTCATCCGCATTATTGATACATTCATTGAGACTTTTTTCCCCGCAGAGAACTACCTCATATCCGATACTCGCTTCCACATCAAATTCAGCATGAAGACTTTTTGATATTTCATCCAATGCTTTTAAAAACGCTGCCTTTAAACTTTCAGCCTGCGCTTTTTCACATCCCGGAAGCAGTACAACAAACTCATCTCCACCGTACCGCATGGAAACGGCTTCCGGCGGAAATACTTTACGAATCCCATCTGCTATCCCACGAATTTCCAGATTCCCCATATCATGCCCAAACGTATCATTGATATATTTCAGATGATCCGCGTCAATGAACATAACCGTCACCGGTTTTTTTTGCAATCTGCATTTTTCATACAAAGGCTCTGCAAACTCCTGGTATGCCATACGGTTATACAACCCTGTAAGAGAATCCAGCACATACAACCGGGATAATTTTTCGTTTGCTTTTCGAAGCCTGAGTTTGCGATACAGATATTCCAGGGATTCCAGATACGTATTCATTGTTTCAAACAAGAACTGATTTTCAAGCATATAATCGCAGTCTGCCAGAACAACATACCCTACTTCCCGCTCCCGGAAATGCAGTGGTGCATACACATACAATGAATATTCCTGCTCCATTCCCTTTTCACAGATCACGTGCATGGTATCCGGATATCCATCTGTAATATAAGAAGCCTCACCCATGGAATCGCTCAATGATTCCTCCACCAGATCCTGATTCATCCAGATACGCACGCCTTTACAACGCAGACCACAGACACATTTTGTAAAATACTGTGCCATCTGCTTATAATCTTCACACTCGATAAGATTGTGCTTTAATTCCATAATCTCATTGTGAAGATCAATTTCCCTCACTTCCTGAAAAATCCGGTCTTCAATATATTCACTCCTGCTTCTTACCTGTTCTGGT
>ENA-OOQJ01000085-OOQJ01000085.1-human-gut-metagenome-genome-assembly--contig:-NODE-85-length-20809-cov-5.136167_pt1 | contig 20809 bp, 14 predicted proteins | sample MGYA00241089_ERZ501164 | MGnify/ENA primary metagenome ERZ501164 (study PRJEB25962, sample SAMEA2042493) | human gut metagenome | biome: human gut; feature: human-associated habitat; material: faeces... | reverse complement strand
ATGACTCCTGAAGAAAAAGCAAGAATAAAGATAGACCAGTGGTTTGCCGATGCTGGTTGGAAAGTAGTCAACAGGGAGGATTATGAACCTACTTGTACGGCTGTAGCCATAAGAGAAGGTTTATTGAAAGGAAATCTTGAGGCAGATTATTTCCTTTTCATTAATGGAAAAGCAGTAGGGGTACTTGAAGCTAAGCGTGAAGAAACGGATGCTTTTGCTTCAGAGGTATGCGAGCAAGCAGCCTTATATGCAAGAAGTGTTCCGAATATCTATCAGGCATATCAAAAGCCATTGCCTTTTATCTTCACTTCGAATGGTAAGGAACTATATTGCTGTGATTTTCGTGAACAAGATTCTTGTTTCAGGCAGATCATGAATATCCCTACACCACATGAATTGGTAAAGAGGCTGGGAATTGAAGATGCATTTGCCGGACTCCCTACATTGAAAAAGAAAGGGCTGCGTGATTGCCAATATGAGGCAGTGACAGAACTTGAAAAGAGTTTCCGTGCCGGGCAAAATCGGGCGTTGATGGTTCTTGCCACCGGTGTGGGTAAAACATATACTGCTTGTCTTGCTGCCTACCGGATGCTTTCTTATACACCAATGCGTAGAGTGTTGTTTCTTGTAGACCGAAATAATCTTGGAAAACAAGCAGAAGGAGAATTTGGAACTTTCCGTCTGACAGAGAACGGGGAGGCTTTCAATACTATCTTTACGGTCAATCGCCTTTGCTCGTCTTCTATTCCTTCTGATAGCAATGTCGTTATTTCTACAATACAACGTCTATTCTCATTCTTGAAAGGAGAAACTATTGAGGATAATGATGATGACGAGAATGAACCTATAGAGGAAGTAACCTTGCCTCCTAATCCCAACTTACCGCACGACTACTTTGATATGATTATCATAGACGAGTGCCATCGCTCCATTTATGGGAACTGGCGCAAGGTGCTGGAGTATTTCGATACGGCAAGATTGGTTGGTCTGACCGCAACTCCTATCCCTGAAACAATGGCATTCTTCAATAATAACTGCATTGTTAACTACACATTGGAAAAGAGTATTGTTGATGGCGTGAATGTGGATTGTCGGGTATATAGAATAAAAACGCAAGTCACAGAAACGGGTGGGGCTATATTAGAGGGTGAGAAATTTAAAGAAGAAACAAGATATACAGGTGAGGTTAAGATTGTAAGTAGTAAGGAAACCAAAATCTATACAAATAAAGAACTTAATCGGAGTATTATCAATCCGGCACAGATAAAGTTAGTCCTTTCGACCTATCGGGATGTGGTTTATACGGAATTGTTTAATGACCCGCAACGTGAACCAAATATGGACTTTTTGCCCAAAACATTGATTTTTGCTCTCAATGAAGCTCATGCTACAAATATCGTACAAATAGCTAAAGAGGTGTTTGGACGGACTGATGACCGCTTTGTTCAGAAAATTACCTATTCGGCAGGCGACAGTAACGAACTGATACGCCAATTCCGTAACGACAAGGATTTCCGTATTGCTGTCACCTGTACGTTGGTTGCCACCGGAACAGATGTAAAGCCGCTGGAAGTAGTGATGTTCATGCGTGATGTGGAGTCATTGCCTTTGTATATTCAGATGAAAGGGCGTGGAGTACGTACTATTGGTGATGAGCAACTTCGCAATGTTACCCCGAACGCATTCAGCAAGGATTGTTTTTATTTGGTTGATGCGGTAGGCGTGACGGAACATGCGCAAACAGTGGCACCTATAGATGATGCTCCTACAACAAAGACGATTACTCTAAAGGAGCTATTAGAACGTATTAGTCATGGCTATATTCCTGACGAGTATCTCAAACGGCTTGCTGCAACGCTTGCCCGAATATACAACAAGGCGGATGATCCGCAACGGAAAGAGTTTGTCCGTTTGTCTCATGATGACATGAAGGAACTTTCTGCCAGAATATACGATGCACTGGAGAAAGGCATTCTTCCACCGTTTGTAAGCACTGATGAGCCTAACAATGAACGTAAGGGGCTAGTCGCTCCGCTTGCCAATCATGCAGATGCTCGGAAATACCTTCTTATACTTGCAGCCGGATTCGTCAATACATTGATGCCGGGTGAAGATACGCTTATCTCCAAAGGGTTTTCCATTGAGGAAGCAAAAAATACGACAGAGGCTTTTGAAGATTTTTGTAAAAAGTACTATGACGAAATAGAGGCACTGCGCATCATTTACAACAATGAGGGAGAGCCTATAACCTATTCGATGCTAAAGGATTTGGAGAACAGACTTAAAATGGCAAACAATCATTTTACATCCAAACAACTCTGGAACTCTTATGCCATAGTTAACCCTAAAGTGGTAAGGCGTTCCATTACCAAAGAAGAAAGCGATGCATTGACCAATATCATACAACTTGTGCGCTTTGCTTTCCACCAAATCGAACGATTGGATAGCGTAGTTACTACCTCTAAACAGTTTTTCAATCTTTGGTTAGGGCAAAACCAGCGTGAAATAACTGACAAACAGCGAGAGGTTATCAGTCGTATTGTGGATTACATCGCTTCTAACGGAGCTTGTACTATCAGAGATATTCGTGAAGATGATGCTACCCATGCAGCCCAAATGATTAGAGCGTTTGGCAATATGCAGAAGGCAGACGAGGCACTTCATTCACTTTACACATTTGTAGTTTTAAGAAAAGCAGCATAAAGAAATGGCAACAAATAATACAACAGAGCAATCGCTCACCAAAAAAGTATGGAATCTGGCAACCACTCTTGCCGGACAAGGAATTGGATTTACTGATTATATTACCCAACTGACCTATCTTTTATTCTTGAAGATGGATGCCGAAAATGTAGAAATGTTTGGAGAAGAGTCGGCTATTCCAACTGGTTATCAGTGGGCAGATTTGATAGTACTTGATGGCTTGGATTTGGTAAAACAATATGAAGAGACCCTTAAATTGCTTAGTGAGCAGGATAATCTGATAGGTACGATTTATACGAAGGCTCAAAACAAGATAGACAAGCCTGTTTATCTGAAAAAGGTCATCACCATGATTGATGAGGAGCAATGGCTCATTATGGACGGTGATGTGAAAGGAGCTATCTACGAAAGCATTCTTGAAAAGAACGGACAAGACAAGAAAAGCGGGGCAGGACAGTATTTTACTCCTCGTCCACTTATTCAGGCAATAGTAGATTGTATCAATCCGCAAATGGGGGAAACGGTTTGTGACCCGGCTTGTGGAACGGGTGGATTCTTGCTTACAGCTTACGATTATATGAAAGGTCAGTCAGCAAGTAAAGAAAAACGTGATTTCTTGCGTGACAAAGCTTTGCATGGTGTGGATAATACGCCTTTAGTGGTGACGCTTGCTTCCATGAATCTTTATTTGCATGGTATTGGTACAGACCGTAGTCCGATTGTTTGTGAGGATTCTTTGGAAAAAGAACCGTCAACTCTTGTAGATGTGATTCTTGCCAATCCTCCTTTTGGAACTCGTCCGGCTGGATCGGTGGATATTAACCGCCCGGATTTTTATGTAGAGACCAAGAATAACCAGTTAAATTTCCTCCAGCACATGATGCTTATGCTCAAAACGGGAGGACGTGCAGCAGTTGTACTTCCTGATAATGTTCTCTTTGAGGCTGGAGCAGGTGAGACTATTCGTAAACGCTTATTGCAGGATTTTAATTTGCATACTATCTTGCGTTTACCTACAGGTATTTTCTATGCCCAAGGCGTAAAAGCCAACGTGTTGTTTTTCAGCAAAGGACAACCGACCAAGGAAATATGGTTTTACGACTACCGTACAGATATAAAGCATACGCTTGCCACCAATAAACTGGAACGGCATCATTTGGATGATTTTGTTTCTTGCTATAATAATCGAGTAGAGACATACGATGCAGAAAATAATCCGCAAGGTCGTTGGCGTAAATACCCTGTAGATGAAATTCTTACCAGAGACAAAACAAGTCTTGACATTACTTGGATAAAGCAAGGTGGTGAGGTGGACAACCGTTCATTGGCAGAGCTGATGGCTGATATAAAGGATAAAAGCCAAACGATAAGTGCTGCTGTGGTTGAACTTGAAAAGCTACTTGCGAATATTGAAGAAAATTGAGTTATGGGAAAAGAGATTTTCACAAATGATAAATATATAAACGACCTGTTCTTGAAGGTTGTTAACCTTGTCACGCAGGCAAGGGAACGTGTGGCAACAGCCGTCAATATAGCTGAGGTTTATACTAAGTTCCATATCGGACAATATATAGTAGAATATGAGCAAAAGGGGGAAACAAGAGCCGAATATGGAAAGGCGGTGCTGAAAGAACTCTCCAAACGTCTGACTGATAGGTTGGGAGATGGATGGTCATATTCAACTCTTAAGAATATACGGCAGTTTTATATTGTTTTTTCTAAAGGGCTAACCAGTGGTTGTCCAAAGCCGAGTCAAAAGGCTAACCAGTGGTTAGCCGATTATCCGAAGTCAGAGGAATGTATCTCTGAGCCGACATTCGCTCTCTCATGGTCTCATTATCTTATACTGATGAGGGTGGAAAATCCGGATGCCCGCAGTTTCTATGAAATAGAATGTACTCAACAACAATGGTCTAAAAGACAACTCAGCCGTCAAGTAGGAAGCTGTCTTTATGAGAGATTGGCTTTGAGCCGTAACAAAGATGAAGTAATGCGGTTGGCTAAGGAAGGACAATCTATTGGGAAACCATCAGACATTATCAAGAATCCCATCACATTAGAGTTTCTTGGTCTAAAACCCGATGCAGTTTATTCAGAGTCTAAATTAGAGAATGCCATTATCAACAAGATGCAGCAATTCCTATTAGAACTTGGCAAAGGATTTCTATTTGAAGCAAGGCAGAAAAGGTTCACATTTGATGAGCAGCATTTCTTTGTTGACTTGGTGTTTTACAATCGTTTACTACAATGCTATGTGCTTATAGATTTGAAGATAGACAAACTAACTCACCAAGACCTTGGGCAGATGCAGATGTATGTCAACTATTACGACCGCTATGTCAAACAAGACTTTGAAAAGCCGACAATTGGTATTCTACTGTGTAAGGAGAAGAACGATGCACTAGTGGAACTTACCTTGCCTAAGGATGCTAACATCTATGCTTCTGCTTATCAACTCTATCTCCCCAACAAGGCTTTATTGCAAGCTAAGGTGAAGGAATGGATTGAAGAGTTTGAAGAAAATGAGGAATTAAAGAAACTGGAAGAACATGAATAGTAATTGTGCAGCCAAAACTGCACAATTACAAACAGAAATATAACGATGGATACAAAAGCGTTACGTCAAAAGATACTCGACCTTGCGATACATGGAAAACTTGTACCCCAAGATCCCAACGATGAACCAGCATCAGTTCTGCTCGAACGAATCAAGGCTGAAAAAGAACGACTGATAAAAGAAGGCAAAATTAAACGGAGTAAGAAGTCTGCAAAGTCTTCCGATACGCCCCATTATGAGAACGTATTACCAGATGGATGGTGTTTGACAGATATAGGAGAACTTCTGATTAATCGTGACGGTGAAAGGAAACCTGTCTCGTCAGTGATACGTAGCAAGCAAACGAGTAAAATTTATGATTATTACGGTGCAGCAGGGGTAATAGATAAAGTGGATAGTTATCTTTTTGATGAAAGATTGCTTCTTATAGGAGAAGATGGTGCTAATTTATTATCAAGAAGTAAAAATAATGCATTCTTCGCAGAAGGAAGATATTGGGTCAATAATCATGCTCATGTGTTGGATGCTACAGATAAAAACTTACTTGACTTTATCGCAATTGTTATCAACTCAATGAAACTGGACGATTATATTACGGGGTCAGCCCAACCCAAGTTGTCACAAGATAATTTGAATAAGATTCCAATTGTTTTACCTCCATTAGCTGAACAACAACGTATAATTGCAGAAATAAAAAAGTGGTTTACTTTAATTGACCAAATAGAACAAGACAAAGCCGATTTACAGACCACCATTGAACTAACAAAAAGCAAAATTCTCGACCTTGCCATTCACGGAAAGCTCATACCGCAAGATCCGAATGACGAGCCAGCCATTGAACTGTTGAAGCGCATAAATCCCGACTTCACACCTTGTGATAACGGGCATTATACACAGTTGCCTGAAGGATGGGCTATTTGTAAAATGAAACAGATTACAAGTATAACGAATGGGAAGTCTCAAAAAAATGTTGAAACACTTAACGGCATATATCCAATTTATGGTAGTGGCGGTGTTATAGGCAGAGCTAATCAGTATCTTTGCATCGCAGGTTCTACAATAATTGGAAGAAAAGGTACAATTAATAATCCTATATTCGTAGAGGAACATTTTTGGAACGTTGATACAGCTTTTGGCTTGAAGGCTAATGATGCTATACTTGATAAATATCTGTATTATTTCTGCTTATCATTTGATTTTAGCAAATTAGATAAAAGTACGGCTATGCCCAGTTTAACAAAAACATCTATTGGTAATGTTTTAATACCCATACCGCCATATAAAGAGCAAGAACGAATTGTGGCTAAAATAGATATGGTGCTTGATACGATGAATGAAATATTACGGGCTGTATAAACAATCCGTTTTTGTTCTGCCTTCGGTGGTATAGGTATCTCTTATTTTGAGTATTCAGAAATCCAATATCGTTTATGAGTGTAACCAGATTGATATGTGACACTCATAAACATTGCCACATAATCAATCTCAATATCACTGTGCATTTTTAGAATCTTCATTACTGATGATTTTACCTTGAAAGGAAAAACAACTAGTTTTGAATCTGTTGTAAAATCATCAAAGATTATACAAGGAAGATTTGAGCATATCCCTGTCGCTTCATTGGTGTAACCAATTATAAAAGACTTACCTGCTGTTAAGACTGGTATTGAGTAGGAATCATCATAAGCCGTTGAATTTATAATATAAGCAGTAGGTTGTTCATAATCTACAACTTATTCAAGCCTGCACATAGCCCATCCTTCAGACAACTTCTTATCATGTTCGATATATTCTCTTATATTGTTACTGTATTCATTATAAATCAATGTAGTATGGTAACAAAATTCAAAAATCATTTGGCAAAGACTAATCTCGCCAAGAACACCGTTACATCGTATGTGTGGACGGTACAGTATTTCCTCAATCATTATGGAGAAGTAAACAAGAAGAACCTCTTGGCATATAAGGGGTACTTGGTGGAGAACTTTAAGCCACAGACGGTGAACCTTCGGCTGCAAGGTATCAATAAGTATCTGGAGTTTACGAAACAAGAAAAACTAAAAGTGAAGTTCGTAAAAGTACAGCAAAAGAACTTCTTGGAAAATGTAATCAGCGATGCTGATTATAAATTTCTTAAAGCCCAACTTAAAGTAGATGGTTATGAGGAGTGGTATTTTATTGTGTGGTTTATGGCGGCTACAGGGGCACGTGTCAGCGAACTACTCCATATCAAAGCAGAACATATACAAATCGGGCATCTTGACCTATACAGCAAGGGAGGAAAGATACGCCGTTTGTATATCCCGAAGAACTTGAGCACGGAGGCTGCGAAATGGCTCAGAGAAATAGGACTTACTTCCGGCTACATCTTTCTGAATCGGTTTGGACAGCGCATTACTACTCGTGGAATAGCTTCTCAACTCAAACATTTTGCTGAAAAATACGGGATGAACAAAGAGGTGGTTTACCCTCATTCATTCCGTCACCGTTTCGCCAAAAACTTCCTTGACCGCTTTAACGACCTTGCTTTACTTGCCGACCTCATGGGGCATGAAAGCATAGAAACCACTCGTATCTATTTACGCCGCACTGCCAGCGAACAGCAGAAGATTGTGGATAAAGTGGTGAACTGGTAAAGTTACATTAGTCCTTAGAAGCGTTCTTGTTTACGCTTCTAAGGAATTTTGAATACCGTCAAAAATGGAGAATGTCTCTTCAATCTTGGCTACTATGCGCTGTTGCTCGGCAAGTGGAGGTAGGGGCAATATATATTGTTTTGCCTTTTCAATCGTAATGGTATCAACAGTTGTACCCTTTGAGTTATCATACATCTGTTTTAGCATATATTCGCTTCTCATGATGTGGTAAATATATTTCGTATTTATTTGATAGTCATTACACAAACAAAGTACACTTGCATCCTTGTAATAGAACTTATCAGACTCTTTTACAATGTAGCATTTGCCAATAGTACCAACGGCAGAAATCATAATATCTGACGCTTTGGGTACTGGAAATTTCTCCTTTAATGAGTTATAATGTTCCTCTGAAATATATAATTCATTATCTACAAGTCCATAAATAGACAGCTTGGCTATTTCACGTGCTCTATAAAATGGAACACCACTATGCTTCCAATCTGACTTCAAAATTCTTTTAGCTGATACGACATTAAATATTGACCCTAAATTTGTCGTTATCCACCCGCTCGGAACGTCAAACGTATAATGCCCGTTATCACAAGGTGTGAAGTCGGGATTTATACGTTTCAACAGTTCAATGGCAGGCTCGTCATTCGGGTCTTGTGGTTGCCATGAATGGCAAGGTCGAGGATTTTGCTTTTGGTTTGTTTGATGATGGTCTGTAAGTCGGCTTTGCCTTGTTCTATTTGGTCAATCAACTCAAATAATTTCTCTATTTCTGCAACAATGCGGTGTTGTTCGGCAAGGGGTGGTAATGCTATTTCCAAACTTCTAATCGTAGCCATTGATAGACTTGGCTGAGCCGTTGATTTTGATATACCCCGAACTCCTAATTGTCCTAAATCGCTCATAAGATAATAGAGCGCATATTTTAAATCAATTTTATTAGAGTAAGGTTCTATTTTAGCAACATTCGGAGCTAGATGACATCTTTTTAATGCCGGGAAAATACATGTATCACCAATACCAGCTCCAATAAATGTCATAAGTAAGCACTTCTTTGTAAGAGCGCTTCTTTCCAACTGTTGCGATAAAGCTTCTGATATAGCCTCATTGGTATTTTCAACAAAATATCCCATTCTTACATTTTGTGCTCTAACTATAGGCACTTCATTATTGCTGGAGATTGTATCTTTCGTGAGACAATCAGTATACTCAAATCCAGCAAGTTTAGTAACAAAAAACAGTTCTTCAATATTTGTCCACACCCACGAACTCGGCACTTCAAACGGCACATTCTCATAATGGGGCGTATCGGAAGGAAAAAAGGAGAGGAAAAATCCTCTCCTTAATCTAAACCATGTATTAGACATTTAAGTTTTTCATCGGCAATCCATAATTGTTTTGGTTGAAAATTTATATGCAGCATATTCACATTCATACTAATCAGCCTTCTTCATTCTAATGGTACAAGTAACATTTGATAAATAGAATAAGAAACAAAGCACTTATTCTTCATTTATCCGATAAATAACCATCGGAAACAATGCTGTCATTGCAGCAGGTTTGATCGTGACAAGAGAGGTTCCGGCAAATACGGTTGTGGGCGGTGTGCCTGTCAGTCATATCCGTAATATCAAGGAATAAAGAAAGGAGATAACCAATAGAAAGTTATAAGCAAATATGCCCTCATGCTCTCATTATGTATATAATCCATTGATAATGAGTGTTAAATGAATGATGGTAGCATATTTTTGAAGAAACAATTTGCCCTCATGCTCTCACTGTTTAATTATACTGATTATTATCTAATATTCTTATATTCAATGTGATATAGCTGAATTCGTTTCAAAATCACTCAGATGAGAAAAGAGTCTATTTTGCCGTTTTAGGTGAAGAAAAATGGCATAATGTCTACAAGATCCCTTTTATATACACGAATCTTATCATATTTTGCTAGGAGAAACAACGGTAACTACTGCATTTTAGGGAGTTCTTGATAGTTTATATAGAGATCATTATATGATAATCGGTCATTCATATTGCAGTTCTTTACTATGGGAAATTGCTTAATCACGTTAGTGGTTAGACTTAATCACACTTGTGATTAATTTTAGTCACATTTGTGATTAGAGTTAGTCACATTAGTGAGTAAGCAATTGCGAATAATAGAAAGAACAAATAGGAAAGTACGATGAGTAGAACTTGTCAGCATGAAAATGTAATCGGATGTTTGTAAAATAGAGTATACTGTGATGAAAAAGCTCAAAATGCGATGGTTGACAAACTTTTGAATTAAGACTTTGTATGTGCTCATGTTGTTGGTTATCAGATAGATATACTCTTTTTATTTGTTCTGTAGAATGAGGGCATGAGGGCAAAGATACTTTTTGAAATATGCTATCATCATTCATTCAGTATTCATTATCAATATGTTAACTTCTTAGTGAGGGCATGAGGGCATAATTGCTTATAACTTTCTATTAATATTGGTGTTATGTTGAGTCGATTTATTGTGAAATACAGAAGTGTTTTTAATGCTTGTTGTAGCAATTATTAAAAATAATCGCTAAGAAACGTTTTTCCTATTTAAGAAATTATTATATTTGTACCGACTATTCTACTATGGCGTAGTAGAACGTTACATATTTTAAGAAGCGTTATTGAAATTATCTTCTATCGTCAAACTTCGCAACTTTGAACTGTACCTGAAGATGATAACAACAACGCTCACGTCTGTGTTATATACCTGCCATTACTGTGGCATCTATATACCTAATGGCGTGGGTGGCTGTTGTTTATCTAGGTACAAGGCAATGCGAAGGCCCGATGATAAGATAAACAAGATACAGCCCTCACGCTTTTTTATTGTTAATCGCCGAACAGAGGAGGGGGAGTTAGGCAAAGTCTTTTGACAAGATAGACTGATCTAACATTTACAGACGTATGAAAACAACACTGCAAGCGGGAATGCGAATCCTTATTTCCCGTTATCTGTCAAGTCGAGGTTGCGGAGACACAGTATATGTCACCGGACCGCCAGGAGTCTTCTGCCCACAGACGGCAATTATAGCATCTTTCATAAAAAAATATTCTATGGTATAATTGGGGCGTATAATGTCTGAACAGAATCATTGAAAAATTATAATCTAAATTTATTGTACGGAAATTATGGAAACAAACAATATGGAAATGTATGAGGCTCCTAAAGTGGAGGTTATCGAAGTAGAAGTGGAAAAAGGATTTGCAGTAAGTGGTGGAACAGAAGACTATAACCCGCAGCCTTGGTAATTGAAATAAATAATTTAAAAACATACACGTATGAAAAAGATATTGTTCACATCTTTAGCTGTTCTTGGATTAGGAATAACCGGTTGTTCCAATGAAGATTTGGGCGTGGCGAAAAGTGGCGTTGATGAAGTATGTGCCACTATGGGAGATGCTGAATCGCGTACTGCTATGAATGGCAATTCTGTCGTTTGGAGTATAGGTGACGAGATTGGCATTTTTGTAACGAATGGAAGTTCTTCTACTTACACTAACATTAACTATTCATTATCCAGTGGAGCCGGAACCAAGAACGCAGGGTTCTCAGGGGTACTGGAAGGTGAGAGTCCTGTAAAGAAAGCTGCTTTTTATCCTTATGGTAGCGATGCTTCTTATGATGGAAGTAAAATATCATTAACGTTGAAGGATACCTATAATTATAAGGAAGGAGAAAACAGCAGTGCTCTTATGGCTTGCCAAATAAATGAGAGCGCACAGGATGTCTTGGCTTTTAAAAATGCAGGTGCCCTGATGAGCATAACTGTCAATAATATCCCGAAGGACTATACTTGGGCGAAATTGACTTCTATGACCGCTCAAGAAAAAACTACTGTTCCAGCCATTGCTGGAAATGCACAAATAGCATTCTCTGGTGGTATCCCTACATTGACAACCACAGAAACGTCAAATTCCTCATCCATAACTATAAACTTTACTGCTGGCAATGACGTGGCCAGTAAAACATTCTATTTCCCGTTGCCTGTAGCCGAGTATCCTGCCTTGGAACTTTCCATTGGTAATGGCGCTACAAGCCAGGTTTTAAAGACAAAAGCTTTAGATGCTAAACGTAACGAACGTTATACCACAACTATAACGTTGGACGAAGTATCCGGAAGTGTACCGACAACAGTTGAAAGTGTATCAGAGGTAGCCGATGCTTTAAAAGAAACCAATTCTGTTTCTGTGGCTGATGTGGCTTCAACTGAACCCAGTCCTACGGTTTCAATACCGAAAAAAGATACACCGGCAGAAAATGTCAGCATATCCTTTGAAAATATTTCTACAACAAATGCTGTTGCCATTAAAGAAGAGAGCACTGGTACTGGTGGTACAGCTGCACCTAAAAACGTGTTGGTATCTGTACCGCAATTAGATACTGCGCCTAAATTTGAGATAGATCTGCCTTCTTCTACCGTAACTTTGGCTGCCAATGGCGAAACAGCTACTTATGATGAAGTAACGGCAACTACTGCTGCAAACACATTGGTTCTTGGTAAAGGAGTTACTGTTAATACATTGAAGGTAAAAGCCGGTAATGTAAGAGTGAAGAGTGGTGCCAAAGTAACAGCCATCAGTCGTGAAAGCGGTAACACTTCAACTGTCATTATTTATAAAGAAGAGGGTGCTGAATTACCCAATCTGTCCGGTAATGATGCATTTGAAGTAGTTGATGCTGCCGTAGCCGACTTGCAAAATGTCGCAAAAAATGGTGGAACTTATACTCTTGCCACAGACTTGGCGGGAGATTTTACTATTTCCGCAACAAAGGAAGTTATCATCAATTTGAACGGTCATAAAATTACCAACAAATCTGGCGATACATTTACCGTAAACAAAGATAGTAAACTGACAATCAACGGAAATGGTACAGTGGATAATGTAAGTCATGGGAAGACTTGTATCTATAATAACGGTACAGTAATTCTTAATGACGGAACCTATATTAGAAGTAAGGAAAACGGTCAGAATTCAGAAAGTTCAGGTGGTAACAGCTATTATAATATTCTGAATCATGGCGAGATGACGATTAATCCAAATGTGGAGATATCGCAAAACGGGCATTATTCTTCGATGATAGCCAATGGGTATTATGATTATACCAATACGAATCCGCGAAATGGATATGTAAGTGGTACCAATCATCAGAATCCTTCACTTATCATAAACGGTGGTACATTTGCCGGAGGTCTTAATACTATTAAAAATGATGATGGAGCCCGGCTTGTCATCAACGACGGTACGTTCACCAATATGTCTCAGGCAACCGTACAGAATCATCATGTGACTGAAATCAAAGGAGGTACATTCAATACGACTGGTTCCGCTCAGTATGTGGTGGATAATGAAGGTCATAATGGTGCAGCCAATGACTTGGGACAGATGACTATCAGTGGTGGAACACTGAATGGCAAGATCTATGTGGTTGGTGCAGGTGCATCGCTGGCTGTTACCGGTGGTACTTTTTCCGATCCGTCCGCACTTTTATACTTAAGCGGTAATGCTAACGTGAAGATACGTTTGAATGGAGACGCTACTTGTAATGGCTTTAAAACGCAAAGTGGACAATCTGTAGAATTGGACTTGAACAACCATGTGCTTACACTTGCTAAACCGACCGTTGGCTCGGCTGGCACAGAAACGAACAGTTGTCAATTGTTGAAAGGTTCTACCGTTACTATGAAAAACGGAACACTGGCAAGTGATAATGATAAAATTATGATTCAGAACTACTGTAATTTGACGTTGGATGCTATGACAGTGAGGGGGCTAAATGCCTTATATGTATTGAGTAACAATTGTGGTAATATTTTGATTAACAATACTACGATTAATGCCGGAACTGGTGCATATGCATTTGATGTTTGCGGCTATTCAACCTACACTGACGGAGTTAAAGTAACTGTTAAAGGTACTAGTATTATTAATGGTAACGTGGAATTATCAAAAAGTACCGGAAACACCGAACCTATGGAATTGAATATTGAGGGTGGTACTTTTAACGGCAATTTGGTTGTTGATTCATCGATAACAGATGCTTCCTCTATCATTAACGTGACTGGTACTCCTTCTTTTAAAGGAACCGGTTGGGATAGTTATATAAAATAAGAGAATTATTTGCTATCATGTTATTAGTCATGGCAGAAAGTGATTTGTAATAAAAGAAGGTCGTCCTGTCTCGAAAGGTCGGGCGGCTTTCTTTTTTTAAGATTAGAAGATTATGAAACTTAATCCCCATTTTAAACTCCGCTCCATAGCCGGAGAAACAATAATTGTGAACCAAGGTGTTCCCGATACTGATTTGACCCGTATTATTTCCTTTAATTTTTCCGCTTGCTTACTTTGGAAACGACTTTCGGGAAAGGATTTCACTTTACAAGAGGCAGCCTTGGTGTTGGTGGAATCTTATCATATTTCTCAAGAGCAGGCCGAAAGAGATGTGGTGATTTGGGCAGATGCACTAAAAAAATGTTCAGCCTTACTTGATTGATATAACAATGGATATAATACTCGATAAACCGGAGCAAATGCTATTTGCCTTGCTCCGATCCGCGTTGAACAGCACAAAGCCGGTTAGTGAAATCCTTTTTACCGATATATCTCCTGCCCTTTGGCAGGCGTGTTACAAACTAGCTTGCACTCAGGGAGTGATGGCTTTGGCATGGGACGGAATACAAACCCTGCCGGCCTGTTTGCAACCTCCGAAGGCTTTGAAGTTAAACTGGGCGATGGCGGTAGAGAACTATGAAAAACGCTACCTGCGGTACTGCCATACCATAGCCGAACTTTCAGCTTTTTATAAAACGCATGGCATTACCACGGTCCAGTTGAAAGGAGTGGGTCTCTCCACCTATTATCCTATTCCTTCGCACAGGGAAGGGGGAGATATAGACATCTTCACTTATTCGGCAGACCATTCCCGGAAAAGTGATGCCGAGGCCAACCGGCTGGCAGACCGGTTAATGGAAGAAAAAGGAATAGAGGTAGACTTTGAACACTCCGAAAAGCATAGTGTGTTTTACTATAAAGGTATTCCGATAGAGAATCATAAAACCTTCATTAATTCGGAAACATACCGTATAGCAGTGAAGATGGATAAGCTCCTTCAAAAACTGCTACAACCCGTATCGGCGGAATTGGACGGAAAATGCTCCATTTTAATCCCATCTTCCACCTTTAATACCGTATTTCTCGCTTTTCATGCCGCCCAGCATTATGCACGCGGCCTGGCACTTCATCATCTTTGCGACTGGGCTTGCCTGCTGAATAGATACGGCCTGCATATTCCTGAGGAAGTGACGGATATTCGTTTTAGAAATATGATGCTGGCAATGACTCACCTTTGTAATGATTATTTAGGAACTTCCGTTCCTGTATATGGAGGAGAAGGATTGGCGGAGGAAATCTTGCGGGAAATCATCCGGCCACCCTATACGATGTCAGTTCCGGCGAAGAATAAATGGGGCATTCTGGTTTATAAAACCAAACGTATGCTGCATACTCATCGTGCGTGCAACAGCGTGTTGCGCATTTCACTGTGCAAATGGGTTGGAAATTCTATTCTGTTGCATCTGCGCTCTCCCCATACCATCTTCCAGACGGAACGAAAATAAGCGGTTTATGTTGAAAAGAATCTGCCGTTTGTTGTTGCCTGATGAAAGGAAAATGGGGATAAGGGTGGTTTGTGCCGTATTTCTTTGCGCATTACTTGACTTTGCCGGACTCGCTGCCCTGTTGCCTGTCTTGTTTTTTCTGTTGGATGACGGGAGGGATAAAGATGCCGCCCTGTTATTTTGTCTGGTGGCAATAGTCTTTATTTTGGTGAAAAACGCTTTGGCAGCGGGGCTTTCACGTTTTCAAAACCATTTTCTGATGTCTCTTTACCGTCGGCTCAGCTTTTCTCTCTTTACTTCTTACTATCAACGGGGATTATTGTTTATACGCAGCAGGGGGAGTATCCGGCTGGGATATGAGGTGAACTATATCTGTTATGCTTTTTCTTTAAACCTTCTTTCCCCCTTGCTTCGCATGACAGGAGAACTGCTGCTTGTTTTTTGGGTGACGGCAGCTTTGTTGGTTTACGCTCCGTTGACGGTACTGATGCTGTATATTGCCTTTCTGCCTTTCATGCTGATTTACGGATGGGGGATCAGGAAACCGATGCGCCGTTATGGTGAGCAGGAGCAGCAGGCTCGTCGTGAGCAATCCCGGCTGGTCACGGAAACGATGAAAGGGTATGCCGAATTGGAACTGAATGCGGCGTTTCCTTTTCTTCAGCAGGCATTCGCCCAGAAGGTAAGGAAAATCAGTGAGAGCCGTTTGAAACTGGAAACGATACAGCATCTTCCTCTTTGCCTTTCCGAAATGGCGGTCATATCGGGGCTGACCTTGCTCACTGTTTTCGGAACAGGGGATATCAAAGCGCTGGTAGGTGTCTTTGCTTTGGCGGCTTTCCGGCTGTTACCCGCTTTGCGCGGCATCTTAGGTGGTTGGACACAAGTACAGAATGCGGTCTATTCTCTGCGGATTATAGAGGAAGGGTTGGGGGATAAGGGGATGGAAGCAGTTTCTCCATCATGGGGGCAGGAAGCGTTTTCTTTTCAAAAAGAGATACGGATAGAACACCTCACCTATGCTTATCCTGAAAGTAAAGAGGTTCTAAAGGACTTTTGTTGTACTATTCGTAAGGGGGAATATGTAGGTATCTGTGGTGAGAGTGGCGTGGGTAAATCTACCTTGTTTAATCTGCTTTTGGGATTTATCACTCCGGATAAAGGCGCTATTCGGATAGATGGCAGGCCGCTTGCCGATGTGCCGAGGCAGGAATGGCATCGCAAGGTGGGATATGTGCAACAGGAAGTGTTTGTGCTGGATGGGACCTTGGCGGAAAACATTGCTTTGGGATGCCGGTCTATAGATAAGGAACGGGTAGCGGAGATAGTGAGGCTGGTGAGATTGGATGCTTGGATGGATGAATTGCCGCAAGGAATGGATACTCCTTTGGGTGAAGGGGGAGGAAGGCTTTCGGGAGGTCAGAAACAACGGGTAGGCATAGCCCGTGCTTTGTATAAGAAAGCGGAGGTGCTTCTACTGGATGAGGCTACTTCTGCATTGGATAATGAGACTGAACGGGCTGTCAATGAAATGCTTCTCGGTCTGATGAAGGAGTGTAGGGGGCTGACTGTTCTTACGATAGCCCATCGGGAAAGCTCGTTGGCATATTGTCATTGTGTAATCAGATTAAATGGAAAAGACAATGGATCGAATTTATAAAATAGGTGGCCACTGCTTCGCATTGCCGGACGAAAGGTTGATGGAGGCGGTGGATGGTATCAGCGGTTTCAAGCCTTTTGTTTGGCAACCGGATCTGGTTTCGGCAAAAGATGTATATGAGGGTGCTTGGTTGCCGGATTTTACTGTTTGGGAGGGAAACGGTTGGGGTTTTCCGGCTTTTCAGAGAAAGTCCTATGGGTTCGGATATGAAGATGTAACCGGTACTTTTGGTGTGAGTGGGGATAGCTTTTTGTTGGAACTGGCTCCGCAGGGAGAACCGTCGCTTTATCTCCGGACGATGGGTGGAACCGGGAGAGGTATCTGTTTATATGGTCATTATTCTCCCCGTCTTTTAAGGTTTGCCTTATGGATGTGGTATGGCCTGATGACGGTACGGAAAGATACGGTTGCCTTGCATGGCAGTTGTATTGTTTATAAGGGGAAAGCGGTTCTTTTTTTAGGTGAAAGCGGAACCGGCAAAAGTACCCATACTCGTTTGTGGAGGGAAAATATAGCAGGAAGTAAGTTGCTGAATGATGACAGTCCCATTGTGCGTTATGAAGAGGGGGGCGTGTGGGTATATGGCAGCCCGTGGAGTGGGAAGACTCCTTGTTATAAGGCGGAGCGTTATCCGTTGGCCGGATGTGTACGTTTGTCACAAGCACCGTATAACAAGATACGGAGATTGAACACTTTGCAGGCTTATGCAGCTTTGCATCCGTCTGCTCCTCCTGCATTTGCATACGAGGAGGAATTATACTGTGGGGTTTGTAGTCTGTTGGAAAAGATGGTTTCATCCATTCCTGTTTATCATCTGGAGTGTTTGCCCGATGCGGAGGCGGTGAAATTAGTATGTCGTACTTTATATGGAGATGGGTATGAAGCGGATAGCGAATGAATGTTTCTTTGCGTGGGTGGAGTCGGAAATCAAAAGTGGCAGGAGTGTGAAGTTCCGGGTGAAAGGCAATTCCATGATGCCTTTACTGAGAAATGGGAAGGATGAAGTGGTGGTGGGGCCGTATGATAAGGAGGAGTTGAAACTTTTTGATGTCATTCTGTTCCGGCAGACAGACCGGTATGTATTGCATCGGATTATTCAAAAAAGAGACAGTCGTTATCTGATGCAGGGGGATGGCGTCTGCCGTTTTTATGAGGAATGTGAGGACACGGATATCATCGGGGTGGTGAGAAAGGTATGCAGGCCTTCCGGAAAGAAGATTGAAACGGATTCCATGTGTTGGCGGTTGGAAAGCCGTTTGTGGTTGGGACTTGGTGGATGCAGAGGAATGGTGTTGCGTGTCCTGAATAGATTGGGTTGTTGTCTCCTTTTTTGACGAAATCTGTCAGCTTGGAAGGAAATATTATTCATAAAGCAGGTATTTCTCTCTCATCTTTTTGTAGGCTTCCAGTTCATTCTGCCATCCTGCACGGATTTCTTCTTCACTGGCTCCTTTCATGATTTGTTCCCTTACGGTACGGTTCCCTATCAGCAGGTCGAACCATTGCGGGCGGGTAAAGAACTTGTCCGCTTTCCCAAGGTCTTGATAAGCTTGATAATAGGTGATGATGTATTTTAAAGAGAATCCTTTCGGGGCGGTGATATGGCGGAGATTATTGCCATAGCAGTATTGGTTTTTATACATCGGATTCTTGTCAAAGCCTTCCAAGGCTTCCGGTCTGAAAGAAAAGGAGGAGATGCGGATATCCGGTGAACCGATTACTTGAAAAGGATAAAGAGTACCTCTGCCCACACTGATGGCTGTACCTTCAAACGGACAGAGTGAAGGATATAAGGCAATTGCCTGGTCGTTGGGCAGGTTGGGAGAGGGTTTTACCGGAAGCGAATAGGGTTGTCCGTGTTTCCAGCCTTCCACGGGGATGACGGTCAACGCGCATTTTTTGCCATTGGGCAGCCAGCCTTCGCCATTGATCATTTGAGCCAGCTCGCCTACAGTGCAACCGTGTAAAATGGGGATGGCGTGCATACCCACAAAACTTTTCTGGTTTTTCTGTCGCACAGGGCCGTCCACGTAATCACAAGGATTGGGCCGGTCTGTGATGACCAGTTGTTTCCGGTTCTCGGCACAAGCTTCCATTACATACTGCATGGTGCTGATATAGGTATAGAAACGGGCACCTACATCCTGAATGTCGAACACAATCAGGTCTATGTCCTGTAGCTGTGTGGCTGTAGGTTTCTTATTTTTACCGTAAAGGGACAGGATGGGTATTCCCGTGCGGGTATCTTTTCCGTTCCTGATGGTTTCTCCGGCATCGGCGTCACCCCGGAAGCCGTGTTCGGGAGCGAATACCTTTTTTATTTGTATATGCGCTGCAAGCAGGGTGTCCAACAGATGGGTTTCTCCTACTTTGGAGGTTTGGTTTACAACCAATGCCACACGCTTCCCTTTTAATATAGGTAAGAGACGGTCCATCTGTTCGGCTCCGGTGATAACCTTTTGCGCGGTCACGGCGTTGCAGATAAACAAGAGGCAGTATAGGAAAATGTATTTTGTTTTCATGATATGTGGCGATTATTTTGTAATATTGCACAAAAATAAGAATTTAATTGAGAATGGACGCACTTGCTATCATTAATAAATATTATCCTGAAGATAATGAACTGAAACATATCCTGCTGGCGCATAGCCGTTCGGTGGCCGATAAGGCGTTATGGATTGCCGGAAAGCATCCGGAATTGAATCTGGACAAGCAGTTTCTGGAAGAGGCGGCGATGCTGCACGATATTGGTATTTTTATGACGGATGCTGAGGGCATTTGTTGTTTCGGATCTTATCCTTATATTTGTCATGGATATTTGGGGGCTGATCTGATGCGGAAAGAAGGATTTCCGCGTCATGCATTGGTCTGTGAGAGACATACGGGAGCGGGTATGTCTTTGCAAAGTATTATTGACCAGCAGTTGCCTGTTCCTCATCGGAATATGGTTCCGGTTTCGCTGGAAGAACAGGTTATTTGCTTTGCCGACAAGTTTTTCTCAAAGACGCATCTGGACAGGGAAAAGAGCGTGGAGAAGGCGTTAAAGAGTATTTCACGTTATGGGGAAGATGGGATAATCCGTTTTAACCATTGGTGCGAATGTTTCTTGTAAGCCTTAAAAATAAATTAAATATCCGCTAAATAGTTCATTATTGGCGGATAATGCTTAATTTTGCCCCTCAAAAGCGTAAATGATTTGTGAATGACGCCACTAAAACGACATAGATTTATAACATTCCTACTACTATTTGCATGCCTGTCACTTTCTTTAAGTACAGGTGCTCAACGCAGAAAGCGGAATTCTGCATCCGGCAATGATTCCCTGAAAGTAGATAGTGCTTTGGTAGATACGTTGTCTATCGATACGGTTGCACCTAAAAAGAAACAGCCGTTGGATGCGCCTGTTATTTATGAAGCAAATGACTCTATCGTATTCACTGAGGGCGGATATGCCCATCTGTATGGTGACGGTAAGGTGAACTATGAGAAAATAGAGTTGACCTCTGCCGTGATTACAATGAACATGGATAGCAGTACGGTGTATGCCCGTGGTGTTCCCGATTCGGTTGGCGTGGAAAAAGGTACTCCT
>ENA-OOQJ01000075-OOQJ01000075.1-human-gut-metagenome-genome-assembly--contig:-NODE-75-length-21784-cov-5.420130_pt1 | contig 21784 bp, 10 predicted proteins | sample MGYA00241089_ERZ501164 | MGnify/ENA primary metagenome ERZ501164 (study PRJEB25962, sample SAMEA2042493) | human gut metagenome | biome: human gut; feature: human-associated habitat; material: faeces... | reverse complement strand
CTTTCCGCTGGCCATCATAAATAGATGGGCTTGGTCGCTCATGTGGTTGTCAGCCAGAATGTCTTTGAAAATCTCGAAGTTCTTGGCTTTATTGACGCCTGTATATTTACGTATTTCATTGAAATTGGGGAAAGCGCACCATTGACCTGTTTCATGGGATACGTAGGGCTGTCTCACGGTGTCAAGATGATTTTGGAAACGATAGTCGTCTTGGGTGGACGGTTGTTTCTTGGACCAGGTCAGGCCACGTGCCCCAGCCTTTACATGATATTGGTTGCGAGGTTGCCATTGCCATCCGTTGCCTACCGATGCTCCGGTATATACATGTCTGGGATCCTTCTTTTCCCAATATTCTACGAACTTGGTCACCCATTCTACCCAGCGTCCGCTAGGTTCGTTTCCGCATGCCAACATGCAATAAGAAGCATAGTTGCCATATTCTTTGGTTAATGCGATGGTTTCGTCCATCAGATATTTGTCAATAGGTTGTCCCAAACCTAATTTAGGACCATGATTGGGCCAGCTCGGACCTTCGGGTTGCAGATAGAATCCTACCCGGTCGGCAGCTATAAAAGCGGCTTCGGGAGGACAGAATGAATGGAAACGCATGTGATTCAGTCCATAACTGCGACAGATACGGAATACCCGTTCCCAACTTTCTACATCCATCGGAGCGTAACCGGTCAACGGGAAGTCACAGTTTTCAACTGTTCCGCGAAGCTGGGTTTTGCGCCCGTTTACATAAAACCATTTACCTTTGATTTCAAATCGGCGCATACCGAATTGTATTTCCTTTATCTCAGTTTTTTTCCCATTGGTGACTTCTGCTTTCAGTTTGTACAGGGCCGGATGAAATTCATCCCATAGCAGCATATCATTCCCCATAGGTAATACCATTTCTGTTTCCGTCACTCCTTTGTTGAGTTTGATTTCTTGTTGTATGGCGGGAACTATATGCTTTTTATCCGTATTGAAGCTCTCTGCTGATAATTTTACTTTTGCAGTGCCTGTACCTTTGATGACGACTTTGACACGTGCCAGTTTTTGTTCTGGTTCCGGATATATTTGAATATCATCGAAATATGTTTTCGGAGTCGTTTGCAGACAGATGCGTCCTACAATGCCGTTCCAGTTTCCTTGGGTCTGGTCGGTTATGCTGTGCGAATCCGGTCCGACATTGATTTCTTTGATACGATTATCCACCCGGATAGTGATAGTACATTTTCCGGGACGGACATAATGGGTTATATCATATTGATGGGGAACACAAAGACTATTCTGCATTCCTGTCTTTTGTCCGTTCACCCATACGGTTGTTTCTATATGGGGACGTTCCAGGAACAACAAAATACGTTCACCTTTCCAGTCGGCAGGTATATTCACCTCTTTCTGATACCAAGCAGCTCCTACATAATGTTTGTCGGGAGTCAGAAAGAATGGAAATTTAATATTACCTTCTTTACGGTATTTTTCCATGTATGGATTATAATAGTAGGAACTGTCATAGAGACTGCCTGTCCATTGGGTCTTTGCGGTAACCTCATCACCTTTCAGTTTCTCGGGCATGGAGCCGGGCAGGTTGATGCAGTCATTCAATGTGTGGCTGAACCATTTTTCTTTTTCTCCATTATCCTGACGGTCTATACTGAATGACCATTTTCCGGATAAGTCAATAATTTTTTGTGCGCTTAACGAGAAGCACATCCATACTAGGCAGATTGTCAATAACGTTTTTTTCATAGTATCTTTTTACTTTGAATTTGATGTTGCTAAATTAAGGTCTTTTCATCTGCATGTAAATAGAAAGAAGTACATATAGATGGAAATTCGTATAAAATAGGGGTAATGTGCGATATATTTGTACGATTTTACATGGATATGCCTTGTATGTGCAGAAAAAAGTCCAAATCTCTTTTTATCTTTGTATACTCACAATTAAATCATTGTATACATGAAAAAACGATTATTCAGTTTGTTCTGCTTGTTAGGGGCAGTTTCCGGATTATTTGCCGGTGATACGGCTTATTTGTTCTCTTATTTCATTAATGACAGTCGGGACGGTCTTCATTTGGCTTATAGTTTGGATGGGCTGACATGGACTCCTCTGAATCATGGAAAATCTTTCTTGATACCTACGGTCGGGAAGGATCGTCTGATGCGTGACCCTAGTATATGTCAGGCGCCGGACGGAACCTTTCACATGGTGTGGACTTCCAGTTGGACAGACCGGATTATAGGTTACGCCTCTTCTCCCGATTTAATCCATTGGAGTGAGCAGCGTTCTATTCCGGTAATGATGCATGAGCCTGCTGCACATAATTGCTGGGCACCTGAATTGTTTTATGATGAACCTTCGCAAACTTATTATATTTTTTGGGCAACGACCATTCCCGGACGTCACAAGGAAGTGCCGGTCATTGAGAGTGAGAAAGGGCTGAACCATCGTATTTACTATGTTACGACGAAGGATTTTAATACATTTTCTGAAACCAAACTGTTCTTTAATCCCGATTTCAGTGTGATTGATGCAGCTATTGTACGCGATCCGGTGATGAAAGACTTGATTATGGTGGTGAAGAATGAAAACTCGTTGCCGGCAGAGAAGAATTTGAGAATAACACGGACAACACGGATAGAGGATGGATTTCCTACTACCGTTTCTCCTTCCATTACAGGAAATTATTGGTGTGAGGGACCTGCGCCACTTTTTGTAGATGATGCTCTTTATGTCTATTTTGATAAATACCGTAATCATCAATATGGAGCTGTTTGCAGTCGTGATCATGGAAAGACATGGGAAGATGTATCTGACCGTGTATCTTTTCCAAAAGGAACCCGTCACGGAACTGCTTTTACCGTAGAGAAGGCTGTACTTGATAAATTGCTTCGTATCCATCACTTCAATCCTCTTATTCCGGATAATATCGCTGATCCTTCTTTATCCAAATTTGGTGATACTTATTATCTTTATGGTACTACTGATATTGATAAAGGATTGTCACAAGCAGGGACTCCTGTGGTATGGAAATCTAAAGATTTTGTAAACTGGAGTTTTGACGGATCACATATTGTGGGATTCGATTGGCATAAAGGACATGAATATGTCAATGCCAAAGGAGAGAAAAAGACGGGATATTTTCGTTATTGGGCACCCGGCAGAGTAGTGGAGAAGAATGGTGAATATTATCTTTATACCACTTTTGTAAAACCGGATGAGAATGCACGTACCTATGTGCTGAAGTCCGACCGTCCCGAAGGTCCTTTCCTTTTTGCCGGACGTAATTCTATATCTTCTCATTCTTTGGATGGGTTTGATCAATCTTGTATTGCTCCGGATATAGATGGGGAACCTTTTGTGGATGATGATGGAACTGCTTATTTATTCTGGCGCCGCCGGATGGCTGCCCGTATGACTGACGATTGGCAGCATTTAACCGGTGATACTGTTGTGATGAGTACGGCTCGTCAAGGGTATTCGGAAGGGCCGGTTATGTTTAAACGTAAAGGTATTTATTATTACATCTATACTTTGAGAGGGAATCAGAATTATGTAAATGCTTACATGATGAGCCGGCAGTCCCCTTTGTCGGGCTTTGAAAAGCCCGAAGGCAATGATATTTTTCTTTTTTCATCCATTGCCGATAATGTTTGGGGGCCGGGACATGGGAATGTATTTTATAATGAAGAAACAGACGATTATATTTTCGTATATCTGGAGTACGGTGACGGAGGAACTACCCGCCAAGTATATGCCAATCGGATGGAATTTAATGAGGATGGCACTATAAAGACACTTGTTCCTGATGAAAAGGGAGTTGGTTACTTGGCTGTCAGCCAGGAACAGCGCGAAAATAAGGCGCTGAAAGCTTCTTTCAGTGCATCCAGCGTACGTTCTCCCCGTACTTCTAAGGTTGAAATAGAAACTCAGCCTAATTGTCCTTTGGCTGATAAAACTTCGCTTGTCAAGGTGGAACGCACACATATATATCACCCTGGAAATGCAGGCGACCGGTCTAATGGAACACGCTGGATGGCAGAAACAAATGATGATCATCCTTGGCTGATGGTGGATTTGGGTGAAGCCATGCAGGTAACGGAGTGTCAATTTGCCTTTGTACACCCTGCTGAAGGCCATGCCTGGCATCTCGAAAAATCCAATGATGGTACTAATTGGCAACCTTGTGCCGGAGTAAAAGAGGTGAAGGCATGTTCACCTCATGTGGTAACGGTGGGAGATAAAGTACGTTATTTGCGTTTGCACATAGATAAAGGTGCAGCCGGATTATGGGAATGGAAAATCTATTAAATTACTATTTTATCATGAAAAAACGATTTGTGACCGTTCTTTTGGCTTGTTCTTTGGCCGGAGGACTTTTTGCACAACAGCCTTGGTTTAAAGACAAGGATTTGACCTTGACCGGTGCTTATTATTATCCTGAGCATTGGGATGAGAGTCAATGGGAGAGAGATTTTAAACAGATGCACGATTTGGGTTTTGAATTCACCCATTTCGCGGAATTTGCTTGGGCGCAATTGGAACCGGAAGAGGGAAAATATGATTTTGCCTGGTTGGATAAAGCGGTGGCTTTGGCTGCCAAATATGATTTGAAAGTCATTATGTGTACTTCTACGGCAACTCCACCGGTATGGCTGAGCCGTAAATACCCTGAAATTTTGATTAAAAATGAAAATGGTACCGTGCTTGATCACGGAGCACGTCAACATGCTTCTTTTGCTTCTCCCGTTTATAGAGAACTGGCTTATAAAATGATAGAGAAGTTAGCTCAGCATTATGGAAATGATTCCAGAATAATCGGCTGGCAGCTCGATAATGAGCCGGCCGTACAATTTGATTATAATCCGAAAGCCGAACTGGCTTTCCGGGATTTTTTACGTGAAAAATATCATCATGACATTAAAGCATTGAATGATGCCTGGGGAACGGCTTTTTGGAGTGAGGTTTATTCTTCTTTTGATGAAATAACTCTTCCTAAAACTGCCCAGATGTTTATGAATCATCATCAGATTTTGGATTACCGCCGTTTTGCTGCCAGTCAGACAAACGACTTTTTGAATGAACAATGTTTGTTGATTAAAAAATATGCAAAGAACCAATGGGTGACTACTAACTATATTCCTAATTATGAGGAAGGACATATAGGTGGCAGCCCTGCACTTGATTTTCAAAGTTATACTCGCTATATGGTGTATGGAGACAATGAAGGGATCGGCCGTCGCGGATATCGAGTGGGAAATCCGTTGCGTATTGCTTTTGCCAATGACTTTTTCAGACCCATACAAGGTACTTATGGAGTAATGGAACTTCAGCCAGGGCAGGTGAATTGGGGGAGTATCAATCCTCAACCGCTGCCCGGAGCTATCCGTTTATGGATGTGGAGCGTATTTGCCGGTGGAGGCGACTTTATCTGTACTTATCGTTATCGCCAGCCTCTGTATGGCACGGAACAATATCACTACGGCATTGTAGGTACAGACGGAACAACGGTAACTCCCGGTGGACGTGAATATGAGCAGTTCATGAAAGAAATCAGACAGCTGCGGGGACAGGTTGCAGCTCGTGAGGTGAAACCGGCCGATTATTTGGCGCGTCGTACTGCCATTCTTTTTAATCATGAAAATTCATGGAGCATTGAGCGCCAGAAGCAAAATCGTACATGGAATACATTAGGGCATATTGAGAAATATTATCGCACGTTGAAATCTTTTGGCGCGCCCGTAGATTTTATCAATGAAAGCAAGGAGTTCTCCTCTTATCCTGTGATCATAGCTCCGGCTTATCAATTGGCTGACAAGGCATTGGTAGACAGATGGACTGATTATGTAAAGAAGGGTGGTAATTTGGTCTTAACTTGCCGTACAGCCCAAAAAGACCGCCATGGACGTTTACCCGAAGCTCCTTTCGGTTCCATGATAAATGAACTGACCGGTAATGAAATGGAGTTTTATGATTTATTACTTCCTGAAGAACCGGGCAAATTACGGATGGATGGAAAAGAATATACGTGGAATACTTGGGGAGAGATATTGAAACCGGGTAAGGATTCACAAGTATGGGCTACTTATACACAGGAATTTTATGAAGGAAAACCGGCAGTCACTACTCGTAAGTTGGGAAAAGGTACTGTTACTTACGTGGGAGTGGATAGTACGGACGGATTATTGGAGAAAGATATTTTGAAGAAACTATATGCGCAATTGAATATTCCTGTGATGGATTTACCATATGGTGTTACTTTAGAGTACCGCAATGGTATGGGGATTGTACTGAATTATACAGATAAACCTTATAAGTTCGTACTTCCTTCGGGAGCCAAAGTGCTGATAGGAGAGCCGGTAATTCCTACAGCAGGAGTATTGGTATTTTCTATTACTGATTGAAAACGTATGATTGATAGAACAAAAAGGAGCGGCTTCACAGTCGCTCCTTTTTACTTAACCTAAATCTAACCTTTAAATCATAGTCTATGAAAAATCGATTCACTAACCAATCATATTATTAATTTAATTTGTAAACCTCACTTCCGGCGAGCAGGAAACACCCTACTCCAAAATCTTCAAAATCGGGTACTTTATCGTATGTGACAGGTTGACTGTCTTTCGGTTCTTTTCCGGTTCCTTGTACAAGTCCTAGGAAGCCGTTAGGGTGAACGGCATCCTTCACCATAGCATTCCATGCTTTCAACAAGACTGGCAGGTATTCTTTTCTGTCCAACAGTCCGTTACGTACCCCCCATGCCATGCCATATACAAATAAAGCGGTGCCACTGGTTTCTTTACCTCCGAAGTTTGATTCGTCATGCATACTTACATTCCAAAAACCATCAGTACGTTGGCAATTTTTGATAGCTTTACTCATGGTCAGGAAGTCATTGATATAGTCGGCGCGATGTTTTTCATCAGTAGGAATTTCATCCAATACACGTACCAGTGCTGCATATACCCATCCATTACCACGACTCCAATAGCAATTCTTACCGTTAGGTTCTTTGTAAGGGGGATCAAAGTCTTGGTCTCTCCACCACAAACCTTCTTTTTGGTTGTACATGCCATTCTCACCATGTTTGTTACGGGTATATTCATACATATCCCACATTTTGTCGAAATATTTTTGTTCTCCGGTCAATTTTCCCAGTTTGGCAAATACAGGCATTCCCATTTGGATGGCGTCAATCCACCACCAATCATTTACTTGAGGAGTGTTGACCAGCATATCTATATTGGCTTTGACCTTACGGATTCTTTCCGGATCGGGACAAATGTTATATAAATCAATGTAAGTCTGGCTGGCACAGTAATCATCAGCATTGCGAGTGGTGGTACCGTTGCGGAATCCCCATTCGTGGTAATTTGACCAATCGACAGCGTATTTATAATAGTCATCGCGTGGATAGACGGAGTAAAGAGCCATTAATCCTTCATAATATACTCCGCGTGTCCAGATATTACTGGGACGGGTTACATTTTTTACAAAAGAAGGAGTACGATAATCGGCATACTTCTTCATGAAGTAATCATTGACTTTTGTAACAGTCTTCAACGTTTCTTTTTTGTCCGGCAAGTCTTGTGCTTTTACAACTCCAAAACCTAATGCAACAAAAAAGAATGATAGTATTAATTTTTTCTTCATCATGTTGTTTTAGTGTTTTAATGGTAGCGCAAAAATAGGATGGTCTGGGATTTCCTACAATTGAAATGTGTACATCTTCCTTGAATATTATGCATGTGTACGCATTTCGAGTGTATTTTTTATTTATCAGTGTTCTTATTGGGCTATTTGTCTTTATTTGCAGACCGTTCATAAATCTTTTCTCCTTCTTTTATCTCTAGTTCCAAACCTTTAAAATTAACATTGGCCACATTTGAGATGCTTAATCCTTTTTGAGCTTTAATATGGCAATTCTCAAAAAAGAATGTATCATTTCCGAATGGAGCCTCTTTAAAACCATACATGGTTCCTGCTGATTGTGCTTCTCCATTTATATTCTTGAAATGGATATTGCGCAAACAGGTCAGCGGATAATGTGCAGGTGAAAGCGGAGGAACCATACGCCATTCCATATTGATATCAAAGATACTGCGCGCTCCTTTGATGGTAATATCTTCAAAAGTGATATTTTCCACAGTTCCGCCGCGGCTGGGCTGACTTTTAAAACGTAAGGGGCTCCAGTTTTCGTTATCCATCAGGCAGGAACGTATGGTCACATTGCGTATGCCGCCTGATATTTCACTGCCCATAGCCACTCCACCATGACCGTATGCAAAATGACAGTTTTCTATCAGAATGTTTTCACTGGGACGTCCTACTCTGCGTCCGTCTTCGTCTCGTCCGGATTTGATGGAGATACAATCATCATGTGCCTCAATGCGGGTGGAAGTAATCAGTATATCATTGGACGAATCAATATCTATGCCATCGGAACTGGGTATATATTCCAATGCACGGATATCGATTCCATCTATAGTGAAGCCGTTTGTGTAAAGTACATGAAGACACCATGAGGCCTGATTTATCATTTTTAAACCGGAAATCTTACCTCCCGGGCAATCTGTGAAACATAACAGTCTGGGACGTCCGGAGTTTCCGAATGGAATTTTTTTCCATTCTACTCCTTTACCATCGATAACTCCTTCACCATAAACTTTAACTCCGTCTGAATGGTCGAAATTCAAGAAAGCACATCGCCACCTTTTTTCTATACCTTCAAAACGGGTAGGGATGACAGGAAATTCATTGGGGTCGACAGTGCTGATTAGTTTGGCGTTTTTTTCTATACGTAAATCTACACCACGTGGGAAGAATAGAGCGCCGCTTAGATACTCCCCGGCAGGAATAACTATCGTTCCACCTCCATTGTGAACTGCTTCATTAATGATACGTTGTAAAGTGGCTGTCTCCGAATAGCCATTTCCTTTTACGCCATATTCTTTAATGTTATATTCTCTGTTATTTTTTCCGATAGATATGAGCTTGCTTTCCCATGCTTCCAGTTTAATGGTCAGACGGGTACGGTTATTGACAATTGTTGCATTTATCGGTTGGAGTGTGCCATCTGTCGCATTCCATTCTTTTGCGACTCCTACTTTATCAAAGTCTGCTGTAAATTCTGTAGCTTTATTCCCTTCATTGAATATGAAGTAGAGGTCGCCATCGGGCATTACTCTGCGCGTGTAGCGGATAGAATCATTGGCAGGTGAAATGATTTTCATTTCCGGTTCCGGAAGGGAAGAGCTTACACGTGCAGTCCATCTGGTGGATGGCTCAATCCTGCTATTGGTTAAATCTGATAGGGAACCGGGAGCAGTGAAACTTTTGTCAATGAAAGAAGCAGGCTTCCTTCCCCAAAACAGGACCTTTCCTCCACGTGAGGAAAATGTTTCTATCACTTTCCAGGCAGATGCGGAAATAACATCTGATGATGGGATAATCAATGTTTCATATCTTTGTCCGCTTTTATTTTCCAGATAGCCGGAACCTATGGTCAGTGCTTCCGTAAAAGCATCATCGTTTATGTAGTCAAAATCTCGTTGATGAGTTAACAGCTGTTGGGTAAGAGTGACGATATCCTTATAAACTTCATTGTTACCCAGCCACATAGCAGATGTGGGGTAATACATGGCAATTCGTGCTCCCGGCTTCCCCTGACTCATCAGGTAAGTGGTGCGATTCGTATATTCATTCAGGCCTTTCATACCGGGATCACTCATCCAATTGCGATGTTTGGACCCTGCCGGCCAGAACATGAATTCAAAGAAGTTAATCCCACGGGCAATCTGATGATCTACAACAAATTTGGCTTGGGGAATGGTAGGGGAGATGTGGTAAGCTGCAAAACTTTCGCTGAATGCTCTAGGTTTTCCATAAACATGAGCTACAGATGAGGCTAGTTTGGGGAAATCATTAAGGGTACTGGGCCATATTTGGTTCCAGATTGCATCTACTCCGGGTATTTGAACTTTACTTAAATTCCGGAAATAGTCTCCTTCAGCTTTAACACATGCGGGCATTTCATGTTCTTTGTTAAGATGGGTAATGTGGGCTACTCCATTAGCCGCACACCAATCGGCCTGTAATTTGAAAAAATGGGTGGCGAACAAGCTGGACCAGACATCCCAATAATCGGCTTTTACCCTTTGTTCCTGTATGGTGGGCGAAGTGGTAAAAAAGGAGGCCAGATAGGGAGTCGGATCATACCCTTTTGTATCTTTGAATGTTTGGACAATGGAAGGAGTCCAGGGTAAATGTGCATAATCGGGTTCGTCTCCCCGGAAACCAAGTACGGTGGTACCCAGCTCTTTACCAAGGTATTTTTTATACTGTTCATGTGTCCAATCAATGAATTGTTGTACGGCAACAGGATTCAGATAATCACACAGAGAATTAGTGGCATCTTTGCCGCCGTTGGGATTATTAACGGCTCGGGTTACGGCCGTCCGAAAGTCGCTTTTGACCAATAGGATCTTCCAGTCATCCAGTCCGGCGTTGAAACTTATTTCACCATTATTAATTGCTACAGTTCTGTTAGGAGCACCGGATGTACTGACGGCTACCGCACTGATGATTTCCGGTGCTATTTTATGGTTTGTCATTACTTCTCCCCGTTTTATCTGTATGGTATCACCTATCACAAGAGCTTGCATTCTCAAATCGGGACGTTCCTGTGAGAATTTTCCTCCTGCAAATCCGCTGGGATATTTTCCTTCATCAATAATCCAGACTTTCATGCCTCGCTTTTTGGCTTCAAGTACTCCGGTACGAATCGCTTTAAACCATTCTTCGGAAAGATATTTGAAAGGTAGTTTGTAACCTGCTTCAAATATTACGGCACGGAATCCTTTCTTTTTGATAGAATCCAAGTCATTGCAAATAGTCTTTTTATCCATTTTCCCTTCCCAACCCCATATTACGTGGTTGGCAAATTCCACAGGAGGTTCTGCAAATTGTTGTTCTAGACGGGAAAGGGGTGTTTCATGAATGCCTTGCCAGGATTTTATTTCATTTTCTGCGAGTATAAAGTTGAAATAAAAAAGGGAAGCAATGAGTAATAGTATCTTTTGCATGATGTTTATGATTAGGTTTGAGTCTTATATGCATAAGGGCGCATCAAAGCGCCCCTACAGCAAAAGGATATCCGTTACAGTTTTTAGAGGAATCCTTCATGCTAATCTTAATATTATTCTCCTAAATAATAGGAGGGAACAGGAGCTTGTGGATATCCCATGGAACGATGAGCTACATAACTTCTATATATTCCGTCTTGCATCAATGTGGTGCGACGGTCTTTTGCCGGAAGATTGGTTGTGTAGATACGTATTTCACCGGGCAATGCGGTGATTATTTCTTCACGCCAGTCTCCATATAAGTCTGCAATCATTAAGATATCACCTTCAATTCCTTGTGTCAGTGTTTCTCCTTTCCATTTTACAATACTTAGTGAACGACCGTTTGAAGAGGAACTTGCCCCCCATCGGTTATCGTCCCCTTTGAATGTTTCGCGCAATAAGTCACCGTCCCACCAAGCCCAATTACGGCAGGAGGGCACTTCCTCATTTTTACCTAAAGGTTTACCGTCAGCCGAAAGTAGATATTTGTCTGTGCTGCCTCCTTTACGGTCTTCGCTGGCAAAACATTCCAGACCTTTGTGGACCGGATCAAAATCAGCAACCATCCCATCGCCTACATGGAATGTCTTATGACCGATATTCCATACCGGTTGTCCTGTTCTGGCATCCACAACACAAACGCCACGTCCGTTCTCGTGCCAAGGTTCCAGACAAAGGAACACTTCCATACCCGGACGATCCGGGTCGATATCAGTCAGATAGATTTTATCAGGGTGTCCTAGTCCGGTAGACCATAGTAAAGTCCCGTTATCATCAAGCATGCATGAGCCTAACAGAATTTCATCTTTTCCATCTTCATCCACATCACCACATACCATATTATGGGAACCCATGCTTCTTACTACGGGATTTTCTTCATCGCCGTCCCATCGCCATGCACGTTCCAGTTTGTTATCTTTCAGCTGCCATGCATCTACAGTCATCAGTTTGTAAGTGCCACGACATGCCAATATATAAGGGGTCTTGCCGTCCAGATAGGCCATTCCTATTTGGTTACGGTTCTGCCGGACCAGATTTCCATACCTGTCATTCCGTTCAGGCCAGTCCACGCGGGCAATTTCTTTTCCGGTCATTCCATCCCATACACTTAGATACTCCTCACCGGAATCTACCCGTCCTTTTTCATTTCGTTGGGTTGTTTCCGAAGCTGTTTTTAAGGCAATTTCTGCTTTGCCATCTCCATTGAAGTCGTATGCGATGAAAGGGGAGTACCAAACACCGGGCTCGATACCTTGTCCTAAATCTTTAGACCATAAAAAAGTGCCGTCACTTAAATAAGCCTCAATTTGATAAGTTGAACCATCCAAAGTACCGGGCATTCCGGGATCCACATTTTTTTCCGGGGTGCGGATGATATAATCGTAAATGCCATCCCCGTTCAAATCAGCAACGGCTATTTTGCCTGCTTTTATATTACGGTTCAATTTAATGGACTGATAGTTTCTCAATAAAGAACAGTCCACATCCAATTTGGAAGATGTGTCAATTACTTTTTTCTTTTTATCTAATGCACAGATCCAATAGGTTGCTTTTCCAGAAACGGGAGTCTGGTCAACAAAGTCACAGGTGTTTTTAATTGGATTTTTTGATAAACGCTGTGTCTTGCCGTTTGCAGAACGGTAGAGGTGGAAGGAAGTGTCAGTTCCATCTTGTTCCAATAGTCTCCAACTGAGGTAGATACCTTTCCCGTTTGCAGATGGAGTGGCCGTTAATCCTCTGTCTAAGTTTTCTTTTATTCTTTCTGTTGCAAAACCTTTGATTTCCGGTTTGGGCTCATGGCGTGGTTCTAGTATTTCGTAATAATATGTACGTTCACGCAAGTCTTGGGCTGTCATGCTTGTTGATATGCTAAGCAATAGTGGTACTGAGCATAATCCTATAAGTAGGTTCTTGTTTTTCATCATTGATTTATATATTAATTATTTGTTTTTAAAATATTTGTCAGCAAAGCGAAGGAATTGTTCCCAATCGTATGGAAGAACAGCATGAGGTCCTTTGCGATTGTGGTATGCGATAGGGCCATTCATGTAGGGTGTATCTACGGGAGGCATTTCTTCACAACCTATTCCGCCCAAACCATAGAGGGCATATACAGGTTCAGCTCCTTTACCTCCTAGAAATTCACCTTTTTGGTCGGACCAGTTGTCTTCTTCTGCACTGGCTATATATATAGGTCTTGGAGCAATTAGGGCAACAAGTTCGTGCTGGTCGAAAGGTAAGTATTTTTCCCTGTCATTAAATTGTTTGTAATTACCACAGAACCAATGAGGAAAACGTACATTCATAGCTTCTACAGTCTCACCGAAACAACGACGTGAGATGGCAACTCCACAACATCCCGAATTCCCGGATATGACTAAAGCAAAACGCGGATCGGAGGCTCCGGCCCAGACAGCGGTTTTGCCAAGACGAGAATGACCTATCACGGCAACTTTTTTAGCATCCACTTTTTTGTCTGTTTCCAGATAATCCATGGCACGGCTCATGCCCCATGCCCAAGCTGCAATGGAACCCCATTGATCCGGATCTGGGAAATTCTGCCCTTTCTCGTAATAATAAGGATGCACACCATTTTGGAAGTCATCGTCAAAATCGGGATCCACATCATTATAACAGAAAGTGGCCAGACCATATCCGTGTTCCAAAATTTTATCAAGCTGCCAGGATTTGTCCATTGATCCCCTGAAAGATCTTTTCTTCATTTTTTCATCTGTTATTTCGGGGACAGATAAATCGGGATCATCATATATCGTGTAATTGGGCATGAAGCTGATGCCTAGAAAAACCGGAATTTTTCCTGATACATGATTAGGAAGATACAGTTGCAAGTCGATGTGGGGCCCCTGTGGATCGTCTGTTAATTGGATGGTTATTTCTTTCCGGGTGGCACGTCCGTTCAGAGCTTTTTCATTGATCCGACTGACTGTACAAGGCAGTTTGTGTTTTAATACAGGTGCTTTGCCAAACATATAAGTCGTGAACAGGTTTAAAATTTCGGGGCGGCGTTTTTGCTCCCATTGTTCCTTGGTCTGAACCATTTCTCCGTCGTGGCACATTAATACGGAAGGTAAGGTATATTGCGGAACCTTACTTTCATCATAATTAGCTAATTTGGCATAGTCTTTTCTAGGAGATTTTCCATTTTGGGCGTCAGTATAAGTTATACTCAAGAGGAGCATAATCCATATCATTATGTTTTTCATAAGATCCAGTTTTTATAGAAGTTTGATAACGATTTTTTATAATTAAATTTGTCTTACACCTTTCGGAAGTTTTACTTTGGTTGCGATTTTACCATCGGCTTTCTTCTCGTGGCTGACTTCTATCACGCCCCAAGGGGTGGGATAAGTACCTTTGGCCCATTCTAATTTACCCAAGTGTGGCTCAATACTGATCTGCTTGCGTTCCACGTCCACGATTTTTATACCTAATACATGATCTGACAGCCATGTGGTAGGTCCTGAAGACCACCCATGGCAAAGGCTGTGACGGAATCCGGGATAGCAATAGGCACCGAAATCGCCATGTATGTCTTTTTTCCCGGCTGGAACAGGTTCGTCTATAGGAGCGGCATTAGGAATCCAGTCCAGATTGAAATCTTCCCAAAACGTGGTTGCTCCCAAATCCAGCATGGCTCCCCAGAAAGTTTTAATGATATCTATTGCTTTCTCATACTCACCTGCTTTGGCTAATGCTTCCAGCATATAATACCCGTAAAAAGTGGAAAAACCTTTTCCACCGCCTACAGAGACAACTTCATCGCAAGCCTGTTGGGGATCCATCAATCCGGTGATGGCCATTAATGAAGCTGCCTGTTTCAGATTGTTGTGAGGTAATATCTTTTTTTTCATCCGGTTGATAATGTCCAGACATAATTGAGCATCAGAGGTGTTGCCAAGTTTTAAAGACAATTGATGCGCATCTTGCATGGCCCATACGATCAGTGCGCGATAGCCTGCCTCAACTCCGGCTTTATTTCCGCTGGATGGCCAGTCCAAAAAGCGGGCAGGTGCTAACGTTTCATTTCCCGCATCATCCACTTTTCCGTTTATCAGATGGATTAATCCGCTGATATAGTCGGAATGTTTCTTTAAAAAATCAATATCTCCGGTCTGGTGATACCATTCATATTGGTTGATCAGATACCATAGGCTGTATGCACTCATGCCATTCATCCAATCGGGTAAAGGAAATTGTTTGCAGGCCAGGTCCAGACTGTTGGGAATCACCTCATTGTATCCGAAAACACGGCTGATGGTCATTAATTCAGGATGCATATCGCCCAGCCAGACTACCCGGTCACGTTTGATGCCATCCCATAAAAACTCCTGCATGTTCAAGTGGACAGTATAGGCTCCGGTAATCCATATTTTGTTTAAACGTTGGTCGTTGCATTCAAAAGACCCCAGATAGGGAATATCACGGTAGCGCAGGATAGCTGAAATTTCTTTTAAAGAGATAGTAGCGTTGTTTTGCAGCAAGTCGAGACGGACAAAGCGGAAACCGGTATTGCCTATTTCAATCATGCCGTCACGGGGAATTTCCATGATGATATCACGTTTGGCATGATCGTCTGTTGAAAATCCCACTTTCCATTCGGTATTTGAAGTGGTACTGTTGGCTTCTCCAACAGATTCTCCGAAACGTATCCTTACCAAAGAAGGCTCCCTACGGCTGGAACTACCCATGACGAGCTTTAATCCTCCATGCAGTTCACTGCCGAAATCCAGTAATAAGGATGCCTTCTCTGTTTCAGTAGAGGTCATTATGCAACATTTTTTTCTGTTCATCTCCGATTGGCCGTTTCCACGCTCTAACAAATAGTGTTCGTCTTTTATTAGATTATTCTTACATCCTGCGTATTTGGTAACAATACGTTTGGGGGTGATGTAAGCACGGTTCATGATATCTTTGGTCATTCTTTGTGAGGCATCGCTTTGTAGGGTGGGAGGGATACCTGCATATAGAAGTGCGGGTAGCAGAACGAATGCAATTATGCTTTTTCTGATTGTTGGTAATAGTTCCATAGTATCTTTGATTTTTGATTTGTGCAAATATAGACGAAGAAGGTATCTTTACCTATGGAATTTTATTCATTTACATGGAATATTGTTCATATTCTTTCTGTTCTTTTTCCATATACGGATAACAATCTTTATTCATCTTGTTGGATTTGTATTGGATTTTAGTTATTGTTTTTTTGGGGGGCTGACAGATAGATTCTTTATATGAAAAGAAATGAGTGAATGAACTGTACAGAACTTGTTGATATCACTTTTCTTTTATAATCCATATTCCTTCAAAAAAAGGAGCCTCACCTCGTAGCTTTCCTTCTTCTGTTTTATATAGTCGTGCGCTCACTATATCGTTGATTTGTATTATATAAATATCTCCTTCTTTTGTGTAGTGGCTTGTCAGAATCAATGGTCCTGGTGCGACAAATCGGCATAGCGTGTCGTTCAGGAAATCTATGTAATCTATTTGTGGATTGCCATCTACAAGTTCATAGCGTATAGTTTTTTGTTGTTTGCATCCCGCTATTAACAAGAATAGTGTAGTGAAGCATATAAACCGACCGATTTTTTTCATTATAAAATAAGTATTTATGGTGTGGAAAATAGGGGAGTACTGAATCCGGCACTCCCCTTATTAATTATTGACTGCAAAAATCTAGTCTGTTAATAGCCTGGATTCTGCATTGCGGCTTTTTCTTCATCACTTAAATTCGTACCGTCTTCATGTTGAAGTTGGTCTAAGAATGTTTGTGGAATAGGACGAAGCAAATGTTTGTCTGCTATATTGGCAGCTGCTTCCGGATTGAATAATTTAGCACGTTGAACCAAAGTCTTGGTACGGCTTAATTCTTCCCAGCGGTTCCATTCACCTAGGCATTCGCGGGTACGTTCGTTTAAAATGAAATTGATCAAACGGTCTTTGTCCCCATTTACGCCCATAGCTGATAGAATAGCTTCATCCTCGGCCGGTAATGATGAATAACTTGAAATTTGCAGACTGGAAGCATCTGTAGTGCGTTCTATACCAGTTGAAAGATAGTAAGTGTTCTTTTGAAGGAAAGAAGCCTTGAATGCCTCTGTGTTATTGATTTTGGTACCATTGGCATCTTTGCATTTACCTAAAGTGCTTAGTGCAGTTGAATTATCTTCGTCACCACCTGCGCTTTTCAAGAAAGCCATAGAACCATCGGTGTAGTATTCGCGATCTTCACCATTTTTCCATTCGGCACGTGCACGGAGCTGGTTGATGGTAGAGATAGCATCCTGGAAGTTACCGGAACGTACTTGAGCTTCCGCTTTTATCAGATAAGTTTCGCCTGTACGGGCCATAATGACATCACGATGTGCGTCCCCTTTTTCTGCTGTACGCGAGCCGTCATCAGTTTTATTGATACCACAGAAGACATTGGACTGTGCTGGATTTCCGCTAACACCATAGGTGTTCAATACATATTGACCACCGGCATATACAGGGAACACATTCGGCACCCATTTATTTGTTTCGGGGTTTACAAAGGAGTGGGCTATACCACCACGACCTACTGTTCCATAATCGGAGTTTGTGGCGTCTTTAAAACGGTTGTCACTTTTTTTATTAAGAATAAAGATGATGCCTTGGTCGCCTAGTGTTGGAACCTGATCGGCTGTAATACCGTTTGTAGCCACTACATCATCTGCTTTCGATGCAATATTATTCAATCCGTAGACAGTTTTGAATGTTTTCCACATACGTGAGTCATTCACATTGTCAAAGATAGCATAAGCGTATTCTGTAGGGCGGCAACGTTGGAAGTCCATACCACCAATATATTGGCCACGTTGTGTCCAACCACCGGAGAAGTTGGAGAATTGTGGGTTGAAGTAACTATAAGTACGGTTCCGAAACGTCCGGTTGCCGAAGAAGTGTGTTGGCATGACATTAATATTTCATTAGACTCCTCGGCTTTGCAGTCTATACCGGTCCATTTGGCGTAAAGGTTATTATAATCACTTTCTAACGGACATTTTGAGATGACTTCATCGCATAACGTAATCGCTTTTTTCAAATCAGCATCAGCAGGATAACTTGAGTTCCAGTCGCTGCAACGTTCAGACTGACGGTACAGCAAAGCTTTTGCCAGGAAGTGTGCTGCTGTGTATTTAGTCCATGTACCTGTACCACGCCATCTGTCTGTAGGCAGTTTGTCGTAAGCGTTCTGCAAGTCATCAATCACTTGGTTTAATGTTTCTTCTGCAGAAGCGCGAGTAAAGGTTCTGACCACACCTTCAGTAACTTGGGTTTGCAGAACCACACCACCATATTGTGCGAAAAGACGATAGTAGTTATATCCACGTAGGAAATAAGCTTCACCCAAGCATTTTTCACGGACTTCCGCATCAGTAACATAGTCAGCTGATGCGATAACTTGATTGGCAGAAGCGATGCCGTAATACATCTGATCCCAAAGAGCTGATATACCCGGACAGTTATTGTTGGCCGCTCCGTTTGCTTTTGTACAGTCCAATGGGTTCAGACGGCTGTCATAAGTGTTCCATGGTTCTGCCGTCAGGTCAGAGCCGTTTGTGAATTCATCAGTGCCGTAAAGGGTAATACCATACGCCCATTCATAACCGAAATGCCAACGGATGTTACCGTACAGTGCGGTAGCCAGATCTTGAATGCCCTGTGACGTTTTGAAATAATCAGTGGTATAGGATGACTTGTTTTTTTCATCTAGGAAACTATCGCTACAAGAACTGAAACCGGCAGTCATTGCGACAGACAGGGCAGCTGTGAATAATGTATATTTTAAATTTTTCATTTTAAAAACAGTTTAATGTGTTATTATCAAATTAGAAACCAACTTGTAAACCGAAAGTAAAGCCTCTATTGTAATAAGTAGTGCCTAAGTCCAGATCCATAAAATCTACTGAAGAATAGAGGTTGCCTATATTCTTAGCTTGTGCATATAATTTAAGAGAACTGATTCCGATGTTCTTTAATGCTTTGGAATTGAAGTTATAACCTAAAGAAATGTTACGGATCTTGATGAATGAGGCATCTTTAAAGCCTAGCAGACTTGAATAAGCATCACCACCTGCTGTACTGTAAATCGGTTTTTGATAATCAGCACCAGTGTTGTCCGGAGTCCAATAGCTTATTTCACGTTGGTTGTACATACCGTATTGGCCTTCACCACCCGTATCAACCATATAACCAAATCGTCCGTTTAGCTCGATACCTAGTTCAAGACCTTTATAGTTGAATGTATTGCTCCATCCCAGTACCCATTTAGGATTTTTGTTGCCAAGAATAATACGGTCATTACTGTCTATAATATAGTTACCATCCTGATCAACTGGTTTAACCATACCTGCTTCAAATTTATGTCCGTTGGCATTGAATTTAGCCATTTCTGCCGCATCACTTTCCTGCCACAGACCATCGCTGGCAGTACCATAGAAAACATTGATTGACTCACCAATGAACCAGGCATTGGAAATGTCATCCTGCTTGCCGTTGGCAAGTTCTACGATTTCATCTTTTTGATAGGCTGCATTGATAGTGGAACTCCATTCAAAGTCTTTGGTTTGTATGGGAACCAAGTTCAGAGATAAGTCAACACCGAAGTTTTTTGTTTTACCTACATTGGCATAAGTAGAATTAAAGCCGGTTAAGGTTGGAATAGTCATGCTTAATAATAAGTCATTGGTGTTAGAGTGATAAATATCCATTGAACCGCTGATACGTCCATTCAAGAAACTGAAATCTACACCATAGTTATATTGTGTTGTCTTTTCCCAACCTAAATCTTTATTTGCCATTTTTACTTGAGAAGAAGTGTAATAAGGTTCATTTGTAGCATAAGCAGGTGTTAGAGTAGAGCCAAAAGGTACATAGAATGACTGGATATTACCTAATGTAGAATATGCACTTACAGCTGAGTTACCTGTTGTTCCCAAACCGAAACGAAGCTTTAACTGGTTTATCCAAGAAATATCTTTCATGAAGTCTTCTTGGTCAATGCGCCAGCCCAAGGCGGCAGAAGGGAAGAAACTCCATTTGTGTCCGTCTGCTAATACAGAAGAACCGTCATAACGTCCGGATACAGTCAATAAATAACGGTCGTTGTATGCGTAGTTTATACGTGCCATGTATGATGCCAGCTGATTTTCAGACATACCGGTACTCATACCAGCACCATAAGTTGCTGCATCTGTAATGTCTACACTGCCCATGTTGTACCATTCAAAATTCTCATTAGGAATGGCGTTAGCACTTTCGGAACCACTTTCTTTATTATATTTGGAAGCTGATTGCAATAAGGTTACGCCTAAGTTATGTTTGCCAAATGTCTTGTTATAGTTGATCTGATTATCCAGTGTCCATGACAAGTAACGATCTGTTGCATATTTAGCATAGTTTTTTGAGCCCATTTTCACGGCAGAGTCTTTGCTGATAAAAATACCTTGACGATAGTGGCGGAAATCAGGACCGAAAGAGATTTTATAGCTTAGTCCCTCTAGTGGTGCCCATATTTTTCCAAAATCAAATTGTCCGTAAAAGCTGCCTAGTGCACGGAAAGTTTGGCGGTTATCGGTTGACTTATTCCATTCGTCAATCACAGTATAGACATTGGTGGTGGAGCCACAGGGGTTGGTAATGATATTGCCTTCTTCATCATAAGGAACACCAAAGCGTGGAATAGCTTTTGCCGCGCTATATATATCAACAGGGCCCGAGCCTGAAGATTGTCCGGTACGGGAATAACCATAGTCTTGAACCGCCCATGAACCGTTGATAGATCCGCCCATTTTAAACCAAGGTTTTACTTGTAAATCGACAGACATTGAGAAATTATAACGTTCATATTCCTGTCCTTTCTGAGTACCTTGATTATTTAGATAACCAATAGAGAAGAAAGCTTGTGCAGTTTCGTTACCGCCACTACCACTGATGGTATGTTCATGTGTGATACCTGTTTGGGTCACTATGTCTGCCCAGTCGGTATCTGTTACTCTACTTCCATCCCAAGTACCGTTATTCCAACCTTTATTTACATTAGCCAAAGCTGCGGGATCACCTGATGCTGCGAAATAAATTTGGTCTTTATCGTAGTTAGGTTGGTCACCGCGAGGATTGTTTACCGGATCTGAGTTATAATAAGCCCAACGGCGCCAGGTAATATAATCGCTTGCACTCATGGCAGGTGATTTGTCTTTTAGGGTTTCTAATGTGACAGAACCTGAGTAGTTTAAAGCGAGTCTACCTGCTTTACCGCGTTTGGTGGTTATCAATATGACACCATTGGCACCACGAGAACCGTAAATAGCTGTAGAAGAGGCATCCTTTAAGATATCAATGGATTCTATGTCACGCGGATTGATCGTTTCAATTCCTCCAGCACTCAAGGGCACTCCATCTACTACATACAGAGGGTCTGATGATGCGCTGATAGATCGGTTACCACGAATACGGATTGATCCTACAGTACCCGGACGTTCACTTGAGGTGATATCTACACCGGCAGCTTTGCCTTGTAAGGCTTCAAAAGCATTGTTCACAGGTCTTGTATTCAATTCTTCAGAACCCACACGTGCCATAGCACCAGTCACATCACTTTTTTTCTGAACACCATAACCAACCA
>ENA-OOQJ01000053-OOQJ01000053.1-human-gut-metagenome-genome-assembly--contig:-NODE-53-length-24095-cov-2.851747_pt1 | contig 24095 bp, 15 predicted proteins | sample MGYA00241089_ERZ501164 | MGnify/ENA primary metagenome ERZ501164 (study PRJEB25962, sample SAMEA2042493) | human gut metagenome | biome: human gut; feature: human-associated habitat; material: faeces... | reverse complement strand
ACACCGCCGCCTCCTGCATAATGGTATTCTTAGTCTCCGAAGCCTTCATCACCGCCACCAATCTGACTGGCAGTAATCACATCTTCTGTTTCAAACTCAATAATTTCCATTTCTGCTACTTCATAAGCTTCTTTCATTTCTTTTTTCTTCCTTTCACTTAAATTAGTTATTCTTTACACCATATATTGAATCACTATACACTGTATATCTGATTCCATTCTTCTCATATATCATATAGCCCGTAACTGTATGTCCAGTTCCATAATAATTTGATTTTGTATAATAGAACTGTCCTTCGCTACCAAGCTTAGATAACACGGAATATTGTGATATGCCATCTGTTTCAAGGGTAATTCCATCTGCCGCATAATCACCCTTCTTTCTGATAATACCAATATCTACCAGCTTACAGTCCTCTGGAACCGTATAGTTGAAATAAAATGACATCTTATATCCACCGGTAATATCCTCGTAGGTTGGTTGTGCTATGATTATCGTTGGCTCTTTTACTACCTCACTGTCTGCCTGCTCATAATATGCTTCCAATGTGGTATCTCCGGTGATGATGAAAGTATATGTGCTATCATAGCTTACAATATTGCCATTTGCGTCCTTCCAGCCAACAAACTGTTTACCTTCAATCGGATCTGCAGTAACCGTAACACTAGACTGTGGAGCCTTTTGCTCTGTCTGTAAACCTACTACTGTTAATGTATAAGTAATATCCTGCGCCTTAAATACCGGATAAAGACTGGTATTCTCGCTAAAGGTTGCAGTTTCAAAATCAACCACATCTTCTGCTGTTGCAGCACTTGCCTTTGCAGACCATCCAAGGAAGTCAAAACCTACCTTTGTCGGTGCATTTACTGTAGTGGTAATCTTTCCTTCGCCTAAAACAAGTTTCTGGCTGTCCAAAAGCTTTCCTGACTGATGGTAGAAACTTACTGTCACATAAGCTATATCTGCTCCTTCATCTGTCTTAACCTTGACAAATTCCGGTGTCAATGTCGCATCACCAATCACTGTGAAGCTATATGTGGCATCCGTACTTACCGTTGTTCCATAACTATCCTTCCAGCCTACAAATTCATAGCCAGCACTCGCTGTTGCTGTCACTGTTGCTGTCTGTCCATATACATACTGTTCTTCACTCGCTTTACCTGTTCCACCTTCTGTGCTTTTACATGTCACTGTATATTTTGCCTCGTCAAGCCATGCATAATATGCATCCGGACTACCAGCATCTAATATAAAGATATATGTACTCTCTGTTCCTACAGATGTATTGCCTGCTGTATCCGTCGTCCATCTACTGAAGCTGTATCCCATACTTGGTGTTACTTTAAGGGTAACGGCATCACCATTTGCATACCAGCCATTTCCCGATGCTTTGCCTCTTTGAGCACCCGCATCCGCAAATGATATGACAATATTATGGTCTGCCTTGATAAGTCCATCTGCACCTACTGTAGATGCTGCAAGCAGCTTATCAAAGGCTGTTGCAACATCTGTATCAGAAGAAGCCTCTGTAATAGTGTCTGCAACAACAATAGCCTTTCGTAAAGCATCAATAGAAGCTGTCGTGTACTGCACATCTGCGTACTTTCCATCACTTAAATTCTGCTTAACTTTGGTAATTAGCTTTCCAAGCTGTTCAAATGTTTTAAAATCCAGCTTACAAACATCGCATTTGCCATCTAAATCTTCATCGGTGTGCTCAGCATAAGCCGGAGCTTTCTGTGTATTTGAATACGAATAGACCAGATCACCCGGATTGCCTTCACAACCTGGATAGGTTTCATTCCGATATACTGTATTCTCAACATCCCCTGCCTTTTTCAGAACAGGATATGTATCACCATTTCCGCCAAGTGCCTGTCCCCATACAGAGCCACTGTAAGTTACGGCATCTTCACCTTCACCTACTGTACAACCTTGTGAGAGGAGATACGCAACTTCACCGCTTACAAATTGTGCGTCGGTTTTGCCGCCATTTTCATCTTCTGTGTCTGCGAGGTAATAGCAATTTTTGATTGGCCCAAAATTGTATCCACATATACCGCTTATATCAGCATCTGAGCTAGCAGCAGTAACAGTTCCTATGTTATAACAGTTTAAAATTAGTTCAGTACTACAACCACACACACCACCCACAGAAGCTACTGTGCCGGTAGCAGTAACAGTTCCTGTGTTATAACAGTTTGTGACTGTGCCACCATTATTATATCCACATATACCGCCTATAGTAGCACCTGACTCAATAGCGGTAAGATTCCCTGCATTATAACAGTTTGTGATTGTGCCAGCATTGTTTCCGCACACACCGCCCACATGATCATTCCCTTTGAAATAGGAATCAACGACTCCAACATTTTTTATGTTGCCATCGGATTCTGAACTTCCGAATAATCCAATACATGTTGAATCACCATTAAAGTACAAACCACTTACGGTTTTATTATTTCCATCAAACGTTCCTGAATACTGTGTTGTACGATTTCCCATCCAATCTGCAATCGGTGTCCAGGTTATAAAATCACTTCCGTTGGAAACGTTGCCCTCTGTATCGTATTGTAAGGAATCAAGAAGATTTTCATTTACTGTGATGTTGGCTGTCAGAACTGCATTGGCTAATGTGTTTTGTTCAACTCCATCAAGAGTACCGTTTACAAGTCCTGCAAACCAGTACAGCTGACCTGCATTGCTGATTTCGTAAACAGTCTCTTTCTCGCCGTCATCGTCAATGTCATATTTGTCAGTTGTTTCAACAGCTGGCTGATATACGATTGCATTGCATTTCGGGCAGTTTCCGAAACCGCTGCTGTTGAAAGTTATTTCAACACCCTCATGCTTACACTCTTCCTCTTCCGTGGATTGCTGTTCAGTCTTTCCAGCACTATCATTTGCCTGCACTGCAATTTCTGAATCATTTTCCTCTGCTCCTGCCTGAATCGGTGCCACACCGAATACCATGCAGACAGATAGCATTACTGCCAGACCTCTTTTTATCCGGCGTATCTTTTTTCTCATAGACTGCCTCCTTTCTTATATCTGTGGATTAAACTGCTTTTGGCTCGCAGCCGTATGGCAGTTCGTGTATCCTATCATCTGCGTCTATCTTATATGTCATTGATAGAAAATTCTCTATCATATATTCAGAAATATTTTACCATACCCCCCCATTTTATTCAACGTTCATGTGGCAATTTGTTCAATTTTCGCATAAAATTCCTTATAAAAAATGCCATCTCACCTCTTTTTTTTGATGAAATGACATTTTTCAATTTATTTATGCAGTTCGTCACAGCATTTATTCCTGCTTTAACAGGTAATTCTTCCATATCTGTGACAGCTCATCTTGTTTTTGTGCACAGTGTATCTCATCCAACGGGAATAACATACATCCGCAGTGTCCCGAAAATGTCGGGAAACAGATAATCTTAAGTTCGGTATCTATCTCCGGACTATACGCCATAATCTCAATCCGTTCTCCATACAGCGTTGCCCGTTCATAGGTACACAGCCATTTATCATCCATATTGGAGAAGATATTGCTGAAGCTGTTACCGATGAGTCCACTTAGAGGTACTCTCTCCACCTCTGCCAGCTTCTCGTTACCATAGCGGAATATCCAGTCCACAGCATGCCTGTCCTCATTGAATATCATCTCGATATCTGTAAAGGCAAACGGCATCTGGTCAAAGCTCTAGTAAAATGCATGATACTCTTCCGGTGTCTTAGGAGTGTTCGGCAGGGCAAAAGTTGCTATAAGCTTTCTCTGCTTCTCCTGCAGCTGTGCAAGGATTTCCTTTCTCCTGCGTGTTGCATAGTTGAGTTCTTCTCCATTGATAAGTGTCAGCGTATCTTCTAATGTATGGATTGCCATGATACACACCAGATAGGTACGATGCACTTTCAGAAAATATTCCCCAACCTGTGCCTCCATTGCCTCTAAGGTGCTTCTGGTCTTATATACGCTTCCGCTTGTCACATGAATGTAACAGTCATTCACCGATGCCTTGATATATAGTATATCTGCAACATTGATTACCACCTGCTTATGATTTGCCTTGATTTCCAGTGTTTTCTTAAACTGCATGATAACTGTTACTCCTTGTGTCTTACGGATTTGCTAATATTTTATCGTATTTTGCAGGTTATGGCAATTGGAAGTTTAGTCAAGTCTTGGAATATATACCGATTTTTTCAACATGCGATATCCGTCAAGGGATAGTGTATTGTTTTCTTTCTCCACTTCAGTCGGTATTACTGCACATCCTGCTTCGTCTCTGGCTTCGTTGAGCATCTCATAAAACATTGGCTCGTCTGTGAAATTAAAGAGTCCTTTTCCTGAACCCGGTGGGAAGTATTTTGTTATAACTGATTCCATTTCATTGTACAGCTTGTCATAATCTTTGGACTCCAAGGTGTCAACACCTGTGGAATCCTCATTATCTTCTCTTACCCTGCGAAGTCGTGTATACTTATATTCCGTATCCATCTGCTCTGTCTGCATCTGTACCTGTGCTGCTGCTTCAGTAATTATGCTGTTTGCAGGTCTTAACTCTTCCATGTATGTTTCTATACAGGCTTTTACTTCTTTTGCATCCTCATCACTGAATTCATTGTTTTCAAGCCCTTCCTGTAAGCGGACAGACAGTTCATCCATACCGTCTAGACATGTATTTGCCGCTGCACTCTCCATGATATAGGAAAGCTGCGTCGCTGTTTCCTTTATCTGTGTATCGCAGTCCTCAAAATCCGGGGAAGTATCTTTCATTTCATCTATGTACACCTCGGACAGTTCTTTTAACATATCCTGATAACTGTCCATTCGTGTTGCACCCAGATTAGCAAGTTCCGATATCGTAAGCAGTTCTTCCGGCTCTTCAATGTATCTGTAGGTAAGAGGCTCATCAATAGCCACATACTCATACTCACCTTTTTTCAAACTGTCTATGATGGATTTAATCTGATCGAGAATACAGTTTTCTAAAAACTCTATCGGCTTTTTTGCAAGCGTATCAAGATTGCAGCTGCATGAAACATTGATATCCTTGCCAAGTACCTTCATATCAATCGCACCCTCAACCATTCGGGTATTGCCATTTACCAGTATATGAAGCATTGCACTGTTAATATAAAACGCATCCAACGCCCCTCTGATAACTGAATTTACTGCATTAAGCAGATTTGTTCCAAGTTTTCCACTAAGTTCAAGAACCTTGTTTGCTATCCCCAGTGCTCCTTCTGCTACCGTCATCGCTGCTTTCAGGGTAAGTATTGCAGTTTCAAATGCTGCTATTTTAATGCCTTCTCTGATTGCCACCCACCAGCGTTTCCATCTGCTGGTATTCCTGATGGTACGCTTGCAGTCCTCTATCTTATTGTGATAAGAGTTGATATCATTCTGCAATGTCCGGACTTTGTTAGAGGCATCGCTTATCTGCCGCTTTGCGTCATTGATTTTCCTATTATATGCTGCAACTGCGTCATCTATTGCTTTTGTCAGATTCACTACTTTCCTGTGAAATCCCATACAGTCAAGTGATATGGAAAATTCAAAGTTCGCAGATGAAAATTTTGCGTATGCCACATCCAGATATATGCTTGCCGATATCATGTTAAAATATGAAATGGTTGTTGCAATGTGTATATGTTTATTGATATAGTACATCAGCGTATCAAACGAAAAGAACGAGCACAGCTCATAATGAGCATCAATATAGAACTCGCAGCTGTTTCGGCTGACACTGACATACACTATCGCCGGATTCTTTATCACCTTATCTGTCGAAAAATCATTTACAAGCAGGGATAATGTACTGTTTGTCGAATTTCCAAGCACCGGATTTTTCATCTGTCTGCTTGACCTTGAGCCTGATATCTTAAGGAATTTCGTATTTATCTCATCAATCTGAGCAAATCCCATGAATCCATTCCCATAGAGTGCGGAGAACATCACCTTTATGCCAAATCCAAATAAATCCATTTTTCCACAAAAGAAGATACCTTTTTCAAAGTTGTATTTCCCTATGCAGATATGGCTGGATGAGTAATATGCCTGTGGAGGAAATGACAGTTCCCCATTCTCGTTAATCCAGTAATGGAACATAGTGAGTTCATTCAGAACATCACAGGCTTTATTATTTGGCATTCTCGTGACGCTGGCAGAATCCGGTGATAACATAAATTCCTTTTTCATGCCCTTTAGTGCTGTATTGATAAGTTCAATAATCTGGTTATCCGTCTTGTTTTTGAAGTCAATTTTGGTATCAGTCTGCGAAGTATTCAGATTGAAGGTACGGACTGCGATTATATCAAGTGCAGATACTTTATCACGAGGCAGACCAACCAGATTCTCTGCAAGTGCTGCAAGTGATACCTCACTCATCGCCATGCTCAGCATATCAAGCATTACTGTTGTTCCCTGATATGACATGCGGAGTGCACCATACCACATAAGACTCCTTATGTTTATCTGAGTCATAATCGCAAAGTTAAGCCCTTTTTCATCGAAGCCAATCTGCAATCCGCTGTTACATATAGTTAGAGGTGTCTTCGGAATAGTATATGTATTAGTCGACATAGAGCATGCAGATATAGAAACACTTGTCATGGACAATTCACATTTCACATAGAACTCCATTCCCGAAAAACAAGACAGCGCTATAGAACCCTCCATAGAAAAACGGACACCTTTACTGCCAAACTGTGCATATAAAATAATGTTCCTGCATTTTAATATGGAGTTTTCCATATCCGGTACTACAAGTGCACAACTGACATTTGAACTTCCTGCCCCCAGATAGACTCCCATCTGATTTATTCCAAATAGCTCCGTCATTGCCTTCGTAAACATGCTTTTGGAGACACTGCTAAAATCAAATCTGCCACATATTACTACGGAATCCTTTATAACATATGGTATCTGCGGAAGATATCCAAAAGACTTGTACAGATTATTGGATGTAATGTTATTGCTCCTGTAAAGAAATGTGAAGTCTTTTATCCCGAAATAATACACAGCTTTTTTCACAATCTGCGCCAGACTGTTGTTTTTCCCTGCTATCATTTCTGCCGGAGCGATATTAAATACTACTAATTTTCCTTCTCCATCATATCCGACGAATTTAAGAGAATCGGAATTGATGACAACTAGTGTCTGCTCATCCGAATAATTCAGTTTCACTTCTGTACTGAAGTCTCCCAACATCTCCACAAAAGGCTCTACCGCATCCTCGCATACGCTTCCAAGTGTTTTTACAAGTGCACACAATCCTTCCCTATCTATAAGAAAATTCGATGACAACAGGAATCCGTCGTTGGCATAACCGCCGCACATGGTGGTTTTGATGCCGCACAATGTTCCCTTTACCTCTAATATGCAATTCATGCCCTGTTCAGCCATAAAACCACCTCCTGCTACACTTATCCTTGTATTACCTGCTATGCAAGCAGATCTTCCGGCTTATAAAGATTCATCTGTGATATAATCTTCGGTCTTTCTGTATTCCAGATTGCAAAACCAATCTTATTGATATCAAAAAGCTTGAAGCTAGCTGGAAGCACTTCCGATGTATCAATTTCAAGATGGAAGGCATACTCTGTCTTGTTATTGTTTTTATCCGTTCCATCTGAAATCATGTAGAAATATGCCATCTTCAAAGATACCTTGATTTTATCAACACTTATTCCAATACTATTCATACAGTTGGTAAGCTCTGTCGTGTTTAGGTTATCTCCTACAAGTACCTTTATGTCATTGAGCATTTCTTCTACTGTAATGCTTCTTGCATCCGCTTCGTCTGTAGGCATCAGAAGGAAATAATTCTGCTCTCCATTCTTGTAATACTCTGCTACCAGCTTAGTGCCAAGAAGCATAAAGTCTGCCTCTAAAAGTGCCTGCATAACAGACTGATCCGTTACCTTTACTTCCGCAAATTCTTTGGTTTCTTCTGCCATAATATGATCCTCCTTTATTATTTTCGTTCAATTAATCCGATTTTTCTAAGATCCTCCAAATTTGGATAATCATCTGGGAATTTTACAGTATCAGAATAGTATTCCCTGCATTCATCGACTGTCAGCATTTCATTATGTAAATTCTTTTCCCCCTTATTCGAAGCTATCGCAATCTTACTGTAATGATCTAGTAAATCTCTATAATATGGACGATAGTTATACCAGCGCCCTGATGACTTTGGATTTAAATATATCTGTGTGATTTCGTCATTACTTAAGTAACCATAAATTCGCTTTACTGTATCTCTTACGAACTCGAATCTGGCAGCTTCTGAAATGATAAAAGCAATGTTTGTGATTGTAATACAGCTATTCTTTTTTCTAAAATACATATCATCAATCTTCTGTGCAGGATTCGAAATATCATTTTCAATCTGAGCAATACCATCACCTATTGTCTGAACAGTTAACGCAAGTTTTCTTTCTCTTTCATCCACATTATTGAATTGTAAAAGATAGTATTCTCTATATTCCACATTTGGAAATTCAATATACTTTCCTTTAGCCAATTCTAATCCGACTACATATAAATCCTCTTTTCTTACTACTACACTTATCTCTGCCTTATATTTATTACTTGTAAGTCCACCATTATCACATGCTACAATAAGATCAACAATAAAATACTCATTACCTTTCCTATTGCTATTAGCCTTCTTTACTTTTTCAAGCATTTTATTCCATGCTTTACTAAGTTCAAGACCTGCTCCAGTTAGATCCAATTTAATTCTTTCTTCATCGACTCTGTCTAGTAAAATACTCATATACAATACCTCAAATTCTCTTAAGATTCTGCCTACCGTTACATTAGAAATTAATTTCTGTAAACATAATACAATATTGTGTGAACCAGACTTTCCCTATAATTCTGCGATTTTACGGTATTTTCCACTTGTTAAAAATTCTGTGTATGGTTTTGCGTTGACTGATTTACTTTTTATCAATATTTCTTGATTTTTAGGACAAATCTTTTTGATTTTTTCTATTGACAGATTCCACACAATATTGTATTGTGTGAACCTTTTCCAGCAGATTATGACTATTGCTGTAATAATTTGACTGTTTTTAATTGTTTTTTCTGTATATATTTCTTGTGATAGATGTGATTTTTAAATTTATACTGAAAGATTTTTCAAAGATGTGCTCTTTGCTCGATATAGCTAGCAGCGTAATGCAGATTTGCCATTAGAATAATTCCAAATTGCTATGTATAGCTAACAGGAATGGGGTGTTATTTTGAAAATCCGCCAAGATAAGGACAAATACAATATAGGTGCAAACATCCGTAAAATACGCAATTCCCATAAATTAACCCAGGAAGAAACTGTAGCAAAAATGCAGCTTCTGGGCGTTGAGATTTCAAGAGGTTCCTATGCACAACTTGAATGCGGTCTTTACAATATCAAGGTATCTGAACTTCTTGCCCTTGCACAGATTTTCAATGTTTCAATTAATGAGTTTTTTGATGGTATGGAATTATGATGCCCTGCTCTTTTTTTGCAGTTCTCTGACATGCCGGTTGTGTAACGCATACATGCTGCCTATCTGATTTCTGGTGTCATCCAATGTCTGCTGCAGATAGATTCTGGTTGTCTCTACTCTTGAATGACCGAGGATATCTGCCAGTGTGCATACATTGTGATATTCTTTTATGTATGAGAAAGCGAAGAAGTGCCGGAATGCATGTGGATATATTTTATCTGAATCAACGCCTGCTTCCTCTGCTATCTTCTTTAGCTTTTTCCAGACTGCTTCTCTTGTAATCGGAGTACCACGACTGCCAAGAAAGATTGCACCTATCGTGATATTATTCTCTCTTGCATAGCTTAGAAGTTCTTTTTTCAAATGCGTTGGAATTGGTACGGTTCTGGTCTTATTTTTGTTTCGTATCTCGATATTTCCATTATTTTTTGATAACGCTTCCACAGTAAACATGGAAAGTTCCTGTATCCGAATACCAGTTGTACCGAGGGTACTCATAATCAGATAATATTTCGTTTCCTTATGGGTATGTGCATAAGATAACAGCTGCTCATATTCTGCTTCCGTCATCCTTGCATCCACATAGTTTCTCTTCTGGATTTTCAGTAGTTTCACCCGACAATTCGACTTTTGTACATATTCTAAATAACAATTGATGGAAACAAGCATCAGGTTAATCGTGGAATACGCAGAGCCTTCACGCTCCAATAGCTCCCTGTACTGCATAACCAGCTCCTTTGTTATCTCATTTCCATCCACATATTTCAAAAATTTTTTGACATATCTGGTATAGCTTTCAATCGTTGATTTCGATTTTTCTTTATCTGTCAGATATCCCATAAATGCTGATAGGTGCTCATTCATTTTTATCTACTCCCCTCGCACAATTATATTATTACGCAATTACGTGTGTCATTTATTATAAAATGCCACATGTATATAACAATCTGCCGTAGCGATGACAATAGTGTAGAATCAATAAAATAGGGACGCAGGATATTCTCCCACGCCCCAATTACTATCTGGCTTTATCTTCCCTTACCTTTGATATTTCCTTATGTGCTGCCTCCTGCTTCACCTCATCCACACCTCTAGCCTCAAATGCATCTGCATTATACTGATACTCCTGCGGCTCAGCGACCATCGGTGAATATACAACCTCTGCTTCTGCCCTCTCCGGCTCTGTCTGTTTCAGATTCTTCGCATTCTCCATATACTTTTCCTTATCAAGCTGCACATTCATAGCGAGATTATCCAGCTTATCAATCGAAGCATCCAGATGAAGTTCCATTGATACAAGCATCTTTTTCACTGCTTTCATAGGTGCAAGCACCGCCTTTGTAATGGGATGTTTCTGCTCTTTCTGTGAATAATCCACCTCCAGCTTGTCAGCAAAAGTGCGGAATGCATTGGCTGCTGTCTGCCCGGCTTCTCGAAATCCTTTTGCAAGAAGTGCGGTCTTTGCTATATCCTTATCTGTAGTCTTGATTGCACCTCTTACATCCTCACGGATATCAAGAAGTTTTTTCTTAATTCCTAAGAACTCAGACACCCTGTATAATGCAGCTCTTCCCTTTTCCTTTGCTTCTTCGACTATGCCCTTAGCAGTAGATCTGATCTGTTCTTTCACTTCAGATACCTGCGTCTTTATCTGCTCACATTTGGCATTAAGTCGCTCCTGTGCTTCCGACAATGCCTTTTTAGCATTATTGACAAGTGTATCTTCCTGCATTTCTTTGATCTGGTTCTGCATGTTGGTGAGTTCTTCCGTCATGGAATCAATCTTTTTCTCCAGTCCATCCACATAGCTGCATATCTCAAATACATCGTTTGCCTGCTCCTTCATGGCATTTTTCTTTAGTAATTCGAGAAGTTCTCTTATGACCTCCTCGTTGGTAAGTGTTTTTCCTGCTTCTATATCCATTCTGTTTCCTCCATTCTGTAAATGGGGCAGCCTTGGCCGCCCCTGTAACATGATTACTAATTATCGAAAGGGCGTTGCCTCTTTGTCCTTCTCTTTATCGGGATTGCCATGATGTTTCTCGGCACTCTCCCTCGCCTTTTCGTTGCTCTTATCCTTTGCTTTCTCATATTCAGAGATAATCTCATTATAGAGTTTTTCCCTGAAATCCTTTGTGACCGGATAGCAGACATCCTGATAGATGGGCTTGCCCTGCTCGTCCACCTGCTTTGTCTTATAAGAAGGCATTGATACAAAGATTTTCTCTTTGCCCTGCACGATATTGATGTTATTTACGATGAAACTGTTTTCAAAGTAAATACGGGCAAGTCCTTTGATGTTACTGCCTTCCCTCTCATAAGGTGTCACAGTTACGGAAAACTCAGGCATTTCACGTGTTCTGTCCTGCTTCTGTGTCTCCTCTTTCTCTGGTTCCTTGATTCTTGCATAGGCATCAAGGATATTGGTATAGAGTTCCTCACGAAACTCTGCTGTGATAGGATTACACACATCCTTATAAATCACACCATTGCTTTCATCACGCTCATTGGAGCGGTATCTAGGCATTGATACAAAAAGCTCTCCCTTGTCCTTATTCTCAAGGATTGCAATATTGGTAATCTTAAATGAATCACCGAATACTACTGTTGCAAATCCTTTGATGTTGCTGCCCTCTTTTGCTCTTACTTCGTTTACCTTAATTGAATACTTCATATGCTATTCCTCTCTTTCTTTTTGTTCTTTGTTTTGCTCCGGTATGATAAACTCACACCAAAGCTGTTCTATCTGTTCACAAGACAATCTGCCATTTAACCAGTTGCCAAGTGTAACGACCATTCCGTCCTGCTCATAGTAAAGCCACTCCTGTGTTTCAATGTTCCCCTCATACACGATGGTCACATCAAAATCAGGCATAAATAATCCTTCCTCTGCATCCCATACACAGGCTATTCCCTGTCTGAGTGTCAGATTCAGGCTTTCGACATACACAGACCAGCCGCTTACGACTATCTGAAATTCATCATCAATCTCTGCAATATCATCCTCGATGTCAATTAGCTCTTCCATTTCCGATACTGCCTCTTCTATCTCACCTAACCGGTATCTCTTATTCATCCATCACCGCCTCCTTATAAATGCATCTGACCACAAAACGCATGGTTCCTTTTTGGGAACAGGTAAAAAGAGTTAATTCTTTTTCTGTACCCTGTGTCTTGATGCTGTTATCATACGGATTTACTATCTCTGTCTCTGTTACCTCATAGATATGCTTCAGCCCCTTTTTGTCGGTTATCATCACTTCATCGCCTATGGATATCTGACTTAGTGGTGTAAAAAATGTGCCATATCTGCTGCCGTTGTGACCGCACAATACACAGTTGCCACTCTCACCGATTCCTGCTGTTTCTTCTATATGACCAATCCCGGCATTAAGTACTTTACTTGTGGTTCCTTCCATTACCGGATACCTGATATCTAAGCCCGGTATCTCAATGATGCCGATAACACCGCCTTCTTTAAGAATGGCTTCATCCTCTTTACTAATGGAGGTTTGCTCTTCCTCCACATCTGTTTCTTCATCGTAATCATCCTCCAATGTCTGCTCAAATTCACTTATGAGCTGTTCTGTCTGTTTTTCTCCTGTTGCCCGCCAGAAAAAAGGGACTGCCATAATGGCAATCCCTGCTGTAATCAGTAGTCCTGCGACCACTTTTCTTATGCTCATATTATTCACTCTCCTATCGTGTTCTGCCCTCTCTGTCGGCTGGATAAGCACCTTTATCCTCTGCTACAATTGCTGCAGATTCCATTCTGTCATCAGCTTCTCTTTCTTCTTCCGGTCCACTCAGGTCTGCATCCACAGCCTTTGCGTTCTCAAGGTCAAGCTGGGCATTCAGTTCACACTGCCTTGCCAGCTTTTCATTCAGTTCCTTGCTGTACGCAAATGGCTTATCATACTCAGTCTTTGATGCTTCTAGGTCATTCTGGTACTGTTCTATCTTCTTTTCTAAGAAATCAATGTTCTCATGGAGTCCATTGAACAGGTTTTCCAGCTTTACCATGCTGCCGACAGGACTTGTGGAAAGCTCTGCCTTGTACTCAGTCTTTCCACGAAGCACCATATAATTGATGCCAAGGAAGTTCTTTTCCACAAGCAGCTCCAATCCGTGGAATTTACCGATTGCAGTTGTCTCTCCGGTCTTACATTTGCTGATTGCTTCAAGCATCATTGTTCCACCATCCACACGCTCAGTATAGGTTGTTTTGCCTATGGTAATGGCAAATTCCGGATTATCAATCAGCTCCTTATCCCTTGCCTTTACATCCTCACGGACATTGGCAAGCTTTTCTGTTGCTGTCTTAATGAGCTTCGGGTACTTAATCATAAAGTTGTCCTGAAGTCCATATCTCTGATTGTCATAGGATGCCTTTAAGAGCTTTAATCTCTGGACATCATTGTCAATCTCCATCTTTTCCTTGATCAAAGGATTACCGGTGGCAACCGCCTTGATCTCTGCATAGGAAAGTGTTGCCTCGTCGATATCCTCGCAGCTTCGGCTTACTGCCTTGCTTGTCATGACCTGACTGATGAAACGCTGCTTATTTTCAACGAGCGACCAGTTGTATGCATCAAAGGTTCCTTTGGTGACATATCTGTAGATTGCTACTTCTTCATTTTCGTTGCCCTGCCTGATGCCTCGTCCTTCCCTCTGTTCAATGGAGCTTGGCTTCCACGGACAATCCACATGATGCATTGCTACAAGGTGTGTCTGCACATTGACACCTGTTCCACACTTGTCCGTTGAACCGATAAGAACTTTCTTTTTACCTGTCCTCATTTCCTTAAAAAGTGCATCCCTCTGTGCATCCGTTTTGGCATCATGGATAAATGCTATCTCATCTGCCGGAATACCATACTGGATAAGTGTTTCCTTCAGATAATCGTAGATGGTAAAGTCCTTATCCGGTCCCGGTGTGCCGATATCTGAAAAAATAAGCTGACAGCCTATATGACCGTTGGCATTTCCTTTCTCATATTCTTTCCAGACATTCTCCGCTACCTTATTGAGCTTTCCATCCGGATTATTTGGTGCATCCTTATCAATCAGTCTTGCATCTGTTCCAAGAAGTCTTGCCTCATGGGTAATCTTTAAGAAGTTATCCACACTTGGATCAACTCCACCACCTCTGATACGCTCTGCCCTCACAACAAAGTCTTCCATAACCTGCTTTACATACCAGTCAGGCTCTGACTCCACTATGATAGGCTTCCCACCACGAAGTGCCGGCACATCAAGGTCAAGCATGTCTGCGGTCTGCACATCTGCTACCTCACGGAAGATATTCATAAGCTCCGGCAGATTCGTAAACTTATTAAATCTGCTCTTAAAACGGAATCCGCTTCCCTCTACAGTAAGCTCAAGTGCTGTTGTCACTTCACCAAAGTTTGCTGCCCATGAATCAAAGTGATAAATCCCCATCTCTTCAAGTGCCGCTTTCTGTAAGTAAAGCTGCATGACATACATCTCACACATGGTATTGGATATTGGTGTACCTGTTGCAAATACAATGCCTCTGCCATCATTTATCTCTGATAGATACTGGCATTTAAGCTGCATATCCGTTGACTTCTTAGCTCCGCTACTGCTGATACCTGACACATTATTCATCTTGGAAAAAATTGCAAGGTTCTTAAAATTATGTGCCTCGTCTACCATGATAGAATCTACACCAAGCTCCTCAAAGGTAATGAGGTCATCCTTCCTGCTCTCATCAGATAGAGATTTCAGCTGTTCCTCCAGCTTTTTCTTCTGGCTTTCCATCTGTTTTACAGTCCATCTCTCTCCGTTTTTCTCCTTCATCTCATCAATCGCATAGCTGATTTCATCAATCTGCTCGTTAAGCATTCTCTCCTTTCTCTCTGCTGAGATTGGAATTTTCTCAAACTGCGAGTGCGACATGATGATACAGTCATAGTCACCTGTTGCAATCCTTGATACGAACTGCTTCCTGCGGCTCTTTTCAAAATCACGCTCTGTGGCAACCAGGATATTTGCTGACGGATAAAGCCTTAAAAACTCTGATGCAGTCTGCCCGATAAGCGGCTTTGGAACAACCATGATTGTCTTATTGGCAAGTCCTAGTCTCTTCTGCTCCATGCAGGCAGCCATCATCTCAAATGATTTTCCTGCACCAACACAGTGTGCCAGCAGGGTATTTCCTCCGAGAAGGATTCTTGCCACCGCATTCTTCTGATGAGGCTTTAGCTCAATCACCGGATTCATTCCCGGAAACTGCAGATGGCTTCCGTCATACTCACGCAGACGGATGTTATTGAATGTCTCATTGTAATATTCCACATACTTCTGTCTTCGCTCCGGCTCTGCAAACAGCCATTCCTTGAACTTCTCCTTGATCATGTTCTGCTTTTCCCTTGCAAGCATTGTCTCGTTCTTATTGACTTCGTAATGATATTTGCCATCTCCGTCATCAATCCTGTCCCTTACTGTTACAGTTTTAAGATTCAGCGTATCCTCAAAAATAGAATAAGCATCCATGCGGCTTGTACCATAGGTCTTAGTTGTCCCAAAATTTTTGGTGGCTGCCACTGAATGCTTATCCATGCTCTTATTCTCGATGAACCATTCCATGCTCATCTTATTTAAGTGTACCTGAATGCCTGTATTGTAAAACTGGCTTCTGACTGCCCTTGCACGCCTTGGCGTATTGAGAAGCTCATAGATAAACTGCTCATAATCAAGCGGTTCAATCCATGTCGTACCAATCTTTACATCAATATCCGAAGCTTCAATCCATTCCGGTTGCACCTTTTCAAGTGCTGCCACATTGCCTGCAAATCTTTCTGCCTGTGGATTGTCTGTATCCGCTGCCATAGCCTTTGCTACACGAAGCTTGTCTCTCACATTTCCGGAAAGATACTCGTCTGCTGTCTCCCAGCCGATATCAGGATTGTTCTCGTTGTAGCGGTCTGGATTGAGGAAAACCAGTCCGTCCAGCTCTTCCACAAGGACTGCCCTTCTAAGCTCTGCTAATGCATCATCACTTAGCGTTATCTCATCAGCTGTCTGTCCGGACTTTTCTGCAAGCTCTTCCTTTGCATTTGTAATATCCGGCTCATAGATAGAGAGCATATAGGCAAGATTTACATATCCAAATTCATTGACGGATACATTTAATGCTTCCACAGCAGTCTCAACCCTGTCTATGACAGTCTTTGCCTTAATCGTCTGCTTATAAAACATATCCGCTTTTTTCACCTCCCCGTCTTCATTTACTTCTTCAAGACTACAAAGAAGTGGGTAATCGCTGTCATCCCTGAATGCGATTCTGTTTGCTTTTGAAGTAATGGCTCCATACTGCTTTATAAAAGCATCATATTTTACATTAAGAAGTCTCTGTTTATCAGAAAGCTCCTCCTCGCTGCAGCCATCCATCTGGATATCAATCAGCTCTCTTGTTATCTGTCTGATTTCATCAAGGCTTCGGATTCGCTCCTCGGCAGTCTGTGATACTTCTTTTCTTACCATCTCGGAATTTTCCCTGTAATAGAGCTTTCCTTCAAAAAATGTGTAAGTGTAGTTTCTCACATCCGGATCAGCCGGGATGACTTCCTCACTCTGTTCTGCCTCGTTGGAAATACGCTCAAAATCTGTCATCTGTGCCTTGATACTGTGAATCGCATTATTGAGTGTTTCATACATGTTGAAATTCTCATCATCATTGACACAGACTGTATATCTGCTGTCCTGTCCGTAGATTCTTGTGTCATATTCCATGTGACCAAGTATCATTTCCGGATGTTCCGCAAAATAAGAGTTGACAGCAATGCCATTCTCAGTTACACCAAGGTGCACCCAGTCAGGCTCAATATCAATCTTTCTCTCCCTCTTCTGCAAAAACAGGATATCTGCTGTCACTTCGGTTCCTGCATTATCTTTAAATGCAGTATTCGGAAGTCTTACTGCTCCCACAAGCTCTGCCCTTTCAGCCAGATACTTTCGGATAGTAGGATTTGCCTTATCAAGTGTTCCTTTTGTGGTGATTACTGCAACCATGCCTCCCGGTCTTACCTGGTCAAGTGCTTTTGCAAGGAAATAATCGTGAATACGGAAGTTATACTTGTTGTACTTCGGATCAAATACCTTATAATCTCCAAATGGCACATTTCCGACAACCACATCAAAAAAGTTATCCGGATATGTGGTATTCTCAAATCCTGTAATACTGATATTGGCATTCTGATAAAGCTGCTTTGCGATTCTTCCCGAAATGCTGTCAAGCTCCACTCCATACAGCTTTGCTTCATGCATTGTTTCCGGCATACTTCCAAAAAAGTTACCGATACCCATGGATGGCTCTAATACATTGCCGCCTCTAAAACCAAACTGGACAAGTGCCGAATTCATGCACATGGCAATCTCCGGTGAAGTATAAAAGGCGTTATTTACTGTTGCCCTTGCCGCACTGTATTCCTCATCAGATAAAAGTTCTTTAAGCTCTGCATACTCTTTGCTCCAACCTGCGTTTTCCTCGTCAAATGCCTGTGACAGTCCGCCCCATCCGACAAACTTCGACAGAACTTTCTGCTCCCCCGGTGTGGCAAGCCTGTTTTCTGATTCAATCTGCTTTAGAGTGCGGATTGCATCCATATTCCACTGGTATCTGGTCTTAGCACCGCCTTTTTCCATTTCCCAGAGATTATAGTGGAAGTTGTATTTTTTCTGTGCTGCATCATCTGAAACCACATGTCCATTCTCATCAATCTTGGTATCCCAGCCATTCGCTATTGCTCTTTCCCTGGTTTCAAGACGATTGGCTTTTACACTATCCTCGATATCAAAGAATCTCTTATAGACCGGATTCATCTTATCCCTGTCAGCCTTCTGCTTTGTCTCCTGATAATACTTCTTCTGGTCTTCTCCGCAGTAAAATGGCTGTTTTACCATATAGGATAAAATCTCGTATAACTCACGCCAGTCGAGAGCACCTTCCTTACGCTCACCATTCCTGTTCTTATAGCTGATCTTCACATAGCCGCTTCTTATTGAATACTCCACAAGACCATACTTATTGTTGGCATATGCCTTTCTTTCCGCATTGTCTGTACCTAATGCTATATCCCTGATAAGGTCAAGCTTATTAGGCATAAAAGCAAAATCAGACTGCACCACATCCATAAGGAATGCCCTAAATGGTGTATAACAGCTGCAATCTGTCACAAGAATCTCTGCTGCATCACACAGGTCTTCATTAAGCTCTGCTATACGCTTGGCATAATCAATTGGTGTAATATACTGAAGCTCTGATGGAGCTTTAGATGTTTCAGCCTCTATCTCTTCGGCATATTCTGCCTGTGTTATCATCCGGTCTTCATCGGCAGCTTCCTGTGGTGTCATGCCTTTTGCACTTACATAATCTCTGTTAGAAGCATAGCTCTCCGGCTCATCCGGTATTGCATAATCATCAATCTCTGATTCTGCTTCCTCCGGTTCCACTTCCCGATATTCGGCATCAATGACCTCATCATCCTCACATAGTCCGTCCATCGCAAGTTCATCAATACGAGGTGTCTCGGGCTGGTATTTCCCTGTAAGAATAAGGACACCAAGCTCTTTTTCGATATCTTTCCACGAAACATATCCTTCAACCTCTCCATCCTCATCTCGCCACTGAAAACGCAGTCCGTTCCCATGAAATGTGTCATATCCGTGCAGTCCTAGTCCGTCAACCGGCCAGCCTGCACCTCCCTGACCATATTCTGCTTTGATACGTTTTGCCCTGGTTCCTGCATCAATCTCTGTTTCAAAAATCTTGCATACCCTGCCCTTGCCACCGATAAAACCTGTACCTCTCATAAGCACCTGTTTGATATACTCACTTGGTACTGTTGCAGACTTTTTGGGATTCAGATAATTGTATTTACCTGCTAATGCAGCTTTTCTGTCCTGCTCGAACTGACGCATAAACTGATTATTGTTTTCATCCTCAGTATGAATGGTGCCAATGCTTGCCTGTCCATTCTGGTCGAAAAAAAAGGAAGCCTGTATATATTCGGCTTCCTTACTAACACCCAATGAATTGATTTCATCAAGTTCCCTATTCAGTTCTGTATCATCTGATTCTAGTGGAATCGCATCACTATCTGATTCAGTACCACTTCCTCTGCCTGCATCTTCGCCTGCTCTCTTATCTTCCACATCTCCATTGTCGATGACGGATCCTGTGGCTTGTGCTTCGCCAGATACTGCATCTCCAGCTGGTCGTACAGCTGATTCGCTTCCTCCTCTACCGCTGACATCTTCTCGTACATCTTCCCGAATCTCATCAGCGTCTTGTATCTTGCCGGCTCGTTCTCCTTTAGATAGTTCATCGCCATCCTTCCGTATTTGCCCAGCTTCGTGAGATCCTCCGTCTCGTCCGGCATCTCTATCTGCGGATAAAGCAGTCCGTCCACTTCCTTGTAAGTCATTTCTTCTAACATATCCAATTCTCCTTTCGCTCTCGATTGCCTTTAAGTTACGACTAAATTCTCTAAGAACACTACAGGAGACATCGCATACAATGGAACCAAGACGGTAAATGATCTCTTCGTCTTTGATATTTACGATCTGACTAAAATCCTGTTCTTGCACAGATAAGTCAAATCCGCATCTCGTCCCTACAGCATACATGACACTTGCATATACAAGCTGCTCCATGTCCATTTCCTGCTGTAAGCCATTGCGTTTCTTACTTTCTTCCTTTATCACACTACCTGATAGCTGCATAAGCTCGGTCATTTGGTCTTTGAACTCTTCTTTTATTATAAGCCAAACATCTGTTCCTGTAAACTGTTTTAATATATTTTTTAGAGACTCCCTGTCGCTGTTATCGTACTGCTCAATCTGACCTTCTGATACAAGAAAATCCACATAATCTTTAAGATTTTCTCCCTCAAGGTCCCATGTCAGCTTAACATTCTTCCCTCCGGTGTCACTGATATCAAAGATATACCTCATGCGTGGATTCAGTGCCCTTGATGGGAAGATAGCGCAGCCTTTCGCACCACGCTTTACATATCTTCCCACCTTTTTCCAGGTATCATAATCTGCCATGAGTGTGCTTTTTTCCGGAGGTCTCTGAGCTGTTACCATAACGATATTGTCAAATTCATAGCGGTATAACTGACCTGCGACCTTTAACACATCCTTCCAGTTCTTTTCTGATCTGGTGATGTTACCAATCTCAGAATCGTATATCGCTTTGACCTTCATATCAACGCCCATACCTTTGTCCTCCTCTACTTAAACATCTCTGCAAACAATCCCTTAAATAGCTTTAACTCATCCTTATCCAGCTCGATTGCAAATTCATTGTCGATTGCCTGTTTTTCACATTTATCCTTTTTCTTTGCAATCTTACGCACCACACGAAGAAGCACATAACACTCCTTGGACTTTGCAATGCTCTGTTTAAAGGTCAGCTCGTCCTCATCGACTGACTTCTGTGTCTGATAGATAATCTCTTTTAACTTATCATTGATACCATCTACTTCCTCAAGGGAAATAATAACGGATGCCTTAGAAGCACCCGATCTGTCCCACTCCTTATGAAGTTCCTTTACTAAAAACTCCATGTTCTTAATTACTGTTGTTGAATCACTTTTCATCTTGCTTTTCCTCCGTTTTCTTTTAATGAAGAAGGGAGCTGACCTTCGCTGATAGGCGCAAAATCAACTCCCTTCATGTCCTCTGCTCCAAGGACTATCTGCTCTGCATAATACATATCCATTGCCTTATTGATGGCATCGTCAAGCGACTCTGCCTTTACTTTCTGTACTCGTGAAAGCACTTCTTTTATCTCAACATCAAATTCCTGTTCCATATGATATCGCCTCCTGTAAAAATCTCATCACCGGCTCTTTTCTTCCTTTACCTGTCTTTCCTTAAAGCCTTCATCGTACTTTCCATCTTCCAGCCTGTCGTAAAAACAGTCCTCTTCAATCGTTCCAAAATCCTCATACATCTGGTGAAAGAAGTCATTCTGCAGCTTCTTTGGTACATCATCATCCTTTGACATATCCTGATAAAAATAGAACTTCTGCTTTAGATTTGCCCTATAATCATAGATATCCTCTATCATTTCCGGTGTGCCATACTCCCTCTTGTATGCCTTGAAATTCGTGGTCGAGAGTGTGGAACCCAGATAAATGCCATGCTCCCACGATACCCCGATTGTGGTATTGTCCTTTGTAGGCTTCTCATCCTTCGGATAACGCTTATACTCTGTCGCACCAAGGGCGATTGTAAGAGAACCTGACTTCATATCCATCACCACAAGATTTCTTGGTGATAATGCTTCAAGCACCATGTAATCATGGTCATTGAAGTTATGAAATGTCTGTCCCCTTTCAAATGAGCGGTTCTCCATTTCATAATGCAGGCTAAAATCATCCACCCAGCCCTTATCGGTCATTCCAATCTCCTTAAGCTTTGCAACACATTCATAAGAACTGGCTTCTTTATCAAACCGAAATTCTTTTGAATCGTTATAAAGTCCCTGAAGAAAGTGCCCCAGCTGAATATCATCCAGACAGAATCTCGCAGATACAGTTACATTTGCTGCCCTGTAATACTCTGCGAAGTTATCTGCTTCACCAAGTGTTCTTCCAAGCTGCAACAAATTGTCTGCAAGCTCTGACATGTCATCAACTGCTATAAAACTCTTATAATCATCCAGTGTCATCAGCATATTTGTCTCTGTTCCCCTGTCGTTTTCTGTTACCAGTATCATATCTTTTAAATCCATTCTTACCTCCAGTCTCAGAGAGGGACTATGCCCTCTCTGCAAATTTCCTGTTATGGTCTTCCTATCACAACAATCTTTCCTGTGCTTGCCACATCACGGTAAACCACACCAAGACTTTCATTAAGTGCCTCTACCACTTTGCCATTTCCGACATATACTGCCACATGGCTGATGTTCTTATATCTTCCATTGCTTGTAAAACTGTAAAAGATAAGGTCTCCCGGCTGTAACTCATCAAAGGATACTGTCTTTCCGGCTTCATCCAGTCCCTGTGCCTCCGCTGCCGCTGTGGTTGCACCGCCATAACTAATATCCACGCCTGCATCTTTCCATGAATAATAGGCTAAGGAACTGCAGTCATAATAGTTACCGCTGTCTCTTAAATCCTGACTATAAGGGAAGCCAACTCTGTGAAGTGCATAGGAGCAGACTGTTTTCTGCCTGCTGTCTGTAATTTCGTTTAGGATGGCATTGATTTCATCCTCAGTCATGGAGCTTACTCCAGGACTTCCGCCTCCGCCACCACTTCCGCTTCCGGCATATCCAAGCTGTCCCATAAACTCCGGACTCATGATCTGCTCAAGCATTTCCACATGATCAGAGTTAAACCCATAGACCGAAATCATATCCCTGTACGATTTCAGCGTTACATTCACATACAGAACAGACTTCGTGACAGTAGTCACATTGCCGTCTGCATCCGTTTCTTCCACATCCTTTGTTCCTGTGCTTGTGGTGTATGAACACATATCATTTACAACTGCCTGCAGCCAGCCTTTAGAAGTATCATTCATGACTGTTGCAGTATCTCCGACACCATGCTTGACCATATAGACTGCCATGATGTCATAGTAATTGCTCGGGTTTTCTTCCATACCTTCATAATCCACATATACAAGCTCTCCAAGGTCATATCCGGTATGCTCATTCACTTTCGTGTTCACATCCCGGTTAAACTCCTGCACATAGGCACTCGTTACTGTCTGCACGGTATCTCCTGATTCAAGTGGTGGCAGAAATAAAGCAAATGGAGAATTGTAAAGGATTGCTATCCCCGCTATAACCGGAACCGCAATCATGGCAACTACAAGAACAAGTAATAAAAGCACCAATCCGATAATCGGTGCAGCTGCCTTTACCCAGGTAATCGCTTTTCGCACAATCAGATCCTTTACCAGCTTTGCCACGCTGTCCGTCTGATTCTCCTGTGCTCTCATCTTATCCAGAAAGAACTTTATCTTCCTGCTCCGGTTGGTCATCTTTTCATCCTTGACCTCTATGGACACACCTGCAGCATATCCGGCTGCCATGCCGATTGCCGTGCCAACTCCCGGTGCAACCGCTGTTCCTGCCGCCGTAGCAGCTGCCTTTGTCGCAGTTTTCGTTGCAACCTTGGCAGTAGTCTTTGCTGTTTCTTTTGCCGTCTCTTTAGCTACCGCCTTAGCTGTATCTTTGGCAGCTTTCTTTGCTGTTTTTTTTGCCAGCTTCTTTCCTGTCTCTACCTTTTTGATACGCTTCTTTGCCTCGGCTGCCGCCTTTTTCCTGAAAAGTGCTGCACCCTTAGAAGCAGTTCCGGTAACAGGTCGGCTTGCTTCATATGCAAGATATGCTGCCTGCGATACCTCCAGCCCACCTTCCACCTGCTCTGTTACTGCCCCGGCTGCAAGTGCTCCAGTTCTTCCTGCAATGTGAAGATTGGTGTTCTTGGTCTTGATGGAAGTGTTTGATTCTCTATAGTTTCGCTTAAATCTTGATAATCCCTTATTCTTCGGCTCTGACTGATGAATGGTACTCTTGCGATAGGACTTCTTTTTATCAT
>ENA-OOQJ01000031-OOQJ01000031.1-human-gut-metagenome-genome-assembly--contig:-NODE-31-length-28382-cov-2.248773_pt1 | contig 28382 bp, 46 predicted proteins | sample MGYA00241089_ERZ501164 | MGnify/ENA primary metagenome ERZ501164 (study PRJEB25962, sample SAMEA2042493) | human gut metagenome | biome: human gut; feature: human-associated habitat; material: faeces... | reverse complement strand
AGTGAATGTACCGATAACCAATAAAAAGGAATATAGGAAAGCAGAAAAGGATTTTATCGAATGGCTGGCTAATATTGACATAGAGGCGGCAGAACGTGCCATACGTGCGGAGCAGCTTGTAAGGTTGTCCGGATTGAAAAAGCTGTCTATAAATGGGAAAATAAAGTTCATTGTCCAGTTTTTGAAGGAATGGAGCGAAGCAAACGAGGACGAGAAAATGATAGTGTTCGGTATCACGACCGACATACTGGAAAGGCTTGGAAAGGAGTTCAATAACAGTGAGGTTGTGACCGGGAAATACAGCACGGAAGAAAAGATGCGAAAGGTTGAGACATGGAAGAAAGAAAAGACCTTCCTATTTGCCAACATTGCATCATTATCTACGGGTATAGACGGTTTGCAGAAACATTGTTACAACATGGCGTTTATTGAATTGCCGCAACGTCCGGCAGAACTGGAGCAGGCAACCGGGCGTATAGACCGCATGGGGCAGACGCAGACTATGAACGTCTATTTTTTGCTGTCCAGTGACACAATAGACACGCAGATACGCGAATTATTAGACGGAAAGATAAAAGTAACGGATGCAGTCAACAAGGGTATTGACGTACAGGTAAGCCGTGACGATTCAATGGATATTGCACTGATAAAGAAGTTGAAAGAATGGAAAGAAAAGAAATAACAATATTTACCGACGGCAGTTGTGAATGGAAGTCACGTCTTGGCGGTTGCGGTGTGTATATCCAGGAAGAAGGAAAGGAATACTTTATCTCCAAAGGGTATAGCGACACCACTATAAGCAGATGTGAACTAAGGGCGATATTGCATGCCGTGCAGAGCATGAAAAAGGACGTGCCTCTAAAGGTTACGATATGGAGCGATAGCCAGTATGCGGTTAGCTGTATGACAGACCCGGAATTAAGACCGACGGTAAACAAGGATATTATAGAAAAAATAAAACAAGAACTATGCGAGCGTAGACGGATGGTCGTACGGTTTATGAAAGTCCGGGGACATGAAAAGGATGTGAGTAACCCTATAATATACGGGAACCATGTAGCCGATATGCTGGCAGATTATAAGAATTTTGATAATTACGAACTTGATAAAATAATAGAATTATGAATGAGGATTTTGTTTTTACTAAAGAAGAGAAAGTTAACAAATTGTTTAAAGTTTTGAACGTATTAAAGAACAATTTGCAGTGTAAACGCATGGTTGTGGGTGGAAGTATGGCTATGTATGTACATGGTTTCAATGTGGAACCACACGACCTTGATATAGAGATGGAAGGGATAAGCGACGATTCATTACGCGTTTTAAAGACAATGGCAGGGATAAACAAGGACATGAAAAGCGACATCCTTTCCGAATATCCGGAAACAAATCCTCTATATCGTATAAAGATAGAGGATGTGGACGTAGACATATGGGTAATGAATAAGATAGACTACAACAGGACCGTTTTCTACAATAATATAGAATTCGGTGATGTTCTAAGCGTAGTTAAAAAGAAAATGGACATGAAGCGCGAAAAAGACTATAAATCATTGGTAGATTATATCAATCAGTTAACCTATTTTACAAGATGAAATGGAGTGACAGACAATTAGCCATTTTCGACGCATACGAAAATACACGGAAAAACATTGCCATAGAAGCAACAGCAGGCAGCAGCAAGACAACTTGCATAGTGGAGTGTTGCAGAAGGACACCACCTAATAAAAAGGTTCTGTTTATGGCATTCAACAAAAGCATTGCGGAAGAATTGAGGGAACGTTTACCGTCCCATATAGACGTCAACACCTTTCACTCTAAAAGTTTGCGCGTGCTGCTTTCCAATTTCCGTATAAAACCGAAAATCAACGAGAATAAATGCTTTGTTATCGGGAAGAAAATTCTGGACACAAAGGATATGGACGTGAAGCAGCAGATTCGATACCTATTCGAGATTCAAATAATATGGAACTACATAAGGGTCAACCTTATTACGGATTACGAGAAGGAAATACCGGGTATCTGTATTGAAAAGAATATCGAATTCCAGGAACGTATGGTAGGGGACATGGAACAAATTAGAAATGCCTGGCACAAGGAAATGAAGAAGATAAATTCAGTAAAAGAAATTAATATTGATTTTACTGATATGCTTTATTTCCCTTACCAACTACTTGATAGTGAGGATTTCCCTAAATATGATATTGTTGTCTTGGACGAACAACAAGATGCGAATACCTTACAAAAAGAGCTTGCTTTACGCTATATAAAGAAAAGCGGTCGGTTTGTAGTTGTTGGTGATTCCAGGCAATGTATATACGGTTTCCAGGGGAGTTCTTTAGAGGTTTTCAAGTCCTTGCAATCTTATCCCAACACCATAGTATTACCGTTGGATATTACATACAGATGCGGCAAGAACATAGTCGAAGAAGCTCGAAAAGTTTTTAACAACGGGATTGTTGCTGCACCTAATGCGATAGACGGGATTGTAAGAAAAGGAGAGTTCGACGAAGCGGAAAACGGGGATTTTATCCTATGCCGGAACAATCTGCCTTTGGCAACTGTCTTTCTCTATTTACTGGAAATGGGAAAGAAAGCGACAATCAAAGGCAAGGAATACGGAGATGCACTTGTAGCACTTGTGGATAAGATAAAATACATTGAAGACCTTGATGCAATGTGCGAGAAGAAAATTTCCGAACTGAAAGAACGCGGCCTTACCGATATCCAGGCAAAGAATAACCCTTCTTATGTGGCGTTTCTGGAAAAGTGCACTATTTTAAAAATACTTTACAAGAATTGGGGCGATATGAAGAAGTTGGAAGACAATATAAAGGAGATATATAAGGACGATACGGAAGGTATCGTATTATCCACTATCCACAAGTCTAAAGGACTGGAGGCAGACCGTGTTTTCTTGCTGAACAAGAGTTTGATACCCAGCAAGTATGCGAACACGGAAGAAGCATTATATAATGAAAAATGTTTATTGTTTGTGGCTATAACCAGAGCAAGAAAGGAGCTTGTATATTGCAATGTTTGACGATGAACCAAAGAAAACCGTATATATGGAAATAGACCGCGAATTTAAGCGGATGAAACCAGGAACCGAATTTTGCCGGATTGAATTTATCACAAAGATAAAGGATTTCCACCCCGGTTCTGTAAGGAGCGGCATAGACCACTTCCTATTAAAGAAAATGAGTAAAGGAGAAGTAAAAAGAATTGACAAAGGTAAATATTTAAAGTTATGAAAAAGCAAAAAATGTATATCCCCGTACTTGAACCGGGAAAGAGTGTATCACTTATATGCGCCAACAAGGTAACAGGACTGGAAGAACACCTGCCTACACAAGAAATGCTTAACATCCATATGGAACAGCAAAAAATCATGATACAGAAGGACAAGGATTACAAGGTACATCCTCTATATCTTTTCGTGGAGAAGGAAGAATTCGATGATTTGGTAAGAAGGATAAGGGGGAAGAACAGAAACGCGGAAACGGCTTGTATTCCGCTTGTATGCCAATATCCGGCTGTGCCTATATGTGTGCTTTGTCCCAAACAGGAAGAGGAGGCGAAAGAATGATATTCGAGTGCACGTTTACCTATATGGCACCCGACCCGAATTCGACAAGTGGAGCTTATAAGAAGTTTGTTGATGTCATAGCGGTACAGGCAGAAAACTATATGGACGCTGAAACAATGACAACCGAATACGGGATGTTCAATATAGACGCGGACTTTGCCATATCTCCTATTAAGGAGGTGATTATAGATTCGGTGCAGCGTAACGAAAAGCACGGGGGACGATGGTACAAATGCACGGGCGTATACAGTGAGGTAACCGTTTCTGGAAAGCTGAAACAATACAAGCTGGTTATATTGCAACAGCATGAGGACTTTATAAAAGCCTCTACTAAAGCGCTGGAATACATGCAAGACCTTGTAGGCGAATGCAGACTGATGAAGGTAGAGGAAACCCCTATAATCGAATATGTGGAAAAGGACTGATATGTTAATTATATGTTAAAACGACATAAGCAGTTGCGTATGTCATAACATAATCTTATCTTTGTGGTGTGATAAGGAAAACGATAAGTCAAACAAATAAAAAGATAAGATTATGAATTCAGTATTTAAAGCCAAGAAACAAATGTTAGAAAACACTCTTTCAAAGGTTGCAAAAGTTAATGTTGAAATAACTTTTGCCCGTGTTAACATGATAACGATAGCTTGGGATGAAGAAAACAAAAGCGCATTTGAAAGATTGCAGAACTACTTCAAAGGAAAACTTTTTGGCTACGAATACGACGAGGAATGCGATATGTCTGTTTGTTGTTTGAATTTATAACAAGAAGGGCTTTTAAAAGCCCTTCACAATTATAATACTATGATACGAATAACCAACCCTAAAGGAGAAACCCAGGTGCACACAGAAGAAAGCTATGAAAAGCTTCTGTGGCAGTTTGCGGAATCGAAGATGATGGATATGTGGTGCCGGAAACACCATCTTATCCCTATTTATACACATCAGGAAGAAACTATACTCAATAAAATGGTGGTAGAGGCGTTCCTGGAAGCGTTTAACTATAAAGTAGAAAAAGAAGTATGAAAACTAAAAAGTTCGGAGTAGGCGATAAGGTAAAAATACTCCATTGCTCCAACATGATGTTAATAGGACAGATTACGGAAGTAGCAAGTATATGCGGAACGGAAGGAAACCGCTATTATCATTTAAAGATAGACGGTGAACAGCGCGCGTTCATACCTCAAAATTTGGAACTTGTAGAAAAATGTAAGGAGGGTAAATAATGACCTACACAGAAGAAAGAACCTATTGGCTGGAATGTATGATAAAGGCTGCCAGATATGGGATGGAAGCGGAAGTAGCTGTTACAGCGCTTGAATACCTAAAGGAAGACCCGAAATTAAGTATAAGCCAATGCCTGGAAATGGCGTTAAAAGATTGGGATATTTAAACAGTACGATTATGAAAGTAGAAGACATAGAAAGAATTTTCAAAGAGACGGTAAGCAGACCGGAAAACTCTATTCATTTGCCGTTTGAAAAACATGCAAGGGTAGGAAGAAAATATAATGGGAAATACATATACAGTAGCAAGCTTATATGTAAATACACACCGGAACAAGTATTGCAGCAATTGCAGGAAATAGCGGATGAAAAGGAAGTGTATATAACGGACAGTGAAGTTCTCATAGAATGGGGGAAAAGATACGGCAGTTATGACGACGAAATTTTTGTAAAGATTATCCACCCCCTCTATTTCCCTAAAGAATATTACTATTTGAAGTGGGATTATACGTTGGGAGGGCATATAGCTATTCCCACAAAAGAAAGAGAGTTTGTTGCTAAAGCGATAGCATATATCGAAAATCATATCGGAAAAGAAATGGACGTTAAAGGGCGTATCTCTATGCTGGTAGGGTACAACAGAAAGACGGGAAATGCCATTGTTTCATATTTTAATGAAAATTGCGGATGGCATAGAATAGACAAGGGAGATGTGATTATAATTAATTCGCCTCTTAATCGTTCGTATCAATATGTAAGTATTGAAACATTAAAATATACTTTAAGTCCAACACGGTGTAAACTGAATGAAACAATAACAATAAACATTCAGTCGGAAGGAGAAGACGAAGAATATAAGGTAAAGACAAGTATTACCTATAGGGACAATGACAACAATAAAGAACGTGTCGTGTACGAAACGGAAAACACGGACGACAGTTTTATTCTGAATCATACACGAAGATACGAGAACAATGATTCATGCCCTTTATTGGACAGATTTATTTTTAGCGCATACCAGAGATATATAATACAAGGTATCGTAGAAAACAACGAAAAAGAATTGAAGAATGATACAGAAGATAATCGCTTACCTCTATCAAAAGAAGGTTACAAAGACGTATAACGACAACAACGACGGCTTCATCTGCAATTTTGTCTTGGAATACAAGGACAAAAAAGATTTTGTGCATAAGATGGCATGCTATGCGGTCAATTTTGAACCCGTTGTTATCGGAAAGGAGAACCGCTATTTTGTCGAAGTGGATGTGCACGCAGTCCAGAACGTGAAGTATAATAATGATAGGGTATGGATGCCTCAATGCAAAGTTATGAAAATGGACTTGTTGTTACAGCCGTGGGAACTTACATTAGCAGAAAACGAAATAGAAATGTATTACGATGGACAGAGAAAAATTTGCGGAACCGGATATGACAGCGAAGCCGGAAGAAATGCTATGGTTTGAATCAACAATCAGTGAAAATGTGGAACCGGAGGTTTCATTTGTTGAACAGGAAAAGGAAGAAGTTTTGGTTTCGTGTACATGGTATTGATTTGGTGAAATAACTATTGATTATTTCCCTATTAAAACTTACCTTTGTGGATAAAACTTCTATATATGGCAAAAAAGATAGAATATACTAAAGAGGACATATTAAAAGATGCGCCCGATTTCGTGCTTATTGCTTCTCCCTATATGCAGGACAAGTATGTAGCTTATGAGATGGTAAGAAGGGAACTTGACGAGCACCCCGACCGTTTCATGCAGTATGAGGGGAACGAAGGATATACCTATGTCATAGACCTTAAGCTTGTCAACATAAAGGGTATCATGGCGAAACGTGGAGCGTCCCAGGAAGCAATAAATGATGCTACAGAAATACGTACAAACGTGATGTTGCCCCTTCTTGCCAAATTCCACAGGGTAAAGAGCGAGTATTTCCACGCTTTCGACTTGCATAATGACAAGGCAAAGGCGCTTGCCAAACTCACCCCTATGCTTTTGGACTTATTCGGCTCCATGCACAACCCCAAGGATATTATTAAAATTATCCGGAAAAAGGAAGGTTATTCGCTGGGAGAAGAAGATTTGGTAAAATTCTTCAACAACCATAAATCCTTGATAGAAGCACGTCAAAGCAAGTACGTGATGCGTTCAGACCGCTATAAGGTGGCAACGGAAGCCGGAAGACTGGAAATCATAAATGACTGTATGACAGACTTACAGTTAAAATATGAAGAGTTCTGGAGCAAAGGAAACGTGGGAAGTGCACTCAATATCCTAAAGGAAATACGCGCCTTGTTGGAAGCCGCACGGAAGGAAGTAAAAGGTAATGAAATTAAACTTACAGTTGACGGAAAAATAGATATAAACGCGACACTGCATGGCGAGGAGAACATAAGCCGTGTAATGCGCGACATCCCCGTAAACAGTCTGATAGTGGGTATGGTAGCCGCAAAATCGGGAATAAGGCCCGAAATACTGATGCACCAGCTCTGCACCTCCTATTATAAGGACTTTAACGGCTTTGCAAGCAACCCGGTATTAGGGTCTGAAAAAGTCATGCTTCCTGGAGCATTGATAAAGTCCTATGACTGGAAAGAAATAGAAACGGAAAACAAGAAATTCGTGGAAGAAATGATACCCGAAGTGGTCGAGGCAGAGATAATCGAGGAACCGTCCAAATCAAAGACAAGAGAACGGCTTCTTAACCGCCTACGACAGATGAAAGGTGTTGAAATCGGAAAGAAATAATTACATTTTGTTTTGACTTTTAGTTAATTTATGATTTTCAAAATTCATGTGGTGTACGGTCTGCGATAGATAGTACACCTATTTAAACAATTAAAAATAAAGTAGTTATGGTAAAGATATATGTTGAAGAAGTTATAAAGTGCATGATGGAAAGACTTACAAAAGAATATGGTCTGACCGAACAACAAGCATTAAAAGAAATTGACATTTGTATGGAAAGACTGTACGTGAAATGGATGCAGAACGAACCGATACCGGAAGAATACAATGATTAATTAACCCTATAATAATAAATAGTATGATAGTAGCAATCGCAACAATGAGAATGGACGAGGACACAACGGTACAGGTACATGTGCCTATGGATGTGGAAATAATGCAGGTTCCTCCTACAGACAAGGAAGTAGAGAAAATAAAATCAGTCCTGGAAGAGGAAACCGGGTATAAATTCGTATCTTTGGATTCGATAACATGGGATGTGGACTACGAGATTTAAAATCAAACGAAAAACTTTATGTTCATTTTTTGAGTATTAGTAGTTAATATCTAATTGACAGCCAGCAGTTTGTGATAAATAGCTGGCTTTTATTATATCCTTTTATATGTTAATTATATGTTAAAAGCACATAAGCACTTGCTTATGTCTAAATAAGGTCTTATATTTGCGTTGTGATAAGAAACAAGATGTCAAACAAATAAAAACAAAAGATTATGGCAAACCTTAAAGTAAAATTAGAAGGAAAGAAAATCGCAGAAAAGGTGATGGATTTTATAGACATGAAATCATTTGCCCCTATCTATGAAGAAATAAAAAAAAGCGAAGACTACCACGTATATATCAGAGAGATACTGAGATGTATTTCTACAAGAAGGATGATAGACGATTTGGACGAACGCGGAGAACTCCATGAAGCATACAAGGAATATGTAGACATGAACGGAGTAACTCTCGTAAAGGACATAGCAAAGAGAATGACAAACAAGGAAAAGCTCGAACTCGTATCGGAACTTTTCAAGATACCTTACCTGGCAAGTCCGGAAGAATACGGGGAAGCGATAGCGAAGGCAGCAAGGGAACAATATTACAGATAATCAATAACCAGCAAAAAAGCAGAACAAAATGAAGACCTATACAGTATATTTCAGTGAACCCGTAACAATAAAGTACAAGGGTGACAGATTCAACAAGGAATTGAAAAAGTGGGAACACGATGTGGACTGCGAAGAGACAAGCCCTATGTTCACCTTCCATTCCCTGGCACCTGCAAAGAAGCTTATCAAGGAGAATATGGACAAGTACATAGATTCCATCATAACGAAAACATGGGCAAACGGTGACTGGGAGAACCTTGGCCCGATAAAGCTTGCCGGAAACAACAAGACTTTCGTCGCCAATACCCGTCAAAAGGTCGCAAATTATTAAGAGCACGGAAAGAAGGGGTGAAAATTGAAGTAGCCCCTATTTTCTTGACAATCAGTATAGATATTTTACAAAACCTAAAAATAAAAAGATTATGGAAAAGGAAGAATTTCAGAAAAAGTACAACAACAGTATTCTGGTGTGCTGTACAGAAGCCAGTATCAAAAAAGTATTAAATATTTGCTATTTAATGGACTTAACAGCCTCTAAATCAAAACAGATTACTGCTATATTGATAGGAGAACAAACAGCAAAAAGTCCATTGTTCCACGTGGAACAATTCCTCAGTGATTTCTACAAGGGGATAGAAGAAGGAGAAAGGAAAGAGACAAAGATGTTTGAACAGAGAATGAACAATGCTATATACAAGCTAAAGCATAAGTACGGAGACACGTATATAATCAAGGGAACCGATATGGCCACATTGATGTGCACAACGGAACTCGGCATGAATGCAGTCTATAAAGAGGGGGAAGATGTGATACTCATAGAAGAAAAGGGCAGCATACCATGTGTAAGACATTCTGCAAGACAGTTTATTACTGACGTGATGTCCGGCATGATTGACGTACTGGACCCATTCATAAACAAGGAGACAACGATTGAAATAAAGGAAGAAGAAGACACGGAAAACATGATTAGTGAAACAATCTTCCATCTCACCCATACCCTAACAAAGCTCCTGCATAAGGTATACGACATGGAAAGAATGGTCTATTCAATTGGATTCGGAAACAAGGAAAGGGTAATGATAGACAAGGACGATTTCTATGTGTTCCGGAAAGCGGTGCGCCTCCTATATATATGCAACAAGTGGGTAACGAAGGACAACGAGAAGCAATCCAAGGAACCGGATTTCAAGAAAGGAAACAAAATAATGTACACCATCAAGGACAGCAACGGCAACACATACCCGGTAAGAAGACTGTCGGAAAGGGTGTATGAATCAAAGGAACACAAGACCCTATTCATAACGGATGAAGAAGGGGTAGTGACCGGGATATACAAGGAGAAATAAAAAAGAGAAATACCCTCCACGATACCCTACAGACCATATTTTTATTATTAACCCGTTATACATTTGTTACAATGGTAATAGGGATATCAAAGAGGAAAAGCAGTGATATGAATAACCGGGAAGGGAAAGACCCTATGGCATAAAGGAAGGAAGTATGCCGGACCCCGATAACAATAGTATAAACCGTCAACCTATAATTGTTAATTTGCGAAAAAGGGAAAGGACATACGACGGACAATATGACACAGGGAACAGTCCTGGAACGGTTATTGTATCATTGTACAACGTGGAACAATTATAAAAACAACATATTAAAAGACAAAAGATTATGGAAAAAGATTTGAGAAACAATGTAAAGTTCATCTTGTTCTGCACGGAATGCTTACAGGCTGGCGTGGTAATGACACCCAAAGAATATGAAGTGGCATTCATGGCGGCAGAAAAGTTCGAGGGATTTGATGACAAGAGCTTCGAGAACATGAAGCCCGAACAATTCGCACCCCGTATGAATGCTATGCTACAGGCTATGTCAAAGAGAAAACAAATCATTGAAGGACTGACATTCAACCTGCTTACAAAGAAAAGCCTGGGTGAACTGATAGACAGTGATTTGGTGGAAGAAGTGATGAAGGCAAAGCACATAGCCGCAGTAATGGCAGTTGGAACCGGACGAGAAACTGGAAAAGGTTGTGACTGACGGACGTCGTGTAATCGAGCACTTCATAGACCAATGGAAGAACGCCCCTATCCAAGAAAAAGAAAAGAAGGAATACGAGCCGGAAAGTGATGCGGAAATTGTAGAATAAATCTTTCGGTATACTTATTATTTTCACAAAAGCCCCATTTCGGGGCTTTATTATCAAGCAGTTATGGACAAGTCGAAATTAACAAAGGCAAATAAGCTATACAATAAAATCGTAAATCTGAAAGAGGAAATAGAGCATATTTCCAGGTTTGAGATGGAGGGAAATATGCTGATAACGAACCATTACGATTCTTATTTTCATATCAACGAGGATATGGCGAAAACCTATTTTCCGCTTATAAAAGAAAGAATGGAAAAGGAGTTGGAAGAGTGCGAGCGATTATTTTCCGAACTTTAGTTCATTTTTGAGATAAAATTCCTATCTTTGTTACCGTGATAGATAACTGGTAAGGTTGTATCGCAGTTGTATTTAAAGGTTAACAAAGCGGTAGGGGTTGCAAGTCTGTTATGGCTGGGGGTGAAAGCCTGGTTCAGATAGCTGCAACCCCTATTTTTATTCAAATTTTGTATCATTATGGAAAGAAAAGAGATTATTGGAAGACTGGGAAGGTATTTCACGCTTCCCGAACTTGTATGCCCCCACGTGTATAGAAAGTATTCAGAATCGCAGATATGGAGTTTTTTCACGACCGAGGCACTGAAAACGCTCCTTGTATTGAGGGAGGAAATCCTATGCAAGCCCTTCATTATCAACAACTGGAAGAACGGAGGCAGCTATTCCCAGCGCGGTTTACGATGCAATGTGTGTGTTCTATGCAAGGAAAAGACGATGCTTGAAAAGCCGTATATGAGCGGTCACGTTTTTGGTCGCGCATTTGACATTACTGTGTCCGGTATGGAAGCGGAAGCGGCACGGAAAATCATTGTGGACGATTCCGATAAGCTTCCTTATCCTATCAGACTGGAAGACGGTGTTAGCTGGCTGCATGTAGACACTATGGACCTATGCAACGGTCAGAAGGTGAAACTATTTAATGCGTAAATATATTTTACTATATACAGAAAGTATTCTCCCTTATAGGGCAATCGATACTACAGTATACTGTAGCCGCGATTTTGCAAATTTCGTATTTTTATCATTTGTAAATTTAAATTGAAATAATTATGTATCCTACTAAAGTAAGCATAGCAAATAACAAGGGTTTTGAGAGCATAACAGCGATTTCACGCGCTTTCGAGGTCGGCACACCAGCCGAAGATGTGGTACTGTCAAAGTACACCTTGGTTCCCGATGATAAAAGGGCGTTTCTTATTATTCCGTTGGCTGCTGGTACTGTCAAAGTACACCTTATCGGTGAGACTGGTCCAGATACATATACCATTTCCGAAACCGAGGTTTCCGCTTATATGGGTGCTGCTATGCCTTATCTGGTTGATAAGGTTTTTAAGGATGGTACTACTGCTCAAATTAATATAGGGTTATGATTGGGGTCGGTACAAGTCTTTTGTTTGACAGGAGGGCTGGCAAGGCTGGTCCTCCTATTCCACCCTTCAATAAGGCTATGGTGGACGCATGGTTTATGTCCGGGTTGTCCAATGCAGACAAGCCTGATAGTATTACTGGTGTGATGGGTAATGAGATGATTCTTAAGAACTTTGCCTTTACATCAGAAAGCGGATTTGGAGAGGGGACTTACGAGGGTGAACTGGTATTCGACGGAGTGGATGATTACGGTATATGTACCGGACTTCCTATTCTTGACGATTATACAGTGATATGTAGGAGAGAAATAATAAATAAGGATTATTATTCAATAGCTTCAAAAAGTACGGTTTTTGGTAAAGGCGCATTTATTTTTGAACTTATTCAAGGTAGAACTAACCATTGCTATTCTTTTTCTGCCGATAATCAAATTAACTTATATAATAGTGAAATTTCATGGCAAACCAAAAATTCTTATAATGGAAGTACGATTACGGTGGGCAATGGTGAAGATACTGATACATTGACCTTAGGTATTATAAGAGTGGGAGATGAAAGTAAAAGATATCTGAAAGGTGCTATCTTTTACTTCGCCCTCTATAACAAGTCTTTGACACCAGAAGAAATCGAGACCGAGAAGGAAAGACTTAATGAAGAATGGTTGAAACGTAAAACTGAATAATATGAAGTGGTTAGTTATACCTATAGAAGAATTAAAACAGTTCGATAAAGACTGGGAGACAAGAAGAACGAGTAACGACGGCACGAAGGCGTTGTTACATGAAGAGACGTACAACATGCTTGTACCTCCTATCATGATGCTTTCGGAAGGAGAGGAACTTGTAGAAGAGGAAATCACTTATCCCTATCCTTTGGTGGATGAAGAAGAAATTAACAATTCTGATGATTGGACCAGTGATGAGGTGATTTGATTGTTTTTGGGGTGCCGGGAATTTCGGGTGTTTTGCCTGGTTCCCGGTTTTTCATTTTCTTTATTTTATTTGTACACCGAAAAACAACACAATTTTCAGAGTTAGGGTTAACTGTCTGATAATCATATACCGTTTTCTCCTATTTCTGAAAAATATAATGTCACTGAAAGAAAGGTTATGTTAATCTTATGTTAAAAGCACATACTCACTTGCGTATGTCCAAATAAGGTTTTATATTTGCAATGTGATAAGAAAACAAGGTCAAACAAATTAAAAGAAATAAGGTTATGAAAGTAGAATTTTACAAGGTGAGAGGTACGGAAATGGAAGAGATGATAAAGAGAGGTAATAACAACGAAATCTCCTCTATGATTTCACAAAAACGCCAGGCGCTTGCCGAGGCACTTGAAAATGTGGAGTTCTGTAAGTCTATCGGGAATATGGAGTTTGCAGCCAATGAACAGAACCGCGCTAACCTCCTTCAAAGACAACTCGAAATGTTGAACAAATAAAAATATACAAATCATGAAAGCAATCGTAGAAAATCCGTTAAATGTTAATCATTCACCAGTAGCAATTTCTCTTTACGTCAATATGCTTAACAAAATAGTTCAATGTAATGACGAAAAAGAACTGAGAGAAGCAATGAAGTTTATTTCTATGGATTATCCGGTTACGTTCAATTCTCTTTTTGATTACGGTTTCGGAAGAGATTATATGTGGGTCAGAGAGAGGGAAAACTGTAAACCTCTTCTCCTTGTTGAATTCTAAAAACTTATATATCATGAAAAAGCAGCTTATAAATTTCTTTCACGGTCGTTTCGGTAATAAAATATTGAAAGCCAAATATCGTGAATGGTGGGTGCGTTTCTGGTACGGAGTAGGTGCACTCACTTGTACCCTTCTTTTCTTCGGAATGATACAGTTCTTGTCCTGGCTTTCTGATTTGATTAATTATGTTTTCTAATAAAAATATTTTACAATTATGAAAAAGGTTTTATGTAACAAAGACGGGAAATTCTTGTCCGTCCATGATAGAGATTGTATTCTTACAGAACTTGAAGACGGTAATTGTCTGACACATGAAGACGGTACGATAGTGATATACAAGGAAAGTGAAGAAGACCCGTTGCTGGAAAACATATACTTCCATGCCTATTATAAAAACGGAGGCTTTTTTCTTCCAAAAAACAATTCTTCTTTTCATGATTATGTCAGTTGTGGATACAGATTCTCTACAAAAGAAGAAAAGAAGCGTATGAACGAGATTCTTTCTGAAAACAACCTATACTATGACGAGAAAGAAAAATGCCTTAAAAAGCTTCGCTGTCGTGCCAAAATCGGTAATTCCTATTACTATATTGACTGGAACCGTTTTGTGATATGTAAGGCTACAGAGGAAGAAAACGAATCGGACAATTTACGGTACAAAAACCTTAACTATTTCCAGACCAAGGAAGAAGCGCATTTCAAGTTGTTTGTGGTTAAATCGATTCTTGATGATTAAGAAAGAATGCTACATCTGGGTTGGACAGATTGTCGAATACCGGGGAATGACACTGCGGAAAGTCCGACCGGGCAAATATGTTGTCATTTCTCCTTGTTCCCTTGTTTCAAGACCCGTATATATTGACAAGAACGAAAATTTGACCGTTCTTTAGTATTAATTATTTGTTTTATTTTCATATATTTGCAAACATGATAACAGCGATATTTATATGTCTCGTTCTTCTTACAGTGGTCCTTATCATTCTTCTTTTGTGGTGTATAGGGACGGTTACGGGAATTCAGAAAAGAATGGACGCTCTTCTTTATGTGGTCTCCTATATAGACCTTATCCAGAGAAAGCGGTTTATCCGGTATCTGGACCAGCTTTCCCGAAAGATGAGTTGTAACGAGGACGAGATGGAAGACAACCAGAAACAGTTCCTATTCCATTTAAGCCAGGAATTGACGAACGAGATAAAAAGGATGGAAGACGATTATAAAGATTTGATATAATGGCAAAGAAAAACGAATTTACATACGACGGGGGAAGTGCATATATAGACTGGCTTTGCAGCTCCAACAAGCTTGTTTTACTTCGTGACAATGACAGTATAAGCGTCGAGGACAGAACGTCTGTAGCACGCGCCCTAAAGTGCAAATCCGGTGATATCCTTTGTCTTGTCCTGGGACGGAACATCAGCTATTTCGGATATAGCAAGCTTATCGAGGACATGGAAGGACGGACGACAGAAAGTATAGTGCAGTCCAAGAATCCGGTATTTTATTCTATTTATTGGACTGGCAACAAGAAGGTGGCTATCGAATCTCACACCATTTTCATTCCCTGGAAGGAGCTTAAGGAAATTATCAAGGATTGGGATTATCCGACATATTTTCAACCGGACATAACTTAGAACCTTCTTTCTCTAAATTTTATATTTGTTTGACTGACACCCGGTTACGCTCTTCGTGAAAGAATGTTTCCGGGTGTTTTCTTTGGGATTATATGTTAATCTTATGTTAAAAGGACATAAGCAGTTGCTTATGTCTAAATAAGGTTTTATATTTGCAATGTCTTCTTAAGGGAGGCGGTTAATTAGGTCAAACAAATAAAAACGCTATGGAAGTTTACGTAATTGAAACAATGGGAGGACAAATAGTTAACGGTGAATATAGCAAAGAAATTTGTCCAAAATTCCTTGAATCAGTGGTAAAAGACAATTTCAACAAATTAGGATATTGCTTCTATCAATCAAGCGAATATGAATGTATTATATATCCCAATCAAGAATCAGCCGAACATGCCATTGAATGGGCGTTAAATTAATTGTCAAGCGAATAAAATCTTTACAATCATGGCAAATATAGACTTTTTCAAGAATCCCGATTCATACGAGGTATATGTAACAGTCAAATTCGGAACATGGAAAGTGGCCGAAATAAAGCGTTTTCCGTCTCCTACAGATATTCTTCACGGTAACATCATAGAATATACCGAAAACAAACACATGTGCTCTGAAAAGGACATAAAAGAGATTGAGGAATTTACTATTAACAATGTCATTATAAAGCTTTTATTACAGAAATGAGAACATTAAGCAAAGGAAACTACCGGGTCGTGTATGACCCGGCAAAGGGCGAAAGCATGAGTATGATTGCCGTATACAGAAAGAACCTGGACGGCACGTTATCCCTAATAAATAAAGAGATGGGAGAAGTGATGGACGATGATACCCTAAAGGAATATGCAGTAAAAATTATTAACGAACTAAATAAAAAGGAGGATTAAGCTATGAATGCAAGTATCGTGTTTTTATGTATCATTATTTTTATCGTTCATCTCATGCTGAGTGCTGAGGTAGGTTCCACGGCAGAAAGAATGAACAGAAGTTTTGGATTATGGATGCTTTTAGCGCTTATCATTTCCCCGTTTATCACAGCCATCTTTGTTCACTGCCTGGGACCTATTCCGGTTCTTGAAAAGAAGGAGAAAGAAGACGATGAAGCCGAGAAGTAACAGGTATATCTATTATTATGACAAACGGTCGAAGAACAAGCCGTACCGGGTTATAATAGAGGTTGAAAAGAAGAAGTACAATATCGGTTATTTCCGGACCGTGGAAGAAGCAAGAACAGCCCGTGACGAGTTTATTAAAAATCATTTTTCCGTCTCCATAAGCTGGCAACGGTTACAGGAAATGAATGTGATTGTGGATAAGATTGCCGAACTTTCGGAAATTCTTCTCTCCTATAGGGATATTTCCACAAATGAGGTTATTCGGAAAATCGGGAATATCAAGCAGAACGCGATTTCCATAAAGAAAGTTATTGCATAAATATTCACTCAATTTATATAATTATTCATTTTTGTTTTGTAGTATGAGAACCTGGGTTTAGCGAAACCCGACAGACTGGGACGTTGTGAAACGTCCCTTTTCTTTTCTAAATCTTGACAACCGAGTTAATAATACTTGAAGAATGACAAAAAACCATAATCTACCAGTCCTTTTTCTACTGCATTCGCTTCTTGTTCAAACACGATTGCATGGTAACAGTCATGGTTTATAGCCTTGATTCTCTTAATCCATTTCTTTATACCGCCACTGAAACCCGGGTGATATTTGATTAAGGCTCCTATTACACGTACAAGCCATTCCAGGGCGTAATACAGATAGAACGTCAACGGGATAAGGAGAAGTAGCCAGGGGCACGAGAAAACGCCTGCAAGACCGCTAAAAAGCACGGTGCCTGGTATCATTAATGATTTCCATTGATAGGAATGCGTTTCTTCATGTTTTAGGAATTCTTCGTCGTAATACTCTTTCATTTTCTTGCATAACAGCCAGCAAAAAATTAGGATTGCGGAAAAGTTCGGAATGATAATTTTCGCAATTTTCGATTCATAAATTACCTTCATGTTACTAAAATTTTAGGGTTAAACACTGGGTAAAAGTAGGAATTTATAACAATAATATTGTCAATATTTATTACTATTTGTAACTGTCTGATTTACAATGCGTTTTGTTAACTTTGACCGCAAATATATCTATGAAAAAATATTTTTCTTTTCTATCTTTTGTTGTATAATAGGAGTATATGATATTGGGTGATATATTACGCGCGTGCGCGTGCGAGCGTAGGCGAGCGCGCGCATCATGTGCGCGTATAGGCGCACATGCGTGTGCATGCGTGTGTGCGCGCGTATGGGGAGGGAGGACAAGACAAAGGACAGGAAAGGAGGGGAAGGGAGGACGAAAACGAAGAAGAAAGCCTATAAGGGGGATGAAAAGTGAAGGGATTTTGGGAAAAAGGCGCGCCCGGCAAAAATTTTCTCGAAAAAATTTTGTGGATTGAAAATTTATCCCTATGTTTGCAGTGCTTAAACAAATGGCGGCTTGGTTCTGAAAAGAGCTGGGAACCGCAAAAGAAAAGGGGTTTCTACAAAGTAACGCTTTTACAAACACCTCTTTTAAAATTTCCCCTTTTCTTTTTGTTTTGTAAGCAGGTGTTTGTAAGCGTGAATATCCTTGAGCAAGATATTTGTAAAAATGGAAATTTTGTAAAAGCGTTAATTTGTAGAAAATGAAAAAAGATACACAGAAGCGCAAAGCTTCAAAAATTAAGAACGAATACATATTAGTTTTGGAAGCAATTTCAAAAGTGCTGACACAGTTTACACGTGTAGAGAATCTGAATGAGCATAAATTAAACAGAGACCCCTATTACTCATTCATTTATCCGGATTTAAGCACTAATGAAATGGTTAAGGCTGTTTCTGCATATACAGGTCTTGATAGACAGAAAGTACGTAAAAGCATTACATTTTTAAGATTGAACGATTATATAGATTTTAAGGATAGAACTCATTGTAAGATTATTAAGAAGATTGATTTTAAAGAGATTGTAAGAATACCCGAATATTTTAAGATTGCCGCTAAAAATAAGAAGATTGTTTGGACTGAATTCAACCAGAAGGTTTTAGATTACATCAGCAAAAGAAAAGGTTGTTTTGAATACGAAAAGAGAGAAAGCCAGGTTACGGATGAAGAATTGGAAGATTTTAGAGAACACGGAATGACTTTTGACGATGAGAAGTTTTTAAGGATAAATCGCTATAAATGGCAGGATTGCGACCCGGTTTTTTATGAAAAGAAGGCAACAATAGCCTTTAATCTAAAGTGCAGTATAGGCACCGTAAAGAATACAATTAAGAAGCTTAAAGTGTTGTTTGGCAGAGAAGTAAGTTTTAAAGATACTCCAGTAGAGAAGGTTAGACGCGTTCATTATTCACATTCCTATAGGATAGAATTACCAGATAGAAGGGAATGGAAAGATATTTTACTTAAAGAGTTTAATAGCTTATATGAAAGTGTTATAGATGGCAGAAGAAAGGTTATAGATACGCTTAGGGATGTTGTTTGGGATAGGCAGGATGAAAGAGAAGAACAAGAACGGGAAAAGAAAAAAAAGGAAGGCATTTTTTGTTCTGAATATACACGTATAAGCAAGCAGGATTTTGATGCAAATGTAGGAGTGCAGTATAGCGTTTTGATGGGATTCAAGAAGAAGAAAACCTATACTGCCATTGAAGAAAAAGAGGATTATGAAGAAGAGAATAATTATACAGAAAAATACGAGGAAGAAGATTTTGATAATGATGCAGACGATTTAGAAGAATATGAAGAAAAAGAATATAGATGGAACAAATATCGTTGCCATGAGGCACCGGAATATGAGGGTTATGACCCTAACGAATTTGAAGTGTATTAGAGTATGGAAACGGTAAGCAGCTACATATACAGCGACTATGAGAGCGAAGACGTAGAACTGTACGCAGAACAGATGATACGCGACCGGAAAGAACGCGACGAGAAGCGACGCGAGCAGATAGAGAAGGCTTTGGAGAAAGCCGAAAGGACCAGGAAACGCCTGGAGAACCGAAGACGGAAGTACATAAAGACACATCCTATCCGCGCGAAGTACAAATACCCATGCTTGGATAATTATTCAAGGTAAAAGCTTGGTTATTTGACTGATAATGCCTATTTTTACCGTTGTAATTGCAATTTCGTTATAACTTTAAAAGGCATTATTCATGAATATTAATAAAAAAGAAGAGAAAGTGTTCGGACGTGCACAATTTGAACAATTTCTCATTGACAACGACTACGAAGCGTTCACCGCAAAGCAGGTAGCGGCTTTTGCTACTGATGTTTTGAACAAATCGGAAAACAACGAAATGGACGAGTTCGAGAAAGCATGTGCGGCTGCGGACTGGAAATCACTGGAAACGGTTAAAGTGCTGAATGACATTTACGAGGAAGAACCTATGTTCATAAGACCCTCACAAGTGGAAGTGATACCGGGAAAGGAAGGAATTTTCAAATCAATGTCCGAGAACCGGGACATGTTGCGATACAAGGAAACCCCTCTAAACATTTTCAAGGGCATAGCCGGAATGTGCGTATCTGACGATATAGAGAAGGCACGGAAGGGTGAACCTATCGGAACCGTAAAAAGCTGGGGAGGGAAAGAATATGTGAAGACCGCTAACGGATGGGTACGACGCCAGGGAATCAAGACAAAGGAGACCGCGAAGGAAGACAAGCAGAAAGGAAAAGATGGCTTTCCTACAATTGAAAAACTTGTGGCTGCGGCCGCAAAGTCGGGGCACAACCCTAAAGAGGCAGAGAACGTTATCAGAGAACGCTATGACTATCTGAAAAAGAAATATCCGGAAGCCTCACCAAGTAAACTTGTACACATTGCATATACAATTTCCTAAAATTCCGTCGCATATGATTATGGCAAACCTACATAAAATAAGGGAATACGTAATGAGTTTATATTTTCCCGTGTTGCTGAGCATACCTATCTCTTTTTCCAACACAGCATCCTTCATTGAGAAATATGTGTTTCGGGACTGGGAGTTCTTGAAATACCTAATGATTCTTATAGTGATAGATACACTTGTAAGCTGGGTATACCATATCAAGAACAAGGACTTTTCAAGCAAGGGATTTTCAATGATTATTACGAAGCTTTTCATTTATTCCGCTATTCTGATTGTTTCGCATGTGATGGGGAACTTTACGGTGGAAGGCGGTAATGTGGAGATATACACATGGTTCCGTGCCGTGGTGTGTAATGCGCTTATAATACGAGAATCAATCTCAATCGTGGAGAACGCGGCAAAGGTAAGCCCCACTTTGGTACCTCAGAGAGTTAGAAAATATCTGTCTGATTTCGACGAATTCGGGGATAAGAAACCGGAGACGATAAAGGAAATGAAAGGAGAATGACTATGGCACAAGGCGATTATTTGCCCGGAACCTATTCAAGGGTCGGAACGGAAGAAAACCCGGGCACATACCTTGGAGGAGATTCGGGCGGTACTTCACAGACAATGCCGCCAAAGGTGAAGAAGGTATGGGTGCTGGAGCACGACAGATGGAACATGCGCAATTATTGGATTTCTGGAGGGAAGTTCAGTATTCCGGCAGTATGGGTACTTACCAAAGGAGTTTGGGACAACTTCGGCAAATGGATGAAAGACGGATTTTGGAGAATGGGACAGCTCATTTTCTCTACAGACAATATTTGGCATGATAATTTCGTATGGTATAACGATTTAAAGTTTAAATTTTAGAGATTATGAAAAAAGCAGCTTTTTATCAAATACAGGACGGTGATACCGGGGCACAGGTTGCACAGGGATTGCAAGGCAATTTCGAGGCTTTGCAGCAGGAGATAGAAGCAATTCCACCCTATTCCTTGCCTATTAAGATGGACCCTAATAGTGGAATTATCAACAGTGAGGAGGACTATAACAGTATTCTCCCCGAATCCTATCTGACGGAATATCCGTGGCAGGCTGAATATGCAGGTGGTCTTCCTTGGTTATGGATGAACTTCAAGGCGAAGGTATCGGAAGGTACTCAGATTTGCATTAAGCATAACAACAAGTTCTGCGAGTTCACCAACATTCCAGAAACTATCGGCACCGTATCTGTCAACAAGAAGATTCTGACAATGAAGGAGAAGAACGAATATCTGGGTTTCGAGTGTCAGAAGGATTTGGGCGTACAGAAAGTGGACTTGAAAGGCATTTACCAGGTTTACGTACTGGATGCTGACGGTTCCGTGGAACAGGAAATTGTATTTGAATGTAAGTAATTAACAATTAAAAATAGAAAAGATTATGAGACTGTATAGATTTTTGGACGAAGACAAGAATATTGATGTGACATTGGTAACTGATGGTAGTTGCGACCAGAAGAAAGTATTCATCACTGAATCACCGCGCGGAATTACCCCTAAAGGAAACGTGACAGACCCGGAAGGCGGTGCCGAGCTTTTGAAGCTTGGTTTCAAATGGAATGTAGGCGAAGCCGTGATGCATGAGGAACTTGTAGCATTTGCGGAAGAAAAGGGTTTGGAATTGATTATCGACCCCCAGGGATTGAATGAAATCGTTGCGGTAACGGCAGAATGGAACGATGCAGATGCGTGCGTGATTACAATCAAGACCACCGTTCCGGCAAAGAAAGATGTTGACATTTATTTCCCTAATAGTGTAGACTTGCAGGAAAGCGCGGAAAGATTCGGTGTAATCAGAGGAGACCGTAAAACCATCTCTACAAAAGTTATGTCCGGCAAACCTATGGCGTTCACGTTGACTGACCTTGGTCTGGATGCAAAGGAGGATTTGAATGTAGTTGTAATGACCGACAACAATACGTGGCGCGAAGAACTTGTGGCACAAAACGCATAAGGATATGTTACGGTTATTGTTTACAACAGAGGACAATGTTCACCAAATGACCGTCGTAACCGACGGAATCGACGGTCAGATGAAGGTTTTCGTTACAGAAAGCCTTCATGGTGATGTGGAATATTATAAGGGGCTGGGTATCGTGATTGAACCCGGACACACCTATAATATCGGACAGTTCAAGGAATGGGCGTTTAAGGCGCTTGTTAAGCTTATCTCATATCCGGAAGGATTCGGAGAAGAAGGCGCGGTATTGTCGGACGTGCAGGAAGTTGTGGAATACGTATTGGAGACTAAAGAACCTACACTCAATTTCTCTGCAAAGGGAGGTGATGATATGTGCGTGGTGACGTCTTCAAAACAGACATTCAAGAACGGACAGCCAGTAGGACACCCGGAAGGCGTCCCGGTTACATTCTCAATATCTGGGGCAGGATTCAAGGTTGACGGTGGAGGACAAGTAACGGTTGACGAGAACCCAAACAACACGGCAAGAAAAGCGGTAGTGACGGTTAAACAGAATGAAAGCGGAAAGACATTGCAGATTACATGCAACCAGGCTGCATCTACTGTAACCTACGAATATGCGCTTACAGTAGACCCGACAGCGGTAACGTTCGACGGTGCAGGAGGTGAAAAGCTGGTTACCGTGACTTCTACAAGAACAAAAGTTCTGAACGGGGTAAAACAGCAGGCAGAAAGCTATCCTACGGACATAGAGCTTGCAGGTGAGGGATTCAGCTATGAAGTGAGCGGAAACAACTACAATCTGAAAGCCGAGGAGAATACCGGGACCTCACAGAGAACGGGAAAGGCGACCATTTCACAGGAAGGCGGAAAGACCGTACAAATGAACTTGACACAGAATGCGGCTACGGTGACGTATGACTATGCGCTTACAGCCAATTCACAGACCATACAGTTTGTAGCGCTTGGAGAAACGAAGAGTTTACAAGTTGTTTCAACAAGACAGAAAAAAGTTAACGGTAAACCGTCTGGTGATGTCGAGAAGGTAGATACGACTGCACAGATTACTGGAACCGGATTCAGCCAGACTTCATCCGAAACATCTAATGGAGAGAATTATAGTATAGTGGCGGCTGAAAACAAGCAGCCAATAACGGTTCTATTACCATTACACAGACTGGAAGTAACAAGACGGTAAAGGTTACGTTAACACAGCTTGCAGCGACAGTTACCTATGAATATACATTGACTACAGACCCGACAACACTTTCATTTGCAGCAGCAGGAGAAACAAATATATTCAGTGTTTCAAGCTAGAAGCAGAAGAAAGTGAACGGGAAGAATGACGGTTCACCTATGACGGTTGACTACACTACTGTAGTGAGTGGTACGGGATTTACCAAGGGTTCTACTGAATATTCTGTAGTGGCGGATGCAAATACTGGCGCACAGCGTACCGGAACGGCAGTTGTTACGGCAGTAGAAGGAGGAAAGAAAGCGACGGTAAACCTTACACAATTGGCTGGAGAATAAAAATTGTTTACAATGGGAAAGAGAAAAGGAAAGATAATACAAAAAGCGGAAAAGCCAGATTTGATTGCAAGTCTTTCGAGTTTGTCCATTGAAGAGATAGACAGGCTACAAAAGGCCGCTCCTATGGCATTCCAAAGCAAATTGCAGGCTGCGTTAAACTCAAACGATGCAGGGGAGATAATGAAGGCTAATTTGTATCTGGGAGAAATCAATAGACAGCCTACAAAAATTCAGTCTGTTTTCTTTGACCCTAACGACATATCCGGTAACGGAAGAGGATTCAAGGATTCTAAAGGGGTTCTGTCCTTTTCCGTATTGCGCCGGATGGGGGACATTCATATAGTGAAAAGTATCGTGTCTACACGCGTGGAACAGATAATGAACTTTATGGATTTTTCGGAAGACGAGCAAAAGGAAGGCTTCACAATCAGAAAAAAGAAGAGCCTTTTTTCTACCGGGGATGAGAAATTGACAAACGAGGACAAGAAAAAGATTTCAAAGATAGTTGATTTCCTGGAAAAGGGAGGATGGACGGACAAATGGGACAATGTAGACAGCTTGCAGGAATTTGTAAGTAAAATAATGTCGGATAGTCTTACATTAGACCAGTTGGCCTTTGAAATGGTCCGCAACAGAATGTGGGAATTACAGAAATTCCGCGCTGTGGACGCTTCTTTGATACGTTTTCTTGACAGCGTAGACCCCAGACAAAGGGAAGGTTTCGAGCAGTACAGATTCAAGGGGCATTTGCCGCGTTACTGCATGGTGTGGGATGAAATGATTCTTCATAACCCTATAACGAAGGAACCGATATTGTATTACCCGTGGGAGCTTGGTTTTGGTATCAGAAACAAGACATCTGATGTAAGAAGAAACGGATATGGGGTATCGGAATTGGAAACGCTGGTAAATATTATAACTTGGATATTGTGGGGCTTTTCCTATAATGCAAATTTCTTTTGCGTTTCACCGGAAACACTCGTTACGACGAATAAGGGTTTAAGAAGAATAAAGGATTTGGTAGGTACAGAATTTGAAGTTTTTGATGGTGTGGAATACTGCAAGGCATCCGCATACAAGACAAGGATAGATGATTTGTACGAAACAAGACTGTATAACGGCTTAAAGATAAGAACAAGCCGTGAACACAGATTCTTGACTATAACGGATAAAGATAAGTCTCCTAAATGGAAAAAACAAAAGGATTTGACTACAGACGATTATTGTTTGGTGGATATAAATACTTATGGAGATTTTCATGAGGAGGATTATTTCATAGGAAAAGAATATTTTAGGGAATTTACTAACCCGACAAAGGAAGCTGTTCTTAAAAAAGAAAGAACTTTCACCCCTTCTTTGGAGATGGTGAAAGATAAGCATTTTTGGGAAATGATTGGTTTTGCTTTAGGGGATGGTACCTGGTTGGAACATATACTTGAAATTTTTCCTCATCATACGAAAGATAAAAAACTTTTTGGTGATTTCTCTAAAGTGTTGGATAAATACGGAATAAATTATCGTATAAAGAAAAGTAATCCTTCCACACAAAGAAGTGATGGGGAATATGGATATCCGTATATATTCATATATGATACATGTTTTATTGACTGGCTTATAAGTATAGGATTCGGATATACAAGGGACAAGAAGATACCCGTTTCTGTATTTAACTTGCCGGAAGAGTTGAGATGTGCGTTTTTGAGAGGTCTGTTTTCGGCAGACGGTCATACATCTGCAAATATAATGGGTTATAAAACCCCTACTATTTGTTGTGTGAATAATGATTTGAGGCAAGATATATTACAATTATTATTAAGCGTTGGGGTTGCTGCGAGAGAGTGCAATAGAAGTAAAAGCAGATATAATGACCCAGTAACACTTGTTATTCAAGATGTAATGTCTTTTGTTGATAAAATAGGTTATTTGCAAGACTATAAAAATGAAGGTATATCAAGAGGAGAAAGGACAAAGGGCAAATGGGATTTGGTGCCTAATTCCTTGGCTTTAGATATACTGGAAAACAACAGAGGAGGTGACATATCTTTCTCAAAGCATCATGTGAAAAAAGGTGGAAGGATAAGTAGAGGTAAATTAATAAGGGTTTTGACCGAGGCAGGATGTAATGTGCCGGAAATATTAAATTATCATTTCTATAAGGTAACGGACAATTCCAGACTTGTAAAGGAGAAGGAACAACTTTACGATATAGAGGTATTCAATGATAAGCATATATTTCTTGCCAATTATACAGCAGTTCATAACTGCCAGGGGTCTCAGCCTAAAGGGTTTATCAATATAAAGAATCCTAACATATCAAACAGTACATTGCAGGAGTTTAGGCAGGCATGGACGCAGACGATGGCAGGATATCAAAATTCGCACCGCACACCCGTTATAAACGGTATAGATTTGGAATGGGTTGATTTACAGAAACTTAGCAATCGTGATATGGAATTTAACGAGTGGATAAAGTTTCTTATCATAATGACATGTTCCGTATATCGTATAGACCCGTCCGAGCTTGGATTCAATTTTAAAGAAAGTCAGCAGATATTCGGACAGGACGGACAGCGCGAAAGATTGAAGCACAGCCGTGAAAAAGGATTGAAGCCTTTATTGATATTCTTGCAGGGCGTCATTACAAAGTACATTGTGAGCGAGTTGGATGAAAACTACGAGTTTGCATTTACAGGAATAGAGGTGGAAGACGAAGAAGCACAGGTAAAACTGGATTCTGAAAAACTGAGTAGCGGCATGATTTCTATGCAGGATATATTTAAGAAGTACAACGGACGAGACTTTGACCCGGAAAAGGACATCATTCTTAACCAGGTGTACCAGGGGATGAAGCAGGCAGAAGAACAGAATAAAATGTTCGGAGCTTCACAGCCGGGGCAACAGCCGGAAGGCGTGCCAGAAGGGGACGAAGAAGACCCGTTTGCACAATATAAGTCATTCAATGAAAACCCTATAATGAAACCAGCAGTTGACTATTATTTGAAAAATCTTTACAAATAAGAAATTATGGAAACTTTCGATGATTTAAAGTTAGAAAGATATATAAACAAGGCTCTTTTAGAAAAGAGCTTCGGACGTACAGAATTGTATGATACGCTTTTGGAGATTGCAAAGGCGCAACAAGGCGTATATGTGAACAACGCGGTAAACCGGAAGCTTGGCATTGTTGGGCTGCCATACAAGAAAAGAAAGGATACGGAGGAAGAGAAAGCCGATTTAACCAAGACAACAGAAGACCTTTATAAGGAAGGTAGTGCGTGGAAACGAGACAGACAGATTAAAGTACATAACAAAGTGAAGTCTGAATATCGGAAGAAAATGCTATTTGAGACAAAACCGCGTGCTTACTTAATGCTTGGCGGTGGTGGTTCGGGCAAAGGGTATTATCTTAAGAAGATGAAGGAGAAAGACCCTTCTATTGATAAACTTCCAGTTATTGATGTGGACGATATGCGTGACATGATACCGGATTATGAAAGGGTGAAGGGAATAGACCCAAAGAAAGCTTCATCCTATGTGCATGAGGAAGTATCGGATATAGGTAAAGCGATAGACAAGGAATATATAAAATCTAAATCTTCTTTTGTAAAAGATGCTGTATTTGGAAACCCGGCAAAACTTGAAAAATTGGTTGATGAATTGAAGGCACAAGGTTACGATGTCCATTTGGTAGGCGTGGCAACCGATTTCAGTACGGCTTTGGATAGAATACAGAAACGTTTTGAGAGAACGAAACGGTATGTTCCTACAGAAGTGGCGAAAAAAGGACATAAAGGAGCGTCCGAATCTTTCAAGAAAGTTATCGAAACTCCGTTGAAAGATAAATTCAAGTCCGTTAAATTGTATGACGGAAATTCCGATAATGGAGTGATTTATGATAACAAAGTGTTAAATCAAAAAGAACTTGATAGGTTTCTTAAAAAAATAGACTTATAAATTTGTTCAATTCTGAACAGTTTTGTATATTTGCATAGAAACTTAAAGAAAGGAGTAAAATTATGGCAAAGAAAAAGTACGGAATTGATATGACGGCTGACGAATGGTTTGAGATTGAAGAACGTGGAATGGGCGAAGGTTGGACGATGGAAGAAGTTGCAGCTTTAGGTCCAGAAGGTAGAGAGTTTCATAGAAGCGCTCCATATAATCCTTACTTCCCGAAACCAGATATGTCTATTTTTAACGAAGACCTTTATGATGGTTATAAGATAAAGAAGAATGTCGGAAAAGAAAGTTGATGGTATAAGAACCCCTTTGGTATCGCGTCTTATTGGAGTGAAAAGACACGTGAAAGACCCTATCAGATATCCGAAAATACAATGCGGTTATGAAGGTCTTGCACAGACCATGTTTGCTACACAGTCGGACGCGATGATAAAGGAGCTTGTAAAGGAAATGATTAAAACGGTTGAAAGATGATATTCTCACCGGAAGAGATACAAAAACTGTATGATATAATAGACTACCGTCTTGCAAGA
>ENA-OOQJ01000029-OOQJ01000029.1-human-gut-metagenome-genome-assembly--contig:-NODE-29-length-29058-cov-3.814054_pt1 | contig 29058 bp, 18 predicted proteins | sample MGYA00241089_ERZ501164 | MGnify/ENA primary metagenome ERZ501164 (study PRJEB25962, sample SAMEA2042493) | human gut metagenome | biome: human gut; feature: human-associated habitat; material: faeces... | reverse complement strand
AAACCGCGCACCTCCTTTGGCACGGAAAAGTCCATCGGGAGTCAGTTCCAGACGGGAACAGGCAATGCCGTTTTCATCCAGAAATTCTATCTGCAAAAGTCCTTTATCGTTCTGTTCCGCCATCAGTTCGAAAGATACTTTCAGTTCTTTTGTAGCAGGTATCTTACGCTCCACACGGGCATAATCGAATAAGTCCTTGTCTTGCAGCACCAGCCATTTTCCATCCAGTGATACGGGAGCCCACTGCAAGGAATACAAATTCCAGTCGGTCAGTTCGCTCAAATCTTTGTAGCCGGCAAAATCGTCGTCAGCATGCTCGCTGGCGTGTGCGCGGACAGGCACAGGAATATGAGACACCCACATATCCTCTTTATTCATACTGTAAGTCACCCATAAATCACCATCGGGAGGAGTCCCGTTACCTTCCTGAATACCCCGTACATACTGAGGACCGAATGATTTATAATTACCTCCGTAACGCATCGGTGTAATCTCGCCGTGCACCAGATTCAAGGTCGTATATTCCAGCCCGTCCTTACTGAGCGAGATAGCCAGCGGCCAGCGAAACTCGGAAGGATTATACACCGTGGCGTATGTACCGTCACTCAAACGCTGCCCCCAAATCTTCGCATTACTGTTTACAAAACCTTTCGCACGTTCCACCGGTTGCGCCCACGTATTTCCACCATCCTCGCTGATGGAAGTCAGGGCATGTTTCCACAAGCTTACCAAACGACCGTCGGGCAAAGTATAGTCACAATACGCTTTGTATTCCTTGTGTAAAGGAATCAACGGGTCATTGCGGTCGGCTTCCTCCACCCACTGCATACGGTAGCGGGGATTATCCAGAATCTCCTGACAGGCTTTTACAAACTCCTTGTCTTTACTCCGTTTAAAATAAGGATAAGAGGTATTCTTTTCATTGAACGCATGGTTATAATAAATGAAATAAATGGGGCCGAAGGAACCGTCTTTCTTAATCTCGCGAACCACACGGCCTATTCCGTTCCCGTCATTCGGGTCATCTTTCTTGTCCAGCGCCACGCCATAGTTTCCCATAGCTATCAGTCGGCCGCTCTTTGACACATAAAAGCCTACACGCTGATGCATGATGGCATCCAGATCTTTCGCCTTGTCTGTGCGTCCGGGCTTGGTATAGCCATCGGGAACCCGGTAGATAGGGAAAAGGGTCACCGGGTTTGTCCAGTGATAACCGTCTTTCGAGGTCATCAGGAAAGTTTGTGAGGGAGGAATATGCTCGTCCGAAGGATCGGAAAGATAATGCATATAGAATTGTCCGTTCCAATAAGCCAACATGGACTGATGATTGTATGTCCATCCATTGCCGTTATCGGGTGCAGGATGTTCCCGGTTGGCACGCATCACCTGAATATTGTGTACCCCTACCACGGGTGACAATTGCCCGTCATGACAGGTAGGGTTAGACAGCTCCGTGCCTGTATAGTGTACTCTATCTTGCGCCGATACCGAAAGTGCCAGCGAACAGGCTGCTGCAAAGGTAAAAAGTTGTTTCAGTTCCATTTATTTACTTCTATGTTGTTTTTCCATTTATTAAAATGAGGTTTCTCTTCAGCTTGATTGACCTGCAAACAAGCAAAGCTCTACAAAACTACGAATTTCTTCGTTTCCCGATAAAAGCTCCGGGCTTTAAAAAAAGACGAAAGCACAAAGCAAATGTACTCTATAAAATAATGCTATTTATAAAAAACGTCTTTTTGTTAAGGAATTTGCATAAAAGAAGCTTTTTTACTATCTTAGCAGCATGAAGTTAACAGTTTGATAACTTTTCTACGAGAAATATGTTATTTATAGTATTCACTTTCTTAACAACCGTTTGCTTATGAAACAAAAGAATAAGATGTTATCCACCCATGGCATTAAAACACTATTCGAAACCCGATTAACCCAACTCACTTCATTGGCTTCAGAAAGCCAGGATGAAACAGCTTTCAAGAATAAGCTGAACGATTATCTATTATCCGGTCCTATTTACAATCCTGCTGCCACAAGGCAAATTAAAAGACTGATAGATAACGATGGAAAAACCATTTACGAAGCCTCTACAGAACAGGAGATTAAAATAGAAACCATCTCACTGCTTTGGAAGTTTTTAACGAATCGTATCATCAATGAAGAGATTTCCGTTGATTTATGGATTGACCTGTATCACCAGTTCGACCGGCTTTATCACGAAGAAGAGGAGCTACCTGATGAAAAACAAGTGCAACAGTGGATGAAACGCTGGCCCAGCGGACTGAATGAGGATGTCCGGGCTATCCGCCGACAAAACAAAGAACGTATCATCTCCCTTCTTATCCAGAAAATAGAAAACAGACACGCACCCTCCAGCCGCTACCTTTTTCCTGAAGGAAGCACGGAAGAGGACAAACGCCGGCTGGTCTGCCAATGGTGGAACGAAGCCCGTTTTCATCTGGCAATGGCCGTAAAAAGCCCTACCGAACTGAACCGGATGCTAGGCAACTCCCTGTCCGAAGAAACCTTGCAGCTTTATCACAAAGCACGCAAGAAAGGAATGCCTGTCTTCATCACCCCTTATTATTTGTCATTATTGAATCCTACCGGAAAAGGATATGATGACGAAGCCATACGCAGCTATATCTTGTACTCTTCCCAATTGGTAGAAACTTACGGTAACATCCACGCATGGGAAAAAGAAGATGCAGTAGAGGACGGAAAGCCCAACGCTGCCGGATGGCTGGACGGGCACAACATTCACCGCCGTTATCCCGATGTGGCCATTCTTATCCCCGACTCGATGGGACGTGCCTGCGGCGGCCTATGTGCATCCTGCCAGCGCATGTACGACTTCCAAATTGACCGTCTGAACTTCAACTTCGAGGAATTGAAGCCGAAAGAGAGCTGGGACAAGAGGTTGAGAAAACTGATGGAATATTTCGAGAACGACACTCAGCTCAGGGATATCCTGATTACGGGAGGCGATGCATTGATGAGCCAGAACAAGACCTTGCGCAATATACTGGAAGCCGTCTACAAAATGGCTGTCCGCAAACGGAATGCAAACCTGCACCGTGCGGAAGGAGAAAAATATGCCGAGCTCCAGCGTGTACGCTTGGGAAGTCGGCTCCCTGTGTATCTGCCCATGCGAATCAATGACGAGCTATTGGATATCTTACGCGAGTTCAAAGAAAAGGCATCTGCCGTAGGGGTCAGACAATTTCTGATTCAAACGCATTTCCAGACTCCGCTGGAAGTAACACCCGAAGCGCGTGAAGCTATCCGCAAGATACTGGCAGCCGGGTGGACTATCACCAACCAGTTAGTATATAATGTGGCGGCTTCCCGTCGCGGACACACCGCCAAGCTGCGCAAAGTATTGAATGGGCTGGGTGTACTATGCTATTACACCTTCTCGGTAAAAGGATTTGAGGAGAATTATGCCGTATTTGCACCTAACAGCCGCTCCTTGCAGGAGAAAGAAGAGGAAAAGGTATGGGGAAAACTCTCCGCAGAGCAAGAAAAGGAGTTCTTGAACCTGTTGAGAAACAGTAAAGACCGTGCGGCAGCCGTACAGCGTTTCTGCACCTTCCATCAGATTCCTTTCGTAGCAACAGACCGCAGCGTACTGAACCTGCCGGGTATAGGCAAGAGCATGACTTTCGTAACTATCGGTATGACAAAAGAGGGAAAACGGATACTGGAATTTGACCATGACCCAACCCGCCAGCATAGTCCGATTATTCATCAGATGGAAAAAATATACATCAAGGAAAACAAGTCTATCTGGCAATATATGCTGCAATTGCAGGAAATGGGCGAGAAGAAAGAAGAATATGCCAGTCTGTGGAAATATATGGAAGGAGAAACAGAACACCGCTTCCCCTTATATAATTATCCCGATCCGGGATTCCGGATTACAGAAAAGTATAGTCACTTGTCAGTAGTTGGTAATAAATCAATCTGCTAATTTGTCAATGTGACAATGTGCTAATGTGCCATGTGGAACAAAGCGTAACCCATTGACATATTAGCACATTGACCAATCAGCAGATTATTCAATTCGTAATCTTGATCCCCACAAAATACGTTCTAGGCTGTGTAGGCCCATAGAAATAACCCGAGTCACGATAACCACCTTTGTCCAAATCCTTTTGGAAAGCATTAAAGATATTCTGCACTCCACCGTTCAATTGCAACTTGATATGGTCATTCAATACAAACGTATAATTCAGTTTCACATTCAAATCAAAGAAATCAGGAGTATGCACCATTTCATCTTTAGCGATATATTGTCCTATATATTCCTCGGGCAACTCTGTCGGTGCGAAATGCGGCACATGCATCCGGCCTGTGTACACACCGGACAAGGAGCAGTCGAAATTCTTGAACGGAGCAGATGTCAATGTGAAATAACCGTAATAGTCAGGAGTACGGGGCATCCGCTTCACCGGCGCTACCTCAGGATTCTCACTCCATGCCTCCAGCTCAGTATATTCGCTGCGCTGCACCGTGAAGCCCACCTGTAAAGCCGCATCACGTCCATGTGCAATCTTTCCGTCCAGATTCACGCCATACACACGTGCCCCGTTACCGTTACGACGCTCCTTCACCTTGTTACCATTCTGGTCATGGCCCATATCCTCCAGTACAAACACGTCATCCAATCCGGTATAGAATCCTTCCAATAACAAATTGGTCTGGAAATGACCGATATTCGCCGTCCAGTCAATGGAGCCGCTGATGCTGTTGGAATGCTCCGGTTTCAGCCCTTCCGCCAACTTGATAAGCACGCCCTCACCTCCTACTGCCGTAACGTGCAAATCCTCATCGTATGCCTGCGGCGCACGAAAACCGGTAGACCAGGTAATACGTGCCTGCAGTTTGTCACTGGGCTTATAGAGCAGGTTCAGACGGGGGCTGAAGATGGGATTGTCAATCAGGTTATGGTCATCCAGACGGAACCCGGCCAGGAATACAAACTGATTCATTTTCCATTCGTTCTGCACAAAAGCGCTGGCAATGCGCACATCCTGTTTCATATCACGGTGATAACCGGTCATAACATCGTGCAGGGAGTTGTTCTGATACTCCAGCCCGGCGGTAAAAGTAGCAGGAGAGAATAAAACTTTCTCAAAATTACCCACATACATGCCGCCTGCCACCCAAGTCAGATCTTTCGTCTTTCCGTATGCATTCGCATCCTGTTGCGCACCATAATAACTGTTACGGTCGGTATGCTGGATGGAAGAATAGAAAGAAAGCTTATGCTTGTATTCTTTCCAAAACAAATCATAACTTAATCCGCCACTATTGATAACGTGCTTGGTCTGTTCGGTGATATCCGTTTCGTGCGGCTGCAAATCAAATTTATTCCCTCCGCGACGGAACTCATTCGTGGTATGATATTCCAGACTGATACGGCTGAACTGCGTAGGACGGTAATAGGTGCGCAGCCCGAACGTATTCATATTCAGCTTTCCCAACTCCGAGAAACCGTCCCCGTCCGCATCATACGGATTACGGTTCCGATAAGACTGATACAAAGCGATGCCATACGTATTGTCTTTTGACACCAAAGAGGCGTTGGCTCCCATATACTGTTCCCACACCTTGCCGTTCATATTGGACATTGTTGAAGAAACCTGAAATGAATTGTTGATGGGGTCTTTCGTGATGATATTGATGGTTCCGCCCACTGCATTAGCACCAAACAAGGCCGACCCTCCTCCGCGGACAACCTCTACACGCTCTATCATATTCACCGGAATCTGCTCCAAGCCATACACACCGGACAGAGCACTGACTACCGGACGACTATTGATAAGAATCTGAGAATAAGGTCCTTCCAGCCCATTGATACGCACTTGAGGGAAGCCGCAGTTCTGGCAGTTGTTCTCCACACGCAACCCCGACTGGTAATTCAAGGATTTAGCCAAATCGGTAGAATTCACCGATTCGAACAGCTTGGCATTCATCACATTGACTACCACCGGAGCCACCTTGCGACTTGTCTCATTGCGATTGGCCGATACGACTACCTCGTCCGTCATAATACTTTCGTCACTCATCAAAAAATGAACATCTACCGTGAAGTCGTTACTGACGGTCACTTTCTTTTCCTGTGTCTCATAGCCCAGTAGCTGAACCCTCAATGTGTACTTTCCTGCCGGAACCTTCTTGAAACGGAACTCCCCGTCCTCGTTACTCACCGTACCTTGCCCGGTTTCCACAATCAATATGGCAGCATACGGAAGGCTGTTCTCCGTGCCTTTTTCCACTACATGACCTGAAATCACATTTCCTTCCTTCACAGGATTTACATCTTCTGCATACGCATGGATACCCGCACCCATCACCATGAGCACGAGTAACAGAATATATTGTTTCATCTATTTTTTCTATTACTAAAATGTTTCGGTTTATTCAATTAAAGAATGTGTGCAGCTCTACGGCAAAAGCACATCCGCATCTGTTGAACGGATTATCCGAATGTATCCCGTCAACAGATATACCTTATGTTTCAGCAATAAAAAGGAGGAGCGCGCAAATGGATACATTGCGCACAAAGCGCTTTCGCGCGGAAAGTATTTGTCTTGTATTCCAAAACATACAACACAGGACGGAATACAGTCATCTCTGTCTGCCCCCCGGGCTCCAGAGTCTGGATAGTGCTCAGATGAGCAATTAAGATTACCTGTCCTGTGGTATGCGTATGGTGTTTTTCGGACGAAGGATGAGAGTGCACAATCATCACCCCGTTCACAATATGAACGTGGGTAAACAAAGTGATACTTACCTGATACGTTAAAAACAGCGCCAGCAGTAATAACGGGGCTACTATGTACCTTCTCTTGCTTAACTATTTATTTCTTTTCCTCGCCAAACAACAATTGATAGTCTTTTTTCGCGGCAGGCACAGTCCATTCCTCCGGAATAAACTTCCACTGGTGCATAGCATGAGGATGCAGCACTTTTTCCTGCTCAATATATTGCATCAGATAATAACGCAAATCCTTATCGGTTGCAAAAATAATACGTTTTGCCAAATCTTCCTTGGAAATTCCAGCTCCAAGAGTCAGTAAATCTCCGCCACCGTTCCCACGGTAAGAATTCAAAGCCACTTTATAAACCTTATCCATACTGAAAGGAGTCCCGTCCGACATGCTCTGAATCGTGATTTTCTCTCCTGCCGGCTTGGTCACGTCCACCGTATAATTAATGCCTGCGGCAGAGTCAAAGTTAAAGCTGAAATTCTTGAAATTAGCACGCTTCCCCTTCTCCACCGGCTCCTTGAAAAGCATCAGGTGGTCCTCGGAACTCTTCATCTGATTAGTCCAGATGGCGTATGCCATTTCCAGGAAACCTTTAATTTCCTTGCCCGAAAGTTCCATCACATACAGCATGTTCTCGTACTTGTACAAATTGAACATATCACTCACATAGATGTCTCCTTCTTTAATCTCTGCCCGGAAGGACAACGGAGCACAGAAAGACACTTCAGCACCCGAAATTTCCAATTGCAACTGATGAATCAGGTCTATGAAAGGAGAAGAACCGAAATAAGCATCCTTCGCTGTGATGGTACGTGAAATTGTACCGATTTTACGGGATACAAAGTCATTTACAGCCTTGTATTGAGGGGCAAACTTATCCATAAACTCCCGGCTGACAGGATACTTGTTCATATCCGCCAATCTACCTTCCACCGACTTCTCCACTACTTTCCCATCTTTCTTTGTTACGGTCAGGGTCACATCCGAAACTACATTGGCATTGTTTGCCGGGTCAATGACCAGCACACTGTCTCCTGCCACATTCTGCACCTTTACACATTCCCTAGTATGGTCGTGCCCCATCAGCACCACATCAAAGCCCGGAACCCGTTTGGCTACATCCATAGAGGCATCTTCCACCACCTGTCCCAACACGTTGCCCGACTTTCCGGCATGAAACAATCCCACAATGACATCAGGATTCTCTTTTTCCTTTATAATCTTCACCCATTTGCGTGCGCAGGGCTCCATTTCCTCAAAATGCAGACCACTCCATAATTTCTCCGGCAACCATGAAGGAATGGCCGGAGTAATCATACCCAGAACCGCTATCCTCACTCCGTCGCGCTCCAACACCTCGTAGGGTTTCAGATAAGGTTTTCCAGTGGCATTGTCTATTATATTAGCCCCCAGTACCGGAAAATCGCACTGTTTTATCCAACGGTCGTACACCGCATGCCCAGTCTCTACATCATGGTTACCCATATTACCTACCACATATCCCATATAATTCATCATATCCGCCGCAACATGAGTAGACACGGTATCCATGAAATTATAATAGTAAGCTGTAGGCTGACCTTGCAGGATATCCCCATTATCCATCAACAGGCAATTATCCCCATATTTCTCACGCTGTTCTTTCACAAAGGAATGAACACGGGCAAGACTTCCACTCCATTCTTTCCGTTCGATAAAGTTATACGGAAAGAAATTCCCGTGCACATCACTGGTTTCTATAATCTTGATAACCACTTCTTCCTGATTATTGGATGCAGACAACTGCATACCTGCCCACAACAGCAGGGCACTGATACATATTCTATATTTCATTTCTCTATTCTTTATTCTTTTTTAGTCAAAGGATGCGTGAATACAAATCGGGCGCCTTCGGTATAATCCTTGTCCACCCATATCTTACCTCCCAGATTCTCGATTATCAGCCTGCTAATGGCCAATCCCAGCCCCGTACCTTGGGAATATTCATTCAATTTCTCGAAACGTTCAAATACCTTTTCACTCTTATCGGGCGGAATACCGCAACCGGTATCCGACACTGACAATTCCAACTGCTGATGCTGTTTGTCTATGGCAACCGTCAGTTTGATAGAACCGGACGGAGTAAATTTTGCGGCATTGGACAGCAAATTAATCAACACCTGCTTCAGACGCTGGGCATCCGTCTTGACAACCAGCGAAGGCACAGGAGTTTCAAACAGAAACAAAGCACTGGTCTTGCGTCCATACTCCACTGTAGACAAAGCCGTCTGACACAACTCTACCACATCACATTCTTCCCATACGAATTTTATCCTTCCGGATTCCATGCGCGAGATGTCCAGAATATCATTTATGAGGTGCAACAACAAATCGGAATTCTTCTGAATGATATCACAATACAGCTCTTTCTCGGCAGGAGAGGAATCATCACTGACCAACACGCTGGAAAATCCCACAATGGCATTCAAGGGAGTGCGTATTTCGTGACTCATATTGGCCAGAAAAGCCGTCTTCAGCCTGTTGGATTCCTCCGCTTTCTCCTTGGCTACCAGCAGTTCCTCGCCGGATACTTCCAGATTATGTTTCAAGTGGTTGATACGGATAATATAATATATGGCTATCAAGAAACAGGCTATCAGAAACATGAACGCCGAAACAACCCCTATGACCCAATATTTATACTGCTCATAAAACGAAGGAGTCTTGTTCACCAACACCGCTCCCTGAGGAAGATTCAATGAATCCAATTTGAATTCATGCAAACGCTTTATATCAAAAGTATAGTTTCCGGGAATAGTCACCAAGTCCACCCCTTCTCTATCCCCTTTATCCAAAAAATCATAAGTAACCGCGCCTATATTCTTTCCTACCGCATGGTACTCGGGAGTATATCCTCCCAATGCCCAATGTCCCAGCCCCACAGATGCAATAGTAAACACAGGCAGGGTGGGATTCGCATCGCGCAGCATATAAGTCGTATTACCAATAACATAACTCTCCGTACAGTCCACACGCCATGTTCCCAATAACACACACGTATTTTGAGGCAACCTGCGCATCCTTTCACTCACTTCCATAAAGGTTTCCGTACGGCCGTCCAGCCAAATTGTTTCTAAATCGGGGTACTTCTTCATCTCCTTTTTAACCAAGGCTTGCATAGACAACCCGCCATAGGTATTATCCGATATAAATGCCACACGGCGCATATCAGGATAAAAGCGACGCATCAACTCTATGTTTTTATCGACATCATATTCATATACATAACCGGCAACAATATTATAATCACTGAAATCCGTATAAATATTCTTACTTTCAGGTTCCCATACCCGCGTGTCGATACTATCATCGGGCAATACCAGTCCGTTGACACTGACCATGCCACAGATAGACGGAGTCTTTTTAGCTATCTCCGTGTCTTGTGAGATATAAGCCGACCATGCCTCCTGCCCCAACAATATAACCAGTGACGGACGGTTTTTCCCCTTATACTTACCAAGGATGGAGGCCATACGCGATTTCCACAGATAGGCCTCGGACAAATTCTTGCAGTTCATACTCTCTATGATCGGAGTATACTTGCCGCCACGCTGTCTGTATTCATCCATAAAAGCAGACAGGTTGTCAGAAATACTACGCGTTTCGGGATTATAAGAAGTGACAATAAGGATAGGCCCTTCCGAGGTCGTTTCCGCCTTCACAGGACACAGAGCAACCACAGGAAGCAGCAGGACTAATAGCATAAAAAACCTGAATATGATTGCCAATCCCCTCATTTCCTTTAGAATAATTTCTAAAAATTCGCTGCAAAGATAATAAAATAAAAACAGAACACAACCAATTGGCATATATTTTGTTTCTCTTAAAGCAGATGAAATTTAACAAATATATAATATGGCTTACATAGACTATTACAAAGTATTGGGAGTGGACAAAAGCGCCACCCAAGATGATATCAAGAAGGCTTTCCGTAAGCTGGCCCGCAAATACCATCCTGACTTGAATCCGAATGATCCTGGAGCCAAAGATAAGTTTCAGGAGATAAATGAAGCCAACGAAGTACTGAGTGACCCGGAAAAACGTAAGAAATACGACGAATACGGGGAACACTGGAAACATGCCGACGAATTTGAAAAACAAAAGCAACAATATGGAGGTGCCGGTGGATTCGGAGGGTTTGGCGGAGCCGGAAGCGGATTCGGTACGGACGGTAACGGCAGTTACTGGTATTCCGGCAATGGAGGAGAAGAATTCAGCGGTGCACATTTCGGTGGCAGCGCAGGTGGTTTCTCTGATTTCTTTGAAGAACTGTTCGGGCATCGTGGCGGTGCAAACGGCGGACGAAGTGCCGGATTCCGTGGACAGGACTATAATGCTGAATTACAACTTTCATTGCGTGAAGCCGCCGAAACACACAAACAAGTGCTTAATGTAAACGGAAAGAACATACGTATCACTGTTCCGGCAGGTATAGCCAACGGACAGACTATCAAATTGCGTGGTCATGGTGCACCGGGGGTAAACGGTGGTCCTGCAGGCGATCTGTACATCACCTTTGTCATTCCAGACGATCCTGTATTCAAACGTCTGGGAAATGATTTATATATCCATGCTCCGCTTAGCCTCTACACCGCCGTACTGGGTGGTGAAGAAACCGTGGACACACTGAACGGCAAGGTAAAACTGAAAGTAAAACCTGAAACCCAGAACGGAACCAAAGTCCGTTTGAAAGGCAAAGGCTTTCCTGTTTACAAGGAAGAAGGCAAATTTGGCGATCTGATAGTAACTTATAATGTCACCATTCCTAGCAACCTGACCGAACATCAGAAAGAGCTGTTCCGCCAATTAAAAGATAGTAGCAATTAAAAAAAGAGAAGGATTATGCAGACCGATTTAATTATTATCAACGATTTTTGCGACCGTTGCCATGTGGACCCGTCGTTCATTATGGAACTGGAAGAAGACGGACTGATCGAAGTCCGGGTGATTGACGAGGAACGCTACCTCCCCACATCCCAACTAGCGGAACTGGAGCGTTACACGCATTTATATTATGACTTGTCCATCAATATTGCAGGAATCGACGCCATTCACCACATGCTGGAACGTATAGAACTTCTGCAACAGGAAGTGCGTTCATTAAGAAACGAACTGGAATTCTACCGCTAAAATCCGTGTCCGGAGAGGGAAAGCGAAAACTGCACCCACTTCTCTTTCCGGCACTGTTCATTTACTTTTATATTTCTGTTTTTACCGTTGTTTCTATACGATAAGCAGGAGTGCCGAACCGAGCATCACCGATTCTCTTCTCATTATTATATATACCAAGAAAAAGTAATGGGCTGTTCCGCTCTTTCTTCGTTTTTCCATTTATTTTCTTACTTTTTTCCGCTTTATTATCCTACGTTTAACCTAAAATCACTATCTTTGTAGACTTAAAAGCAGCCGGCCGGTCTGCCGCTGACGCCGCAAGGCGAAAGAGGAAAGTCCGGGCAACGCAGAGCATCCTACTTCCTAACAGAAAGCCATCTGCGAAGGTGGAGTAACGTAGAAGAAAACAACCGCCACAATTCCTACGGGAAACGGGGTAAGGGTGAGAAGGTGGGGTAAGAGCCTACCAGCCGCATGGTGACATGACGGGCTGTACGTCTTAGGAGTTGTAAGGTCATGTAAACCGACATTATGAGGGTTGCTCGCCCCACGTCGGAGGGTAGACCGCTAGAGCCTGTTGGTGACAACAGGCGTAGATAAATGGCAGGCACTTCGCCGCAAGGCGAAGAACAGAACCCGGCTTACAGGCCGGCTGCTTTTTTTTCATATATCCTAATGAAGAGCTTATGAGTACCATGAACAAGGAAAAACTGAAAGGTCTGCAATCGTTTCTCAAAGATGATATATGGCGGGTGACAGAAGACGAGGTTAGCAAATCCCGAGGAATACTCTATAATGCAATAAAAATCGCTACTCTTTCTGTTCGTGAATTCACTCAGGGACGTATTTTGAATAAAGCATCCGCACTGACATACAGCACCCTGCTTTCTATTATTCCCATTCTGGCCATTTTATTCGCCATCGCACGCGGTTTCGGCTTCTCCAACCTGCTGGAAACCCAGTTCCGTAGCGGTCTTGAAGGACAGAGTGCGGCTGGCGGAACCATTCTCGGCCCGATTGACTCCTATCTGGTGCACGCCAAAAGCGGAATTTTTATCGGAGTGGGTCTGGTGATGTTGTTCTGGACCATTCTGAGCCTGACCTATAACATAGAACGTACCTTCAATTATATATGGCAAGTGAAGAAGCCCCGTACACTGTATCGCAAAATGACGGATTATTTCTCCATCCTGCTCTTACTGCCCCTACTTATCGTACTTTCCAGCGGTCTTACCATCTTTATGTCCACCATGGTGAAAAACATGGAGGACTTCGTATTACTGGCACCCCTGATGAAATTTCTGGTACGCCTGATTCCTTTCATCCTGACTTGGGCCATGTTTACGGGACTGTTCGTCTTTATGCCCAATACTAAAGTGAAACTGAAGTATGCCATCATTCCGGGTATCATCGCAGGCACAGCCTTTCAGGCTTTTCAATACTTGTATATCGGCAGTCAGATATGGGTATCAAGGTACAATGCAATCTATGGTAGCTTCGCCGCCATTCCTATGTTCTTGTTATGGGCGCAAATTTCATGGGGAATCTGCCTGTATGGCGCAGAACTTTGCTATGTGGCACAGAATCTTCGCAACTACAGTTTCAGCAAAGAAACGGCAAATATCAGCCGCCGTTATCACGACTTTCTGTGTATCCTCATCATGTCTCTGATATGCAAGCGCTTTGAGACGGAAGAGGCTCCTTATACCGCCGAGACACTCAGCGACGAACATAAAATCCCGATAAGGCTCACCAAGAAAATCCTGTATGAACTACAGGACATGCACATGATTTATGAAACTGCTATGGACGGTGACGATGAAAGCATAGGCTATTTGCCGTCAGTAGATATCAACCGGATGAACGTGGCTATGCTGCTGAACAGACTGGACATAGCCGGAACAGAAGCCTTCAAAATAGACCGGGAACGATATAGCGGTCCTTGGGAGGCATTGACCAATGCCCGCGAAGAATATTATAAAAGCACCAGTAAGATATTGCTAAAAGATTTATAATTCTGATATTTGTTTTACCACAGATTGCACAGATTCTTTTTTTGTTCAAAAGCCGATGCGGATAATTCCGGATTTCCACAAAGAACCTTTTTTTCATCTTTAACAATCATCTGTGCAACCTGCGGTGAAAGAATCAGGAGAACTGCATCATGCGGCTTAAATATTTGCCGATGATATCAAACTCTATATTCACAATGCTTCCCACTTTAAAAGTATGGAAATTGGTATGTTCGTAAGTATAAGGAATGATGGCAACCTGAAAAGTATCCTCCGTAGGGTTACAAACGGTCAGACTCACACCATTCACCGTAACCGAGCCTTTGTCCACCGTGATGTAGCCGCGCTTTGCCATTTCCTTGTCAAACGCATATCTGAAAGTAAAATACCAGCTTCCTTCAGCATCCTTTATATCCATACATTCGGCAGTCTGATCCACATGTCCTTGCACAATATGACCGTCCAGCCGCCCGTTCATCATCATGCTGCGTTCCACATTCACTTTATCTCCCACTTTCAGCAAGCCGATGTTGGAACGCTCTATCGTTTCTTTCATGGCGGTAACCGTGTACGTTCCATCCTGTAAACTGACTACAGTCAGGCACACACCGTTATGAGAGATACTCTGGTCTATTTTCAGTTCGTCCACAAACGAACATTTCAAGGTGAGGTGCAGATTTTCCTGCTCCTTTACAATACGCACCACCTCCGCATATTCTTCTACAATCCCTGAGAACATAAGTTTTAGTCTTTAATTAAGTTTCGAGAACAAAGATAGAACAAAAAACACAAATATTCGAAACTTACCGACGGTTAATGACAAATGACCGGCAATTCGTCGCTAACCTGCCTTTTTTACATATTCAGAACAAAAACAGAGTGCCCAATTCTTTTTTATTATATATTTGCACTTTATACTTTGCAAACTTATTAAAAACAAACCATGGACAGCACAAAGATTGTTGGTGAAAAAATAAAATCACTACGTGAAACAAAAGAAATCAGTGTGGCCGAACTGGCCGTACGCTCTGGCCTTGCCGAAGAACAAATAGAACGAATAGAGAATAATGTAGATCTTCCTTCATTGGCTCCCCTCATCAAGATAGCCCGCGCGTTAGGGGTACGTCTGGGCACTTTTCTGGACGACCAGGAAGAACAAGGAGCAGTAATCTGCCGGAAACAAGAGAGTGAGGATACCATCAGTTTCTCGAACAATGCAATGGACCTGCGTACACATATGCGCTACCACTCACTGTCAAAATCAAAAGCGGACAGGCATATGGAACCATTCATCGTAGACGTGGAACCGACGGAGGAAAGCCACTTCTCACTCTCCTCGCATGAAGGTGAAGAGTTTATCTATGTCATGGAAGGCGCCGTCGAAGTATGCCATGGTAAAAAATGCCATCTGATTAAAGCCGGAGACAGTATTTATTATGATTCTATCGTTCCGCACCACGTACACGGATATCAAGGACAAGCCGCCAAAATATTGGCCGGTTTCTATACCCCTATTTGATTTATGATGGAATTAAGCACGAGAACCTTGGGTGACTGGCTTGAACATTGGGCCCTCACCACTCCCGATAAAGAATATATCGTATATTCCGACCGCAATCTGCGCTTCACCTGGAAACAATTTAACGAGCGTGTAGACCACATGGCCAAAGGACTGCTCGCCATCGGCGTGAAACGGGGAACCCATGTAGGAATCTGGGCGGGTAATGTGCCCGACTGGCTGACCTTTCTGTACGCTTGCGCCAAAATCGGTGCCGTGGCCGTAACAGTAAATACCAACTACAAACAGGCAGAACTGGAATACCTCTGCCAGAACTCGGACATGCACACGCTGTGTATCGTAAACGGAGACCGTGGCAATGACGACTATGTAAATATGGTCTACGCCATGCTGCCCGAACTAAAGACCAGCCAGCGCGGATATCTGAAGAGCAAACGCTTCCCCTGCATGAAGAACGTGATTTACATCGGCCCCGAGAAATACCGGGGTATGTACAACACCGCCGAAATTCTGCTTCTGGGATGCAACATAGACGATGACGAGCTGCTGGAAGCAAAAGCGAAGGTGAACTGCCACGACACGGTGAACATGCAGTACACTTCGGGCACGACCGGTTTCCCCAAAGGAGTCATGCTCACCCATTACAACATCAGCAACAACGGTTTCCTGACGGGCGAGCACATGAAATTCACTTCCGATGACAAACTATGTGTCTGTGTACCCCTGTTCCATTGCTTCGGAGTGGTATTAGCCACCATGAACTGCCTTACACACGGGTGTACGCAGGTAATGGTGGAACGCTTTGACCCACTGCTGGTACTTGCCTCCGTCCACAAGGAACGCTGCACGGCCTTGTACGGGGTTCCTACCATGTTCATTGCCGAGCTGAACCATCCCATGTTTGATATGTTCGATATGTCCAGTCTGCGCACCGGCATTATGGCAGGCTCACTCTGTCCGGTGGAACTGATGAAACGTGTGGAAGAGAAAATGTTTATGAAGGTCACCAGTGTATACGGGCTTACAGAAGCTTCTCCCGGCATGACAGCCTCCCGCATCGACGATTCGTTTGATGTACGCTGCAACACGGTGGGCCGTGATTTCGAGTTTACGGAAGTAAAAGTGATCGATCCGGAAACTGGCGAGGAATGTCCCATAGGCGTACAAGGCGAGATGTGCAACAAAGGGTATAACACCATGAAGGGGTATTACAAAAACCCCGAAGCAACCGCCGAAGTGATAGACCGGAACGGCTTTCTCCACTCAGGAGATCTGGGAGTGAAAGACGAAGAAGGTAATTATCGTATCACAGGACGGATAAAAGACATGATTATCCGTGGCGGAGAGAATATCTATCCACGGGAAATAGAAGAGTTCCTGTATCAGATGGAAGGAATAAAAGATGTACAGGTAGCCGGTATCCCCTCCAAGAAATACGGAGAAGCGGTAGGCGCATTCATTATCTTGCACGAAGGGGTGGAAATGAACGAATTCGATATACGTGACTTTTGCGACGGCAAGATAGCCCGTTACAAAATTCCTAAATATATCTTCTTTGTTGATGAGTTCCCCATGACGGGCAGCGGAAAGATACAGAAATTCAAGTTAAAGGATGTGGGATTGGAGTTATGCCGGAAGCAAGGCATCGAGATTATTTAATTCAGCCTGCCTCTTGCATTAAAAATGCAGAATTAAGTTACACAGTCACGGAGAGGAATACATTGCACGGATTCTTCTCTGTGGTTCTGTATCGGATATCGGAACCGGACAGCAGATGTACTCCTCCGTTACTCCATAAAAAAAGGAGCAACGCCTTGCTCCAACCTTTTGTTAACCTTAAATCTAATACTATGAAAAACACACATGCGAATATACACACTTTCCTGCTATCTGCAAATTTAAGGAAGCGTTAAGAAGAAATTATAGTATTGTTTAATAAAAGCAACAACTCCTTTAACATTTCAAGTTAAAGTGAATGGTTTCTTTTAACAAAACAAAAAGGCTGTCCCGTAAGGAACAACCTTTCTATATTTTTTATAGTAGACGCTTCTACTTCAGATGCAACTACTTCTCTCAAGCCGATTGCAATCTTCAACCTTTAATCTAATACTATGAAAAACACATTTATATAACACGGCGGCAACAAGAATTGTTCAACCGCAAGTCATTAATAAATGTTTAAATCCCTAACTATACCTTTTCTTCCTTTGGCAAGACCGAATGCCAAGGAATTCCGTCTACAGTAGAAAGGTCCTTGCCAGACTCTATCAAACCACTAATTACATAATCTCTGGCAGTAGGATTCTGGAACGGATACAATCCAAACTCGGGAAGAACAGAAACAAAATGTTCCATGATTTCCGCTTGGATAGATTCATAACTAGGCCAGTTCTTATTGGACGAGAAACAATAAATTTGTACGGGCAGGCCATTCTCCGTAGGAGCCAATGTGCGCACCATCAGCAACAGGTCCTTACTGATAAAAGGATGGCGCTTCAGATAGAGAGTCATATAAGCACGAAGCAGCCCTACATTCGTATCGATGGTTCCATTTACCAATCCGGCCGGATTGTCAGTATTCGCTACTTTTCCTTCAGCCGCCTGTTTCTGCTTTTCTGTGATAAAGTCGGCCAAATCAGCATCAAACTTCTTCATTTTCTCCAAAAATTCAGGAGTACAGGGTTGTATGTAATCCAGTTTCAATGCATACTCGCGCATAATACGCCGCCCGCCCGATTCAGTCATCCCACGCCAATTGATAAATGAACCGGAGACTAATGAATAAGGAGGTATAGTGACAATAGTATTATCGAAATTCTGAACCTTCACAATGTTCAGAGTGATATCCATCACCACCCCATTCACATTATTCTGCGGCATCTCAATCCAATCGCCGATATGCACCATATCATTCTCGGAAAGCAGTACCCCCGCCACAAAGCCAAGGATGGTATCTTTGAAAATCAACATCAGCACGGCAGCAAAAGCACCCAGTCCGGTAATCAGGTTGAGAGGCGACTTATTAATCAATATGGAAATGATGACAATGATGGCAACACACGAAAAAATCACTTGAAAGATCTGTATGAAACCTTTCATCGGACGATTCTGTAACTGCTCCTTGTTCATCAGCACATTACCTACCGAGTTTAACACGGCATTGACCGAAAACAACAAAGCGATAAAGAAATAAATCCAAGTGATTTTTTCACTGACAGTAAACCAAGTAGAACGATAATCGAATGCAAACGGCAACAAAGCGGATATAATAAGCGGCGGAATGACCGCAGACATTTTCCGCAAGGCATTGTATTCTATCAGCGAACTTAAAAAACTGATATTTTTATATTTCAACACCTTCCGTGTGAAACGCACAGATAAATAATGAAAAACAGCTCCTACAGCAAAAGCAATAACCACAATCAGGATCAAGAAAATAATCTCATCCAGTTCATTCAACCTATCGCGCGGGATGCCTATCCATGATAGAAAACTCTTAATCCAAGTCAATAAAATTCGGGCAAATTCGTTTGTACTCATAATTATCGTCTTTTTACTTATAGAACCATCTATAAAAACATTTGTTTAGCTGAGGGATGAAAAATCCTCCCCCAGCCTGTCCGGAAACGGTTTCCTGCTTTCCTTTTACTCTGTCATTCCAGCGTAACAAGAATCTTTCAAGGAATCGGCGAAGTAAACCAAGAAGTCAAACAAATCTATTTATCGAATATACCATCTTTCGCACTGGCTGTAGACGGCACCCCAACATAACCTCCCACATTACAATTAGAAACCCCAATTGTCTTCGTATTCGAGAAACCAAGACCTATCCCTGCTTTATCCACATCCACGTTATCAAAAGTCACGTTATAAATAGGCTTCTCCTCTGTACCTTGAAGCACCAATGCAGCTACATTCACCTTTTTGCATTTCAAATCCTTTACATAAATATCATGCACCTCAGTAAAATGATGGTTATCCATCCCCTCGCCTGCATACATGGAAGTTACATAAAAAAGATCCTCCACTTCACCAAACTCACAATTATTCACATAAATATCACGAATAAAACCTCCGCGGTCCGGATTCGTCTTGATAAAAATACCTCGTTTACAATAGCCTCCGTAAGTGCAATTCTCTACGAAAACATGCTGTATTCCCGATGACATCTCACTGCCCAACACCACACCATGAAGCCCTTTGAACTTACAGTTACGAATAATAATATTTTCCGAAGGACAACTGGTTTTCCATCCGTCATTATCCCGTCCGCATTTAATGGCCACATTGTCATCTCCATTATTAAATTCAATATTTTCAATCAGCAAATTACGGGTGTACTCAGGGTCGATGCCATCATTGTTGACCAATTTTGCATCATAACGTATGCCACGGCAGATAATATTCTCAGTAAATGAATACACCAGAAAGGCGCATTCGTAATAAACACATCCTCAATTGTAATATTCTTACAATCAAAGAATTGCACCAGATGCGGACGCAACCAATCCCCCTCCCCGAAGTTCCGTTCGGCTACCGGCACTTCTTTATGATTCATTTCACGACTAAGCTGCTGCCCTATCTTCTGCTTACTTTTCCAAGTGGCAAAAGTAGTCCCCGCATTTCCATCTATCACTCCTTTGCCGATGATGGAAACATTTTCCAACTGATATCCATAAATAAAAGGACTGTAATTCTGAAGGAAAGTTCCTTCCCAACTGGTTTTCACCAGAGGGAGATAAAAAGCCGGTTCAGATGAAAATTTCAAGGTCGCCCCTTCCTGAAGTTCCAAACATACATTACTTACAAAATGAATAGGACCATTCAAAAGATATTCCCCTGCGGGAACCACAATATGTGCTCCTCCCATATGGGCAGCACGCTTCATCGCTTTATCAAATGCAGGTTTACAATCTTTTTTCCCATCTCCTTTCGCACCAAACGAAATAAGTGAAATCTGCTTTTTCGGACGAACGGCTCCTGTAATTTGTGCTAAAATAGCATCACGTTTGGCTGTACGGAGCACATCGTCAATAGCCAAACAAGGATGAAAAGCCCATAGTGCCCATATTATCACCAATAGGCTTTTGTACTTTTGTGTTGTCATAGTCGGTAGTTGTTTTATTTATGATTTTCAGACAAGCCTGACAAAGAAAATGTTCTTTCCTTGGGGCATCCGGACCAAAAGTACAAATATATTCTGATGTAAAAGAGGAAAATATGACGAATGAGTGGGATTTTTTGTTCAGAAAAGAAGAAAGTTCCGTTTCTAAGGGATAGTAGAAATTTAACGGGAACTACTTCTTATTTTCCGGTTCATACCTTTCTTTAGATTCAGTATATACATCTTCTGCATGCAAAAAGGGTTAACATGACTTTTTAACCGGTTCAATCTTTCCGCTGCCGTGAGGTCCAAAGGACGAAGAAACTGAGAAAAAGTAATAACCCGCCATCGGAATTAAATAACAATGTATCGCATCCATCCCTGTTGCATAAGCCTTTTCTCTTTCCAGGTTAAACCTTTTTATACGGATGTATTCTATCTCCATAGCCTTTGGAGTTATCTCCCAAGGCTATGGAGTTAACTCCAAAGACTTGCGGAGATAGAACAAACAGGAAGAAAACCCTTAACTATCCAACGGGAAAGGTTTATAGATATGGACAAGATCTTTTCCATAGCCCCGCTTATAGATAAATCCTTTTTAAATATTTCCATAAAAAAAAGCTGTACCCTCAGAAGATACAGCTTTTTTTATGTGATTCCGTTGCGATTCGAACGCAAGACCCACGCCTTAGAAGGGCGTTGCTCTATCCAGCTGAGCTACGGAACCATCCTTAATTGCGAGTGCAAAGGTACGGTTTTTATTGAAATTACCAAAAGAATCCGCAACTTTTTTGCATTAACAATCTATTTTTTTTCTATTCAGCATCCAAGCAAAAGGTAAATAGCAACAAATATGGAAAGCGTAAGACACTATATATGAGTCTATTCCAACCCATTCCACCAAATTCGTATACATCAATGAAGAAAAGAACTGAACTATAAAAAAAAGCACCACAAAGTAATCGGCAAAACGAGAAAAGAGACAGGACATACCTTTTATTATATCCTTATCATCCCGAAAACGTCCCGATGCATAACCGAAAGCCATACCCGACAATCCCACACCAAACGAAATGAGATAATAAATCCCTTTTTGAAACGGAGAGTTCGTGAGAGATCCCGTCACGCTACGCAACATAGTCCATGGAGCAAAAGTGGTGCAAATAATCATTATGATATAAACAAGCAGTATACAACCTGACAATATCAACGCACGTTTTTCCTTACGGGAAATGGGCTTTTCTCTTTTCACTATCCTCCCCAACGTACCCCATACCCCGGAATGAACCGTAATGCCGAACCCTAAAAAAAGCATCATTACTATGCCCAATGCCGGTGTCTGGACAAAATTCCCCATAGCATGCCTCAATTCCCACCGGATTCCTTCGGGACTGAGCAGGCTTTGCACCTTCCCCAGCCCATAAATACTTCCTATCCATGAGAACAAGGCTACAGCTACCGTCAGCAGAAAAAACACAGTAGCGGTATGAGGAAAATAATATTTACTCTTCATCCGGTTCCAAATTATCAATGTCAAGAATCCGCAACTCGAAAGCACGGGTCACCAATCGACAGGCATTGACACCACTTCTTTCATCCAATGTGAACAAACGGTTTATCAATTCATTCTGACGCTTCTCTATGGATTTGACCCCGAAAGGCATCCCTTTCAGATTAGTAATCATTTCTTTGGTATACCCCAAGGCCAGATGGCGAAGCAAACGCTCATCATATTCATCAATATCATAATTAATGACAGCTTCCTGCCTGCGCTGCTCCTGAGCCACCGACTGCTTGAAACGTGCCACTATTTTCTCCAGAATGGGATAATTGAAAACCAGTTTCTTGCCATCCATCACCGCCTGTACATCTGTGGCAGTCAGCAACTCTCCCGTCTTCAGGATTATACCATCCGCACCCGCATTCAGCGCATCCACCCATAACTTTTCGTTCAATACCTCACCAGTAAAAATCAGCACCTTCATATCCGGATAGTTCTTCCGTAAAGAAGAACAGATTTCCACACCGATGGTAGTCGATCCCCCCAAGCCCAAGTCCAATAAAACCATATCGGGCAACTGCACTTTCAGCAATTCCCAAAACTCATTCTCAGTCATAGCCGTTCCGATGACTTCCGCATTCGGAATTTCGTGTCTGAATATCTCTTCCGTTCCTTTTAATTCCAGTTTGACATCCTCTACAATGATGACTTTAAATCTATTATTCTCCATAATATGCATTGTTTTTTTACATTCTACATTCAACGGGCAGGCAGGGTGAACCATACGGTGAACCCTCCTTCAGCGGCAGGCTGCGCATTGATACGGCAACCGCGTCTTCCGGCAAATTCATCATGGTCACGAATCACCTGCTTACAAATAAGGTATTCCGTACCGGTCAGAACTCCTTCCTGCCCCTGCTTCATACGAGACAGATGCGGGTAGAACAACAAGTTCAACTCCTCCTGCGACTTTTCGCGACGCGTATCGCGGAAATCAAACCGCACAAAATCCTTATCCTTATAAATACACAATTCCAAAACACCATCCACCTCGTATGATAGCGCTTCATCTATTAAATTCTCCAACATAAACTTCAGCTGAATGACATCTCCCAATACGGAAACATGTTCCACCTCCGTCCTCAGTTCTACCCGATGCGGCATACGTTTTCCAGCACGTTTTATATACCGTACCGCATAATCGGCCAGTTCGCCGGCTTTCACAACACCTCTGCGGAAAGTAATTTCTTCCAACTGACGTGCGGCGCATGAACTCAGCAAAGTAAATATATCCTTATAATAACTGATCAACTCACCAATCGTTTCTACTTGCACAGCTTCGTTTTCTCCAGCCTGACGGGTGTTCAACCTGTCGATAATCTGTTTTATCCGGTTAGGATAATAGATTGTCTCATGCTTAATGGTTGACAAGCAATTGTCCAATACCAGATTTTGCACATGCAACTGGTTTTCCTCCCGTATGGCTCGGCGCGCATCATCCTGCGCACTTTCTATATCCCGATATTTCTGCGCCATCAGTACCACTGCATTATATACAATGATGGCTACATATCCGGCCACAAGCTCCAGCATCAAGCGGTCGTCCTCACGCTCCACAGGCAAAGCGATTTTCAATGCCAGCACACCCGTGCAACGATTCTCGTTACCTGCTTCCACCCACAAGGGCAAACATTTTACCCTATCTTTCTCACGCCAATAAGGTGTCTTCGCGTCAAAACTACGAGCCATCATCTCACGCATTTCTTCATTCTCATCCTCCACCGGTGAAAAAGCATAATTCAAGCTGTGGTTGTCTTCACTATAAACCGCTACGCCCAACACATCAACGGGCAGCAACTCATTCACCGTCTCAAACATATCATTGACCAGACTTGCAGCAATATCCCGGTCGGCTCTTCCGTCAAGCAAAGAGGCCGAAAACACCTGCTTGTTGATTTCCAACACCTGTTCCAAGTTATAACGATAAATCAAACGGTGGCGGAAATACAGAATATAATATCCCACCAGCAATACCAACAAAATAACCACACAAAGAATGATAGCCACTGTCTTATTATTGGCAGAAAGCTGCATCTGGCGGCAATATTGCTCCAATGAGGTGTCCTCACTGATCTGTTTGTACAGCGCCGTATAAGCATTATTGTTATAACGATAAGCCTCCAGATTACCTAAAGCCAAAAAGGCGACTGCTGCCTCGTTGCGAACATCCAGCAAGGCATAGTAATCGGTATCAAAATGCCGGTTGAACCAATCTAAATCCGCTGCTACCCCCTCTCCTTCCAATTCCAACAAAGGCCCTTTGCTGCCCGAATACATAATATAATGCTTATTCAAACAATATAGAGCACTGTCCGCATAACACAATGCCTGTTGATATAATCCATCAATGTTACAATTGTAAACATCGTATGCATATTCATTCGCAACAGCCAATAATTTATCATATCGCTGAATGGAATCATTGACAGTGAGCTGTTCCGCTTTCCCATCTTTCTCCCTCCCCTCATTACATCCTGCCAGGACAGGAAGAAAAGCGACCAACACCAACATCAACGTTTTGCGCACTCCTTTGGGCAAACGGAAATAGAAACGGCTGCCTTTCCCCAATTCACTTTCTATCCGGAACAGGCAGACCCGGAATATCTCATTGGTCTTCTTATATTTATCAATAATGCCTTTGCAATTCATCAAACCGAAACCGTGACCTTTATTCTTCTGCAATTCGCTGACATTTTCGCTGGTCTGCAATCCGATTTTACCCGAATCATAAACTTTCTCACTCAGAATACGCTCCACATCTTCCTGTGAAAGTCCCGGACCGTCATCTTTCACCGAAATCTCCACGTAAGATTCCGTTTCCTGCGCATAAACAGAAACATTTCCTCCCGGCTGCGTATATTTACGGGCGTTTTCCGTCAATGTATTTATCATGAAAAGCGTCAGAGCCTTATCCGCTTTCACAATGGCGGCAGTCGGCTCTATGGTCAGGGTCTGTTGTTTCATCTCGAAAGTCTTACGCCCTTTTACCAGTACATCAAAAAGGGAATTCAACTCAAAATTCTCTATATTCAAACTCAGTGTCCCCTGCCGCATCTTAATCCATAAGGCCAGAATATCATTATACTCATTAATACGGGTAATCAGTTCGTCGATATAACGGTATTTGCTTTCTTTTATTTCTTCGTTCTGAATGTAGTTGTGTGCGGTTAGTTTATGCACTTCATTCATGATGCGGTCTATATAAGGCATAATGCCTGTGACAATAAACAGACAGGCTTTCTTCACCAGATTCTGCCGTTTATTCTCCGCCAAATGCTGTTCATGGACATATTGCTCCTTTTCCAGCCGTTTCCGTTCATCGCCCAACGAAATAAAAGCCAGTCCATTCTCCAGTGTCCACGAAATGTAAGGTGTAATAACCCTCATCAGTGCTTTATCATCTTTCTTCATTTTGTGCTCCGAATACAGGTGCACCTCGCCCAAAGGTTGTTCCCTGCCCGGAATATTCAAGATAAAACTTGTACAAATCCCTTGCCCCGGCACCTCATTCCCCTCTCCATTTTCAGCCACAATACGGAAGTCCGTCGCTCCCACCAACGAAAGGATATCCTCTTTCACCGAGGCAACTACCGCTTTTGTCACATCCTCTATCTCCCCCGCATCAATGGGTACGGAAGCCGTTATCTTACGGCATATTTCCAAAGTACGTTTCAACTTATCAATATAAAGAGCATTCCGCACACGCCATCTTTTATTCAATATCCAAAATAGAATGATAAGGACAACGATACCAATCACCACTACCACCAGAAGTCCGTTCAAGGCCTCCGATTCCTTTTCCAACGCATTATAACGGCTCTCCAATTCTTTGTCCTGGCGGGTGTAGTCCAAAATATCCAGATAAATATTACGATTATAATCCGACTGGGGTTTCATTCCTAACGCTGCATATGTTACACTCAATTGTTCACGGAAACGGGCAATCCATTCGGGAACACTTTTTATACCATCGTCATTAATCCATTCCAGTTCAATGGAAGTGGTAGCCAAGGGAACATACGGACGTAGCCTGTCCATGGTATCCGTACAATGGTAATATTTCTCGTGATGCCGATTGACGTACCCCAGTGCTTCCGACAAGTAATGCAGCGCGTCTTCATACCTGCCTTGCTCGTTGCTGCACGACGCCAAAGTGCGGTATGTACCCGAAATCTGATACAAATCTCCATATTTTTTGAACAAATCCAAAGCCTGCCAGGCAAAACGCATGGTCAGTTCCTCCCACGGCAAGTCCTCGCTATTGATGGCACGCATCACATTGGGACGCCTTTCCATTATCAAATCGAAATTTTTCCTCTCTTTCAGCAATTCTGCCATTGCCTGAGATGCATTCGCCTCGAAATAGACATACCCGTATTCCCTGCTGATACCCAGACATTCTATCAGATAGTTAAACTCACCCAATACCACATCCTGCGGTGTATCCGCTTCATACATACCGCCAGACCCTTTCATATAATAATAATAGAGCAATTGGGCAGTATCACTTTCCAGCGCCTCGTCTACTTTTATTTCATTAATCGCCTCCAAAGACTGCTGTTCCTGCTGCAAATAATAGTAATAGATGGCAGAAGCAATGGAAAACTCGGAACGGGCATAATTAAGCCGCTCCAGCTCTCCGGGATCGGTTATAGCAGAACGGTCATCACTGATACGCTTCATACGCCGTAACGCACTGTTACGATAATCATAGAACTCCTTGTTCATGGCGGTACGCTGACAAATTTTCATCATACCGATATCTGCTATCAAACATTCCAATTCATTGTTTGATTCCTCATATACGCGAAGAAAAAGATCTTCGGCTTTTTCAAAGTCCATGTGGATAAAGGCGCAGAAACCCTGATTATTCAATGCCCCGGCACGCAGGGAGGGGAATCCATCCGCCAGTTTGTAGGCGTCATGCGCCGCTTTACACGCTGTGTCCAAATTTTTATAGCGCATACGATAAGAAAGCAAGTTCAAAGAATCCGCCTGACGGTATATAGCCATATCCTTCTTCTTTTCACAAGAAAAGAAAGTCCCTGCTATAATCAATAAAACCGCCCATACAGGCAATAGACACATATTCTTCATAAACATCCCTTCTCCTTTAGGTTAACCACCCACCAATAAAAATACAAAAATATCAATTATCCCCCGAAATAAAAGCAAAACCTGGTAGAAAATAAGAAAGCCACCCCGAAGGATGGCTTATAAAAATCTTTAAAAGACGAATGAAGGATTATTTAGAAGCTTCCAAAGATGCTTTTCTAAATTCTTTCATCAGTTTTTCCAATTCCAATGATGCTTTACGTGCGCGTGTTCCTGCAGCTTTGTTACCTTTTTCAATCTGCAATGCTGCATCAGACATAAAAGCTTCGTTCAATTCTTTGATTTTAGCAATTAATTCGTTCATGTTCTTTTTTTTTATAAATTATAAAACTGTTCAAATTAAATTCTTTTTTGGCAATAAATCTCCTATCTATCTCTTTTTTTACGATTTTTCAACAGTTTATCCCTGGTTGCAGCATATTTCAGCAGATTTGGAAGTATCTTAAATGCTAAATTAGTGCTATAATTCCCAATTTACGGACTATTTTTATTCCTAATACCCAAAAACATCGTATCTTTATTCCCTATAATCAAGGAGGTTTAAATGGATTTACGTACAGTTAATGTCACTCGCTACATTATGCCCCTGCGTGAGGGAGGTTCCTTGCCCGCATTGGCCGAAGCGGATGATGATTTTAAATATGTCGTCAAATTTAGGGGAGCAGGCCACGGAACCAAGGCGCTTATCGCTGAACTGATAGGTGGAGAAATAGCCCGTGCCCTTCATTTCCGCGTACCCGAAATCGTCTTTCTGCAACTGGACGAAGCATTTGGCCGGACAGAAGCAGATGAAGAGATACAAGACTTGTTGCAATGGAGCCGTGGGCTGAATCTAGGACTTCATTTCTTGTCGGGCGCACTGACTTTTGACCCCATCGTACATCAGGTAGACGTACAAACCGCTTCACAAGTAGTATGGCTGGACGCTCTGCTCACCAACGTAGACCGTACCATCAAGAATACCAATATGCTGATGTGGCATAAAGAACTGTGGCTGATAGATCACGGCGCAGCACTTTACTTTCATCATTCATGGGAAAACTGGCAGAAACAGGCTGTCAATCCTTTTCTAAGAATAAAAGACCATGTACTTCTGCCTTATGCCAGCCAGTTGGAAGAAGCGGATAACCGGTTCAAACAAATACTGACCGAAGAAAAACTACAGGAAATAACAGATGCCATACCCGATGACTGGCTTACTTGGGCAGAAGAAGGAGAAACAATACAAGATCTGAGAGAGGTATATTTTCATTTTTTAAAAGAAAGGGTTCACCATTCCGAACTATTTGTAAAAGAAGCACAAAATGCCAGAAAAGCACTTATATGAATATGCAGTAATCCGCTTTGTCCCCAAAGTAGAGCGTGAGGAGTTTCTTAATATAGGAATAGTCTTGTTCTCCAAACAAGCCAGATACCTGAATGCAATCTATGTACTGAATGAACAGAAGTTGCGAGTATTTTCTACGGAAGTAGATATGGAATGCCTAAAGAATGCACTACAGGTATTTGATAAGGTATGCCAAGGAAAGAAAGAGGGAGGAAGCATAGCACAAATGGAAATTCCGGACCGGTTCCGTTGGCTGACCGCTGTACGTAGTGCCTGTATACAGACTTCACGGCCTCATCCCGGATTTTCCATGAACCTGGATGCTACCTTACAACAGTTGTTCAAGGAATTGGTACTATAAGCTATCGTCCGGCGCACCCTATGTACCGGAAAAGATTAGCTGAAAATATAAACAATCACTCCGGTTATTACCACATACGCCAGTGCATATGGAATGGCGGATTTTAGGATTTCTCCTTCTTTTCCCTGTTGGTTT